>Ga0272442_10007041_pt1 | contig 14632 bp, 10 predicted proteins | sample SSMForm2O_FD_200262 | JGI IMG/M metagenome (GOLD analysis project Ga0272442, IMG submission 200262) | Marine sediment archaeal communities from Little Sippewissett salt marsh, Falmouth, MA, United States - SSM-Form-2O | ecosystem: Environmental > Aquatic > Marine > Wetlands > Sediment ...
CTGCCTCGCCTGCCCCACGGCAAAATCACAGATATCGATCATCTCCTGAACCTCGCCAAGGCCTTCCTGGTAGATTTTTCCCATTTCATAAGAAACGAGTTTACCAAGCGGCTCCTTATATTTCCGTAATTCGAGGCCAATCTGCCGGACAATTTCCCCGCGCTTTGGCGCCGGTACCATCCGCCATGTTTTAAAAGCGCTTTTGGCTGTTTCCACAACTTCAAGGAAATCATCATTTGTGGCTTGTTTTACACTTCCTATCAATTCCCCGTCGGAAGGAGAAAAGGATTTTATTTCTTCACCGGAAGTTTCTTTCCAGATTGTCCCGGTACAGGCACCAAAAGAGATACCGTCGATACCAAGTTCCTTTAAGGCTTTTTTCATTTCAGTTTTGTAAGCCATCATATTTTGATTTTTATGGTTATTATCGAATGTGTTGTTTGTTTTAAATTAAATGTCATACTGAACTTGTCGAAGTATGTATCTTTTCTTTCCTCGTTCACCCTTCGATTACCGATCCCGAGTATTCGGGACGGAACAGGCAGGCTCAGGGTGACTATCTTTCATTTTATATATTCAAACTTCATGTTGTCTTGTAATATCATTTATACCTGCTCCATAAAAAGTTATTCAATTTTTTCGGATTTTATACTTTCTACCAAACCTCCGTTATGAAGAATATTCATTAATTTTTCAGGAAGCGGGCTGAAATCAAATTCCCTCTCCCCTATTATTATTTTCCCCTCTTCCAAAAAAACAGAGACATTATCTCCCGGCTTATAAAAATCCACTGCTTCGGGATGGATGATCACAGGCAGGCCCTGGTTGATTGCCGACCGGTAAAAAATACGGGCCACCGATTTAACGATCACTGCCTGAACTCCTGCAAAACGCAATCCCACCGAGGGATGTTCGCGTGAACTTCCACACCCGAAATTTTCGCCGCAAATAAGTATGTCTCCCTGTTTTACATTTTCAGAAAAAGCAGGGTCAAAACCCTTAAACAGGTGGGGTAAAACAGCTTCCGGCTCTGCGCTGCTCACCTGGTAGGTGAGGTTGCCTGCAAACATCTGGTCGGTATTCAGGTTATCGATATCGGCATAATTCCAGACGTTCTTATTTTTCCTGAAATCGCCCTCCTGAATCTCAACTTTCGAAACTTCCTTTTTCTCTGAAACAAATTCTGATCCTGCAAATTCCCCGGGATTGGAAAGTTTTCCTGTTAAAGCCGAAAAGGCTACGGTCTCCGGCGAAGCAAGGTAAATGCTGGCATTCTTATTTCCCATCCTTCCGAGGAAATTCCGGTTGGCGGTCGAAACCACGTTCGTGTTGTCGGCGGGGATCCCCTGCCCTGTCCCGAGGCATGGCCCGCACGAAGGCGACAACATGGTTGCTCCTGCTTCAAGCAAAATTTCAACAATCCCTTCCTGAATCGCCTGAATATAAATTTCCTTTGAAGCCGGTGCTACCAGAAGTTGTACGCCCGGCGCAACTTTTTCCCCTTCAAGGACTTTTGCCGCCACCCGTAAATCTTCCAGCCTCCCGTTGGTGCAGGTGCCGATCAACGCCTGATGGATGGGAATTTCACCGACTTCTTCAACTGTCTTCACATTATCGACATGATGAGGACATGCAACAAGGGGAGGAATTTTTTCCATGTCTATTTCATAAGTTGCATCATAGGTAGCATAAGAATCAGCCCAGATCCCATTTAGTGGTTTTCTAAAATACTTTATCAATCTGTCATCAGCGGGGAAAACAGCATTCTTCGCTCCCATCTCCGAAGCGAGGTTGGCAATCACCATGCGTCCGGCGACAGAAATTTCCTCAACTCCGTCGCCCCAGAACTCGATGGATTTATAGTCGGCGCCGTTTGACCCGAGTTTCCCGATAAGGTAAAGCGCCACATCTTTTGCAGAGACATGTTCGCGGAGTTTTCCGTACAGGCTGATTTTTATTGAACCGGGAACCTTAAACCACGTTTCCCCGGTTTTCCAGATGCCTGCCGCCTCGGTCCGGTCGATGCCGGCCGCAAAACTGTTAAACGCCCCGGCGGTGCAAGTGTGGCTGTCGCTGCCGACAATAAGCATCCCCGGGCGTGCAACACGTGCCATCAGTTGGTGACAGATCCCTTCGCCTGCATCAAAGAATTTCTGCACCTGCTGCTCCCTGACAAAATCACGGATTGCCTGGTAGCTGTTGGCCAGCTTGCTGTTGGTAGGCGGGGCATTGTGGTCGAGGACGACAATTAGTTGATCGGGGTCACTGACTTTTATGCCACCCATCTTCCGAAAAATAGCTTGAATACTCGATGTGTTATCATGTGTGAGCACCAGGCCGGGTTTCCTGAAAACAACCGTGCCTGCATCGGCACCTAATATTTTTTCGACAAATGTTTTACCCATAAATTTTAAATTAAACCAATAATCCCCCTCTTTTGTATATTTTCATCTGTACTTCGGAAAATGGTTGAACCTTTAATATTTTTCCATTCTTCAAACTTGTAACTTCTCCTGATTTTAAATTAATCCTGATAATATCTTTATTTTTTAAATTTAATTCTGATAAATCATCATAAATCAAAACAGGGAAAGCAGCGTTGATAGCATTCCGTTCGTAAATTGCGCCAAACGATCTGGCAAGGATCGCCTGGTTTTTCAGCGACATAAAACAACCGACGGCCTGCTGCCGCGAGCTTCCCGAGCCAAAATTTTTACCCACAACAAGAATATCGCCCGGTTCCGATTTTTTGGCATAATCCTCCCAGCCCTGAAGGTTGCCGAAGGTGTATTGCCCCATTTCTGAAAGATCAGTAATAGCGAGGTATCGGTTGTGATAAATCATGTCGGTGTCGATGTTGTCTTTTTCGATGATCCACACTCTCCCCTCTAAAATTTCAGGCTTTGATTCTTCATCCTGAATTTCCGGTTTTGCTGCTTCATATTGTTTCTTGCCCGGTTTAAAAACGCTTGGTTTTTCAGGCAGGTTATCCGGGGTTGTCAGATGCCCTGCAACTGCCGATGCAGCCGATGTTGCCGGTGAAGCCAGATAAACCTCGCCCTTCCCCTGCTTACCTGCGAAATTCCTGTTCCCGGTGCTGACAACCACCTCGCCGGGGCCATTCTGCCCGACCTGCCCTGCCGCACACCCGGCACACCCGGCATTACCTACCAGGGCGCCTGCATCCGAAAAAATCTTTAGCAAGCCTTCATCGAGGCACTGTTGCCAGACTTCGTTGGTTGAAGGGACAATTTTTAAAACCACGCCGGGAGCTATCTTTTTTCCCTTCAAAATACGGGCAACAATCCGCATATCTTCCATCCGGCCGTTGGTGCAACTTCCCACAAAAACAGAATCGATTTTTACATATCCTGTCTCTGAAACTTTTTTCACGTCATGCGGTTTTCCCGGCATGGAGCAAAGTGGTTTGATTTCCGAAAGATCGACCGTATAAATCTTTTTATATTCCCAATCTTCTGTTTTTTGAAAAGATACTGCTGTCTTCCCTGATTTCTTTTCACAATATGAAATAATCTGTTCCGAAGGCGAAAATAAAATTATGATTGCACCCATCTCGGTTGCCATCGATGAAATTGTTATTCTCTCATCGAGGCTGAAAGAATCAACAGCATCGCCTGAAATTTCTATGGAAAAACCTAAAAGTGAATTTGCACCAAATTGCTGAAGCAGATGAAGGACAACATCCTTAGCATAAACTCCCGGATTTCGTTTTCCTGTGAAAACAATTTTTACACTTTCCGGCACTTTAAACCACACCGAGCCTTTTGCCCAGGCAGCAGCAATATCCTGGTCGCCCATGCCCTGCCCGAAACACCCTATCGCCCCGAGGATGTTGGCATGCGAGTCAGTAGAAACCAGCGTGCCTCCCGGCAAAGCCAATCCTTTATCGATAGCCAGATGCGTCCCGATGCCGGCATTAATATCAAAAACCTCAATCTGATTATCGCGGGCAAACATCCGGCAGTATTGCTGGTTGGCTGCATATTTCTGGTCTGAGCCGGTAGGATTGCAGTCGAAAGTAAACCATGCCGTTGAAGGATCCGAAATTCTCAGGTTATGATTTTTCAGGTTGTTCACCACGTTGGCGCCACCAAAGTCGCGGGCAAGCCTGACGTCGATTTTTACATCCAAGATCTCGCCGGGGCGGACGACTTCCCCGGAATGTGATGCCAGAATCTGTTCAATAATCGTCATAATTCCTACAATTTTAGCCTGTCCTTAAAAGGCAGGAAGGTCATAAAATCGGCATGATGGACAAGATATGCCTCGGTGGTGCGTTTCACCAGATCGCCTTCGCCGGCATGTGTGGCAATAATGTGGCACACTTCGGGCGGCACCCCGCACTCTTCAGCCAGTGAAACGCCCGAAAACGGGTGCCTGAGGTATTTGCCGTAGCTTCCCTGGACTGCTTTCCCATTTTCGTCAAGGACGTATTCAAGGAGTTTCCCCACATCGGCGAGGATTGCCCCGGCAATCAATACATCCATATTTACCGGCAATTCGTTCCCGAAAAACTCAACCACCTTTTCGCCTGCCGCTTTGGCGATATGTACCACTGCCCTTTTATGATCCATAAACGAAACCTTCAGCCCGGGGCCACAAAGCAGGGTAAAAGGGATTTCCATTAAATCAGCAGCAGAGAGGACACTTCTTTCAAGAGCCAGCTTCCATGTGGCAGCAGCCTTCTCCCGTAAATCCTCATCTTCGATCCACAATAACTCAGGCCATAAATCATATACTTCTTCCATTATTTATTTTTTAATCAACAATAAAGATGTATTATCCTTTTAAATCATAGTAATTAAGTTCCCTAAAAAAGTTTAAAATATCTAACCGCAAAGTTCACCATGAAATTCGCAAAGAACATAAAGTGTAAACATTCAACTAACAATCTTTGTGCACATTGCGGTAGCTTTGCGCCCTTAGTGGTTAAATTATTTATTAGACAACTTCTCCTAAGATGCCACATTGCTGATATAATTTTTTCATAGCTCATTAATAATTGCGTCAGCCATTTGTGTAGTTGTGGCTACGCCCTTTTCAATTACATCGGGCGAACCTTTCATTTTTTTCATGTCGTAAGTCTGCACTTTTCCTTCAAGAATAACCTTTGCAATGGCTTTCCGAATCTTTTGTGCGATATCCTGTGCATCGATAAAATCGAGCATCATACAAGCTGATTCGATCATGGCGACCGGATTAACGATAGAAACAGGATAGCCGGCATACTTAGGTGCTGAACCATGCGTTGGCTCAAAAATGCCGATCCCCGTATCAGGATTGTACTGTGCCGAGCAGGCAAACCCGAGGCCACCGATCAATCCGGCAAAGCCATCTGAGACAATATCGCCAAACATGTTGCCTGCGACGATTACCCCGTAATCTTCAGGATTTTTCGTCAGCCACATCATCTGCGCATCGATGTTGGTATTCCATAGTTCGATTCCGGGAAACTCTGCTTTTTGCATCTCCTTTGCCATTTTATACATCATGCCCGAGGTTTCCCTGATCACATTTGGTTTTTCACAAAGTGTCACCGATTTGTAGCTATACTTTTTTGCATGATTGAAAGCCGCTCTCAGAATCCGTTCGGTAGCTTTTTTAGTAAAAATCCTTGTGGAGACCGAAATTTCATCAATAGGCGTATTCCCGAAATTTTTGACAAACCTGGGATGGCTCATTAAAGCTTGATAAACCAATTCGGAAGGATTGCTCCACTCGACGCCTCCATACAGCCCCTCGGTGTTTTGCCTGAAAATGGCCACATCGACCTCGGGTTCCTCAATAGAACTCCCCTGCCCTCGTCTGATAAAATTTAACGGATTTCCTCTGTACGACCTGCATGGGCGCAAACAAATATCGAGTTTAAAATGCTGCCTCAAAGCCACGATTGGGCTTGAATAAACAAAACCTTTGTCGCGGATATCAGGCTTTAATTCGTTTGCAGCCTCGTCTTTTGGTTTTGAAGTAATCGCCCCGAACAGGCCAATTTTATGTTCCTCAATAAGTTTAATGGTACGTTCCGGAAGAGGGTTGCCTTCGTTGCACCAGAATTCCCAGCCAATGTCCCCAAAAACATAATCAGCATCGAAGCCTGCAGCTTTTAATACTCTGACAGCCTCGTTCAGTACTGTCTTCCCTATTCCATCGCCCGGGAGGGTTACAATTGTGCGTTTTGCCATATCAGATTATTTAGTCAGTTACTTTTTGTTAACGAATTGCCACCTGCCTGATTGAATCAATCACTGTCCCATCAACCCATTTCACAACCGCGATTATGTTATCTTCAAATTTTGGTTTTTGTGGTTTGCCACAAATTCTTTCCGCCTCTTCCTTTAATTCCTGAATTGATTTTACTGGCAATCCTGAATTCTTTACTTTTTCAATCAGGTCGACTCTAAGTGGATTAATTGCTATTCCACGTTCGGTAACTACAACATCGATCAATTCACCAGGGCCGCAGAGAGTTGTTACCTCATCGACAATTACCGGGATCCTGTCGCGGAACAAAGGGATAGGCAGAATCACATTTTTTGCATGAAGGCAATTCTGCCAGCCTCCGATTCCGTGAAGCAGGTATCCATCGGAATGGGTTACCACGTTGCCGTTGAAGTTTATATCCACCTCGGTAGCTCCGAGGGTTACCACGTCGATCATGGATGTAAGGTTACCCTTTGAATGGTAATTGTAGGCATTAAATACAGAAAAACTTTGATGGTTCCTGTTTTCCCTCATCGACTTTATTGCAGCCGTATCGAATAACTGCCCTTCGAGGATATTCTCCAGGGTACCATCTTCGAGCATTTGCACAGAGTATTGCGTGCTGCCGCCTAATGCCGCGCGTGCCTTCCATTTGTTTTTTTTCATGATTTGATTCATAAAAACACTTATGGCCAGCGATATGCTTCCTGCACCATTTTGAAGGATACAACCATCGTAAATGATGCCGGCCTTTTCACAAAACGTAGCAGTCATTTCAGCGATCTTCAGCCGGTCGGGGCTTCTTGTAATCTGAGTCGTACCTGAGACTATCTTTTCAGGAATCCCGATTTTATCAACTTCAACAACATAATCGACAAAATTGCCTTTAAGCTGGATAGGCAGGCAGGGATATTCAATCAGGTTATCCGTAACCATGATGACCTTATCGGCATATTCCACATCCATTTCAGCGTAGCCAAGCACGCCACATGCCGATGGGCCATACAACGCATTGGCATTGCCAAACGGGTCAACCGACGGGCAGGCTATCACAGCAATATCGATTTTCACTTCGCCGTCCTGGATGGCCTGCACCCGCCCGCCATGCGAACGCAACACAGCCACTCCTTTCATTTTCCCTTCGGAAACAAATTTCCCGAGTGGACCATTCATGCTCCCCTCAATATGATGGATTGTCCCGTCTTCAAGGTAAGAGATTAAATGCTGATGGCAGGGGAATGAGGCAGAAGGGAACCAACGCAGGTTTTTTATGCCCAACTCTTTTGCCACGTCAAAAACCATGTTGACCACCAGGTCGCCATCCCTGAAATGGTGATGTGTCGAAATAGTCATGCCATCGCGAATGCCAGCCTTCAGAAGTGCATCTTTCAGAGAAGGCACTACTTTATTTCCATCTTTCGGATAATTTACAAACGAAGATAAGGCCGGCGCATGTTTTTTTCCTTTAGGTATGTATTTCTCAATCCCCATAAAAGGAATTACCTTTTCGCCATTCAGAGTTTCAGGAACCTCTCTTCCAATGGCATTTATGATTCGTTTAACCTTCATAATTTTTTTTCCAGTTTTTATCTATCAAATTAAACTGAACGGCATTTTCAACCATCTTTAATGCCCTTTTCACCACAGGGGGGTCGACCATTTTTGAGCCAACAGCCACTACTCCCTGCCCTGCCCTGGTTGCTTTTTCAAAAGCTATCACAATTTTTTTAGCTTTTTTAATTTCAGAAGGAGAAGGGAGGAATTGTTCATTCACAACACTCACCTGGGCAGGATGGATACACCCCATCCCTTCAAATCCCATTTTTTTCGATTCTGAGGCAGTTACTTTCAGTGCTTCCAAATCTTCATAATCAGAAAACACTGAGTCGAGTGGCTGAATCCCTGCCGCCCGTGCAGCATTAACCACCCGCGAACGGGCATAAAACGATTCTTCCCCCGTGAGAGTCCGTTGCGCCCCAATATCGGCTGTATAATCCTCAAGCCCGATAGCCATAGCGACAACGTTTTCGCTGGCCGAGGCAATTTCAAAAGCTTTTTCAACGCCCAGGGCGCTTTCGATAATGGGGATCAGAAACAACGGTTGCCCATCCAAAGAAAGTCCCTTTATCCGGGAATCCACCTTATGGACATCTCCTGCCGATTCGCATTTCGGGATAAGGATTGTATGGGCATAAAAAGGCACAATAAAATCAAGGTCTTCAAGCCCACCGGACACAGGATTGATACGCACCATTTTCTCGGCGCCGTAAAAATCAACCTGGCAAAGCGCATTCCTGGCCAGAATCCGGGCATCGGCTTTTTTATCAGGGGCAACCGAATCTTCAAGGTCGAGGATGATGGCATCGCTGCCATAGATTCCAGCATTAATCATCATTTTCGGATTATTCCCCGGGAGGTACAACCTCGACCTCCTGGATTTGTCACGGTTAACCGTATATTTATTCTGAGGAAGAACGTCAAAAAGGAAATGTTTATCCAAGCAAAATTCCCTTGACAGTGCGGTTTCGAGGCGTGCACCGATTGTAAATGGCAATGCCCCGAAATCTTCAACCTCAACCTTTACCTTTTTAATTCCATGGAAATTCAGAATCTGATGGCACAGTTCCCGGATAGAATCACCATATAAGGATTTAACCTTACTTTGTAACAATATGATATTCCCGGCACTATTCAATGAATGTACTTTAATAAAACAATCTGAGCGGGGTTTTACCTTATGACTTGAATTTGAAAGAGCAGGTTCCATTGCCGAATATTTAATGTTTACAATATCTGAAATAAATGTTCCAAATAATAATTTTTTTTCAGGAATAAGAAAGTGCTGATGCATATTATGCATAAAGGCAAGCTAATGGGCAATATTATCCTCATCGAGGCATTCGGGCATACCTATGTAAAAAAATACCGGGCAATTATACGATTGTACCATACCCTAAAAATATAAAATCAAAATATAAATTCAGCATGGCTTGAATATGCTATGTAGCAAAAATCAAAATGATTTTATTCAGGTTAACAAAAAAAATCCCGCCGAAGCGGGATTTTGAAACAAAAACATATTAGCTTAATACCGGTAGGCATAAAACCGTTCCGGATAATATACAAGCCTGTAGCCATTCCCAACGTATTCAAAAAACAGGTTCCCAATCCTGAAGTATAAGTAACCATTGATGTACACAGTTTCATAACCATAAGGCAATTCCGGGAACACGACTCCATACGGTAAATCAGACAGGATATAACCTACTCCCCGATGATATGTAAAGAAATATCCATCGTAACAATAGTAAGGGATATGATTAAAAACAAATACCACCGGCCTGGTCAGAAACCTTCTGATTACATGCCCGAGCCTGGGATGGCGGTAGTAGTGTTTGTGATACAGGTAAGAATACGGGCGGTAGCGGTTATAATAGTTGTGCCAGCTACGGTCGTTCCACCTGTAGTGTTCCCAATCCCTGTTCCAATGCCTGAAATTCCGGTTATCTCTGTTTCTGAAATTATCGGCCCTGAATTTTTCATGCCAGTAACGGTTACTGCCTTTATAATCCGGCGTTGGCCTGTTCCTGTCAATCCTGTTGTTATTTCTGTTGTTTAATACAGGATTTTCCCTGCGTGGACGCTCAGAACCCCGGGTTATATTACTATTCCTTTTTGCAGGATTTGCCTTTACAACAGATTCTCGGCGTGTGTTATTCTGAGCCCTCTGTGTAGCAGTGCTATTCCTTCCACTTGACCTGTACCGGCTGCTACGTTCAACCTTTTGTGGAGTTCTGGCAATGTCAACTCTGTTCCTGGTTACAGTTGCCTTATTAACCTGTTTACTGTTATTCCGTGATGTAGGCCTTGTTCTTTGTGTTGCCTTGTTGGATTTTACGGCACTCTTTGGCTTGGTAATTCTCTCGTTTTTTGTATTTCTGTCCCTGCTTCCTCTTCGTTGTGCCCCGGCAGGAATGCTTGTTACCGTAACGGCTGCAGCAAGAGTAATCATCGTAACTATCAGCCTTATGTTTCTTGTTTTCATGGCTTTTATTTTTAATATCATTCTTTTAATATTCTGGCGCCATGTTTAAGTAATATTACATCAATGGAATTGCAAAGTATGTGCCAAAAAAATAAAATTCATTCCTACACTTCAATCAAACAATTTTCTATCAACACTTTAGCTGCAATTAAAATGGTTACTCAATACTGATATCATGAAAGTAGATTTCAGGTTGATTAAATTAATCCAAGTTTATACTTAGATAAACCTCCTGTATAAATGAGCTTAAGTTCTATTTTCACGAGCCATCAAACACGCCGGATCGATAATAAATATTAATTTTGCATCAGGAATGGGGAGAATTATAGCAATAGATTACGGGAAAAAGCGGGTTGGAATTGCAGCTACCGATCCCTTGAAATTAATTGCCAACAAGATTGGCACAGTAAGAACGCATGACATCTGGGATTTCCTGCACGATTACTTAAAAAAGGAAGATATTGAGCGTATCATAATAGGATATCCCAGACAGATGAACAATCAGGCTTCCGAAGCTGTTCAGTATATTAATCCGTTTATTAAAAAATTAACCAGAAGCTACCCGGGTATTCCGGTAGAATTAATCGATGAACGGTTTACTTCGAAAATGGCATTAAGGGCAATGATAGACGGAGGGCTGAAAAAGAAAGACAGGCAGGATAAGGCATTAGTCGATTCAGTTAGTGCAACAATTATTTTACAAACATATTTGGAACAGCAAAGATATCAGAAATGATTTACCCAGTTACAGTATACGGCGACCCGGTTTTAAGAAAAAAAGCCAGACCAATAGATGAAAATTTTGAGGGGTTCGAAGAGTTTATGCAAAATATGTGGGAAACGATGTATTTTGCCGATGGCGTTGGATTGGCAGCCCCGCAGGTCGGCAAATCAATCAGGGTGTTTGTTGTGGATGCTTCGGCAGGCGCCGATGAAGAGCCCGAACTTAAAGATTTTAAAAAAGCATTTATCAATCCGGAAATTATTGAAACGAGCGGCGACAAATGGCTGATGAATGAAGGCTGCCTCAGCCTTCCCGAAATAAGGGAAGATGTCGCACGGCCCGAATTCGTAAAAATCCGTTACCTCGATGAAAACTTTGAAGAACACGTGGATATTTTCAAAGGGTATGCCGCCCGGATTATCCAGCATGAACACGACCACCTGGAAGGCATATTATTTATCGATTATTTAACGCCTTTGAAAAAACGGCTCCTTAAAAGCAAACTCCTGAATATTTCAAAAGGGAAAGTAAAAACGCACTATCGGATCATTCCTCCGTTAAAATAACTGAAACAAACATCGGGAAAATTCGTTAAACGGGAAAAATAAAGTTGTTAACCTCGTGGCCTGCCATGAGTAGATCAATTTTCCGGTTTGAGCGAACTATTACATAGAATCCCTTTTTTACGCATTCTTGCACCTTTTACTGCAGGAATTTTAATTTCGCATGCAATTGCCCCAAACAACTCCTTCTATGCAATGATGCTTTTCATCCCGGCGTTTATTTGTGCCTTATGCCTGAACCTGAAAAATCAATCATATAAATTAACCGGCATATTATTCACATTGGTTATTTGCCTTTCCGGGTTCATCATATATTATGATTTCAATAAAAAAAATAATCCGGTTCCTGGAGATTACTACTTTGCAATAATAAACGAATACCCGGTAAGGAAAACAAATTCCTTTAAATCGGAAGCCACTTTGACGCATGTTTCATCAGGCGATTCTGTATTTAAATCGAGGGAAAAACTGATTATTTATTTTGAGCCCGACAGTTCAGTGTTGACCATCGAACCGGGAGATATGGTGCTTTTTAAAAGCCACCCAACGGAAATAAGGAACGCCGGCAATCCCGGCGAATTCAACTACAAATCATATTTAGCGTTAAGGAAGATTTACAGGCAGGTTTACCTGAATGCTGAAAAATGGGCTGTTGCTGAAAAGGCAAATCACCTTTCGCCGCGGATTTTTGCCGAAAAAGCCAGGCAAAGGTTATTGTCAATTTACAGGAAGAATAATATTGAAGGTGAAGAATTTGCAATCCTGTCAGCTTTAACGCTCGGGTACAAGGAAGCCCTCGACCCCGAAACAAGGCAGGTTTTCTCAACAGCAGGCGTGATGCATATCCTGGCAGTATCCGGGCTTCATGTCGGAATAATCTTCTTAATCATCAATTTTTTATTCGGATTTTTACGGCGGTCGAAAAAAGGGAAGCTGTTATTCATTTTAACTTCAATGGGGATTTTGTGGCTTTTTGCCCTGATCACCGGACTGTCGCCCTCGGTGCTGAGGGCAACCGTTATGTTTTGTTTTCTTATTATCGGGCAAAACCTGCGCCGGCCGACAAATATTTATAACACATTAGCCCTTTCTGCCTGTATCCTTTTGTTCATCGATCCGAACCTGATTTTTGAGGTTGGATTTCAACTTTCGTACGCTGCCGTATTCGGGATTGTTTTTTTCCAGCCAAAGATCAATAGCTGGTTCAGTTTTAATAACAGGATTGCCCGTTGGGCATGGGCGCTTTTTTCTGTTTCGGTTGCTGCCCAGTTGACAACGTTGCCCCTCACTTTTTTCTATTTCAACTATTTCCCGAGTTATTTCTGGATTGCCAACTTTATTGCCATCCCGGGGGCGTTGATATTCATTTTTGCAGGGATTGCCATCCTGCTTACTTCTCCTGTGCCTGCGATTTCCTCGGCACTGGCATCGTTCACCTCCTTTTTAGTGAAAGTAGCCTGTGCCGCCCTGGATAGAATCGGATGCCTGCCTCTCGCTACCATCAGGAATATCCATCTGAGTGGTGTACAACTTTTTTTCCTAATGGTTGCCGTTACTACTTTAATGCTGTTTATCGTTTGGAAAAAACGGAAATACCTTTTTATAATGTTATCGTTATTAATCCTTGTATTTTCATTTAATATCGCTGCAAAACTGCGAAGCCTGAACCGGAAAGAAATAATTGTTTATAACTCGGATGACAACCTGATCCACCTGATTTCGGGGTTCAGAAATTATGTAATTTATGAAAATGAAAGCCAACTCAATTCTTACGATATGAATTATATTGATAATACTATCGTTACAGGCCATTTAAAAGAACCGGTTTTTGTGAAGGCCGGAAGCCCTTTCTGCGACAATGCCCTTTTTCAGGAAGGGACCTTAATTTCGTTTTCCGGGAAAAACCTTTTCATCGATAAAACAGGGGCAGGGAAATCTAACAGAATTAAGGTTGATTTTTTATTGACAAAAAACAGGCCTGCCGACTGTCCTGATACATCCGTAACGATAATTTCATCCAATCAGTATGTTACAGAATTCACGGGAGATAAAAAATTTCACGCGTTGAAAAAACAGGGTGCTTTTATCTTTAGTTTCTGATTCAAAAAAAAGTAAAGTTGAAGTTAAAAAAATAAGAAAATAGATCATTTGTTTGGCAGATAACATCTATAATACTTTACTTTGTGGCTGAAATTTGCAATTGTATATGAAAGTTGTAATTGCGGGTGCCGGAGAAGTTGGGACACACCTTGCCAAAATGTTAAGCAAGGAAGACCATGACATCGTTTTACTGGACGACACTCCTGAAAAACTCGAAAAAATCAGTGCCGAAGTCGACCTGTTAACTGTTACCGGATCGGCGCATTCATTTGAAGACCTGAAAGAAACCGGGCTGGCAAAAGCCGACCTTTTTATTGCGGTTACTCCTTATGAAGAACGGAATGTCCTGGCCTGTTCGATGGCAAAATTCCTCGGGGTAGGGCGCACCATCGCAAGGATAAATAACTCGGAGTACCTTCAGCAACGGTATCGGGCAAAACTCGACGCGCTTGGAATAAATGAACTGATCTACCCGGAAAGCCTTGCTGCGAAAGAAATTGTAGCCTCTGTAAAACAAACCGGGACAAGGCAGTTAATCGAGTTTTCGAACGGCAAGTTATTGCTGATGGGAGTAAAAGTCCGTGCAAATGCCCCCGTTGTGAATAAAGCGCTCATAGATTTACCCTATCACGAAGAAGGCCTTCTGGCAGTAGCGATCAACAGGCAGGGTGAAACAATTATTCCGCATGGCCACGATAAAATCCTCGATGGCGACATTGTATTTTTTATCGCTACCCGTGCATCACAGGCAAAAGTATTGGAAGTTTCAGGTAAAAAAACATTTGGCATCAAGAACATCATGATCCTGGGAGGCAGCCGCATTGCGCAAAAAGCCGTTGAAAAACTCGGCGACCAGTACCGGATCAAAATCATTGAGTTCGACCGCGAACGGTGCGAAAAACTGGCCGATAAATACGACCATGCCCTGATAATTAACGGCGACGGCCGCAATCTTGAGCTTCTGAAAGAAGAAGGCAT
>Ga0272442_10007042_pt1 | contig 14631 bp, 7 predicted proteins | sample SSMForm2O_FD_200262 | JGI IMG/M metagenome (GOLD analysis project Ga0272442, IMG submission 200262) | Marine sediment archaeal communities from Little Sippewissett salt marsh, Falmouth, MA, United States - SSM-Form-2O | ecosystem: Environmental > Aquatic > Marine > Wetlands > Sediment ...
CTTCAGAGCCAGGTCATAGACTTACTCGGCATCCCGGAGAACGCCTACTCATGACGACCGTCGCCAGCGCGAGAAATCCACCGCAAATGCGTCTTCACAAGTGCGGAATGTGAGTCCAGTCGCAACTCCTTGCGCGCGCTTTCTGCCATGCGTTTGTCTGCGTGGCGAACCTCGCGTCTCTGATCGCCTATGGTCTGCTTGAGTGGCGATCAGCCAGGAGAGTGACGAGAAGCTCATCCGCTTGATCTGCTCGAGGTTCACCGCCCCCGGCAGAACCCGCCCCGCCCACTGGCGGACCGGATCGCCGCTCTTCAGAGCTCGCCCCCATCGCCGCAGTGTGCTGCGGGCGATCCCAAAGCGATCTGTCAACCTCTGACAGGACACTCCCGCGTTATCCAACCGCGCCAGGAGCATCTTGAAGGCCGGCGGTTCCCGTAGATGCGGCACCTTCGCCATCAGCGCCATATCCAGAAAGAGGAACGACTCATCCGCGGAGTCCGGGGCCGATGACAGGATAATGTCGGGCTCGCCATTGACGGGAACGAGGTTGCCACCCCCAGGGAACAGGACTGATCAGCCGAGGCGCGCTCTCGCGATCCGACCAGCGCTTCCTTCTCCTCCGCCCCGGCATTCACTGATGGCGCGTTCCGGCCTCGCTTAGGGCGCGTCGATAATCAACTACGCCACTTCGATGGCCACGTGTCTCGTTTAGAGGAGGCTTGCAGGGCCCGCTCTCATCGACGTTGTTTTGCTATGTGGTGATTATGTGTGTTTTCATGACGATACAATTGGCCTTGACCAAAGCGGAAAGCTCCCTCTGGCTGCCGTCGGCCCGCGACCGGACCGACAGCCGCCCGGATTCCCGTTCCTTCTGCCCGAGCACCACGGTGTACGGCACCCACTCCTTCTCCGCGTTCCGCACCTTCTTGCCCACTGCGTCGTCGCGGTCGTCGACATCCGACCTGATATCGTGACCCGATATCTCCCTGCCTATCCCGAGTAGCCAGCCGTTGTTCTCCTCGTAGAACGCCACCGTGCCTTCCCAGCCAAGCACCCAGCGGCCGCGCGCGATCAGGCGGTCCATGAGCCCCGCGAACTCCAGGCACAAGTGCCGGAATTCGCGTTTCGCCTGTTCGACGTCCGCGCAAGCCGCATGCATGTCGGTCATCATGAAGTGCCGGACGCGTTTCAGGCCGCTCACCTCGCCCTGCTGCTCGTTCCGAAAGCAATTCGCCTCCTCGTACACCTTCAAGGGCGACTGATCCCGGTTGAACCGCACCTTTTGCATGAATGGGAACGCCAGCGGGTCGGACGCGTAGCGCAGGTAGCAGACCCCCCGTCCGCCGTCCACCTTGTAGTCCCGTTCGTGGAACTCGCCCATCAGCTCGCCGATCACGTTCTGATCGCCGCGCAGCACCATCGGGTTCCGCATTTCGAACGCGCCCCACTCGCGCGACAGCTCTGCCGCGTAATCGAGCAGCAGGTTCTGGATGAGCAGTCCTTTCGGGTACCACTTGAAGTGGCCCTTCTCCGAGGCGTCACAGTAGTCGAGCAGGTCGTGCCTGCGCATGTACTCTATGTGCTTCGGGGCGCGTTGTTCGTCCGACGCCTGTCCCAGCTCGTTCGAAACGAACTGTTTCAGCAATGCGGCTGACCCGCCGCCGGCCCGCCCGCCTGCAACGCTGTGCGTAGCACTGCGGGCAGGGAACACCGGGCATTGCCCGAAGTCATCGGGCTTTATGTCGAAGGCCTTGCCTTCGGAATCGGCTACTATGAGCCGTGTGAATTCTCTTCCGTTCATCTCTTGTTTCTCCATTCCAGATCTCGATCATTCCATCAATTGTCATTCATCCGGGTAGGGCAGGCCTCCAGGCCTGCCCGCTGGGCCGCTCTGGAGAGCGGCCCTACCCAGATATCAAAAGGCCCGGGAACGTTTGTTCCCGGGCCTGGTCATTCTCTCTCAGTGCCGGAGTCTACATCGTAGGTCCCGAACTGGAGACAGACCAGTCCCGGGACATCGTCGTTTGCGATGCTGCTCCAAGTCCAACCTGTGCCAACCAGTTCGGCATAACCGTCCTCCTCAATTTTCGGCTATTCTGTCACCGTCGCCTTCCTTTGTCAACTGGGGGCTGCCGCCGGAAAACTCCCCGCTCCACAGTCGATCGAGGAAGACCCGCCACGGGAGGATAAGAATACCGTCGGCCGTCTGACGAGGGTGGGAGTCCTGCGACACGAGTATCGATTGCTTTGGGTGCAGCTCTTCTCGCATGGCACGTAGTCCCTTCAGATGGCGGTTGGCTGCCTGTTCGGTTGATTTCACCTCGATGGCCACCTCGTGATTGCCGAGGACGAAATCCACCTCGAAGCCCGATGTTGTCCGCCAATAGCTGATTCCATAGCCCAAGCCTGAATAGGCTGCATGTGCCGTCAGCTCCATGAAAATGAAGTGCTCGAAAGCTCTACCGAAAAGCTCGGAGTTCTGCTCGACACGCCCGCGATGTGTAAGGTGTACAACGGGGGCAAGATCGAAGAAGTAGAATTTCGGTGCGGCAACAAGGCGGCGCTTCGCGCGGACGCGGTATGCAGGGACCCAGCGCCCGAGCAGGGTATCTACCAGTATCTGGAAGTACTCACGTACCGTGGGTGCACTGACTCCGCATTCGCGTGCGATGTTGGCAAGATTGACCGCTTCTCCGTTTGCCAGGGCTGCGACCTCGAGGAAGCGGCTGAAGATCGGGACATTGCGGGTCACGCCTTCCGCGGCTATCTCTTCCTTCAAATAGTCGCCGACATAGGCAGCGTGCAGGCGAGTCGCGTGCGCGCTCTGGTAGTGGCGCGGCAGCAAACCCCTGTTAAGTGCCTGGGTGAGAGCGAAGTCCGGGATCTCTCGCGTCGTCAGTGGCAGCAACTCGTAGCGTACCGCCCGGCCGCCCAGCAGGTTGGCGTGAGTTCGCTTGAGCTTGCGTGCGCTGGATCCGCAGAGGACAAAGCGTAAACCCTCGTCTTCGATCAGTGCGTGTACTTCGTCCAGGAGTTCCGGGATCTTCTGGACTTCGTCTATGATGATGGGATCACGCTGCGTTTCCCCGTTCAGACCGCGTTCCCTGCATTCCTCGCGTATCAGTCCGGGAGCACGAAGAAGGCGGCGGTACTCTGACGACCTGAGCAGATCGTAGCGCATCGCTTTGGGGAAAAGCACCTTCAGTAGCGTACTCTTGCCGGTTTGCCGTGGCCCCCACAGGAAACACGATTCTTCTGCTGCCAAGGCTAAAAGTTCGGTTCGTTTATACATGATAATCGAAAGTTGTTGTTTCGATTATCACTATATGCGTGAGCGGCATGGACGTCAACCCGTTTCTGCCGGGTCTTCTTCAACGTCTGTAAGCATCTTGCCTCCGACTGTAGCCGTTTCCTGCGGTCGATGATGGGCCCTCTCCGGAAAGCCCCGCCATATACCCAGGTTCCTGCGCCTGTCCTCGATGTGCGCCAGGATGCCTCAGCCGCTTTGACGGCATCGGTCTCGACGTTGAGCAGTCCGCCCGTGACATCCCTGCAGTCCTGCGTGAGGAGCTTGACCAGGTTCGGGCCGCCCGTCACGGTGGGCACGGGGTTCACGTACGTGTAGAAACCGAGCGCCAGCGCAAAGACGGCGTCGACGGTGGCCTTCTGCTCCATGTACTCGGGTGCGGCGACGGCAACTGGAAGATCCGGGATGGGCACGTCGCCCAGCGCGTGTGACACCATGCCGAGCAGGTCGGCCACACGCCCCGTGTCCGTGCAGGTCCCGTAGCTGAGCACCGGCGGGACGCCGATCTTCCCGCACACTTGACGGAGCCCGCCCCCCACCTTCGCCTTGCACAATCCGGTGCAGTCGGCGATTCTGAACACGTACTTCAGGAGTATTCTGATTGCGTCCCGGATCACGGTATCGTTAGCTTGTCAGATACGTTCGAGGCAGGAGCACGAATGAGAGAACTGAGACAGCGACCGACTCCCGGTACGCAGTTCATCCGGTATCAGGGCGATGCACTGGCGTTGTCGCTGGAGTTGCCTGCACCCCAAGTCGGCGCCGCGTGGGTCCGCACGAACCTCGGCCGTGCGGACATGCGCCATACGGAGATCGTACAACATGTCGAGAATGACGAACCGATTCTGGCCCATGACTGGCATGATATTCCGATGAGCAACGCCGAGCCGGGCAGGTACTCCTTGTCCCTGGCGCTTACGGAAGTGGGGCGCTTCGAGGCGAAAGCGTTCTTCCTTCCGGACGGAAGTGACGAGCCGGTCTGGCCCGAGGGCGACAACGTTGTCATCAAGGTGGAACCGGGCGCCTACTGCTGCGCGAACAGCATATACACGGCATTCGTGCGCCAGTTCGGGCCCTGCAAATCGGAATGCGCCGATTGTGATGACGAGAGAGTCGCCGAACTCGAAAAGAAGGGCTATGCCGTTATCCCGCGTTCGGGCACGTTCCGCGACCTCGCGAAAGAAGTCCCGTTCATAACCGATACGCTGGGCTGCCGGATAATCCAGCTACTGCCTATACATCCTGTTCCGACCACCTACGCGCGCATGGGCCGGTTCGGGAGCCCGTTCGCCGCCCTCGACTTCAGCGATGTCGATCCCGCGCTTGCGGAATTCGATCGCCGGACGACACCGCTCGAACAGTTCGGCGAGCTGGTCGACGAAGTGCATCGCTGCTCGGCAAAGATCTTCCTCGACATCCCCATAAATCACACCGGCTGGGCATCGAAACTGCAGATAGATCATCCCGAGTGGTTCGCGCGCGGAGAAGACAGAAGCTTTGTATCGCCCGGCGCGTGGGGCGTCACCTGGGAAGACCTGGCCAGGCTCGACTACAGACATAGAGACCTTTGGAAACACATGGCCAACGTGTTCCTGTTCTGGTGCGATCGTGAAGTCGACGGCTTCCGTTGCGATGCCGGCTATATGGTGCCGTACGCAGTGTGGGAATATATCACAGCCAAGGTACGCCTGCGGTATCCGGACACGGTCTTCATACTGGAAGGCCTGGGCGGCCGCCTTGAAACCGTGGTCGGCCTACTGGACGGCGCCAACCTCGACTGGGCCTATTCGGAACTGTTCCAGAACTACGATCGTGCACAGGTCGAGTCCTACCTGCCGGGCGCAATCGAAATGTCAACCACCAAGGGCACTCTCGTCCATTACTCGGAAACACACGACAACAACCGGCTCGCGTCGGTATCCACAAACTTCGCCCGCATGCGCACCGCGCTTGCCGCGCTCTGTTCACACGACGGGGCCTTCGGCATAACCAACGGCGTGGAGTGGTTCGCTCAAACGAAGATCGACGTTCACGGCTCGCCGCCGTTGAACTGGGGAAATGACGATAACCAGGTCGAGCACCTGGCACAACTCAACCATATCCTTGAGAACCATCCGTGCTTCCATCCGGGCGCCGAGCTCCGCCTGCTTCGCCAGGAAGCGAATACCGCTGTCCTGTTGCGACAGTCGGCGGACGGCGCGCACAGGCTGCTCGTGGTCGCCAACCTCGACCACGACCGGTCCAATGACACCTCGTGGCCGGCCGGCGAATTCCCGGCAGACTCCGAACATGTCGATCTGGTTACGGGCGCCCGGGTCACACCGGAACCACACGGAGACCGCATCCGACTGACGCTCGAGCCCGGCCGTGTGATGTGCCTCTCCCGGGCGCCGCTCGCCGTCGAGGATGGGCCGGGCCCACAACGCCCTGAACGTACGCTGCGCCAGCGGCTCAAGGCAAAGGCGCTCGAAGCCAGGTCGGTCTTCCGGCCGCACGAGGACCTGTCCGGCATCGACACCGAATCGCTTGCGTCCGCGCTGGCGGAAGACCCAGCCGCCTTCTGCCGCGAAGCATCGGGGTGCGAGAGGGCCCCCGTTACACACTGGCGCTGGCCGGCGGATGCGCGACGCACGGTCATGGTGCCGCCCGGCCATTTCCTCTTCATACAGGCATCCTCGCCTTTCAGCGCCGCGCTTGGCGCCGGCAACAGGCCGGCGCTTCGTGAGCACAGCCTGCCACGGAATGACGGCACCGAGTTCATCCTGCTGGCGCCCGTTCATGATCAATCGCGCGATGGTCACTGTTTCCTCGATCTCGTCGTATACGACCCTTCGACGAGACACGTGCGCGCCGACCTGCTTTACCTGCCGCCGGCAACGGAGGCGTCCGTGAGAACCGCGCTGGGGAAGCGGGACGTGGAGGCGTTTGAGTCCTATGCTCTGTGCACAAACGGCAGGGGAGCAATGGCGCAGGTGCGCGGCGTATGGAGCGAGATACGAAGCCAGTACGATGCCATGCTCGCGGCGAACCTTTCCGAGGAACACCCGGTAGACAGACACGTGATGCTCACGCGCTGCCGCGCCTGGCTGGTGTGTCGGGGCTACTCGCAGGAGATCGACCGCAACTGTCTTTCCTCGTTCGGCGTTGCCGAGGACGGTAGCGTTTGCTGGCAATTCAACGTGCCCGCGGGCAGGAGCAAGACCGTCCGCCTCATGGTCCGACTGCAGATGCACCAGGACCGCAACGCAATAGCCGTGACCTTCGAGCGGCCACGCTCAACCGGTACACCGGACGACCTCGATGACGCCGCGACCGTTCAAATCATAGTGCGCCCCGACATCGAAGACCGTAACAATCACGCCAAGACCAAGGCCTATACGGGGCTCGAGCGGACGTGGCCCGGCGCGATTGCGCCGCGTGAGGACGGGTTCAACTTCGCCCCGGCAGCGGACCGGCGCCTCGACGTGTCGGTTCCCAAAGGCTCGTTCGTACCCGAGCCTGAATGGGCCTACGGAGTCCGGCACCCCCTGGAGGCGGAACGCGGACTCGATGCCTCTTCCGACTTGTTCAGCCCCGGCTATTTCTCCTTGCACCTTCAAGGCGGGGAAACCCGGCTTCTTCACGCTTCCGTGTCGGAAGCCGGGCCCGGCGACACGACACCCGATACTCCTTCCCCGTGGCCCGGACCCGACGACGCACATATGCCGCTCGAACAGGCGTTGCTCAGAGCCATGCGCCAGTTCATCGTGAAACGTGATTCCTCCCGCACGGTGATCGCCGGGTATCCATGGTTTCTCGATTGGGGCAGGGACACGCTGATCTGCCTGCGCGGCATGATAGCCGCGGGCATGCTCCAAGAGGTCCGCGACATCCTGCTGCAGTTCGCACGCTTCGAGGAGCAGGGCACGCTGCCCAACATGATCCGCGGCAATGATGTTTCGGATCGCGACACCTCCGATGCGCCGCTCTGGTTCTTTGTCGCCTGCGCTGATCTCATACGGGCTGAGGAGTCGAATGACTTCCTGGAGACAGACTGCGGCGGACGGACGGTGGAGAAAGTGCTTCTCTCGATCGCGGGTAACTATGCGAAGGGCACGCCCAACGGTATAGAGATGGACTCGGACAGCGGACTCATATTCAGCCCCGCCCATTTCACCTGGATGGATACCAATTACCCGGCATGTACCCCCCGTCAGGGTTACCCAATCGAGATCCAGGCACTCTGGCACTTCGCACTCCGCTTCCTGGATAGGGTCAAAGCAAAAGGTAACTGGCGCCCCCTGGCCGACCGTGTCCAGGATTCCATCCTAGAGCACTTCGCGCAGACCTCTAACACCGAACACCGAACACCGCTTGCCCGCCATAGCCCCGGCGACGGCGGGAACACCGAACACTTCCTCTCCGACTGCCTTCACGCGTCCCACGGTCAGCCTGCCCGCGAAGCCGTGGCCGACGATCACCTGAGGCCGAACCAGTTGCTTGCACTGACGCTGGGCGCCGTAACGGACAAGACGCTCGCCACCGGTGTGCTCCGCGCCTGCGAAGAATTGCTGGTACCTGGCGCCATCCGCAGCCTCGCGGACCGGCCCTGCGAGTTCCATCTCCCTCTCAAGCACCGTGGTCGACAGCTCAATGACCCGGCCAACCCATACTGGGGCACCTACGCCGGTGATGAGGACACGCGACGCAAGCCGGCATACCACAACGGCACTGCCTGGACCTGGCCCTTCCCTTCATACTGCGAAGCCCTGTTCATCACATACGGTGAGGAAACGCGCAACGCCGCACTTTCCTTACTGCGGAGCAGCCGATTGGCCATGGACCGGGGCTGCATAGGCCAAATCCCCGAAATACTGGACGGCGACAGCCCCCATCAGCAGCGCGGCTGCGGGGCCCAGGCCTGGGGAGTCACTGAGTTGTTGAGGGTGCGGCGTATTCTAACGAAAAGTTAGTCGTTTTTTGGTTGACCTTTGTCACGAACAGGCAGAGATTCCCAGCCTTGGAGGGCAGGTTAGGCCCCGAACAACAAAACAACAGGAGGCGCGGCATGACCACGGCTACGCGAACGAAGAAGAAACGGGGATCAAGCGCGGGAGGGAAGAAGACCGCAAGCAGGACTAACGGCAAGAAGAAACGGGCAACGTTCCATCTCAGCGCGGACGAAGGTTGCGCCGTCTATGTCGCGGGAACCTTCAACGGCTGGAACCCGAAGAAGAACAAGATGAAGTTCAAGGGCGGGCGCTATTCGGTCTCCGTGATGCTGTCCCCCGGCAAGTATGAGTACAAGTTCATCGTTGACGACGTCTGGTGCGTGGATCCCGAATGCGCCGAGTGGGCCCCGAACGGGCTGGGATCGCTCAACAGCGTCGTTAATGTTGGCTAGTGGGCGGAACCATTACGGAATCCGAAGGCATTCCGCCGCAACGGCCCGGTGTCATCCCGAGCGGAGCCGAGGGATCTCGTTGTGCAGCAATGGGTAGGAAAGAGGGTACGTGCGTATGAACCAAGGATGGATGAATCATATCCAGCTCTACAATGTCGCGTCATGGATGCCCGGGGAACTGGAGTTCCTCGAAACACTCTCAAGGAATTTGTGGTGGTGCTGGAATCATGATGCCATCGACCTGTTTCGTCGTATAGACCCGCAGCTCTGGAAGGACCTGGGGCACAACCCCATACGGTTCCTTGACCGGATTCCACAGGAAAAACTCGAGGAACTCATCGATGACGACGGGTTCCTCACGCATCTCGAGAGAGTCAAAGAGCGATTCAAGGCTGAAACTCGCCGCCGGGATCAGCCGTCCGGCGACGGGAACCGCCCGGATTGCATCGCGTATTTCTCTCTGGAATTCGGCATACACGAAAGTGTGAAGATTTACGCGGGTGGTCTGGGCTGCCTGGCTGGAGACCATCTGAAGCGGGCCTCCGATGTGAGTCTTCCACTTGTGGCTGTGGGCCTGCTCTACCGGAAGGGCTACTTCCAGCAGTACCTGAACCAGGACGGCTGGCAGGAGGAATGGTTCCCCGAGAACGAAATCGACCGCCTGCCGGTCCGGCGAGCGGAAGGCCCGGACGGCCATCCAATCCTGGTCGGTATCCCGCTGCCGGATGGACAATTGCAGGCGGCCATATGGGTCGTTGATGTCGGCCGCGTGCCGTTGCTCCTGCTCGATGCCAACATTCCCGAGAACCCGCGTGAGTTCCGGCGGATCACTACCGCTCTCTACGACGGCGACAGGCAGACGAGGCTCCGGCAGGAGCTTCTCCTGGGACTCGGCGGGTTCCGCGCTCTGACCGCACTCGGGTACGAGCCGTCGGTCTGCCACATGAACGAGGGGCACGCGGCGTTCCTCTGCCTGGGGAGAATCGAACACCTGATGAGGGAACACAGTCTCGATATCGCGGAAGCGCTGCAGGTGCTTCCGCGAACCGATGTCTTCACAACACATACGCCCGTACCGGCCGGGAACGAGTACTTCGCGGCGGACCTCGCGAGGCCGCACCTGGCGGCCGTCGCCGGCGAGCTCGGGCTGAACGTGGATCATGTCCTCTCCTGGGCCAGCGCACCGGGAAGCGGTAAGCAGAAGGACATCTGCATGACGATACTGGGGCTTCGCATGGCCCATTCCAGCAATGGCGTGAGCAGACTCCACGGCCGCGTCGAACGCAAGATGTGGGCTGAACTGTGGCCCAATCGGCCCGAGGACGAGATTCCGATCAGTCACGTGACAAACGGTGTGCACGTCCCCTCATGGATATCGGGCGACAATGCCCAGCTCTTCGATAAGTACCTCGGCCCCGAGTGGCGCGAGAACCCGGCGGACGAAGGGGTGCTGGCACGGATCCAGAATATCCCTGATGACGAGCTCTGGAAGGCACATGAGCTTGGCCGCGCCCGGCTGGTCAGAATGGCGCGGGACACCGGCGAACGCCAGCTCTCGGCGCGGAGCGCCCCCCGTGCGCAAACAACCCGGATGCGCAGCATCCTGCACAACGGCATCCTTACCGTAGGCTTCGCGCGGCGGTTCGCGGCCTACAAGCGGGCGACCCTGATCTTCAAGGATCCGCAGCGCTTCAAGGCCATCCTGACGAACAAGGAGCAGCCCGTCCAGATGATCTTTGCCGGCAAGGCCCACCCGGCCGACGACACGGGCAAGGGGCTGATACGCGATGTCATCCAGTTTGCTCACGACGCAGGTGTGCGCGACAGAATCATATTCCTCGAGAATTACGATATCCGTGTCGCGCGCTACCTCGTGCAAGGGGTCGACGTGTGGCTGAACACCCCGCGGCGCCCGCAGGAGGCCAGCGGGACATCCGGCATGAAGGCCGCCGTCAACGGCGCGCTCAACTTGAGCATTCTCGACGGTTGGTGGGACGAAGGGTACGCGCGCGACTGCGGCTGGGCAATCGGCAACGGAGAAGAATACGAGAACACCGAATACCAGGACAACGTCGAATCCCAGGCAATCTACAACCTGCTCGAGAACGAGATCGTCCCGTGCTTCTACGATCGTCAAAACGATCTGCCGGGCAAATGGATCAAGATGATGAAGAGCGCCATCGTGATGGTGATGAAGTACTTCACGAGCCACCGCATGGTGTCCGAGTACGATTCCTCGTTCTACAAGCCGGCTGCCAAGGCCTACGGAGAGCTGCTCGCGGACAGCGCTGCGGAGGCACGCGATCTCGTCGTGCAACACGAGCGCATTTCCGAGCTCTGGCAACAGATCAAGGTCGGTGTTCCGTCTTCCAACCAGGATCTCTCCATGCTGCACGTGGGCGACAAGTACAGCGTCCGTACGACCGTTCAGCTGGGAGAAATGCTTCCCGACGAAGTGGACATCGAGGTTTACTACGGGCCCGTCAACTCGGAAAACCACATCAGGACCAGTCACACGGCCCGGATGACCGTGGCCGAGGATCACGGCAACGGCGAGTACGTCTATGAACAGGAGGTCGAGTGCGAGGAAACCGGCAGGTACGGATTCACCGCGCGCGCGACGCCTGTTGGGACAACCTGGAAGGCCGCCATGCCCGGCTTCATAACATGGGCGGACGGCGCCTGATGAAATCCCCGCGAAAGCACGGCAGAGCCGAACGGAACCCCCGGATTCTCATCGTCACTCCTGAGATATCGTATCTCCCACGGAAGATGGGGAACATGGCGCGGCACATCCGAGCCAAGACCGGCGGGCTGGCGGATGTCACCGCCTCGCTGGTCGGCGCACTCTGCGAGCTGGGCGCCGATGTCCACGTTGCGCTGCCGCATTACCGGAGAATGTTCCATGTCGATATCGGCAACTTCATCAACGGCGAACTGCGCGTCTACAAACGCATCCTGCCTGATTCGCGAATACACCTCGCGCAGGACCGCGTCTTCTACTACAGGAACGATGTCTACAGCCACTACTACGGGGAGAGTCACAGGGTGGCGACCGCGTTCCAGCGCGAAGTTATCAACAACATCATTCCCCAGGTGGACCCGGACCTGATCCACTGCAATGACTGGATGACGGGCCTGCTTCCGGCGATGGCAAGACGGATGGGCATACCCGCGCTCTTTACCATACACAACATACACACGCATGAACTGACCCTGGCCGCCATAGAAGATGCCGGTATCGATGCCGCGGAATTCTGGCCGTACCTGTTCTATCAGCGAGTACCGGCCGGCTACGAAGAAACGCGGGATACCAACCCCATCGACCTGCTCGTGAGCGGCATCTTCTCCGCACATTTCGTCAACACGGTCAGTCCCACTTTCCTGGAGGAGATCTGCAACGGCGAACACGATTTCGTGGGCGACAGCGTGAGAAGTGAACTCATCAACAAGCGAAACGCAGGCTGTGCAACAGGGATTCTCAACGCACCGGACCCATCCTTCGATCCTGAAACGGACGCACTCATCGGCCATCGCTATTCCGTCGAGAACTTCGCGGCCGGCAAACAAGCCAACAAGGCGGAACTGCAGGAGAGGCTCGGGCTGATCGTGGACGAGAAGGCTCCGCTCCTCTTCTGGCCGTCGCGGCTCGACCCGGCGCAGAAGGGGCCGCAGCTTCTTACCCATGTTCTGTATGATGTCGTACACTCCTACTGGGATCGGGGGCTACAGATCGCCGTTATCGCCAACGGCCCGTACCAGGAACCGTTCAGGAACGTGGTGCGGTTCCACAATTTCCACAAGCGAGTTGCGATCTGCGATTTCGATGAAGAGCTGTCGCACATCGGCTACGCAGCATCCGATTTCACGCTTATGCCGTCCCTGTTCGAGCCGTGCGGCCTTCCCCAGATGATCGCCGCGATCTACGGGTCGCTCCCGATCGCTCACGATACCGGAGGCTTGCACGATACGGTGACGCACCTTGTGCCGGACCGGGATTCCGGCAACGGCTTCTTATTTGAGGTCTTCGATCCCGGCGGGCTGAAATGGGCGATCGAAGAGGCAATGGCGTTCTACGGCCTGTCGGATGAGTTTAAGGCACGACAGATATCGCGCATAATGTCCGAGAGTGCGGCGACCTTTACTCACTCGGTCACCGCGAAGCGCTATTTCGAGCTCTATGAGAGAATGCTCAAACGACCGCTTATCAACGCTTTCTGACGACCCCTACCTCGCGCCCTTTCTCGAAGCAATCCGGCGCAGGCAGGCCCGCTCCGACGAGATGGAACGGCGCCTGACCGAAGGCCGAGGGCCTCTTGTGGACTTCGCCTCCGGCCACGAATATTTCGGGCTGCATTTGAGAGAAGGGCGCTGGACATTCCGCGAATGGGCGCCGAACGCAACCGCTATCTCGCTCGTCGGGATGTTCTCCGACTGGCAGGAGGCCGATCCATTCCGCCTGAAGCGCCTGGACGAACGCGGTATCTGGCAAATCTCGCTCCCAGCCAACGCGTTGCGCCACGGCGATCTGTACCACCTGCGTATCCACTGGGACGGCGGCTCGGGCGACCGCATCCCCGCTTACGCGCGCCGCGTCGTGCAAGACGAACAGACGAAGATCTTCAACGCACAGGTGTGGGACCCTCCGGAACCCTACAGCTGGAAGAACGAAAATGCCCATTGTCCTTGCCCCTTCATATACGAAGCGCACGTTGGCATGGCACAGGAAGAGGGGAAGGTCGGCAGCTTCGACGAGTTCAGATGCAGTGTCCTGCCGCGCATAGCCGAAGCCGGGTACAACGCGGTTCAGCTGATGGCCATCATGGAACACCCTTACTACGCCTCGTTCGGCTACCAGGTTTCCAGCTTCTTCGCCGCATCGTCGAGATTCGGCACTCCCGATGAGCTGAAACGGCTCGTCGACGAAGCACATGGTCTGGGCCTGGCCGTCATCATGGACCTCGTCCATTCACACGCCGCCCTGAACGAAACAGAGGGCCTGTCCCGCTTCGACGGCACGCTGTACCAGTATTTCCATGAAGGCGCGCGCGGCGAACACCCGGCCTGGGATTCGCGGTGCTTCGACTATGGCAAGCCGGAAGTCCTTCATTTCCTGCTCTCGAATTGCCGGTTCTGGCTGGACGAATACCGGTTCGACGGCTTCCGGTTCGACGGCATAACCAGCATGCTCTACCTGCATCACGGCCTGGGGCCGGCGTTCGACGGCTACGAACGGTATTTCGATGATTCAGTTGACAAGGACGCCCTCTGTTACCTGACCCTCGCCAACAGGGTCGTGCACACGGTGAACCCGCACGCCCTTACGATTGCCGAAGACGTCAGCGGCATGCCGGGCCTCGCGGCCCCGGCCGATGACGGCGGCTGCGGCTTTGATTACCGGCTCGCAATGGGCGTGCCCGACTGCTGGTTCAAACTCGTCAACGATGTCCGGGACGAGGACTGGGATATGTCTTACTTGCGGCACGAGCTGCTGAACCGGCGGTCGGACGAGAGGACCATAAGCTACGCCGAATCACACGACCAAGCCCTCGTCGGCGGCAAAACGCTCATGTTCGAGATGGCCGGTGCGGACATGTATGATGCCATGCGCAAGGATCAGGAAAACCTCTCCGTCGAACGCGCCATGGCTCTGCACAAGATGATACGGCTGGCAACACTGGCCACGGCCGGCCACGGCTACATGAATTTTATGGGCAACGAGTTCGGTCACCCCGAATGGATCGACTTCCCGCGCGAGGGCAACAACTGGTCGTTCCAACACGCACGCCGACAATGGCATTTGCGTGACGATCCCGAACTCAAGTTCCATTACCTTGCCGATTTCGACAGGGCCATGCTGGAGTCGGCCGCGAGGCACGACCTCCTGGCGCACGATACCCGGCTACTGTTCGAGAACAACTCGGACAAGATCCTGGTTTTC
>Ga0272442_10007043_pt1 | contig 14629 bp, 14 predicted proteins | sample SSMForm2O_FD_200262 | JGI IMG/M metagenome (GOLD analysis project Ga0272442, IMG submission 200262) | Marine sediment archaeal communities from Little Sippewissett salt marsh, Falmouth, MA, United States - SSM-Form-2O | ecosystem: Environmental > Aquatic > Marine > Wetlands > Sediment ...
TAGTGACTATGGGATAATCTCCTTTTCCGGTTTCCACTGTTCCGCTTTGATTGGAAACCTCCGGCTCAATGGTAATGACCACGAACTCATTTTCCAGAATGGAAGGGGTGATCTTAAGTCTGATCCCAGGCTCGATAAACCTCAGCTCAGTCTGGTCCACACCATTGATGACTTCAGTCACTGTATAAGGGATCTGATCGATGACATTGATCTCAGCGCTTTTATTGTTCATGGTGGCGATCTTGGGATTGGACAAAATCTTGGCTTTGTTTTCCTGTTCCAGCATATTGACCGTGGCATTAAAAGTCAAAGCATCGCGGGCAATGCCGAAAATGCGGAACACATTTTCCGAACCGGGCATGGGATCTTCTATGCCTGCCGGACGTTTGGTCTCGGAAAAATTAAGATTCACGGAATTGGACCAGTTCACGCCCAGATTTTTCAGATAATTGGAACTGATCTCAATGATCTTGGCTTCCAGCATCACCTGAGGCTGAGCTACGTCCACCCGTTCCAGGATAGCTTCGACTTTGGCAATATCTTCGGGATTTCCGGTGATCACCACAGTATTAGTCTCTTCGCTGATATTAGCAACCTTGACCACATCCTTGATCAAAGGCTCCACTTCTTTGGCACTGACGTTTTTCAGTTTAATAATCCTGGTGATCATGGTCTGTTTTTCTATTTTTTCTCTGGTAGTCAAAAACAGGGATGTACCTACTTTATAAGAACCCAGGCTATAAGCGCTGTACAAAAGGCTTAAAGCCTCGGCTACAGGGACTTGTTTAAGATGCAGGTCCACAGGTTTGGCTTTAAGTTCAGGATCGACCATGATATTTATCCCTGCTGTATCAGCCAGAGTCCTGACCACTGATTCCAGATCAGCCTGTTCGAATTCCAGGCTCACAGTCTGATTTCGAAACTGTTCGGGAATAACCGTACGGGAGATCTGCTCAGGAGTTATCACCTGGTTCTGAAACGGAGCCGGTTTTTCTTCGGTTTTATCCGGTTCCAACTGATCAGGCTCGCTTTTTATTTCCCGGATGATCTCATCGATCTCAGAAGCAATGCTGGAAGTCTCTTCAGCCAGTTCTCTCATTCCTGCCGACATTTCCTCCTCTGTATAGCAGAGCAGGGATAAACCGGAAACAAAAAATACAGCTGCTATCACTACCCCTATCTTTTTTTTCATCTCTCCCCCTTTTCTAAGATCAATTCTATTTTTTTATCTTCTTTGACCAGTACCACCCGATCCGCTTCTATTGTTTCCAGAGTATAACCGAAAATATTTTCTCCTGAAGAATAAGTACCTGTCTTTGCTCCTGTACGCAGCAAAGCTCTTTTTTCGCTGCCTAAAGTCACAATGCCCAGCAATTTCAGATCAGTCAGAAATTCGCTGTTTTTCTCCCCTTTTACCTGAAAACTATTTTTCTGTTCTATGACCGGTTTAAAAGGATCTCTGGCAACAGTGACATTATAAACATGCGGCTTGATCAGATCATAAGCAATATCCATGTCTTTGACCTGAGGCAAAGACTGTTCTGTCTGAGCATAAGGATTAGGACGTTTTTTCTTAAACAGATCACAGCCTGAGCTGAAGACTAAAATAAGACAGACCAGTATGATCAGTTCCGGTTTTGACCTCAAATTTCTTCCTCCGGTTCCTGCCTGAGACTGTAAATACTGAGCGTAAAAGAACATTCCAGTTCAGGATATTCGCGTACCTTTAAAGTCACATCAGTCAAAGTCACCAGCAGACGCTGATTTTCCATGGCATAAAGAAAATCCAGCATAGGCTTAAACTCTCCCCTGACCGAAATATCGATCGGCATGGTGTAAAGCTGAGGCCCTTTGGGTTTGTTCAGGTCAGCCTGATTCTTGTTCTGCCTGCGCTTCAAATCTGATTCCGCTTCAGGATCGACCTTGGTCACTACCTTGAAATTATTGGTGCGCATGGTATTGATATTGACTTTGGACTTTTTAGCCATACCTGAGATCTCTTCCAGAAAAGTAGGTATATCTTTTTCGGCAAACAGAAATCGGGCAAAATCATCTTTTTCCGCTTGATACTTTTCTTTTAAAAGGATAAGCTCTTCTATTTCCGTTCTGACCCGGGCCAGATGAATTTTACTGGTTTCGATATTTTCTTTTTTCCCGGACAGATCACGCATCTGCAGGCCCAGAACAGCCAGAAGAGCCAGAGAGAACAACAGGCAAAAAACAAAAGTCAATATCTTAACTGCTTTAAAAGAAGGCCCGGACCGGCTCATGGTTGCGCCTCCCTTTCTTCTTTATCCCGGGACAAAACAGCGGTTATCCCGAAGACAAAATAGATCTGTTCATCCTGTTTCTGTTCCCTGAGATGATCGAACTGGGCTTTTTCCAAAACCTCTGATTCTTCTACCATACGCATCAAGGCAGCCACAGAATCTACTTTCAAAGCTTCCCCGTCCAGGCTTACTGCGCCTTCTGAACTTACGGAAAAAGAAGTAAGGTCCAGTCCCTGAGGCAGGTCAGCGGCCACTTCGGAAAAGATCCTGGCCCAGGAAACCCGGTTAAGCATCTGGACAAAAGAAGCCTGAGCTAAAAGAGATTCGCGTATAGAGATCAATTCATTGCATACAGTTTTCAATTCTGCCTGTTCTGTTTCCGCGCTTCTGATCAAAACTGAAAGTTCTTTTCTTTCCTGTTCCAGCTTATTCATATTTTTAAGATTAGTATAAAACCAGGGCAGGACCAGAGCAGAAGCAGCAGCCAGATAGACCAGAGCACCGGCAATTATCTTCATCACCACTTTTTTAAATCTGAGCTTATGAACAAAAGGATCATAGGAAACATCAGCCGGCATTTTCTTATACCCGGAGATCAACGGAGCAGCAGCCAGCACCAGCAGAGGATTCTGTTCTTCCGGCTCAGGCTCAGTCTTTATGCCGCTTAAAGAAGCAATCGTTAAAGGCAGCACCTCTATATTAAGCTCATTAAAAAGTTTCAGATCAAGGTCAGGGGCCTTTTCTTTATCCCAGACCAGACTGATGCGGCTCATTTTACGGCTTTTATATTCAATGGCATAAGACTTGAAAATACGTTTCAATTCTTCGGTCCAGTTGGAAAAAGCCAGAACATTGAATTGTCCGGTACCGGCTGTACTGAAATCCTCGATCCCGGAACCGGTAGCATAAAAAAAGCAGCAGCAGCGCCTGTTTTCTACCATCACATAAGTATTTTTATCTTCCAGCACCACTAAGGCCTCTTCTTTACCCCCTTCCAGAGAATACAAAGCAGGCAGCAGATTCAAGGGGGAAAGTTCTATGGCTTCAAGAGGGTATTTCAAAGACCGGAAACAAGAGATAAGCTCATCTACAGCTTCTTTAAAATAAGCGGAAAATATTACCTTTACCCTTCTTTCGTCCAGATCATGGCTGGAATAGACATACTCGAATTCCCGTTCCGAATAAGCCGGCAGTTTTTCGATCTCGCCCAGGATAACTTCCTCGATCTCAGAAACAGGCATTTTGGGCAAAGTCAGCTGATGATTGAGCACATCCTGGCGGAGAAAAGAAACAAATATTTTTTCCGGATCAAATTTTTTCTGCTCAAAAAGGGTTTTGACCGCAGAAACAAAAGGAAAGGCAGCTGAACTTTCCGGATACGGCAGATTACCGCTTTCGGAAAGCTTCAGCCTGCCTTTCTGCCTGAGCATAAAAACATAGCTCAGACTTTGATCTTTTAAAACAATTCCCAGATAACCTTTAGACATAATCCCTGTTCTTTGATTTTTTATTAAAAATAATTCAACTTCAAATCGCCCAAAGATCAGTCATGCTTATCCGGATGTTGCGCATCACTAAAATGTCCCTGCCTATTGATCGTATCTCTGTTACCTGTTGCAGGATTGACGATCAAATTATACTGCTGACCGGTAATCGGACATACCGGGATATCTCCGGGATCACTCGTCCCATTACCATTAGAATCAGGCAGATAAGCAGGAGTTCCGATCAACTCCTTAATACCATTAGGCCAGACACGATTATCAGCAAAATACATTTGAACAGCAGTTTCCAGAGTACGGATATTATTGGCACAGTCTTTGGACTGGGCTATACGTATAGCGCGCAAAGTACTGGGAACCACAAAAGCGACGATGATACCGATGATAACTAAAACGACCATTAATTCGACAAGAGTAAACCCTTTTCGCATCGAACACCTCCTTTTCTTACACCTTCAAGACACTGTTTTATCTATAACACAAAACATTAATTAAATCAATACTCAAAAGCCTAAGTCAGGCCCTGCCACATGCTGAATATGGGCAGATATATGGAAAGCATGATAAACATCACCACTCCTCCCACAAAAATGATCAGCAGAGGCTCCAGCATACTTAAAAACCGGGAGATCTTTTCTTCCAGTTCTTCTTCGAAATAATTGGCTGATTTTTCCAGCATATCGCTTAAAGTACCGCTCTGTTCTCCCACAGAGACCATTTCCACCATCAGCACGGGAAACACCTCTGTTTCGCGCAAAGCTTCGCTTAAAGAAGCGCCTTCCACTATTCTTTTTTCCACCCATTCCAGACCGTTTTCCATGACCTGATTAATGGAAGTAGCTTTTGCCACTTCAATACTTTTGGCAGCAGGCAGACCTCCGGAAAGAAGCAGGCCCAGAGAACGGATAAATCTGCTTACAGCAGAAAGGTAAAAAATACTGCCGAACACAGGCAGCTTCATCTTCATTTTATCTATTTTCAGTCTGCCTTTGGCCGTGGTTTTTAATTTTTTATAAAGGAAAAAGACCGCCACCCCGGAAATAAAAACAATGATCCAGAACAAAGGCTGTTTTAAAAAATCAGAAGCCATCATCACCAGCTTTGTCGGCAGAGGCAATTCCATGTGCAGCTTATCGAATACTTTCTGAAAAGTCGGCACTACAAATAACAGCATCAAAATCACTACGACCACAGAAAAACAGACCACTACCACAGGATAAGTAGTAGCTTTTTTTATTTTGGACTGGAATTCTTTCTGATTGGCAAGATATTCCAGGATCTTGTTCAAAATCGGTACCAACCCTCCTCCTGTCTCAGCCACAGTCAAAAGCTTTCTGTACATCAGAGGAAACACATCGGGAAAATCATCCACAGCTTCGGAAATACTTCCTCCTGAATTAAGTTTGTTCTTGATCTGACTGATCACTACCTGCATCCTGGGATGAGTTATCTGGCGCCAGAGAATATCCAGGGCCATCAAGATCGGCAGACCTGCTTCCAGCAGAGAAGTCAGCTGGTGGGTGAACATGATCAGAACATCCAGAGAGACTTTTTTCTTGAACAAGCCTGAATTTTTTGTTTTTTTAACTGCGATGGAAACCACATAATAACCGGAACTGCGCAGTTTTTTACGCAGTTCTTTTTTATTGTCAGCTTCCAGGACCCCGGAAAAAGATTTTCCCGACTCATCTTTAGCTTTATAAAAATATTCCGGCATATCAGGTCCTCTCCATAAAAGTGACTCTTAATACTTCTTCAAAAGAAGTCACTTTTTTCAAAGCTTTGTTTATCCCTGCCATTTGTAAAGTATTCATCCCCTTAGCCACAGCTGCTTTGGCAATATCAGGCTCATGAGCTCTCTGCAGAACCAGCTGTCTGATCTCTTCGTCAGTCATCAGGATCTCATAAATGCCCTGCCTGCCCGAATACCCGATCTTGCGGCATTTATCGCATCCTGCAGGACGGGCCAGTTCCATATTACCGGACTGAGCAACATATTTTGCGATCTTTTCTTGTATCTCCTGAGGCGGAGAATAAATTTCTTTGCATTCAGGACAAAGCTTTCTCACCAGTCTCTGAGCAATGACCCCGATCACAGCAGAACCGATCAGAAACGGCTCCACATTCATATCCAGAAGCCGGGTGATCGCTCCGGAAGCACTATTGGTATGCAGAGTAGAAAGTACCAGGTGTCCGGTCAAAGCAGCCTGAATAGCGATCTCAGCTGTTTCCAGATCGCGGATCTCACCGATCATGACCACATCCGGGTCCTGGCGCAGAATATGACGGATAGCAGTGGCAAAAGTATATCCTGCCCTGACATTGATGGCAGTCTGATTGATACCATCGATCTCATATTCCACAGGATCTTCCACAGTTATGATATTACGCGATTCATCATTAAGCATATTAAGAATAGTATAGAGAGTAGTGGTCTTACCGCTGCCTGTAGGACCGGTGACCAGGATCATGCCGTAAGGCTGATAGATCAGAGATTTCATCCTGTCCAGTTCCTCTTCATCCATACCCAGAGCATGAAGAGAAAGCAGCACATTCTTTTTATCCAGAAGACGCAAGACTATTTTTTCCCCGAAAATATCAGGCAGAGTAGAGACCCTGATATCGAATTCAGATCCATCCTTGCTCAAGCCGATCCTTCCGTCCTGAGGTTTGCGCCGTTCCGCTATATCCATACCCGATATGATCTTGACCCGGGATATCAAAGCTGCCTGAAGGTCCTGAGGCACTGTCATCCGCTCATAAAGCACTCCGTCCACTCTGAACCTGACTCTGAGATTATCTTTCATCGGTTCAAAATGAATATCAGAAGTTTTCTGATCTATAGCATCGAAAATAATGGAATTGACCAGTTTTACTACCGGAGCTTCCTGAGCAGCCAGTTCCAGTTCCTGGAGAGAAGGATCTGCTTCTTCCGGGCCTTTGCCTTTGTCACTGAGCAGCTGGTCCATTTCTTTACGGGCATTGCTGAGCATACTGAAATTTTTCTTAAGAAATCCGGAAATATCCCGGGAAGTAGCGATCACTGCTTTGATCCTGTGACCGCTGATATTGCGCAGGTCCTGAAAGGCAGCCATATTCAACGGATCGTCAGTAGCAATGACCAGAGTATCTCCCTCCAGTTTCAAAGGTATGACATTATATTTTTTCAGCAGCTCTACCGGGATCAATTGAGCAGCCTGAACATCAGGCACAGTAGTAGCCAGACTGACAATAGGCAGACGGTATTCCTGGGCCAGAGCTTCGGCTATCTGCTGTTCATCTGCATAACCTTTACTGACCAAAATCTCTCCCAGGCGCAAAGGGCTGTCTTTCTGCTCTTTTAAAGCCTCGTTTAATTTTGCTTCGTCAATAATGCCCCAGCTGAGCAGAATATCCCCTAAACGGAGCGGCTGTTCAGGATCCATATTCTTCTTTTCTCCACAGATTATAGGCGTATTCCAGAAGATCATTTTTGTCTTCCGGAGCCATTTCTTCTATTTTCACTCCCACCTGACAACAATTCTGCTGTTTAAGCGACCAGCAGGCCCGTCCTTTAAAACAGAAAGTATGCCTGCTCTCAGGCAAAGAAATTTTGAATTGTAAAGATTGTCTGCTGGAAAAAAAATTAAAAGGGAGTGAAAGCCTGACACCCTGGCGGGAGAAATCAATGCTTCTGCCGGTTAATAAAAAACTGCCTGTTCCCTGACCGGAAACTTCCATATCCAGAGGGACCTTGAAACGAATAAAGCGTCTTCTTTCCCGAATCAAAAGAAAAATCCCCTTCCTCTTTTGAAAAGCATAAAAAAACAATTATTTTAAAGTAAGGCCCTGCACTGAAGAAAAACTATGATGTATTTTAAAAAAGTCTTTTCCCTGATTAAATAACAGCTTTACTTTACCATAAAAAGCTTTTATTTTCAATAGATTAGGGATTAAGCCGGGTCCCGTTCCGGGGCAGAGAAGAGATAACAGAACGCAGATTGGAAATTCTGGCCTCAGGCTGAGGATGACTGGAAAAAAAGACAAAACTCTTTTGTTCACTCTTGCTTTTAAGCTTTTCCATCAGACTTAAAGAAGCCCGGGGGGCAAACCCTGCTCTCTGAGCATAAGTTGCGCCCAGAGTGTCAGCCAGAAATTCGTCCTGCCGGGAATAACCGGAAGACACAGCTTTATAGACCAGGTCTACGGCACGCCGCAGATCAGGGTATTTACTGTTTTTAAAGGCCAGATCTGTGACCAGTTTCAGGCCCAGAGCAGCCTGCATCCGCTTGAGCGAATGTCTGGCAGCAATATGACCGATCTCATGGCCCAGAACAAAAGCCAGTTCATCCCTGCTGGTTGCGGCAACCAGACCGCGGTTGACAAAGACATATCCTCCGGGCAAAGCAAAAGCATTGAATTCATCGCTGTCAATGATATTAAAGGTATAAACTATATTATTACGGTCAGAAATGCGGGACACTTTACTCCCCACTTCCCGCACATAAGCAAGCATCTTTTCTTCCCTGACTACAGGCTGATCGCGCATTATATCCTGAGCCAGGCTTTTACCCAGAGAAAGCTCTGTCTGCTCGGAGATAAAATAAGTCTCTCTTCTCTTTGTCGCCGGATTATAAATAGTAGTACACCCTGACAGCAGAATGCCGGCTGCCAGGGATAAAAGCACAAGTCTAACCTTAAAAGAATAAGATAAAAAATGATCTTTCATAATCTCCAGCACACGGTTACGGTCAGGGTCAAGAAGCCCGTATCCCAATAGTCAATAGTCTATAGTCAATGGCCGATAGTAACAAGGATATATCGAATATCGCTATTTAGAATTTTCCTTACGCGCTTTGCGCGTGAACTATCGGCTATCGACCATCGACATTTGTTATCTGTGTTTATCATAGATTTATCTGTGTTCATCATCTTAATTGTCTAAAACTATTATCTCCTCCGGTATATTGACAATGATCTCCGGTCCGTTGTATTCTCTGATCCTGCCGGTAACTTCTACTTTTTTATTTTTATAAAACACAGCCGGATCAATGCCTTTGGCCTTAAATGAAGGCAGGGAAGAAGAAAAAATTACTGCAGTAAAATCGGTTTTCCAGTTTGCACCGAAATTTAAAAATATACATTTCTCTGATCTGTAAGTGCTGCGCACTGTTCCCTGCACAGACCTTATCTGCCCGACATATTTAAAAGCTGAATCAGAATCGATGGTCTCATAATCACCCCAGAGGCCTTTTTTATTTTCCCGGGCATATTTCTGAGCTGTAATAAAACGCTGTGAGTATCTGATATTAGGCGGTCTGGTATAAAGCACGGCATAACCCTGTTTCAGCAACTCTTCATTGACCAGTTTCCCATCAATGAAGACATAGCCCAGGATACGTCCGTATTTATCTACGGGTTCGGCATCAGTCTCGATCTCCACGCATTTACCTTCCGTCAGAGAACGGTTAAAAGCTTTTGCTTCCCCGGCCCAGGGCTGAAAGTCTTCTTTCCAGACATTATTGATCTTTTTTCTGGTCTCAGGAGTATCAATACCAATGTAGCGGACCAGCCTGCCGTCAGCCAGACGCGCAGTATCACCGTCCACAGCTTCACGCACATATTTGCAGGAATTTAAACCGGGAGAAGGAGAAGAACAGGCAGAAAAAAACAGAAAAAAGATCAGGCTGAACTTTTTCACTCTAATTCTTTTGTGATCTTAAAAAATATTTTCTGAGCAAATTCAGGTTTAGGCAGATAACATTTTCTGGCACTGACTTTTATTCTCTGGGTTTCTGAATCGATATTAGAAATTTTTACCGTAACCCCTACATCATCGGCCAGAAGAGCTTTGATCACGCCCGAAGACTCTATTGCACTCGTAACCTCAGCCTCCTGAGCATTAAGCACATCCAGAGCAATATCCCAGACATCACGGTAAGAACCGGTGACATTACCGGCAGCACTGTCATTGGAAACCATATATCCGGCAGCAGCACCGGCACCAAGCAGTACAGGGACACAGCCGGCAGACATAAAAGACATAAAAATAAAATAAATTAAAGCCAATCTACGCATCGCTTAACCTTTCTTTAAACAATCAAGTGTTTTGTCCTCACCTTGTTTGTAGTATATCAATTAACCGCTTTCCCTTCAAGCAAAAACAGAGACAGAAAAAATCATCCCGCAATCCCCAGAGAACCCAGATCAGACAATAATCTGTCAAAACCGGCAAACTGCAGAGAGACAAAATCCAGTTTGCGGGCAGCTTCGATCAGATCAGGCCGGTCATCGACATAAACTGTATGCCGGGGAGAAATCCCGCTTAAAAAAACCAGATGATCATAGATCTTTTTTTCCGGCTTTACAGCTCTTACTTTATAGGACAAAACCAGGCCTTGAAAAAAAGAAAATACCTGTTCATAATTCTTATAAAGAAATTCATAATGCAGTTTATTGATATTGGAAATAAGATAAACCGGATAAATCCGGCTCAGCTTTTCCACCAGACCGATGACCTTCCGGTTAGGAGAAAAGATATCACACCATAAAGGCACAAACTCAGCATAACTGACTTTAATCTGAAAAACTTTTTTAAACAAGCTGTAAAACTCTCTGGAGCTGATACTGCCTTTTTCAAAGGCCAGACCGTATTGTTCATAAAAAGAAGCAGCCAGAGCCTGATTTCGGGCCAGAGCCAAATTGCCGCTCATCTTTTCCAGAGACTGCTGATAATCAAAATCAAAAATGACCCTGCCCAGATCAAAAGCAAGACAGCGAATATTCATATTTACTCCTGCGCGCTTTGCGCGCTGATTACACAGACTACCACAAAGGTTACGGTTAGGGTTAGGGTTACGAAACCCGTATCACTCGCCCGAAGATTTCCAAAGAAGAAATCCGGGCTCCCGGATGTCTAAAAGAATACCTCTGAAGAATTCACCGGACATACGTCCAACGTCTAACGGTAACGTCTCCGCTCCGCGACATTTAATTCAAAATTCAACATTCAACATTTGCCGCGTCAGCGGCCCCTAGCCCCTATCTTCTTTCCGCTTGTCCTGAGCGTAGCCGAAGGGCTAAACCCTACACCCTGTTTTTAGGGCTGTCTCCTCTGCCCCAGTTTACTGTCAGACCTGCTTTTTCTGCGGCAGATACAGCTGATTCCAGAGTGATCCTGGCTTTATGGTCATAAATCGCATATTTGCCCCGTTCTTCTTCAGGGGTAAAATCAGGCATGATCACATTGGCCCCGGACATCAGCCCCTGAAAAAGTCCGTTATCAGCACAAACAGTCTCAAAAGCAGTTGTAACCGGCAACAGTATCTCAGGAACTAATATTCTGGTAAGGGCCATTACTTTCAGGGTCAGGTCAGCCCGGCCCTGTTTATGATCTGCCAGAGGGGTGTTATGCTGAGGTATGAACGGACCGAACCCGGCCATATCCGCATCTATATCGCGCACAAACAAAAGATCATCAGCCAGGTCTGCCAGAGTCTGGAAAGGCGCGCCCACCATACCTCCGGCCCCGATCTGAAATCCGATTTTTTTCATATATTCCAGTCTGCTGATTCGGTTTTTCCAGTTCTGTCCGGGATGAAGTTTTTTATAAAGCTCAAAATTTGCCGCTTCATGCTTGAGCAGATACCGGTCTGCTCCGGCCTGATAAAAAGCCTTATATTCAGACAAAGGCCTTTCTCCCAGAGAAAGGGTCACCGCAGTCTGGGGACAGATCTTTTTTATCTTTCTGATCAGAGAGCAGATCATATCTGAAGTATAATAAAAATCATCGCCTGACTGAAGCACCAGAGTACGCACACCCATAGCCAATATTTTTTCAGCCAAAGCCAGGATCTGATCAGGCTTCATCCTGAACCTCTGCGCTTTAGAATTGCTTTTGCGCAGACCGCAGTAAAGACAGTCTCTGCAGCAAAAGGATGAAAACTCGATGATCCCCCTGATAAAAATTTCCTTACCGAAATATTTCTGCCGCACAGACCTGGCCTGAGAAAACAGCTCTTCAGTATCCGGGCTCTTAAGATGTTCGATAATCTGTTTTTTCTTCATGATAGCAAAAATAAAGAGTCCACAGACCACAGACGACAGACCACAGTCAGAGCAGCCGTAAGTCTTAAGTCGTAAGTCCTAAGCTGAAAACATGAAACGTTCGCGGCTTCGCCGCTTAGACGTAAACCGTCTCTCCCTCACGGGACTAAGGGCCTGCGAATGCCAATACAAAATTAAAATTGTACAATTATCAATGCAAAGTAAAAAAAATTATAATTAACCTAATTTCTAAAAAAACACATGTGACGTGTGACTTGTAGGGACAGCCCCATGTGTCTGCCCGTTTATTTTTTTATATAATTTTTCGGGTCAAGACAAGGCGACACGACATAAATAATTTGAACAAAAATAATATTACTTAGTTTAAAGGTTCAGGCAGACCTGAACCCTACAAGACTGGGTATCTTCTTTGAATCGCCTCTCCTTCTTACTATCGACTATAGACCATCGACTATCGACAATTTATCAGTGTTCATCATATTTTTATCTGTGTTTATCATTATTTAAATTGTATCCAAAAGTGGCTTTACTGCTTTTGATCAGGCTTTGTTCCGCGCCGTAAGGAGGGATAAAACCCAGAGCTTTGATCTTTTCCGTGCTGTATACTCTGTCCTTAAGAAAAAAATAAAGTTTTGAGCCCAGCCCCGGCAAACGCAGAAGACAAGGTTTTAGTCTTCCCGGTATGTTCCAGGGAAGAGAGGCCTTGATACCCCTGGCCATAAAAGAAAACACCTGTTTCTGAGTCAGTACTTCCTGGTCAGCCGCAAAATAAGTGCCGCTTAAAAAACCATCATGGGTTAGAGAATAGACCAGAGCTGCAGCCACATTTTTCACATAAGCCATATGCAGTTTGTTTTTGCCGTTATCAATTACAGGAAACAGCCTAAGCTTCATCAGCTTAAGCAAAACCGGCAGAAGATGAGGCTCATGCTCTCCGTAGATCATCGGCGGACGGATAATGGAAACAGGCAGTCCCTTCCTGCGGAAAGACAGAACTGTTTTTTCCGCTGCGATCTTGGATTCACCGTAAAGGTTAGTAGCTTTATAGGGAAGATCTTCGGTCAAAGGCACATTAAAATGTCCGCTGACCACTGCCACAGAACTGGTATAGACCATACGTTTTACTTTCAAGTCCAGACATAATCTGCAGATATTTCTTGTGCCTTTAACATTGATCAGTCTTAACCTTTCAGGGTTTTTATTTTCCACATACCCGGAACAATGGAAAACTGCATCCAGGTCATAGGGCCGCAATTTTTCAGCCAGGTCCTGATCATTGATATCGGCAAAAAATCTTTCAGTGTTTTCAGGCAAAAACTTATCAGCCTTATTTTTGCTGCGCACCATACAGACCACTCTGTGTCCCGGTTCAGAACACAATATTTCTGCTACATTCCTGCCGATAAATCCGGTGGCCCCGGTGATCAGAATATTCATAATTTATTGATCTTTATTTATGATAAACACTGATGAAAGACACTGATAAACACTGATAATTATCTGTATTTATCCTATCCCCATCTGTGTTAATCATATCTTTATCTGTGTTCATCATCTTTAACAAATTTTATCTGCTGGCTGCGCTTTTCCAGGATCTCATCGACCTTTTCAAGGTCAGATTCTTTTATTTTAAAATCAAAACCGGCAGCATTCTCTCTGACCTGTTCTTTTCTGCGCGCTCCGGCCAGAACCGAAGTGATGCCTTTTTGAGCGGCTGTCCAGTTAAGCACCAATTGCGTCAGGCTGCATCCGCAGGACACAGCTATTTTCTCCAGATCTGAGACTGCCTCTTTAGTAATATCATAAAAAGGAGCTTTCAAGTCCGGTTTGTTTCTGCGGCAGAGATCATCCGGTATTTTTGCGTTGGCCCGGAAAAACTTTCCGGTCAAAATCCCGGAATGCAAAGGAGTATAAGCCAGGATAGAAATATTATGGTCCTGACAAAAAGGTATCAGCTCCTTTTCTATTTCCCGGTTAAACATATTATAAGCAGGCTGTACTGTATGCAGAGGAGAATATTTCCTGAATTCTTTTATCTGATCCAGAGAAAAATTACTGACTCCCACTGCTCTGATCTTTTTTTTATCATAAAAAGAGCACATTGTTTCCGCTGCCCGGGCCAGAGGTCTTTGCGGATCAGGCCAGTGCACCTGATAAATATCCAGGACATCAGTACGCAGCCTTTTTCTGGACCCATCCAGTTCCTGTTTCATCTTTTCCGGGCTCAGGTCATGAAAGATTTTTCTCCCCTGCCAGGACAGGCCCAGTTTAGTGGCCAGAACTGTTTTCTGCCGCAGACCGCGCTTCTGCAGAAAAGCACCGATAATATTTTCCGATCTGCCCAATCCGTAAACCGGAGCTGTATCAATAAGACCTATACCTGAAGCTAAAGCTTTTTCCAGAGTCTCTACAGAATCCCGGTCCTCTTGCGGTCCCCACCAGATACCGCCGCCGAAAGCCCAGGTACCCAGTCCCAGGGCGGAAACTTCAATGTCTGTGTGGGAGATCTTTCTCTTTTCCATATTTAATATTATTTAAATAATGATAAACACAGATAACTCTATGATGAACACAGATGGATTCAGTTACAAGTTACAAGTCACTATGTCCGGCATCCTCTTTTTTACTGCTCTTCGGACATCCGGGAGCCAGGTTCTCTTCTCTGGTTTAGCTTACTGGCGACTGAAGTCACAAGTCACAAGTCACAAGTCACAAGTCACAAGTCACAAGTCACAAGTCACAAGTCACAAGTCACAAGTCACAAGTCTTTATTATATTCCATTTTGCCGTAACCGTTAAACGTCTTTCGAT
>Ga0272442_10007044_pt1 | contig 14627 bp, 6 predicted proteins | sample SSMForm2O_FD_200262 | JGI IMG/M metagenome (GOLD analysis project Ga0272442, IMG submission 200262) | Marine sediment archaeal communities from Little Sippewissett salt marsh, Falmouth, MA, United States - SSM-Form-2O | ecosystem: Environmental > Aquatic > Marine > Wetlands > Sediment ...
CAAGCAGTGTTGATAATGTACAAAGTTTTTCATATGATGCTAATCTATATTGACTCTCTCTACACCGTTTTTTTAATCTTTCTCTAGATGAATAACCTCCAGTGAACACAGGGTTAAACTCACCTTTAAATTCAGAAAGGGATTTTTTTTCTATTGATTCAAAATAGATTGATGGTATTGAAAATTCTAGTTGAATTTCGTGTTCTTCATTCCAAATATTTACAAGATTAATCCAATCTTCAAATGGTATGGTGAAATCACCACCAAGCGGAAACATCAGATAAGGTACCGGAGATCTTTCTCCCTCACATCTTATCCTTGCTTTAATCTCTTTGAAAAATTTCTCTTTTGTAATTCTAGATGATAAGATTGATGGATTAGCACAGATATAATGGGCGGCCCACCAATATGTAAGCAATTTTTTTTCTCCTGACGGATCTTTCCACCAAAACAACGTTGGATGATTTTTATCATATGGGACCACCCCGCGGGAAAAAACAAAATACTTAAAACCAAGAAGAGACAAAATTTGCGGAATCTGTGTAGGATGTCCAAACTCATCTATTTCCCAGCCAACCTCAACGTTATAGTGAAAGTTCTCTTTTAGCCATTGTTTCCCTTGAGAAAACTGACGTATTAATCCTTCGTTTGTCGGTAAATTTTCGTCAGGAGCAACCAACCCTCCACCCACAAATTCCAGCTTTTTATCGTCTAACAATTTTCGTATTTCTTGTTTACGATCTCGATTATTATCAAGGAAAAATTTGAGGGGCAATACTTGATCGATGACATAAGTAAAATTAGGATGCTTTTCTAACAGTTCTAGTGCTTTTTCAATGATGATAACGGCATCCTCTTCATGATGTGGTTCTTCTTTCCACCATTCAAAATCAAAATGAAAATGAGGGATTAGAAAAACCTTTTTTATCTCCATAAGTAAACTCTCTTTATCCATTGTACATTATATCTTATTTTTGTAATAATCTTAATACATTTTTTATGAAAAGCCTTATGTGTCATGAGCTATTACCTGCTCGATTGGCCATGAACTCTGCGAAAAAATTACCGCTAGGCAAATATCTCAAAATATTGGGTTACGCATTTTCAAATTACGTTTCACAAGAATCTATTTACCCTTTCTACGCTTCGTTTAAAGTAACGCACAAGTGCACTCTCAGATGCAGCTTCTGTAACGTATGGATGGAGAAGACACCCGATCTTTCTAAACAAGATGTTTTCAAGGTTTTGGATAATATCGGCAACTCTAGTATTACTGTTCTTAGTTTAGAAGGTGGGGATCCGTTAATGAGAAAAGATCTTGGAGAGATTCTCGAATATGCATACAAAAAACCATTTTATCTGTTTTTTACTACCAACGGACATCTATTGGATAAACGACCGATGAAAGAATATGGTAAACACATTGATTACCTTCACATAAGTATTGATGAAGGGCATGATAATCTCGAATTTTTTGAAAGATTGGAAGAATTCCAAAGTTACGGACCAGAGATTTGCATCCAGGTAGTTGTAACAAAAGATACTATGGGTTCATTAGAAGAAAAAGTGAAACGGGTCTATGATGTTGAAGCCCGAACTGTTATAATGCCTGCTTGTCATTTAGATGGAACTGATGATTTTTACCCTGATCCATCAAAATTCAGAGATGAAATAATCAGATTAAAGAAAAAATATCCAAATACAATAACCACTCCAAAAGGATTTTTAGATAATATCAACAAACCTCATGGCTGCTCAACCTCTTCAGTTATTATAGATTCTGACGGTGGACTCTTTTATCCTTGCAGGACTGTTGGTAAACGACTTTATAACTTTACAGAAGGATCATTTATGGATTTTTTGAAGACGGAAAAAGCAAAACAGGCAAGAATAGACATGGAAAAATGTTCTAGAAGTTGCGGATGGTATCAGTATTTTGCTACTGATGTGTTTGCATCACCATCATCCATTGCATCGTCATTAAGTCCCTATTTGTTTAAGTGATTAGATTCGCCGTTATGGATTGTTTCCTTTCGTTTCTTAATTACTGTCCTGTATAGTGTTTCTGTTTTTTTACACGTGTTTTCCAAGCTATAGTACTTGCGGACAAAGTTTAGTGCTTTCTTGCCCATCTTTTTAGAAACCTTCGGATGTTTTAGTAGATAGTTACACTTTTCAGCTATTTCTCTTTCAGTGTATTCTTTAAGAAGAATACCTCTACCGTCTGTCAGCATTTCGCTTGCATTTCCAACGTCGGAGGCTATTACTGGAAGTTCGCATGCCATTGCTTCCATCATTGTTAGACTTGCCGTTTCTCCACGGGATGGAAGAACCATCATATATGACGCTCTTAAATAATCCAAAAGCTCGTCATCAGATACCCGTCCAGTTAAAATTATATTCTTGTTATCAGCACTCAATTTCTTTAGACGATTTGTATCAGGACCATCACCAATAATAATTAACTTTGCACTTTTATCTTTAATGAGTTCAAAACTTCTTATTAAAAGATCTACATTCTTTTGATAATGTAGGCGCCCAAAGAAAACAATTAATTTATTATGTTTGTATTTCTCTTTAATTTTTGATTTTCCTGGCGAAAACTTTTCTAAATCAATTCCATTAGGAATAAAAACAAGTTTTTCTCTATCAATTCCCCAGCTGGTAAAAATGGCAATATAATCATTATTAACACAAATAATTTTATCAACTTTTTTTGAGATATAGCAGGTAACAATTCTAATCACTATCTTATATATCGTTGATATCAGTCTACTATCTTTTAGGTCTAATACATAATGGGCAGTCATAATCGATGGTAGTTCAGGTTTCATAATCAGGCCATTTGAAAAAGTAAATAATGGATTATGAAAATGAACAAGTTCAATTTTATGTTTTTTTAGCAGCGCCTTTACTTTTTTATAGGATCCCAGAGAATTAATAAAATAAATAGTCCAAGGTGAAAAAATACATGGTATGTGAAAAAAGTAACGCCCGTTTTCTTTTTGATATCCAGATTTTTTTGTATTTCCAGTAATAATGATTGTGTTTGCCTTCAATCTTTTGACTAAATCTATGACATGAGTGTATACTCCTCCCTCCTTGTAGGTTGTTATTTCCGCGATGTTCATACTTATCAAAACATTTACTACTTGTTTAATTTACAGTTTCATGTTCAATATATGTCCAGTTTACCTCGTAGACTTCGGTCCAATGTAGTTCCTTCATCTGGTTGTTGAGCGTTGCATTTCTGTAAACCAATTCGAAGGGTTGATCATAGAATTTATTATAGGAATTATTTGTCATATAATATGCCTCTCTAAACGCTGGACTTACTACTTGCTCTCTCATAATATCATCGATTATTACATGTGTGATTATATCACACGTCATATTAATTCCAAATAATTCATCGATATAGTCAGTTAGGTTCTCTGCTTCCCATATAAATACCGCATGATCGAGAGTAGTATTGAATCCTGCCGCCTCCACGATTCTTGAGATACGATGGTCTGAAGCGATGACACTATTGTTTTTGTCCAGATTTTCATTTACCCAATCAGCAACTGAAAAATTCTCATGGCTTATTCCCTCATGTGTTACGTTCAATGCCGAGTGTAAAGAATAGGTTGATGCTGCATTTGTTGTGATAATTGTAATTATAAGAGCCAAATACAATAATTGTTTCCTATCAAGGATAAATCTTCCTTTTCCTGAAATTCCAGTCAACGACTTTTGAACATGATCATATCTTATTCTCAGATCAAACAAAGATTCATAATGTATGTGTGAAAAGATCTCTATTATTCCATAAGCTGAGATGATACTCAGCGGCATCATCAAATATTCGAGATGTCTATGGGGCAATATAACTGGGTTATTTGTCCCTATCCCAAAAGCAAATGAAACTAGTATCGCCAAAAACCAACCCTGTATAAAAAATCCATTTTTAATGAATTTAGTTCGTTTGTATCCTGCGACACCAAACCCAAACATGATTAATACTGGAATGGCATAGATAATTGATAATGGGGTGAAACTAAAATTTGTACCTGGTAAATTGATGAAGGTATAGATGGCCATTACAGTTAAACAGATAATTACTGTCAAAGCAAATTCAAAGATAGGAGATTTCCAAGGTATTTTTACATTTTTAAAAGAAAGGTCATATCTTCTTTTTAACCAAACAAGTCCAAGCATGGAGAAAATCAATAGGTAAAATAAAGCAATTATGAAACTGGCACCAATGCTCAGCGTCCCTATCTTCAGTCCAAAATTCATAAATTTCTCATATACGGGAGTTGCTATTGACGCCCAATATGAAAACATGAGTGCACTTGTCGTCAAGATATAAATCATATCTGATTTAATCGAGAGAGTCCATTCCCTTTTATTTATATTTTCGACGAAGACTATGAATATCAATGAAATGAGATAAAAGTATGTTGTTAGATGGTGGGACATAATTAACAGCATCGTTGATATCAACAGAGGGATAAGGAATTTAACCTTCTGTCGAGATTTTATGAAGAAATACATGGATAACATCATAAAAAAATGTCCCATCGTTAAGGGTGCTGCATGACTTGTTTGATAGACATGAAACGGCAATACAGCAAGGAACAAACTCGAAACTATTGCAATTTTTTTGCTGCCAACCAATTCTTTAACTATAAAATAGAAAATGAAAATTATTAGACCGCCAAAGATGGGTATGATTTTGGGCATAATTACGAGAACATCAATTCCAGTAATCCAATGAGCAATGCCTGTTACTGTATATAAAACTGGGAAGTACTGATATGAGCTTCCCCACCCAACATAATCGTTAATTAACTCACCACTTTCAACAAAACTGTTTGTAAGACCATAATAAATGCCAAAATCGTTCCCCCAGGCAGCATTAGTCCAAGCAGGCAATGACCGCAATATAATTGCGATGCCGGTCACTACAATTAACCAGAAGACCCAACTTTTTGCAATCCCGGCGAGTTTAGAATGAATGCCCAACATTTCCCCACCGTATATGCTCTCCGTATATATCGTTTACCTTAATAAAATAATTCTACAAGAAAGGACTTTTTCCGTTCGATGTAATAATCTCTAGAATACTTTCCACTGACTTTTTTACATCACATTTTCTTGTGATTCCTGTTGTTTGTTTTGCCTTTTTCACATCATTTAGTAGATTAATGTCATTCTGATTCACCGAATAAAATGTACCTTCCTTGTTATGATATTTGGCCAGATACTCTTGTTCAATTTGTCCAGGAGTAGGTGTTATAAGTGCTTTGGTCCCGATTACTGCCAAATCTAATATTGTCGAATATCCACTACGTGAGATCACTAGTTTTGATCTGTTCAAGAAATCTTCTCTTTGTTCTTTTGGCAGAAATGCATATGTTTTGATATTTTCTTTCTTCAACTTTTCTTTTTGCTCTGTTTTTCCTAGGGTGATAACAATTTCCCCATCCAGTTGGTCGACTTGAGGTAGTAGTTTTTCCTCCAGCATTGTTCGTTGTGGCTCCGGCCCTGAAATTGAAATCAGATAGTCAATATCTTTTTTCTTATTTTTCTTTTGAAAATCAGAAAGTACGCCAACATAATCTATCTTGTTTTCGTCGATTTTTCTAAGATTATGTGACAGATCTCCGGATAAATTATCCTCTTTGTAATCTGGAACTATTACTCTACGGAATCGCTTAAAAAAGAAGAGGTTGTAGATTTCACTTCCTGTCTCAAACATTCTGATTCGAAGTGGATTCATTATTCTCATCTGATGTGAAATGAAAAATGAGGGAATTTTTTTGCTGTAGATATCGTACCTGGCATCAGAAATAATCCGATCGCATGGTTTATGTTCTAACATTTTTGTCAATCTATGCAACCCTTTCTGCATTTTTCTGATAAAAACAGGCCAATAAATTGCACTTTTTGCCATAAATTGTCTAGAATTTTCCGATAAAAGCATTGGATAATCCGGCATATCAATATATTCTATATTTTTCCCAAGTTCCTTTTTGAGAAGCTCGAGAGATCTTCCATTTGATATTATTGTGAGTTCGTTATCCTCATCAATTAACTTTCTTATAACTGGAAGCGACCGTGTTGCATGGCCAAGACCCCAAGAGCATACGCCGTAAATAATCTTCATCTTACACGCTGTATTCTCTTCTTCATTAAATATCTAACTGGATGACATCTTTTTATATGGGATGAGCTATTACCAGGTTTTTGAATCGTATGAATTTCAAAGAAAAACTGTCAAAAATTGTGCAGAAAAACAATAGTCTTCTTTGTGTTGGTTTGGACACTGATAAAGAAAAGATACCTAAATTTCTATTTGAATCAAGCAAAGATCCGTATTTTGAGTTTAACAAATCTATTATTGATGCAACAAAAGATTTGGTTTGTGCATATAAATTGAATATGGCATTTTATGAATTTTTTGGAAAGGAAGGTTTTGATCTACTAGAAAAAACAATTAACCATATTCCAAATAAAATTGTTATAATACTAGACGGAAAACGCAATGATATAGGTAATACAGCTCGCAAATATGCTCAAAGTTTATTTGAAACATTAAATGCTGATGCAGTAACTATCAACCCATACCTTGGAATTGATGGAATAAAACCGTTCTTAGAATACAAAGATAAATGTAGCTTTATTTTGTGTAGAACATCAAATTCTTCAGCGCGCGATTTCCAGGACATTGAATCAAAAAATGTTCCTCTTTACCAAACAGTTGCAAATAAAATCAAAGATTGGAATTCTTATAGAAATTGTGGAGCTGTAGTAGGTGCTACATATCCAGATGAACTAAATATAATTCGTGCAATTCTGGGAGAAGATATCCCAATTCTTATTCCAGGCATTGGTGCACAAGGTGGGGATGTTGAATCGACTGTAAAAAACGGTACAAATAAAGATGGAGAGATGGCAGTTATTGTTTCATCTCGTAGCATAATTTATGCTGGGAAAGATGAAGATTTTTCAGAATTATCAAAGAAAGCTGCAATATCTCTAAGAGATGAGATCAATAAATATCGTTAAAATTGTTGACCAAAACATTGATTAACAAAAAGTTTTATAATTACTCTTGCCTTAATTCGAAGATCTCCATGATATGATGATTGGAGAAGCAAGGTTAAGGCAACAATTGATGCCAACATAGGTCCCTCTTTGATCTATCAGACGTAACGTCAAGAAATGAAAAAGAGGACAACCATGGTGTCAAATAAATGTCGCGATATATGCTGTTGCTTTGCTTCACTGCTGCTTATTGAAGTGATTTTACAGCTACACCCAACATCTACCTTTAAGGTCTGGCTGTTGGGTGACAGCGACAAATACTGTTTTTTTTGTTATATTTCATCTAAAAGTCTACTATTATGTTATTATTATAACAAAAACCAATTGAAAATTCGATAACTTTTATATAGCAAATTATATATACTTTAAAATATAAGAATTATATATAAGACATCAAGCTCAATATAATAATATTCCAAAGAAGGTATAATAATGGGGGAAAACACCTATTCAAAACCAAAATTAGGCCGTTCTATATCACGTGCTAAGAAAACTTCAAACAAAATTTTAAGTGTTTTATTGGCAATAATAATGATCACTACAGTATTTTCGTCTATAATTGTTGCTGATGACGATTCTAGTACAGATACTGTCACCGTACATGGTAGTAAGATTGGAAGCAAAATAAAAGAGTTCATTAACCGCATACGAGAGAATCGAAAAGGGATGCTTTCACTGGGTTTGGTTACTAGATATCAAAAAGATGGGTCTGACAAAATAATGGAAGCATCAACTAGAATGAGACTCCTTTTACCTACTGCTATCGATATCGATGGAGATGGAGATAATGATATTAGGGTATGGGTAATTCGACGTCCTGCTTTAGATTTAAGTCCACCCGCTCTAGCCTGGAAGACAACAATATTGGTACGTCGACTCCCCGGTATGGATAAAGATGATAAAGATATGACCAAAGACTTTTTTGAGATTTATTTAGAATATAATTCACGAGCTTTGTCTGGCTTAGGCAGGCTTTTAAGTAAAGATAAAAGCGTTGTCCGAATTAGATTGGGATATCAATCTCCTGCCGGCGAAGAGATACCAAAATATTGTATAATATCTCATAAGGACATTCCTCATTTAATCTATGCACGGAAAAAAAATGCACATAGAGTTTCAATTAATCCTGGCTTGATCAAGAACAAAGATCAACTAAATCTTTTGTTTTCAATAGCTGATGTAAAAGATGGTGTTGAACTGTCTAAATTAGATTTACAGATTAATCACGATCCTGCAGTAAAGAATGAATTCTCCATCGAAAGGGAGAAAGATTACTTTATACGTAGAGGACAAACATTGGAAATCAGTAGAAAGACAAATGTAAAATCAAATGTGAGCTTGCTTGTAAAAGATATGGGTAAACTTGACCGCGGCTCTTTAACAATTGAGGACATTCCAGAAAAGATAACCCTCGGATGGAAGTTGGCTAGAACTGGATATGTGAACATAAATACAGGAGGCTCACTGACTGGATTTGTAAAAGCTAAGGTTGATGGCACTATTGATTTGGGATTTAGACCAGAAAAAGGCCTCAACGCCGGTCTTAATTGGAGTTTAGAGCGTCCCGGAATACTTGGTCGCCTAAAGGGCGAAGGATTTAAGCTCGGAATTGGTGCAGTATCTTCGCTAAAATTATATGATTTTTATGCTTATGCTTACAACCTACCTAGACTGCCTAACTATGAAACACTTAATTTCACTGCTTCATTGCTATCACTTGCTGTTGAAAGTGCAGGCGCTAGCTTGACCATAAAAAATCCATTAAGAAAAACTCGCGACATTGATAATTTTGAAATAGAACTAAACAATGCTGAACTAATCCTAGAAAATGGTGTTATGGACATAGTAACACCCGATCCTATAGAAAAACCAACAGTTTCTATAGAATCTCCGGGAGATGGTGAAACAGTTGATGGAACTACTACCATATCTGGAACTGCTAGTGCACCAGATGGAAGAAATATAGAATTTGTTGAGATTGTAATTAGTGATAGCGATGAAAGAATTCTTGCATCAGGAACACACAGTTGGTCGTATGATTGGAATACAAACGCTCTTCCAAATGGCGAATATACTATCGATGCCCAAAGCTTTGATGGATTACATTGGTCCAGTTTAGATACCCATACTGTAATAGTAAATAATGGTGGCAATAACTGGTATCCATTGATTAGCATTGAAACTCCTCAAAACGGTGATGTTGTTTCAGGTGTTGCACAAGTTAAAGGAAAAGCATCTGATCCATTTGGATCTATAACAAAAGTTGAAATTCAAATAAATAATGGCGATTGGATTGAGGCCGATTCATATGATTCGACAACTGGGAAATGGTCATATGAATGGGATACAAAACCATTGGTAGCTGGCGGCGAATATACTATTAAAGCCCGCAGCTATGATAGTGATGGAGTCTATTCATCTGTTACATCTGTCAAAGTTTCTATCAAAAGCCCTCCGACACCTTCACCAATTGAAAGGCTTACTATTACATCAAAAGATTCTTCAATCAATGTAACCAGTCTTGTAATTAATAAAGATGGAGTAACTCAACTTCAAGTAGAAAATCTATCCGGGAGGCTCTCAAGAGAAGTGAAATTAGCCTTTTTCCAGGATGAAATCGGAATTGAGGTTAATTCTTCTGTGTTTCTTAAATTTGATTCCTTCTATATAGTCGGAGTACCAACTATAGGTCCCTTCATCCTTGAAGGTGATGGACTAATTTCAGCTGGTATTAATATTATCGATGAAAACATTGTAATTGGCGGTTATGGAGATGGAGAAGAAGTAACAATAGAAGCAAAGGATTTGAAAATTGGTATCTCTGGAGCTGAAGGAAAATACTTGGAGATAGATGCAGATCAAATAATAGTAAAAGGAAAAGGGAACCTGTCTGCATCTGAAAATCATAAAGAGATTAAAGGAACATTAGCTGAATTTACTGTTGATAATTTATGTATAAAGAGCGATCTAGGATCCCTAGCTCTTAGCGGTAGTATTGATAGTTTACAAGATGGAGAAATAATAATTGAAGGAGATAAGTCTAATTTCAGCATATTATATAATGGAGAGAAAGATTTAGTTATATCTTATCCTAAATTAACCCTTCGTACAGAATCTGGGACAGTTATTGCTTCTGCTGATAGTGTAACAACGACAAGGAGCGGACATGCTAGTTTCAATTATGAAAAAGATGAAGAAGAGAATACAGCAACATGTGAGGTAATTTGGTCTGAAATTTGTTTTGATGGATTAATTGTTAGCTATGATGATCTTTCTTCCTCTTTAGGAGACCTTATTTGCGGAGAAGGAAGGATAAAATTTGAATTATCTTCCATTGTTTATTATGAATTAGGGGATGGATGGATTAATATTACAATTGGCGCTGATGGTATGGCCCATCTTATTGCAGATGTATATTTGTATAATGGCTCAGATGAGATTGGTTATATTGATGTTGACATAACTGTTGATAATGAAGGCCATCTTTTCATTATCAACGTATCATGGATTAACAGAGATGCTACATATATCGATGGGGCATCCTCAACAGAGATTGAGGTATTTGATTTGTTCATCAAAGATAGAATTCATACTTCTATTGGAAGATTCACTGGTAGTTTTGAAATTCATGGTGAAGATGGCAATTTGACATTAACAACCAAACACAGCATAAGCGGATCAAATATTCACTTCTCCAGATATCTGGTTCTTCAGGATCCTATTGGATTTTTCTCGATAAATATAACATCGATTGAGACTTCAGGAGGTATGACATTACATAAGTCGGGAAAATATATTAACATCACCAGTACAGATGAAGAAGATGTTAAAATTGTACATCTAAAAGGACTGTATGTTAGAAACCTTATACCTTCTGATGCAGCAACAATTATAGAAGAACTTAGTCTCGTCCTAACTGGAATGAACACTACTGTCTCTGTCTATCTTGGAGAAGATGAAACAAAAATTGAAGCTATTTTGACTCCTGATACCCGTATAACGATTGACACATTATGGATGCGCCCGTTTTTAATGCCCACTATTGATTTTAGAATTCACTCGCTTGTAATCACTGCATCGACCACTATTATTGTAAATAATGAAGATAAATCTAAACTATTGACCTTCGACTGTGATGGAAAGCTAACTGCAAAAGCAATTATCTTGAATAATATTTTTTATCTTTACGGCGTTTCCCTTGAGACATCTAATGATTTCAGTCTTTCAATAGGAGTACCTGATAGTGGTGGAATCAGTTTTGATATAAGCGCATCAGTTAATATTCATCTTGATACAATTCTAATACCCGGAAAGAAACCTTGTCATTGGAAGGAATTTAGAATTGACGCTAGTGGAAAGGGAACTATCGATATAAACGACCACTTATTGGACATTTTTACTGTTGGAGCAGGAGATGTATCTATCGGAGGTTCTATTGAAGAGCAATTTGCTCTCTCATTCAAACCATCTGGAAAGTTATTTGAGGCAATGGAAAAATATTTGCCAATACTCACAAAAAAGATTCGCGGCTACAATTTTGCAATAGAAGCTGATCCTGGGGAATTTTATATAATTTTTTCAGATATATTTGATCTTAATCCACAAGACCTGCCATATAACAATGGATTATTCGTGTATTTCGAATCATATGGAAGATTTTATTTGCACAATCCAAATTCTTTAATCAATCCATATATTCCATTATATGAGGGACGAGGATTTTACGAATCAACAGTTGGCTATAACGAAGAGTTTTCATTTAAACGTAATCCACTAGATATGGATTTTATATTCGATTTGACAACAAACGGTGACCACTGTATTCGTGACAAATTAAATATGTCGGGTGACAGAGACGGACTAGTAAATGTATCTGTTGCTGGACAGAATATTCTAGATTCATGTGGTACAATTAAAATCGATTGGAACGGAACAAAATATTGGACTATACCAGAAAAAATAAGATTTGCTTCAGATAAAGAAGCTCATATCAATTGGAGTTTTGGATTAGATGAAGATACAGGAACTGGTGTTTTCGAGACTACTGAAGCTACCGTAACTGTCAATTATGCTCAATATCCTGGTCAATCTCAAAATGAAATAACAACAGTAACAATAACGAATAATTTACAAGAGGTAGTTGCTGTTGTAAATATAAACTTGCAAGGAGAGGTTGTTTCTGTAAATGGTGGAAGCAATCCATTGAATAATCAGCCACAAAACCCTGAAAATGGAGAGAATTTGCCGCAAGATCCAGAATATGTCCAAGAACTTTTGAATGATGTAGATATGGTAAATTTCTGGTTCTGGATATGGAATCCTTTCAATGACTCATGGTTTAAACTTTGGCCACTGCCACTTGGTGGTGATGACCCTGGTCCAACATTGGGTCCATCTGTCTCATTAATTGGACGTAAAGCAGGCGGTGTTACATCATATGTGAACTATCCAAGTGAGATTCGCCCCGGTGACTATGTTAATTTCAATGCATGGTATAAGCCAATGGATGACGGTGTAAATATTTCTGGTCCGTTTGAATTTACCTTTGACTTTGGAGACGGATCTTCATATACTGCTTTTGTTAATGCTACAAATGATCCAATAAACATACACTCAGATCATGTATATACAACACTGGGAACATATGAAGTAACTGTAACAGTCACTGACACCATTCATTCCGATGAAATTGTAACTGACACGATGAGGATTGAAATTATTGAGGACTTCTTTCACGTTTCAGGCGGTTTAGATTGGAACTATTACGATGTTGATGAAGAGGGATATCTTACTGGTTCTATCACTATTAAAAATATTGCTAACAAAACATACTCGAGCGACGTAACATTCAACTGGTCACTGATAAACAAAACATCAATCTGGGGTGAAAATTGGACGATCGAACCAACTACTGGAACAGTAGGTCCAGAAGAAAGTGACACTGTTTATGTTAAGTTCACTCCCCCAGAATCTCCAGGAAATTATGGTTTCAATGAAAGTGGCAATAATGATCAACAGTATATTGCAGTTATTAAAGACGGCGATCTTATCAATTATTCCTATATTTCACTAAAACTTTCTTACGGTGTCCTAGATGTAATTCATGATAGTAAAATTAACTTCTATATCGAAGAGGGTGAAACAAGGACGGAGTCATTATTTTGGGTATTTTGTAAGCATTGGGAAAGCTTAGAGGAAACCTTAGAGTGGGAAATCAGTGGTATTTCATTTAATTTTGATGAAAATCTTATAGATTATCAGTTTTCGATGACCAGTGGAAATATTTATCCATGGTCTCCACCGTCTGCAGTAAATCTCACTTTGAATGCCTCAAACCCAAACTTTGAAGGAGGAGAAATTCAGATAACGCTGCAAAGAGTTAACGATCCTGCTGATAGTCATACTTTCAATATAACAGTCATAACGCTTGATCCAGGAACATTGGATCATTGGATATCACCAGATAATCATGAAGATACAGATTGGAAACGTGAGCCCGATGCTTATGATGATATGCCCAACATCTCTTGGTCAGTTTATAAAAAACTAGGTGCAAATCACTGGTCCGACGTTCTAACTCTAACTTTCGATACTTCAGTTTCAATATCAGGTTATAACATAAAGGCAAGAAAATCAATACAACTGGACAAAATGAATATAAGTTTCTTCAACAACGGGAATCCTGATCCAGTATATGCAGAAACACATGGAAGTTGGCCAAAATACAAATTTAAGAAAGTTGATTTTGGTGATAACGAATATGATATAGATCGAGTAGAAATCAAATTCCATGAAAAAGGTCTTGCCGGTTTCAACGTTCACCGAGCATTTGTATACGATTTCTACGTGAACGAAGTAATTTAATCAAATCTTACTTTTTTTCTATTTTTCCTTTTTATAATAAAATTACAACGTAAAATATATGTACAACATTTATATATGATAATTTTATACGTCTTAACTCTCAATTTCATTGGCCCAGGCTTTTCCGGTCGACCTATGAGTATGCGTTATTGCATTTGCTGTGACTAGGTCATTTCAGTTCTGGGCAACATATAATGGATGTGGAGGTTCAAGAAAAACAAGATACCTTCTAGAGGAATCTTGCGCTCTCTTGAATCTGACGATCGACGTGTGTTGGTGATATTTGATTCACCTGCCAATTCACCAAAAGATAATAAAAAGGATAATAATAGTGTGCCAGATTCCGGTTGATCCTGCCGGAGGTCACTGCTATTGGGATTCGACTAAGCCATGCGAGTCGAGAGGGTTCGGCCCTCGGCTGACGGCTCAGTAACACGTGGATAATCTGCCCTTAGGCGGAGGATACCCTCGGGAAACTGAGAATAATACTCCATAGGTCTAGGATGCTGGAATGCATCTAGACTTAAAACTCCGGTGCCTAAGGATGAGTCTGCGGACTATCAGGTTGTAGTCAGGGTAAAGACCTGACTAGCCTACGACGGATACGGGTTGTGAGAGCAATAACCCGGAGATGATATCTGAGACACGATATCAGGCCCTACGGGGCG
>Ga0272442_10007045_pt1 | contig 14622 bp, 7 predicted proteins | sample SSMForm2O_FD_200262 | JGI IMG/M metagenome (GOLD analysis project Ga0272442, IMG submission 200262) | Marine sediment archaeal communities from Little Sippewissett salt marsh, Falmouth, MA, United States - SSM-Form-2O | ecosystem: Environmental > Aquatic > Marine > Wetlands > Sediment ...
AGCCGCCGACGCCGCGAAGCACGCGGAGCAGACCAAGGAAGCGGCCGATAAGCAGCTCCAGGCCCAGCTCCAACAGGAGAAGGCACGCCACGCCGAGGAGGTAGCCAACCTCAATAAGCAGCTCGAGGCGCTGAACAAGAAAGCCGTAGAGGCCGTGCAGCACGCGGAGCAGACCAAGGAAGCGGCCGACAAGCAGCTCCACGCCCAGCTCCAACAGGAGAAGGCGCGCCACGCCGACGAGGTCGCCAACCTCAATAAGCAGCTCGAGGCGCTGCGGAAGGAAGCCGCCGACGCCGCGAAGCACGCGGAGCAGACCAAGGAAGCGGCCGACAAGCAGCTCCAGGCCCAGCTCCAACAGGAGAAGGCACGCCACGCCGAGGAGGTAGCGAACCTCAATAAGCAGCTCGAGGCGCTGAACAAGAAAGCCGTAGAGGCCGTGCAGCACGCGGAGCAGACCAAGGAAGCGGCCGACAAGCAGCTCCAGGCCCAGCTCCAACAGGAGAAGGCGCGCCACGCCGAGGAGGTAGCCAACCTCAATAAGCAGCTCGAGGCGCTGAACAAGAAAGCCGCCGACGCCACACAGCACGCGGAGCAGACGAAGGAAGCGGCCGACAAGCAGCTCCAGGCCCAGCTCCAACAGGAGAAGGCGCGCCACGCCGAGGAGGTAGCCAACCTCAACAAGCAGCTCGAGGCGCTGAACAAGAAAGCCGCCGACGCGGAGGCACTCGATTCCCGCGTGAAAGAGCTGAACAAGGAAGTGGAGTCCGTCACGGCCGATCTGAGCAAGGCCAGGGCCGCGGCCCATGAGGCAAAGAAGGAATCCGAACAGTCAGCCAGGGAAAGCGAGCAGTCGCAGGCCTCCCTCAAGGCACAATTGGCGGAGCTCGAGAACTACAGGGAATCGATCGCGGCCGACCTGAAGGCCGCGGAAGACGAACTCATGAGCGGAATGCCGACCGGCGCCACCGGTGCGATAGACTGGGTTGACGGTGACAAGAAGGTCAAGCAGCCGGTCGAGCTCGCGGTAATCGGTCCCGACCAGGACAAGAAGGACGTTCGTGTTCGCGTTCAGGAGCTCGGCCGGGAAGCCAAGCTCGCCGCCGACAAGCTGAAGCAGGCGAAAGCGGAGCTCGAGGAGCAGCGCGCAACCTACGAGTCCCTGAAAGAGGACAGCTCCGAGCGCGAGAAGACGCTCCAGCAGCAGGTCCAGGAGATCAAGACAAAGGCTACGCAGACCGCCGCCCAGCTGGAACGGGCGCGTGTTGAGCTCAAGACCGAAAAGGAACGGCAGGAGGACGCAGTCAAGCGCGAAACCGACCTGACGGCAAAGGTCAAGGAGCTCAAATCCGAGAAGGCGTCCGCTCTGGCACGGCTTATGAAGCTCGAGGAACAGCTCAAGCAGGAAACTGCGGCACACCAGAGACTCAAGGAGGAAGGCTCGGAACAGGAGCAGGAGCTCCGGAAGCAGGTCGACGAGGCCCGCGCCAGGGCCGACGAAGCCTCCGCCGCCCTCGAAAAGGTCCGTGCCGAGTTCGATACCGAGAAGAAAACCCTCGCCACCGCCCAGGATGAGTCCAGGAAGAAGGAGTCCGCTCTATCCCAACAGATCGAGAAGATTCGGTTGGAGGCGGAGCAAGCCGCATCCCTCGTCGAGAAGACCCGCGCCGAGCTCGATGCCGAGAAGAAGGCCCTGGCAGCCGCCCGGGAGAAAGAGTCCGCCCTGTCCCAACAGATCGAGAAGGCCCGGTTGGAGGCCGAGGAAGCAACGTCCCTCTTTGAGAAGACCCGTGCCGAGCTCGATGCTGAGAAGAAAACTCTTGCTGTCTCCAAGGATGAGTCCACGAAGAAAGAATCCGCCCTATCCCAACAGATCGAGAAGATCCGGTTGGAGGCGGAGGAAGCCACATCCCTGTTGGAGAAGACCCGCGCTGAACTCGATGCCGAGAAGCAGGCCCTGGCAGCCGCCCGGGAGAAAGAGTCCGCCCTGTCCGAGCAACTCGATAAGATCAGGCTGGAGGCGAAGGAAGGCACATCCCTCTTTGAGAAGATCCGCGCCGAGCTCGATGCCGAGAAGAAGGCCCTCGCAGCCGCCCGGGAGAGAGAGTCCGCCCTGACCCAACAGATCGAGAAGATCCGGTTGGAGGTGCAGGAAGCCACATCCCTGCTGGAGAAGACCCGCGCCGAGCTCGATGCCGAGAAGCAGGCCCTGGCGGCCGCCGGGGAGAAAGAGTCCGCCCTGTCCGAGCAACTCGAGAAGACCAGGCTGGAGGCGAAGGAGGCCACGGATCTCTACGAAAAGACTCGCGCCGAGCTCGAGGAAGCCAGGAATCGGCACTCCGATGACAGCCGGCAGTCGGGCGAGAAGGTCGCGGGGCTCGAAAAGCAAGTCGCCGAGCTCGAGAACCAGCTTGCGGAAACGAAGACCAGCCTGGAACAGGCCAATTCGCAACTGGAAGAAACCAGCGATGAGCTTCGCAAGGAGAAGGCGCGCCGCGCCGCCGCCCAGGGCAGGTTCACCCAGAGGGAGAACATGTTCACCAGGCGGATCGAGGAGCTGGAAGCAGACGCCAAGAAGACTTCCGATGCCCTCGCGGAAGCAAAGCGGGACCTCGATGAGCGTGCGAAACAACAGGAAGCCCTGGAGAAGAAGGGCCGGGAGCGTGAAGAGGAACTGCAGAAGCAGATCGCGGATCTGCGGTCGAGCCTCAACGAGACCAAGACCTCGCTGGAAGGAATCACCAAAGAGCTGGAGCAGGAGAAATCCGACCACGCCAACACCAGGGAGACCGGTAGCCGTGCGCAGGACGAGTTGACCGATCGCATCAAGCAACTGGAAGCCGAGGCCGAGGCCCAGTCCAAGGCGCTGGCCGAAGCCGACGCCGCGATCGAGGACGAGAAGAAGCGTTCGCAATCTCTGCGCGAGCATGAGGAGGCGCGCCAGGAAGGCTTCAAGAAAAAGATCTCCGATCTCGAGCAGCAGGAGGCTCGCACACAGGAGGAGTTGGCCGAAGCAAGGGCCCAAATCGATCGTAACAAGGAAGAGCACCGCAAGGCGCTCGAGGAAAGCAAGGAACAGCAGGACCAGCTAACCGTCAGAATAGAGCACTTCAAGCAGATCCTCGTCGAGGAGTCTGCCAAGGTCGATATGCAGCTTGCGGAGGAGAACAACCTGCTGGAATCGATGCGCCAGATGCTCATAGGACGCGAGCAGAAGGCGCGCGAACGCATAGACCAACTCCAGGAACTGGTCGGGGCCGATGTCCATAAGCAGAAAGAGATGTACGAGCAGCGCCTTTCCGCCGTCTCGCGGGCTGAAGAGATCGAGCAGGAATTGACGTCGAGACAGGCCGAGATTGAACAGGAGCGCGAGCAGGAGAAGAAGCGGGAACAGGAGTTCAGCGCCACTATCCGCGACCTTGAGCGGGAAAACCAGGCCTACCGCACCCGCCTGGAACACGCCGCGCAGGACGTCGAACAGCAGCAGGAGATAATCGCCGAGCTGAAGCAGCGCAGCCAGAAGACCGACAACGAGCTGGCGAACCGCATCGACCAGCTCCAGGACGAATGCCGCGATCTCTCCAAGAAGCTCGGCGAAGCCCAGCTCCGTCTCGAAGAAATGACGAAGCTGCGCGATGACGCGTTGTCGGAATGCCGCCAGAAGGAGGAAGAGCTCACCCAGCAGCGCGCCATCACTGAAAGCCTGCAGACCGATACGACGGAGCGCGAGAACGAACTGGTTGCCCGAATAGACGAACTCCAGCAGATGTACTCCGCCACAACCAGCAAGCTGGACCAGATCGAGTGGGACAGCCGCCAGAAGGAAAGGGAACTCGGAGACGAGATAGAAAGCCTTCGACAGGACCGCCAATACATCGAGAAGCAGGCGGAGGAACAGCAGGCCGAGCTCGAGACCGCGATCGAGGAATTGAAGACAGCGCGCCAGGAGCTCGCGGAGCTCTCGGAGCGGCACGACGTTGAGTCGGCCGACGCGGCGGAACGGCAGAGTCTTCTCGAAGACCAGCTTGCGAGTTTGCGTGCCGAAAACGAGCACGTTCGCGAGGAGCTCGAACAGGCGAAGAACGTGGCCGAGGAACAAAGGGCGCTCCAGGTGGACATGTCGGAATCGGCACGGGAAAAGGAACACCACCTCGCCCAGCGCCTTGAGCAGGCGGCGCGCAAGCTGGAACTGGCCGAAGGCGCGGCGGAACGGGCGCAACAGGATCTGCGGAACCATCAGGAAGTAGCCCAGTCTCTACGTGAACAGCTTTCCAACCGGGACGAGGCGGACCGCAACAAGTCGCTGAAGATCCAGGAGGAACACCAGGAGCTTCTGCAACAAATAGACCGCGAACGCGCGAAAGTCGAAGAGGCGCGGAACACCGCCGCCATGCACGAGCAGGAGTTGGCCGAGCTCAGGAAGCTACACGAAGCGCTCCAGGGCGAATACGACGAGACCCAGGAAAGGCTCGAGCAGGCCCTGAACGAGGTGCAGGAGAAGTACCGCGATGCCACGCTCAAGATGCAGGAGAACCAGAAGGCGTTCTCCTCCGAGCGCAGCCGTGCACAGCAGAAATCGGACGAAGCGGACCGCATGAAGCAGTCGTTCCAGGACGAACAGACGCTCAGGCGTCGCACGGAGCAGCGCCTTACGCAGACGCTCCAGGCGCTACAGGAGGAGCAGCAGAAGATACTCCAGCGCGAGGAGCAGATATCGGCCCAGAAAGAGCAATACGAGTCCGAGGTCCAACGTCGCCAGGACGCCGAGGACCGGCTACTCGAAATGGAGAAATCCTACAGGGATGCCGACGACAGGGCACAGCAGCTCAACCAGGAGCTCGAACAGGAACGCACCGCGCTGCAGCAAAGGGAGCAGGAAATGCAACTCGAACGCGAGGAACTGGTCTCGCGTCTTGAACGGACGGAAGAGCAATACCAGGCCGCGGCCGCGAGACTGGAAGAGGCGCTGCAGGATATCGAGCAGCAGAAGGTGCTGCTCGAGGACGAGCGCTCCAGGGGCATGCAGAGAGAGGAAGACGCCCAGATCCAACTCGAGCAGCTGCGCCAGGAACAGTCCACTCTGCAGGCACAGCTCGACCAGATCACACACGACCACGAGCAGGACAGGATACTGCGCGAGGACGAACAGGAACGCAGCCGTCTGCGTATCGAGGACCTGCAGCAACAGATCGAGCAGCTCGAACAGGAACGGGACGCCGTGGTCGTACGCCTGGAGCAGCAAAAGAAATTCTACGACGAAGAGCGTGAGCAGCGGAGACAGAGGGAGCTCGAGCTTCTCCAGCAGAAGAAGTCACTCCAGGACCTCGGCGGATCGATGCGGCACAAGGACCAGATGCTGAACCAGCAGCGCAAGCAGCACGAAGACGAGTTGACGCGTTGGAAACACAAGGAGCAGGTTCTCAACCGGCGAGTCGAACAGCTGCAGCGTGACTGGCGGGCGGCCACCACGAAGCTCGAGCAGGCGCAGCGAGAGCTCTCGCTTCAGAAGAAACAGCTTCAGACCGACCAGTCCCGCACCTACACGTCGCGGCGCCGCAAAGGCAGGTCATTCGCCACGGTCGAGCCGCCCGAACCCGAGCGCTTGTCCGATCTGGAACCGGTCGTCACGCGCTCGACGCCGACCCTCTCGGAGTTGGAACAGGAGGCCCAGCGGGAGCTTGAAGAATGGCGCAAGAACAGGAGTCAGAAGGAAGTCGCCGACGTGACTCCCGTCACGGTTGACAGCGGCAATGATGATGATGATGATGATGGTGACGGCGATGACGATGGTACGTCCCACGGAGACGCCGGCAAGCCCCCTGCCCCGCCGCCTTCCGCATCGTCGGACGACAAGTCGTCGAGGTCGCTGTTCCGCGCGAAGCCCTGGATAAAACTGAGGTAGAGCAAACGTGGCCATTCCCCCAAAAGCGGTAAGAGATACGGCGCGGCGCCATGCGAACGGTGAAGCCGCCTCGCTCGTCCCCCGACAGAACTACGGGCTGGCAGAGACATCAGAATCACTCCCCGTGCTCAAGGCGTTCCGGGAGTTCGTTGATGCGGAGCTGGACGCCGCGCGGGAGCTAATGGAGTCGGAACGCCGGGCCGCGCGCAACAGGCTGGTGACCCTGTCCCTCTTTTTCGTAGCGTTGGTGATTTTCCTCATTGCCGGTGCGCTGTTTGTTGGGATGACCTTTTTCGATCAGGTCGAGGGTGATATCAACATGGTCCAGGGCCAGTCGGAACAGACCCGGCGCCAGCTCGTCGAAGCCAGGCGCAAAACGGACGGCGTGCTCGCCGGCTTTGGCCAGCGGACGGATGTGCTGAAGGAGAGCATGATCAAGGATCGCGAGGCCATGGCCGCGGCGCATGCCGAAACCACCTCGCTTGTCAGCAGGATTGGACGAATGAGCGAGGTCATCGAACTGCTGGAGAGGGAAAACGCGTCCCTCAGGGAAGATCTTGGCGTGGTCAGCGCCACCCTTCCGGAAATGACGAACGGCCTTAACGACGCCGTTGCGGAGATCCAGCGTCTTCGGGAGCTCGTGGCACAGGCCGCTGAACGGGGACCGGCGACTCAAAGCACGCCGGCAACGGGAAGAACGAGCACGACGATCGTGGCGTCATTGATCCTGCCGGGGGCCGAAACAAGCACCGCGTGGCACTTCCCTATTCCGGAATAAAAAGCTTCTGGCCGGGCCTGATAATTGTGGCTTCACTCTTGAGTTGCTTGTTGGCCCTGACTATCGCCTTCACCGTTACGCCGTAGGCCCTGGCGATTTCGGAGAGCGTTTCTCCCTGCTGCACTGTGTGCTCCCGACCCGTCTGGTACGCCGGCGCCGGCTGGTGTTCGCGCAGCAGGACGGATACGCGCTTGCTCAGGATCGCAACGATCTCGTCGACGAGCTTCTGCCGGTCCCGGGCGCGCGCTTTCTCGACCGCCTTCACCAGATCCTGGACCGCAGTCAATTCCGCCCGAAGCTTTTCGCTTTCTCTCTTGATCTCGGCACGCAGCGCGTCGTTCTCCTCGTACATCCGCCGGCGCGCCCCTTCTATGTCGTTCACCCTGTTCTCAAGCTTTGCCACGTGCGCCTTGAGAGCGCTGAGATCGTTGTCACGTCTCAACGCCTGGCTGCGACGTTGACTGTTCAGGGTGGTGCAACCGGCAAGCAGAAAGACCAGCAATCCAATACCACAACTCTTCATGCCGCGAATCTACAACAGTTGGCGTCTGTCCCTCAAGAGGGTTTTGGAGTTTCTCGGCCCCCCGGGTCATAGAGAGAGGATCCATCGTCAGTCCGGGTCGACGATTACGGGCGACGATACAGGGGCACCACTGGTGCATTGACTTGACGAAGCGCCGCACATATTCTTCCCCGGTATGAACGACGACCTGTATCCCCTGCTCTTTGAGCCCGTCTACAAGGATTACATATGGGGCGGCACCCGTATTGCAGCGGTCTATGGCCGTGATATGGAAATGGATGTCTGTGCCGAATCCTGGGAGATTGCCGATAGGCCGGAGGGAATGAGCATCGTGCGGAACGGCCCGCTCGCCGGCAGAACGCTCAACGAGCTGGCGACTGAGAGGCGAGCCGACATGCTGGGATTGAGCGCGAACGGCGACGTATTCCCGCTGCTGATAAAGATCATCGACGCCAGGCAGCGGCTGAGCGTCCAGGTTCATCCAAACGACGAATCCGCGGCCGTACACGGGGGCGACGCGAAGACCGAGATGTGGTATGTCCTCGACGCGGAGCCTGACGCCACCATATTCGCGGGGCTCCGGGCCGGAACGGACCCGGACAGCTTCCGCCGCGCGCTCGAGGACGAACGACTGGAAGAGACGCTTTGCTCGTTGCCCGCCCGCGCCGGTGAGGCGATCTACATTCCGGGCGGGCGCGTGCACGCCATTGGTGCCGGTTGCCTTCTGCTCGAAGTGCAGCAGAACTCGAACACCACCTACAGGGTCTACGATTGGGGCCGGGTCGGCACCGACGGGAAGCCGCGCGAGTTGCACGTGGACCAGGCGTTCAAGGTGATCGACTGGGGGGCCGGCCCCGTAGCTGCCGCCCAGCCGCAGCGCGTCGAGGGAGCGGGGCCCAACACGTGCTGGGAAGTGATCTCCTGCGAGTATTTCCGGGTGAAACGGGTGGACCTGCGGGAAGCCGAAACCGTTTCGCCCGGCGGTGGCTTCAATGCCCTGTTCACATCGGCCGGCACCACGGTTGTCCAGGGAGGCGGCATGGCCGAGGAACTGGCGCCCGGGACATCCTGTCTGATCCCGGCCGCGCTTGACAGCTACACGCTCACGCCGCGTAATGGAGAATCGCAGGTTCTCCAGATCACCGGGGCGAACGCCTGACATCTCTCACGTCCCTGCTTGTCCCACCTTTGCCTCTGGAGCCGACACCCGACACCTGAAACCCGAAACCCATCCCGCCTACATCTCGTAGAGCGTGTCGTCCCTCTTCGGCGGCGGCTTCCGCGACTTGCCTCCGCCCTTCTTCCCCGGAAGAACGAACGGTTCTTCGTTCTCCATGATATCGCCCATTTCCGCCTCGATTTGTTCGGGGTCCTCCCCTGACTCCATACGGCCGATAGCTTCCTCCATGCCTTCCCCGAACTCCATGCCGGTTAACTTCGAGAACTTCCTCATCAGGTGCGCGGCCTGTCTTGGATCGTCCTCGCTGATGTTTTCCGCGTCGCTGGCTAGCTGGGTGATTGCGTGCTCCATCTTGCTCTCATCGAACGGCAGGTCGTCCATTGGGTCGTCTTCGCGGGCCTTGCCGGTCATGGCGAATGACGATACCTGGCGCTCCAGCCTCGGCTTCTTGCAGCGCGGGCAGCTCGGCCGCTTGGTCGTGTTAACCGTCTTGGAAAGGAAGCTGAACAGCGTATTGCACTTCGAACAGTAGAATTCGTATATAGGCATATGTATCCTCCCGAGGGCTGCGTCAGCCCCGCTTTTTCGCACACGCCTCGACGAGATCGGCAAGGCGCGCCGCCGCGTCGGGCTCAGGCGATTCCTCCATCGCGCGCTTCATTGCAGCCAGTCTGAGCGGGCAGCGAATCAGCCCCGTGAGGTATTCCGCCAGCCACGTCGTGTTGAAGCGCGATTGTTCCACGACATCGGCCATACCGGCATCCTTCATTACCATCGCGTTGAGCATCTGGTGGTTTCGTCTCGCCGACGGCAGCGGCACCAGCAACGCCGGCAGCCGGCACGCACGCAGCTCCGCGCATGTCCCCGCGCCCGCGCGCGCGACCGCGAGGTCGGACGAGTTGTAGGCGCCACCCATTTCCTTCAGGAACCCGTAGACCGGGCCCGCCACCCGGCTTCCCGAGTACCGCTCGATGATCCACTCCCTGTTCTCCTGACGGGCGAGATGGATCGTCTGGACCTCGATCCCACGCTGTCTCAGCAGGCATAGTGCCGAGGAAGCCACGTCGTCCAGGCGCAGCGCCCCCTGGCTGCCGCCCGTTACCATAACCGTGAACACGCCCGGCTGCAAATCCTCGTTGTCGAGCGTGCCGTCCAGGTCGGAACGCACGGGGAAGCCCGTTACCACCACCCGCCGGTTCCGCAGGTGTTCCGCCGCCGCTTCGAATCCGACACCAACCGCCGCCGCCGATTTCTCCAGCCAGGATACCGCGCGGCCGGGCACCGCGTTGGCCTCGTGCAGTACGTAAGGAACCCCCAGCCCCCGCGCCGCCAGCACGGGTCCAACGGAGGCGTAGCCACCCATGGCAAGCAGGGCATCCGGCCGTCTTTTCATCATTTCAAGATGCGCGGAAAGCACCGATCCGCCCATGCGCAGAAGCCCGGATACCTCGCGGAGTGACGGGGCATCCGAGAATCCCACGGATTTCACGAACACGGTGCGTCCTTGCCATCCATCCAGGGATGCCGCCTCAACGTCCCTGCCCGCCAGCCACAGCGTCACCTCGTGTCCGCGTTCCTGTAGTGCTTTGGCTGTCGACAGACCCGGGAATACGTGGCCACCCGTGCCCCCGCATGCAACGGCAATCTTCATGGTGACACAAAATATGCTTTCCTGCGCCCCATTTCAACGTCCAAAGGTCATTATTGCCCTCGCCCGCCCGAATATGATAACGTGACTCCGTCGTGAAGATTACCGGCTACGATATTATCAAGAAACTGGGCGAAGGCAGCAGTGCGGTTGTCTGGAAGGCACACCAGGTTTCCCTGGACCGGATTGTCGCCATCAAGATACTCAAACCCCACCTGTGTTCCGATCCCGAGGAGGTCCAGGACTTCATATCCGAGGCCCGGGCCGCGGCCCAGCTCAAGCATGCGAACCTGATCCAGGTTTTTGACGTTGCCGAGAAGAAGGGTCAGCACTACTTCGTGATGGAGCACATCGACGGTCCCACGATTCGTCAACTCCTCGACGAGCGTGGTGCGATCAGCCAGAAGAACGCGCTCAAGATCGTGCGGAATGTCGCTGAGGCGCTCAAGAGCGCCTGGGACCAGGCGAATCTGATCCACCGCGATATCAAGCCCGAGAACATCATGATCGACAGCGACGGCACCACGAAGCTGGCGGACCTGGGACTGGCCAAGCGGGTCGATCCCGTCCGCGCCGCCCAGCGCGCCGCTGACGGCTACATTGCGGGCACTCCCAACTACATGTCCCCGGAGCAGGCCGCCGGCAGCGCCAAGCTCGACACCAAGACCGACATGTACTGCCTCGGCGCCACTCTCTACCACATGGTTACCGGCCACATGCCTTTCGCGGACGAGCCCGTCGCCGAAGCGCTGAACAAGCACATCACCGGCTACCTGCCGAGCCCCAGATCGATCAACGCCAACGTCTCGGTCACAACCAGCCGCCTCCTGACCAGGCTCATGATGAAGGCGCCCGCGGACAGGTACCCGGATTGGGACAAGGTCCTTGAAGACATCAAAAAGGCCGCGTCCGGCAAGTCGGCCGGGCCCGGTGCGGCGCCCACGGGTAGAAGCACGATCAGCACCACGAAAGCCACTCCGGCTGCCGCGGCCCCGGCCGCAGCGGCAGCAACCGCTGCGGGAGCCGTAACGGCCGGGCCACCGACTACCGTGCCTCCCACCGACAGGTTCACGCCGGCCGCGTCTGCTGTCCGCACCACGCGGCCGAAGTCGAAGCGTGCCGCGGCGGCGAGACAGGCCGCGAGACAGGCGGCCAAGCAGCCCGTGAAGCCGAAACCAAAGCCGCCCCCGACGATCGTGAGAGTTGTCGCATGGACCATCCTCTGCACGTGGTGGGCAGGACTTGCCTTCCTTCTCTTCGGCAAACCGGAGATAATAAGACAGTTCCTTCCGTCCTCCGCACCCTACCTGCCCGACGCGCCCCCGCAACAGACGAGCATGCCGCCGACTGTCACACCGGAACCGGAGGTGAAAATCGAGAACGGGAACGAGGTCGACCCCCTCATTCCGCCGGACACGGATACCGACACGGGCACCGACACGACCCAGGTCGAGCCGCCCCCGGTCCAGCCCGTTGAGCCGCCCCCCGACCTGCTGCCCGAGTTCAAGAACAAGCTGGCAGCGCTGCTGCTCGCCCAGGATTTCACACAGGCTACCGCCGTGATCGATCAAGAGGCCAGGGCGAGGCAGGAGAAGGCCGAACTCGCGGAAGTCGCCAGCCTCAACAAGTTCGTGACCGAAGTGTCCGCGATGGACGAGGCCGTTAGATCGACGTTCAGGGCCGAGGCCGGCAACACCATAGTGATCAACTACAAGAACAGGCGCCTGCAGATAGAACTCCAGGCTGTCTCGGGAAATACCATCACCGGGCTCCTGCTCGTGAAAACCGCGCAGGGCTCCGCGAAGAAGCCGATAAAATTCTTGCTTTCCCGCCTGGAACCCCTCGAGCGCGCGCGCTGGCTCGGACCGGCCAACACGCCGGCCCGCTGCGCCATGAAGTGTATCCTCCACCACCGGGGCGGTGACAACAAGACTGCCAGGACGTATGCCGCGAACAGCGGTCCGCTCGCCGCCGCCTTTGCGGAGCATCTCAAGGAGAAGGCTCCGGAGTAGCTGACCGTAGGCCACGCGATGCAAGGAATCACCCCCGAAACCAGCAAGCGCGTTGAAGAACTGCGCCGGGAGATCGACCGGCACAACCGACTCTATTACGTTGACGCGGCCCCGGAGATATCCGACCGCGACTACGATCGCCTCTATCGCGAGCTCCAGGATCTCGAGGCTGAGTTTCCCGACCTGCTGACGCCCGACTCCCCCACCCTCCGGGTCGGCGGCGCGCCGCTCGAGCACTTCGCGCACGTCGAGCATGCCGTACCCATGATGAGTCTCGACAATACCTATTCCCGGGACGAGCTCGTGGATTTTGACAAGCGCATTCGCAAGCTGCTCAGCGACCGGCCGTTCAGCTATGTTCTCGAGCCGAAGATCGACGGCGTGGCCGTTTCGGCACGCTACGAGAACGGGTTCCTCGCGGTTGGCAGCACGCGGGGCAACGGGAAGGTGGGTGACGACATCACAGCCAACCTTCGTACGGTCAGGAGCCTGCCTCTTCGCCTGGCGTCGGATTCGCCGCCGCCGGTTCTCGAAGTGCGTGGAGAAGTGTTCATGACCAAGGCGGGATTTGCTCGCCTCAACGAGGAGAACCGGGAAGCCGGCCTCCAGCCCTTCGCGAACCCGAGGAACGCCACCGCCGGCTCGCTGAAGCAGCTCGATTCGCGTGTCGTTGCCGGACGCCCCCTCGATATAGTCCTTTACGGCATCGGCCAATACGAAGGGATCGAATTCACGTCCCATGCCGGCATGCTGGAGTCGTTCAGGTCATTCGGCATTCCGGTGCCCCCGCGCACCTGGCGCGGGGACAGCATCGACGACATGCTCGCCGCGCTCGACGAGCTCGAGTCCTTACGGAATGAGTTCCCGTTCGAGATCGACGGTGGAGTCCTGAAAGTGGACCAGCGTTCGCTTTACGAGACACTGGGCACGACGGCAAAGAGCCCGCGGTGGCAGGTTGCGTACAAGTACGAACCCGAACAGGCTGAAACGGTTCTTGAAGGAATCACCGTCCAGGTGGGACGTACCGGTGTATTGACGCCTGTTGCCGAGCTGGCGCCTACCGAGCTGGCCGGCTCCACGATCAGGCGCGCGACGCTGCATAACGAGGACGAGATCCGCCGGAAGGACATCCGCATCGGCGACCATGTCGTTATCGAAAAGGCCGGCGAAGTAATCCCCGCCGTTGTCGGTGTCGTGAAAGACAAGCGCACCGGCGCGGAGCGGGAGTTCACGATGCCCGGGCGCTGTCCCGTCTGCGACGGCCCCGTTAGCAGGAAAGCCGATGAGGTGGCGTGGCGTTGTGACAATCTTCTCTGTCCCGCCCAGAGCACCCGCCGTATCGAGCACTTCGCCGCGCGCAACGCCATGGACATCGAGGGACTCGGCGGGATCGTGGCCGAGAAGCTCGTCGAACGCGGTCTCGTAGAGGAGCCGCTCGACCTGTTCGACCTGCAGCTTGAACCGCTGGCCGCGCTCAACCTCGGTACCGACGAATCGCCCCGGGTCTTCGGCGAGAAGCACGCCACTCGGATGCTCGGCGCACTGAAGAAGGCCCGTGAGGCCCCGCTGGCCGAGTGGCTCCATGCGTTGGGCATCCCCGGCGTTGGCGCAACACTGGCGCGCGAGGTCGCGGCTCTCCACGATGACCTCGAGCAAGTCGCGGCGTCTTCCCTGCTGCGTGACCTGCTGCGTGTCATGGAGAAGCAGGACAAGGCGCACGAACTGAATCCACGGTCAAAGCAGAACCGCGGGAAAGACGAGGCCGACAAGGCGCGGCTGACGGCGGAGCGCGAGGAAGTCCTCGCGCGTGTCAAGAAGCTCGCCGCGGGGTTGCTGGAGTGCGGGTTGCTACGGGAGAAGCAGAACACCGCGGAAGGCGTTGTGGAGTACGTCACCACCACCGTAGGCCCGGACGCCGCCGCCCAGATTCTGGGGTTCTTTGCATCCGAGCCGGGCAAGAAAACGCTGTCGCGGCTCAAATCGCTTGGCATCCGGCCGAAGGGCAATGCCGGCGGCGACGCGGGGGCCGGCGGAACGCTTGCAGGAAAGACGTTTGTTCTGACGGGCACGTTGGAGTCCATGACGCGTGACGAGGCAGGCGAGAAGATTCGCGCGCTCGGGGGGAAGACCGTATCCAGCGTCTCGAAGAATACCGGCTATGTTGTTGTGGGCACGAACCCGGGTTCCAAGCTCGCCAAGGCCCAGAAGCTCGGCGTTGAGACCCTCGACGAACGGCAGTTCCTCTCACTCCTTTCTTCTCCCTCCCCCCCGTAGCGCAATTCCGGCTCTCACCCTACTCCCCCCCTTCCCCCGTGCTGCAAGCCTCCACTCCTACTCCCACCGTAGAACGGCGTTCCAACGCCGTTCATCCGCCGACCTCGGAATGCGCGGCCTTGCCGCCTTCGCTGATAAGCTACGCCGCGCCAAGGGAAGACCGCGCCACGAGGGGAACAGCCCCACCGTAGAACGGCGTTCCAACGCCGTTCATTCTTCGCTCACTACGAGTAGCGCACGCCGGCCCGACGTGCGGACGCCCAAGTCCCGCCGTCTCCGCCGCCTCTACGCGTCTCTTCTTTCCCTCA
>Ga0272442_10007046_pt1 | contig 14622 bp, 13 predicted proteins | sample SSMForm2O_FD_200262 | JGI IMG/M metagenome (GOLD analysis project Ga0272442, IMG submission 200262) | Marine sediment archaeal communities from Little Sippewissett salt marsh, Falmouth, MA, United States - SSM-Form-2O | ecosystem: Environmental > Aquatic > Marine > Wetlands > Sediment ...
TCCGAGTAGTAAAGATAGCAATATTCTTCTTTTAAAGCCTAAAAGACTTACAGGGACATATATTGATGAGGATTATACGGATTGGTATATCAAAAAGCGTCTTAATTATCCCAATATTGTTCAATCAGAAGAAATTGCTAAAAATCCTTCAAAATACATGGTTGTTTTGAATTTTTATTATTTTAACATGCTTGTTGATTTAAAACCAAATAACGGAACATATATTCATTCCTTGTCAGAGCCGTTTAATGAAGAAATGGAAATATCCTATGATCGTATGCATAACTGGCTGAAACATTTTGATGTAAGATTTGTTCAATCACATTGTTCTGGGCATATCAGTGGTCCTGATCTATATGAAATGATTAATACCATTTGTCCAAAAACTGTGTATCCCATTCATACAGAACATCCAGATTTGTTTAAAAAATTAAAAACAAAGGTCGAAATTGTTAAAGAAGGAAGCAATTTCAAAATTTAGGGGTACTTTTTTAGTTTATGTAACAAATTTCTAGGGATTTGTAACAAATCATTAGGAAAAACGTTTATACTATTATTATAATGAGTGATAAAACCTGAATGTGACCTGGGGAGGTTTGAAAATGCCAGACCTTTATAATTATACTAAAAAGAAGGATGAGCAAACAATGATAAAAACAGATACAGGGAAAAGGAAAAAAGAACAATTCGTTGAAAATCTCCGAGAAGGAGATGTAGTCAATGATCTGTATGCAGTAAAAATTAAAAATCCACCACGTTCGTATAAGAGAGGAACATGGTTTGGGTTTGTTGCAACAGATAAGACTGGTGAGATCAATATTAAGTTTTGGGGTGGTGAAAACAAGGATCGTGTCAAAAGGCTTTATGACAGCTTCAAAGTAGGAGATGTAATTCAGGTAAGGCTTGGTAATGTTGAAATTTATGAAGAAAAACCTCAGATATCAATAAATGAGACAACCGGTGGTCTTAGAAGATGTGGCTCTGGCGAGTACGATGTTAGTGATTTTATCCCTTCGCTTGATGATGAAAAAATAAAGGAGCTATTGACAGTTTTAAAAAAGAATATTTCAGGTGTTGAAAATACTCAGCTTAAAGACCTTCTTGATTTGTTTTTTAATGATTCTGAGTTTGTTAAAGAATATTCTCATTCTCCATCTGCAATTACTCATCATCATAACTATGTTGGTGGAAATTTGGAGCATAGTGTTGGTGTTGTAAGGCTCTGTAAGAATATTTGTGAGATGTATGAAAACATAAACAAGGATTTGGCAATAACAGGTGCAATATTGCATGACATAGGCAAATTAAAGGAATACAAAGCAGGTGCAGCAATTGAAAAGACTGCTGAAGGAAATTTCATCGGCCATATTGTAATGGGTGATAGATGGATCCGTGAAAAAGTTGCAGAGTTAAGGGAAAAAGGAAAGGATTTTGATTCTGATCTTGAAGATAAGCTATGCCACATTATTCTTAGTCACCATGGTAGATATGAATACGGATCACCGCGTATGCCAAAGACAATTGAAGCAGCTGTGATCCATGCAGCTGATATGATGGATTCTCAGGTTAAAAACTTCATTCAGACTATAGAAGAAGGAAGAAAAACTAGTGAGGATGATTGGGCATTTATTTGGGATTCTGATTATGGTCAGAAAAGACCTATGTATCTGGGTGAAGACTGATATGAAGAAAGATGTCTTAGATATTGTTTGTTGCCCTACTTGTAAGGGAAATTTGGATTTAGAAATTAAAAAAGAAGAAAAAGATGAGATTATTGAAGGTAGTTTTACCTGTAAGAAGTGTAATTGCACTTATTCAATTATGGATGGAATTCCTAATCTTTTACCCAAATAGATTTTGTAATCGTTGTATCAATTGAAAATTGTCAAAAATATCTAAGTCAATAATTCTACCTCTAGATTTTTCCTTTACATAAACATATTTTTCAAGATGTATTGTTTCTTGACTTGGTTCTAATATTAGCTTTGCCATTACAAGAACGTTTATTCCAACATCAGAAGACCATGTATGAGAATGTGAAATAATATATCCTGGTTCATAAGGACCAGTTGTTTCTTCATGGGGATCCCAATTCCAAGTAATAGTAAAACTTTCAGCATCAATATTGTCAGTATTACAAATATAAAACGTTGCAGGCCCACCAGAAGTTACTTCATCAGGTCCTTCAAGATACGGTGAATCACTAATACTTTGACTCTCGATATTTATTCCAACTATTGCCAATAGCCTTTGTAGAATTGGAAACTTAGAAAGTATCTCAGAAACTATTGGGTTAATTGATCTTGTTCTAGTCCTGCTGACAGCGCCTTCTTCATTTGTTTTAATTAGCCAGTTTTTATTGTTCCAATCAGGAGCAGTCAAATATGGATTTGTAACTATGCATCCAGCGATAATGTATCCTCCATCACTAGTTTGTTCACAATAAAAGCCTGCTTCCATTTGTGTAGTTGATGACCCATAGCCTCTTTCCCACATTTTCTTTCCGTTTGCATTTGTTTTAATTAAGAATAAATTTGCAACATTTGCAGGGCTAAACTGAATAAGTCCTGTAATAATATATCCTCCATCAGATGTTTGTTTAACTGTTGAGCCACAATATGCACCAACTATTTTGCTATATGTTTCCTGCCATACAGTTTCACCATTTTCATCCAATTTTACCAATATAATATCTCCATAAAGATACCAATCTGACCATTCTTCAAATTTTTCAATTAAAACAATGTATCCTCCATCTGATGTCTGCTGAACATATCTTGCATCAATTCTAGGTTGTTCAGAATCTTCAATAATTTTTTCCCAAACTTCGTTACCTTCAGAATCTAATTTTAGAACCAATGCTTTTTGTTCTCCTAAAAATGTGCCAATTGATGCTGTTAAGATATATCCTCCATCTGTAGTCTGCTGGACATTTGCTGCATCATCCTCATCTGACCTAGAAATAATTTTGTCCCACTGAATATCACCATTACTATCAGTCTTAATTAACCAAATATCACTATAATCATCAGATCCAGGTTGATTTTTTTCAGTTCCTAAAATAATATATCCGCCATCGCTGGTTTGCTCAACTGACCAACTCTCTGCTTTATATTCACCTTCAAAAACTTTATTCCATTGCTCAACACCGTATTTATTTGTCTTAATTAGCCATATATTTCCATCATAAAACGTAGATCCCGCAGTCATACCAACAATGATGAATCCTCCATCTGTAGTCTGTTCAATATCTGATCCCACATCTACTGTTAGTCCTCCAAAAGTTTTATCCCATGCTTTGGAACCATCTTGGTTAATCTTTACTAGCCATAAATCATCATTTAATACACCAGTTGCCATGTAGTTACCATCATCTATTTGTTTAACACTGCTAAAAAATGAGTTCCAACTTGCAGGACCATAGGTTTTCATCCAAGAAGTTGCACCGTTATCAGTAGGATACTGTGGATTTGAAACTGATTCTTCATCAAAAATTTGTGCGCTTGCCGGTAAGATTGCTGATAAGACCAATAGAAAAACAGTTGCCCCAACTAAAAATATAATCTTTTTATTCATTTATCTTTTCACCTCTATTACTTAGACTAAAAATGTCGATTATAATATTTAATATTTATAGCCCATTTTTAAAATATTAATAATAATATTTAAACTTTATAGAACGATTGTACCTTTAGACATCAATTTTTTTTAAAAATTATTTATAAGCTGTAAGAATTTTGAAATTACAGGAAATCTGGCTAACAAAGTAGAAAGTAAAGGATTAATAGATCGAGATCTGCTCCTTTGAAAATTTCCTTTTTCATCAGTTTTAATTACCCATCCTTTACGGCTGTCAGGTTCATCTGAATTATCAGATTTTACAGCGCCAATTATAAATCCCCCATCACTTGTCTGTTCAATACATTGCCCAATTTCTGTATGAAACCAGGGTTTACCATAGGTTTTTTCCCACTCCTTTTCTCCATTAGCATTAGTTTTAAGAATTAATAAGTCAGCATAGTTAAATAGAGTCTTTTGAAGACCGCCTGTGATTATATACCCGCCATCATTTGTCTGTTGTACCATACTAGCACTATCTGTCGACCATAAAGAATCGGTTGTTTTACCATACATTTTATCCCATATCATTTCACCGTTAGCATCAGTTTTAATTAACCATATTTGGGTATCAACTGCTGGAGGATCTTCCTGGATAAACATAATCCAAGCAACAACAATATAACCTCCATCACTTGTTTGTTGGACATGAGCATGAAGAGTAGTATTACAATCTGGATAAAGCCAAGTTTTACTCCATATCTCATCACCATTGGGATCAATTTTTTGAAGCCATAGAAATAGCTCGCTAGGATATTCTGCTCCAGTTACTCCTATAAAAATATAACCTCCATCTGCCGTCTGTTGAATAAAGTCTATAGCATCATAGCCATCCTTATCAATAGTTTTTTCCCATTCTATTTCTCCAATGTCATCAGTTTTAATTATCCAGCCATCTCTTTTATTTCCTGAATATTCTTTATATCCAGTAAATATATAACCGCCATCCTTAGTCTGTTGGCCTGAAATACCATGTGCATCATAATTCCCGCCAAAGGTTTTATTCCATTCTTCATTACCATTTTCATCGGTTTTTATTAACCAAATATTTTCATGCAAACCATCACCAAATAGTTTTGTAGTACCAACTAAGACATATCCCCCATCATTTGTTTGTTGAATCTCTCCTGCTATACCGTTAAAAAATTTTTCCCAAAGTGTATCACCATTTCCATTAATTTTAATCAGCCAAATCTTATGATCATTAGCTTCATTTCGTAGATGCCCTAACAGAATGTAGCCACCGTCTGTTGTCTGATCAATGCAGGTAATATAGGTTTCCCATCCAGGTTGAGTATAAGTTTTTGACCATGTATCGCCATTAACAGGGTTAAGTGGTAAAATATTGGATTTTCTTTCTAAAATTTCTGCATTAGTTGTAAAAATTGCAGGAAGAAGCATTAGAAGAGTTATTAAGCATATTATTACTCGTTTTCTTTGTTTAATAATAAATCCCCTAATATTATTTATTTTTGCAATATATATAGTTTATGGAACAATTTTTTGTTTAGTAATGCAAGGGAAAACTAATCTTTGCTAATAAAATCATTAATTTCCCTAAATAAATCCTTAGACTCATAAAGACCGTTTATGTATTTTTTAAAACGTTGAGCTCTATGATCAAGAATTACAGCAACTCCTCTGTCTTTTTCATCGCGAATAAGCCTACCAATAGATTGAAGAAGTTTTCTGGCAGTAGGTGCTTCAACAGTATATTCCCATCCTTTTCCAAACTTAAGATCATAATACCTCTGAAGCCCTCTCTGCTTTGCAGTGGGTTTAGGATAGGGGATTCCAACAATTACTGCAATTTCAAGCTGTTCTGCAGGGAAGTCCATTCCCTCACTTATTCTTCCACCAATAACAGAAAAAAGAGCAGCTCCTCCACTGTTGGATGCCCCATGATCTTTAAAATCAGATACAAGCCCCATAAGTGCTGTTTGAGACATATCTTGTTCTTCAAAAAAAATACCACGATTAATGCTTTTTAGACTTTCGTGATTTTTAAACATCGACATAACACTAAAACTAGGGAAAAAGACCATAGTGTTTTTAGGAAAAGAATTGCAGATATTTGATACATAATTCTGCATCTTTGTAATTATTTCATCGTCCTTGTTTATCTCATCGTATTTTGTAGTAACATCTCCTACAAACAATATCTTTCTATTTTCCTTTGGGAAGGGAGAGGGATAACCCACAAGTTCTGTTGACTCTAAAAGTCCCATTGAATCACGATATTCCTCAAGTGGTTCAAGGGTTCCCGACATATGAATCGATGAATGAAATTCTCTAATAATTTCAGTTCCAACAGAAGGGTCAAGACAATATGCTTCAATTCTAGGGTTCTTACCAACTGATGCATCAACAACGAGCTTTGAATAATGATCCATTTCAATAGAAATCCAAAAATCTAAAACCAAACCAAGCTTGTGAAGATAAGAACGAGGCAGTTTTCCATCTTTTTGACGATATTCCTGGATTTTTTCACCATATGCAATTAAATCACCGACAATATCATGAAGAGTTCTGCTAGTGATTTTTAATCTTGACAATATTTCTGTTTCAAACTCATGCGAAGGGATAAATGCATCATTTTTCTTTGCAGATTCTGATCTTATTCCTCCCTCTAAAATTCCATACACATATGTATCTCTACAAAAGTCAGAAACTGTAAATCGACCATCGACCATAGAAGGATTACCATATTTTTCTGCTTCAAATACGCAGGAATTTAGCATAAACAAGCTAAGCTGAACCGAATGTAAATCCCTGACGTAATCTGGAAGATTATGCGCCTCATCGACAATTAAAATCATATCTTCTTCAGGAACAGATAATGCATCAAAAAGCATATTTCGAATCATTCGGTCAAAAACATAGATATATGGAACTACAACAAGAGGTGCTTCACGCATAAGCACCCTGTTTATTTCATAAGGACAAAGCTGTCTTTGCTGGCAATAATCAATGAATTCTTCTGCAGTGGGAAGCTCTTTTTTTGCCCACTCTTTTGCAGATTCTACCTTTTGTTTATCTAAAAAATTCTTATAATAAATACAGCCTTGGTCTTTACTGGAAGATTTTGCTTTTTTCTTTTCACTTGAACAAAACTTTGAAAGTTCTTCAGATGTTCCCTTCTCAAGCTCTGCATCATTTCTTGCAAGAATGCACATATTTGAGCGGCCTTGAATACCAACCCCAAAAATTTTTTCTCCAAGATCTTTATTTTTATTTCTGATTTCGCGCAACTCAAGAATTACCTGTCTTTGCTGAGCATTTGTTCTGGTTGAGTAAATTATTTTTTTATTATTTTCAAAAGCAAACTCTAGAGTTGACGATAATGTGCAAATTGTTTTTCCTGAACCAGTTCCAGATTCAAAAATTATATCTCTTTTTAGATCTAGAGAATTTTTAATAGTATGCATTATAGCGGTTTGATTTTTACGAGGTTTGTAAGGAAAAAGTCCCATTTTAATAAAGAAGAATACAAAAGCCGATAAAAAGAATTTGGAGACTTTATTTAAAGTATTACTACATTTTATATTTGTTTTATGAAAAATACTCCATTTGATGAAATAAAAAATTTAGTTGCTAATGAAGTTCCATCAGATTTAATTAGTAAATTACCTGATAAATGGGAAAAAGTTGGAGTAGTGGGAATTATAAAATTACCGCCTGAGTTGAAAGATTATTCTAATATTGTTGGTAAAAAGTATGCAGAGGTTCTTCAGTGTAAAACAATTCTTAATGACGTTGGAGGAATCACTGGAACCCTGAGAGAGCCAAAAACAAGGATAATTTTTGGTTCTGAAGACACTGAAACAATTCATAAAGAAAACGGAGTTTGCTTTAAACTTGATCCACAGAAAATTATGTTTTCTTCTGGGAATATGGATGAAAGGATACGTATGTCTACGGTTTCAAATGAAAAAGAAATAGTTGTTGATCTTTTTGCAGGAATTGGATATTTTACTCTACCTATTGCAGTTCATAGCAAGCCTAAAAAGATTTTTGCTTGCGAGCTGAACCCCGTTGCTTATGATTATTTAACAAAAAATATTGTTTTAAACAATGTCACAAATATTGTAGAACCGCTAAAGGGCGATAACAGAAAAATAGCACCTAAAAATTGTGCAGACAGAGTGCTTTTGGGATATTTTGTAAAGACAAAAAAGTATTTACCAACTGCTTTTACTTGTTTAAAAAATTGCACGGGCGTTATTCATTATCATGACAAATTTCCAGATAAGAACGTCCCTGATAAACCCCTAAAAAACATAAAAGATTTGGTCAATAAATTTGATAGATTCATTGAATATTGCGAATACAAAAAGGTTAAATCCTATGCACCAGGCATAAGCCACTATGTATTTGATATTGGAATTGGTGAAAAATGAAGCTAGTTGTTTATCATGCAAATGAGGATGACCCAAAGAAATGCAGTGCAAAGAAGCTTGCAAAGTTCGGCTTTGTAAAGCTTGAAACAAATATTAAGAAAACTCCAAAGGATGCGATTTTGTTAAATCCATTTGCAGAAAAAAGCCTTTCAAGAGAGGACCTATCTGTCGCTAAGAAAAATGGCATTCTTGCCCTTGATTGCTCTTGGAAAAATGCAGAAAATAGTTTTGAATTTTTAGATAAAAGATGCAAATCAAGAGCACTTCCATTTGTAATAGCAACAAATCCTGTAAATTATGGAAAGCCCTTTAAACTGACAACACTGGAAGCCTTTGCTACAGCGCTATATATCTTAGATGATGTTAAAAAAGCAGAAGAAATTGTAAATCTATACAAATGGGGACCAAGTTTTTTAATAATTAATAAAGAACCTTTGGAAGACTATAGAAAATCCATAAATAGTCAAGAAGTAATAGATGCAATGAGGCAATATATTTAAAAAAATTTATTGAAAAATATCAGAAAAATCATGTTTTGTATATTTTGAATTACATGGGCATCTATGAGAAATATAAACAGTAAGGTTTTTTGGTTCAATTATCCAGCTGAATGCTGTAATACTATTGGAATAACTATCAGGATGACGGCAAATATCACCCGAATCCTTTGCATTTTTATCCCATCCTCCACCATGATCTCTACATATGCTTTTACAGGTTTCTATTGTAATTTTACCATAGTTATCCTCGAGTAATTCACGTGCTCTCTCCGCTCTAAGAGCAGAAGAAGAATCCTCTTCAGAGAAAATGGTTCCGGTTAAGTTTGGGTCTAGCCATTGATGATGATTTGCATGCCAAAGAATACCTTCAGGGGCACATGTAATATTTGTCGAGTTCCCAAAAACAAATATACTGTAGTTATGGGTCTGTTCAATTGCTAATATGCCTCCTTTTTTATCTCCCCAACATGGAACTGAATTATCCCAAAAATGGGGCCAATTTTCATTATAGCCCGATGATCGAGTCATTTCTGCCCACAAATCAGCAACTTCTGATACATTTTTACAAATCATCATAGTAAGTCTATCAAGCAGATAGGTTGACATTCCTGGACCTACATCAATCATACTTTTGTTGTCAACAAGACCTGTTCCAGGTTGTACAAAACCTAGTCCTTTTTCATTAATAATTGGAATTTCATATAATACAGGTATACCAATATAGACATATTTGTACCCAATAGTATTATATCTTACAACTTTTGGGAAAAAAGTAAAAAAACGCATTAAAAAAAGCCCTACTAAATTTGAAAAATATTTAAGATTTGAATCATAGTTCTGTGTCAAAAAAGTTGCATTTTGTTTTGTTGCATTTCCCGTAGATAAAGTAACTGTACATTCCTGGCTGATTATTTTGTTAAAAAATTTTTGTAATGTTAATTGAATATGAATTAGTTTCTCTAATTTAATATTTAGACTATCTGATAATCCTTTCAACTCATCTAAAAAAAATGGGAAATATTTACTGCAATATTGAATTTGATTTTTTACTTGGCTTTCACTAATGTTGCTTTTTACAAATTTTACCATTAAATCAATTAGTTTATATTTTATTAAATTATTTTTTCCAGAGTTAAAACCATAACAGTAATAATTATTATTCTTCAGTATTTTTGGGCTAATATTTAAATTTCTACTACTGCTTATTATTGTTGTAGATGCACATATTAAAAGAATGGTTATTGTAAGTGTAATTATCTTTTTGCAGATCATTTTAATTAAATATTGCTAACAATTATATATAAAGTTTTTAACCCGATTATTAAATCTTAAAAAAAAATCTATGGAATTTATATAATGATGATCAATTTGCTTTACATAAATTCAATAGTGTGATAAATATGGTACATAGACTTGACTCTTTCTTTAAGCCGAAAACCATAGCTGTAGTTGGTGCATCAAGAAATACTACAAAAATTGGGCATGAAACATTAAAAAATATACTCATTTCAGATTACGAATGCCAAGTTTTTCCAGTAAATCCAAAAGAAGGAGAAATTCTTGGTCAAAAATGCTATAAAAAAGTAACACAGATACCAGTTGACGTTGACCTGGTTTTAATATCAGTTCCTGCAAAAATTGTTCCTCAAATACTGCGCGATTGTGTTTCAAAAAATGTCAAAAATGTAATAATTATTTCATCAGGTTTCAGCGAAGCTGGAAATCATGAGCTTGAAAACGAGCTAAAAAGAATAATTGAAAAAGTAGATATCAATGTGCTTGGCCCAAATGTAATGGGTTATAAGAATTCAGCAGATGGACTGGATGCATCTTTTGTATATGGAAAGGCAAGAAAGGGAAATCTGTCTCTTATTAGCCAGAGTGGTGCTCTTGGAATTGGTATGATTTATCTGGCAAATAATGAGTTTGTTGGACTTTCAAAAATCGTCGGAGTTGGAAACAAGCTGGATATTGACGATGATGACCTAATTAATTATTTTGCTCAAGACCCAGATACAAGTGTAATTGGATTATACATTGAAGCAGTTAAAGACGGTAGAAAATTTATGAACAGTATTAAGAAATGTAAAAAGCCTGTTTTGGTTGTAAAAGCAGGAACATCTGAAGCAGGTGCAAGGGCAACAGCATCTCATACAGGCTCTATGGCCGGTAGCGATAAAATCTATGATGCGGCAATCAAGCAAGCAGGTGGAATTAGATGCAGAGATGTTGTAGAGCTTTTTGACATGGCAAGAGCTCTTGCAGGGCAACCTCCAGCACTGGGAAACCGCATTGGAATTGTAACAAACGGTGGAGGATTAGGAATTATGCTTACAGATGCATGTGTTGCAAATGGCCTAACTGTTCCAAAGCTTTCCAAAAAGACTTATAAAAAAATTGATAAGGTTTTACCTGACATTGTTAAGCCTAACAATCCAATTGATATAATTGGAGATGCAGGGTTTTATAGATATGAAAAAGCAACAAGGGCTTTGCTAGAGGACCCAAATATTGATGGGATAATTGTTGCATCGGTTCATGGAGGATATGCAAGACCTCAGGAGTTTACTGGAGCAATTCTTAAAATGGTTCGTGAAAGAAAACTACACGAAGCATTCAAAAAACCAATCCTTGCAACATGGGTTGGAGGAAAAGAATTTGAAGACCTGGTTTGGGATTTAAAATCAGCAGGTGTTCCAATTTATCCATCTTCATGGAGAATTGCCAGATCAATGATGGGGCTATATCTTGAAGGACAAAGATTAAAAAGAGAGGGTAAAAAAAGCAAATAAATGTGATTTTTTTAATCAGCGTCGAAGATTGTACTAATAAACTTATATATAATTGTCGTAAATATAAATAATTGAATGGTAAAAAGAATAAGTATTGAAAATGAAAGTGTTTATACTTTAGAAGCTCGCCCGATTAGGTATAAACCTAAATTAGACACTATTTTTACTCCTTCAATACTTAAGTTGCCACACATCAATAAATTTTGGCCAGGTGGGATATATGATTATAAGTTTCTAGCATTAATCCAAGATTTTAAACTCAAAAAGATATATCCACAAATTTTAATAAACAAAGAAAAATGCTGGAATAAAATTTGGTCAAAGCATAAAAAATTTATAAAAAAGTATATGCCCATTATTACAGGATTTAACCCTCAGGCTTTTGGCTACCTTTTAAAAAATCAATGAATATAAAACATATAATACCGCCTGCCCTTCCCACTAATCTACCCATTCAACACCTAGTTCTTTCTCCCAATCAGGATGTGAACCATCCCATTTACCGGCAACTTCTGGTGGAATGCATCTTTTACATACACCAATTATTTTAAAATGACAGGCTTTGCAGACAGATTTACCACATTTTAAACAAACAGCTGTTGCAGTTCTTTCACCGCAAATTTGGCATTTACCTGAAGGTTTTGCACATTTTTGTTTTTTTGATTTAGCATCTTTAATTTGCTCTTGAGATTGTCTAATCCACTCTTTTAGCTCCTTGTTCATCTGAACTTTCTTTGTCATATCTCTTGCCTCAACTTATTATAAGAGATGTTACTTATATAGCTTATTTTGTAGGTTTCTTTAAATATTTTCTATAAACAAAATTTGCAATAAGATGAAAGAATGTTGTAAGGATAAGCAAAATTATTATATGATACAGAGTAAAAGTCTCTAAAAACCAGTTTTCAGCAGTAACTCCAAGGATTTGCAGAATTAATGCCATTAAAAAGCTGAATAAGAGCACACCTAAAATAAAATCAATTTGATCAAAGGGGATCCAATCTTTTCCTCGTTTTATTCCTGCTCTTCTTTTAAAAAAGCTCTCAATGATATCTCCCAATAATGCGCCAAAACAAATAGCGCCTATTATTGGAATCATTAATGGAAAGCGACCAAAGTCACTTAATCCAAGAAACGCAAAATCACTGTTGTTTGCAAGAATTGCCACAACCGATAGACCAAACCCTCCAGCCATGCCAACTATCCCACCTGAAATGAGCCCCCGCCAGGTTTTTCCATCACCTAGAATTCGTTTACCATCCTTCCAATTTTTACCAAAATCAATGGGTGTACCACCACCAACAAGTAGAGCACTTGCGTTAGCAATGTATGCTGGAAGTACAAGCCAAAGAGCCTGAATTATTATCTCATATCCCATTCTAAGCTATGAATACAAAAGGCACTTAAAATAATATTTATTAAATTTAAAATTAGTCTTTTCTGCTCAGTTTTAATCCCTTATAACAAAACTTATTTGAACGCTTTACCAGGCCTTTTAAGGCAAGGTTAGAAACACCAAAGTTTTCTGCAACCATACTTCCAAATTTTCCATCTATTCCTACAAAATCATAAATCTGATTTTCGAGTTTTCTAAAATCAGTCTTATTTAATGAGGCAACCGTAAAAATTTCACTTATCTCATTTACAGGACATGATATATTGATGTTAAATGCTGAATAATATGATCTGTATTTTTTCTGAGGTTTACCACCGATTCCTTCATCAGGTGTGGTCCATTTTGTTTCAACAAGTTTCATCTTGTCAAAGTATTCCAGTGCGTCTTCTCCATCATCACCGTATTTTTCTTTTATCTCACTTAACGGTTTCCACTCTAGTAGAAGTTCGTTGAAAACTTCCTTTTTTGTTTTATTGTCAAATGCCCGTAATAAAGGGACTAAATCGGTTGAATCGTTTACAACTTTTGTTCGCATCATACTATCTAACCTTTATATAGTAAAACAGGTGTTCTAATATTTAATATTTTTGTATATAATAATTTAATTAAATAATAAGAGAAAAAGTAAAAAAAGAAGAGATTTTATGATGTTTTTTAGCGTCTAAGCTCGTGTATCTGATCTTCAAGTGAAAAGATTTGGACTTTGTTGTCTTCGTCAAGTTCGCCTTCTGCGACAAGTGACCATGGTGCAAATGTTGGATCCACATTAGGTCTTGCAAAGATTTTAATGTCTCGCTCATCGTCCTCTGCGTCTTCTTTGACAAATATTTGGAAGCTTGCATCTGTATTTTTTACAACTGCTAGATGATCAAGTTTTCCTTCATATTTTGTGGTTAGCTCTTCATCAAGCTCCCAGCCTTCTAACATTACACCTGGGTAGTCGTTGACAACTTCGAAATCTTCAAATGTTTCATCGACTGGTTCTTCGTAGTTTATCGAGTCAATCTGGAATGTTGGTAGATAAATGTAGTCCCAATCGTTTTGATCATATGGTGGTCCATTGCTACCGTCTGAATAATCAAAAAGACCTTTATCATAAATATACAGATAATTCATCACGCTTTCATACTCATCACAGTAGCCTTCATATTCCTCATCATCCATATTGGGATATCTATCTCCCCAGCTTTTTGGTTGGATATCATTTCCTGGGAAGTAAATCGGTAACAGCCCTAAAGAGTGCCCTAATTCGTGAAGTGATGCACAGGCAACTACAAAGCGGAATGCTCTTGGTGAAAATGCTCTTCTAGTTATAAGTGTATTTTTCCAAGTTGTTCCAAGTAATATTGCATCGAAGTAATTGAATTCAGGTGGACATATAAATCCAGATGATGAATCGGTTTGTAATCCGACTACTTGATATCTAAATATTCCTTTTCTCTCATCTGCAAAGTTGTGTTCATAAAATCTAAGAAGCTGCTTTGGACTAACATCGTCTAAGTTGTCATGTGGTGGAAACATTTCTCCTCCACCGTTTACTGGACCATCTGGCCATCCATCATCGATGTAAACGTTAATTCCGTGTAGTGCAAATCTCTCGATTAACATCTGTTGTGATTCCAATTGGAATACGTGAGGAACATCAAAGAACCATCTCTTCTCCATTCCATCGCATTCTATATACATATCTGGCTGGAACGGATCTGCAAACCATTTTGCCATAAAGTATTCTTCGTCGTTTTCTATTCCATCTATATCTGGGTCAAGGTTCTTGTGGTCATCCCAAGTATTTGGGTCATAACCCCATTTCCACTCCCAGCTTGAATCTATTCCATCTTCATCAGGGTCAAGCTCGGAATCATCAACTGTTGGGTCGGTTCCCAAAACATTTACTTCTGTCCAGAAAGGAATATAAT
>Ga0272442_10007050_pt1 | contig 14619 bp, 12 predicted proteins | sample SSMForm2O_FD_200262 | JGI IMG/M metagenome (GOLD analysis project Ga0272442, IMG submission 200262) | Marine sediment archaeal communities from Little Sippewissett salt marsh, Falmouth, MA, United States - SSM-Form-2O | ecosystem: Environmental > Aquatic > Marine > Wetlands > Sediment ...
ATCTGTTCCTGGCGGGCGGCTCTTCGATACCCGCTGCCGCGAAAGCTCTCGACCAGTCGCCAAAAACGTGGTCCACCTGGCAGAAGAGGGCCTTGTCGGCATTGGCTACATCTTGAGGATAGAGTGGATTCTTGCCGCGATGTAGTTCGCGCAGAGCGTCCAGGATTTCCTCCAGGTCCCTGGGCACGTAGCCTCTGTCGGCCCCCATTGTCATCTGCCTGCTGGCTCTTAACCTCAGCGCCTTGCTAACCACATAGGCCACGCCGAACTTCTCCTTGTAGTCTTTGGCCGTCATGTTGTGAATGGCAAGGTGGCTCGGGGTTATCCGCTGCAAAGATCTGCCGCACACCTGGCAGATGATGTACTTGTTGGGGTCAAGATGACTCTTGGCGCCCCGACGGCAACTCGTAATCGGTTGTTGCCTCGCCTTCGGTCGGTGCGGCGCCTTGCGTCTGGCCATGGTGTCAGGCGGTGGCTATGGATGCGGACAAGACGTCACCATTCCGGAGGGAAATCCGCCGCGTCCTTGGCGGCACCCGTCATGCGCTCAAGCGTCTGCTTCTGCTCGCCTGCTTCCGCGGCGCACCGCTCCATGAACCGAAGAAATACGGGATTGGCCAACCCCTTCTAGAGAACCGCCCCTTGGCGTTGGAGATCGTGACGGTCTTGCCCGTAGCTTTCTGGACGTAGGTGATGACCCCATCGTCATTCTGCTGGCAGTCGAACCCTCCCCCGAGTTCAACCAGCGCGCAGTAGAGGTTGCCCATCATGGTCATGGCGTGTCGCTCTTCCACACCGGCGCATAGTCCGGTGCTTCCGTCGGAACGGAATCCTTCAGCCATGGCTCGTCGATCTTCCACCAGTATTCGCGGTACTCCTTGGGCTGGTGGTACTCGTAGATCCTGACAACGCCGAGCAGTTCGGTGAAGCTGTTGGCGGAGAAGTCCCAGCCGCTCTTCTCGCAGCAGCAGAGTTCGGACTCCTTGTCGTGCCAGCAGCGGTATCCCAGGTCCTTGAGGATAACCAGGGCTGTGTTCTCGGTGTTGGTGTACGCGGATAGAGTGGGCATAGACGTCAACCTCCGTGTATCTGCCTGTTGTAGTCTCCCATCTCGTCCCACGCCTTGCGCAAGGGTTCCGGCATCGCGTCGTACGCCCACCGGCGTTGCACCTTCCCGTCCTCGAAATGGAGATGCTCCAGGAACGATACGTTCAGCGCGTTCTCCAGGTCCGGCGCTGCCTTGGGGAAGAGTTCAAGGAACAGACGGCAGACCCTGTCGAAGCCACTGCGGTCCTGCGCATCAATGAACCTTTGAGCCAGACGGCCGAACTCACCGATCTGGAGGTGCAGAAGCCCCTCGTTGATGTCGTCGTGCATGGGTTCCGCAAGCACTGGGAACTCGGTTTCGATTCGCGCTATGGCTTCGGAGGCAGTGGTCATCGGTCAAGCGTCCTCCTGCTTGAAAGCTTCCAGCATTCCCTCGTCCCAGGCATGGCCGGACCAGCCGTCACCCGGTGGGGGGAAGTCATCCCGGCAGCAGCCCCGCTTATTCTCGAAGTCAAAGACCGCGTGCGGGTAGTCGTTAATCATCAAGAGGACGTGCGTGCCGGGGGGCGACCACCCGATCTTGAGTTCGGATTGCTTGTGCCGATCAGTGACGTTGGCCACATCGTAGATGTGAACAGCGTCGCAGATCTGGCCGCTCTCGACCGGCGCCCTACAGGCATAGAAGTAGCCAGTGTCACCATCATCCTCGAAGACAACAGCGTGCTGGGGCATCTGGCGGCTGACGGAAGCCACCCACGTCTTGTCACCGGGGTGGAAGCTCTGCTTCTTGTCCATGATTATCGGCATGGTTTCACTCCGCGAGACGTCCTACCTATCTGGATCCGACATTTCCCAGATGGCGTTCCCAAGCCATCCCTCCGATCTGTTTCACCCCCAATTCTCTCCATCTCGGTCCTCCGTTCAAGGCGATTCTCACGCCCGTTGCGGGCGCTGCCCGGTCTTGCGGTTCTCCAGAACGCCTGCGGCGGCCAGAATGGCACGCCTCGGCGACCTTGGTACAGACTTCCCTCCCGGGTAACTGCGATCTGCGGCGACGGAATCGTGCGTAGTCACGCCGGTGCCTCGCGCAGTCGGGCGATCCGCCTCAGGATGGCCGCGAACAGCTCGCGAGGAACCGCTACTTCGGCCAACTGGAAGATCACGTAGCGGGAGTGCTTGACGACCTTGGCCCCGATCTTCACCACCTTCTCGCGCAGCGTGGTCAGCGACCAGTGCTCCACGCCTTCCGGCAGCGCCAGCGTCCTCAGGGAGTCACCCAGGTTGTAGGCCAATGCGAAGAGCTGCAGCCGCACCTGGTTGTCGGCGAAGCCGTGGCAGCTCAGCCGCGTCCACTTCACCGCGTTCTTGCCCTCCTTGATCCACTGCTCGGCAGTACCCCGACCGTTGTAGAACTTCACCACCTTCTTCGACCACTGCCTGAGATTGGTCACGATGAAGCCCACCCGGGGAAACAGTTCGTCCTGATGCCACTCTACCTTGGCCACTACCCGGCGGGCACGGTCCCAGCTCGCCGCCCGGTACTGGAAGTTGTGGTAGTAGACCTTGGGCTTTCTCGACGGCCTGCCCACCGGCCGGGTCAGGAGGTGTTCGATCTCCTCCTGAAGAATCTGATTCGCAGGCAAGCGGATCGCGTACAGAAAACCCTCCGCCTCCAGGTACTCGTAGACCTCCGGCCTCGCGAACGCCGCGTCCGCCCGGAACATGCGCGCGATCTCCCTCGTGCGATATCGGGCCACCACCGGCTCCAGCACCTGTCTCCACTCGTCCGCGCTGTGCACGTTGCCCTCGCGGAGCATGGACCGCTCCAGGTCGCCGTGCCCGTTGAAGAGGAACAGAGGGTGATAGCAGGTGCAGCGGAAGTGGCCGTTCCAGACGCTGCCCTCCTGCTCTCCGTAGGTCTCGCTCTGGGAGCTGTCCATATCCAGGCGCAAGTCCTCCGGGCCCGTCTGACCCCGCACCCGGTCGATCCACAGCCCCGAGGTGTCCGTCAACGCCGCCACGTTCTCCGGCCTGGTCAGAAACTCGGTCTCAAAGCGCCCCATCTCGCTGGTCGAAGCGCCCAGCTTGTCCTTCGCCCGCCCGCCGACCACGTGACGCATCGCCGGGTCAACGCGCAGCCGGTCAGCGTCGTTGGTGTCCTCGTAGCCCGCCAGCCGACCCAGCACCGCCTGGCGCAGGAGCGCCGTCATCGTGTGCTGGGTGTTCGCGCCGGTCCTGGCATCGGCAAGCAACTCCGCGCCCGCCGCCGTCAGCCCGAAGGCGTCGTCCAGCTCGCGATACGCCAACAGCCCCGCGTCGCTGGTGACCTTCGCACCGTGGAACTCCAACCGCAATTCCCGGCCGAAATGTACCCTCAGCGTATCGTTTTCCGCTTCACCCATTGGGTCTGCCCGCCTTCTTCCCCCCCGAATCCCCGAATTCGCAAGCCAACTACCATGTTAGACGCCGTTCTCTGCCATCGGCTCACTGGGAACCTGGGAAATCCGGGCTAAGGCCCAATTCAGCGTTGAGTGCACCGCCATAGTGCAGCAGGTGCATCTTCGCCCGACGAGACGGTGCACTGGGTGCATTCTTTCGGGAGCACATGCCCGCAGTTCGGATCCTCAACCGCGAATCTCGGCACTTTTGGCAGCACGCGCGTTGCGGCGGCACGTCTTGTGTGGTATAGTGCCAGCCGGCGAGGAGAAGCTCGCACCGGAGGGTTTTTGGGGAGGCGCCGGTGATATCCGGAGTGCGGTCTTACATCCTGACAGCAACACTGATTCTGGGCGCGGCTGCTGGTGGTGAACCGGCCAGGCGCGAAACGCCGCTCGCGAAAGCCAGGCGTCTCGCCTCCTCCAAGAACAAACAGGACCGCATTCTGGCCCTCAAGCAGCTCAAGGCCCTGGGCAAGCCCGGGACCACCAGCGGGGACGAGGCCCTGTACCGTTACGGCGAGCTATGCCTGCGCTTTCACGGCGAAGGCGAAGGGAACGCCCTTGCGGAAGCCAGGGGCGCCTTTGCTGATCTCAAGAAGAACGCCGGCAGCCGCTGGGGGCTGAGGGGGCAGATCGGCCTCTGGCGCGTATTGGCGCTCGAAGGGAAACGCGCGGAGGCAATCAACAAACTCGTACGTTTCCTTGGCCAGAAGACGAGATGTGAACGCGCTGTGGAAAGCGGCTACTATCTCGGATGCATGTACGCACAGTCCAAGAACGACGTGAAGCAGCTCAAACTGGCTCTGGCCGCGTTGGAGTATGCGCTCAGCCTCCACCAGAAGAGGCTCACGGGCTTGAGCAATGCTGCCCGCCACCTGAGGACCGGAGTTAGTCAAGCTGGACCAGCGGGTGAGATATACGTTGTGGTTGGGAGGGAGGCGGCGTTTGGCGCCGGCACGATGGCGGACTTCGTGAAGTACTTCAAGCCCCATCTGCCTGGTGTGCGCTTTCACTTCACCGTCTTCGACGAGCTGCTCTTGCCGCCCTTGGGGGGTATGTGAACATGTCCATGCCAGTTGCCACACTGTTGGTTCAAGACACAAGCACCGCTGAGTTGACGGCGCACTTCAAGGAGTACTTCGCTACTCTCTTGGCGTCCAGTCCTCCGCTCTTTGGCATTGGTGTTCGGATTATCGACTTCAAGGCAGATGTTGAGGAGTCTCGTCGGATCATGTGCGAAGGAGGGCTGGAGGAGAGAGATCCGTTCTGGTCCAGTTTCAATTCAGAGAGGTACGGGGCCGCTGCCGAGATATGGCTTCGTGGAGAATGGAGCCTCTGGATGAAAGACGCGATAGTGCCGCTCTCAGAGGCAATGTCCATTGCTGTTTCGACAAAGCTGAGCAAGCAGGTCTTGCTGATCGTGGCAGGCGATGTTCCGTATCGTCCATACAGTTCTGGGCGTGTTACAGAGGATTACGCGACTCCTGATCAGTGACCGCGGTCTTGGCCTGCTTGAACACGGACCTCCCCCCAAGTAGCAGATCCATGTCCTCAGTGCTTTCTCAGTGCCTTCTTTACCTTCTCGTCCCTCCCGAATGACCTTCTCAACGCCGAGAATACCCAGCTTCTGACCTCATCGTCCTTCTCGGTCTTGAGGGCCTCGAGAAGCAGGTCGCGGGCTTCGGTCTTCCGGGTTTCTGCGAGGACGACTGCGGCTTCTCCGCGGGCGTCCACGCCTCTTGCGAAGCCATGTGTCCCAGAGCGAGAGTCGCTCTTGAGCGTACTTGAGCACTCTCAGATGTAACGTGCTTCCTCAGTTCGGCAAGTGATGCCTTGTTCTCGACATACCCCAGGCAGTAGACAGCTTGCCTCGCGATGAGGGGGTCCTTGTCTCGACTGTAGCGGCTCAGAGTGGGGAGGGTCTCAGGGGCTCCTGTCCGGCCAAGGCAATCCAGGAGCTCCAGCACCTTGAGTTGGCTGGGATCACGCCGTGCTGGGCCACGTCGGAAGCTCCGGTTGTCGCGAAGTCGCGGTACCACCTGACTCCTTGCCTTGTCCAGTGTCTTGGCTATCAGGGATACGCCGCTGGCTGTGGGGAATTGAGCCAGCGCTTGTGCGGCATGGCGCCAGTTCCTGTCTTCGAGCGTCCTCCTCGCGACAGGAAGCGCCTGTTCGGGTCCCAGTGCAAGCGCTGCTCCCAAGCCCAGTTTCAGGATGCTCGCTTCTGCGTAGACGGCTGTTGCCGTATCCTTGTCCGACAGAAGACGCAGAAGTCCTTCGACGACCTTGGGATCCTGGATCCATCCCGCGAGCCACGCCGCCTTTCGTCTTGCCTTCAGGACGTCCGAACTCATGCTTCCGAGTATGGCGCTAACCACGCCCACGTCAGCCTTTCGATGGAGCACGGCTACGCGGCCCCCAGAAGCCCAGTGAACGCCCAGCCTGTTGCGACCTGCAATCTTCTCAACCAGGTCCTTGGCGTTGCCCGACCTGAAACGTAGCGAGAGGGGAACGATCAAGCGTTGAGGCTTTCCGTAGAGCTCGTGCCTCGGTCCCATGATCGTCACCCGCGGTCCGCCCCGGCGGGATACTTCATCAAAGACCTCCCAGGCGTCATACGTTCTGGGTGTCACCTTGACGTCGGCCGGTTTGGGCCCGGCCTTTTCTCCGGGATAGGAGACCTCTGGAATAAGAAGCAGGGCAGCAATGAGTGCAGTTGCCGTTATAGCTCGGGGCATGTCGTTCCTCGCGATCGGATTCGGAATGGTCAGGGTTCCTCTGTTACGGTCCTGCATTGAAGGCATATCCTAGACTGAGTGGATATCTCTGCAAGGGTAAGTTCGGGCCGTGTGCAAGGGCACGCGCTGTTGCCTTGCCCGTTGGCTCCGGGCTTCTCTAGTGCCTTCTCGGCCTTCGAGTCCTGCGCTCACTTCTCGCGCAGAAAGCGCACGATATCATCCGGGGTTCGTCAGGGCAAGGCAGACTTCCACGCGCTTCGGGTGACGTACACGAGTCTGATTATCGAGGCGGGGGCCAGCGTCCGGGAAGACATGACAGCGGCACGGCATGTGACCCCGGGCCTGACCTTGGGAGTCTACGCCAAGGCCCGCAACAGCCGCTTGCAGGAGTTGGCCGAAAAGGTGGTCGGCGCGGTGCTGGACGCTCCGGGGAGCCACACTGAGGCCACACGTAAAGCCGCGGGCGCCGAAAGCCTCACTCTTTCAAACGGTTCAGTGGTGGGCGAGGTGGGATTCGAACCCACACGAGGGAGGACCCTCAGCGGCTTTTAAGGCCGCAGCGTCTGCCGTTCCGCCACTCGCCCGCAGTATCAGCGCTGGTGCTCTTCGTCCCTCAGCCGATCGGCGCCTTCGGTGATGGTGGGGGCCTGCTTCTCCTTCTCGACGTAGACCACGCGCTTCTTGAAGAAGTGTACGCGACCGGTCGGGTAGACGTGGGTTTCCTTGTCCAGGTCGACGCCCTTGCCGCGAATGACCCTGACCGGTTCGCGTCCCATGACTTCCTCGACGTCAAAGGGCATCATGCCTGGCCTGACCGCATCGATGCCGAGCGGCTTGCAGCCCGCGGCAGCCAGCGCCAGCGCACAAACGGCTGCGAAAGCGGTTATCCTGACCATTGCCGATCTCCTGATTTCCGCCCACGAGTATCCACGGAAAACGGCGCGGTGCAAGAGCCTGGCGCCTTGAGCCTCGAAACCCGGGCCTCCAGCCTGCGCCGCAGTTTTCGCCTTTCACATTTCCTGACATCCGCTAAATTCTTCTCGGTCCCCAGCGAAAGGCCGCTCGTTTGTCGCGCTACGTCGAAGTCTGTTTCGAGACGCCCAACGACGCGACGTATTTCTATCGGCTGCCGGAGGGCTTCCCGGAAGAGGTCGTCGGGGGCATGCGCGTGCGCGCGCCCCTGGGGCCGCGCAGCGCCGACGGCTACCTGCTGCGCCTGGTGCCCGAGGCCGAAGTCCGGGAGGAGATGGGCCGCAAGATCGCGAAGAAGGACCGGGGAGCGAAGTCCGGTTCGAAGAAGAAAGAGCAGCGGCCTTCACGGCGGGTGCTGCAGGAAGAGCTCTTCGCGGCGCCGGAGAGGCCCGGGCGGGAGCCCGCGCAGGCCAACGAAGAGCGGGCCGATCCGCTCGAGAGCCTGCGCGATGTGGTCGGGCCCCGCGACGAGGAGCCCTACCTCAACGAGCGCATGGTGGAACTGGCCCGCTGGATGAGCGGGCGCTACGCCGCCAGCCTCGGCGAGTCTCTCGGCGCGCTGCTGCCCGCGCCGGTCAAGAAACACACCCGGCCCGAGAAGATCCGCTACGCGGAACTGGCAGTGCCGGCCGGGGAGGCCGCTTCGCTCGCCGGCAAACTCGCGCCGCGCGCCCCGCAGCAGGCCCTGATTCTCGAGACGCTGGTGGAGTGCGGCGATCGGCTGACCGTCGGCGAGCTCCAGTTGGCCGCCGACGTGGGGCAGTCCGCCGTGCGGGGGCTGGCCAGCAAGGGGCACATCCGCATCGTAGAGGAGTACCAGCAGGACAAGGTATACATGGGCTACGGTGCCGAGCAGACCGCGGGCTTCGAACTCACCGACGAACAGCGCCAGGTGGTAGATGCCATTCTGGCCAGCATGGAGCGCGAGCCCGGAGCCGTGCACCTGGTTCGCGGGGTGACCGGCAGCGGCAAGACCGAGGTGTACATCAGGGCCGCCGAGCGGGCCGTGGAGCGCGGCTGCCAGGCGATCGTGCTGCTGCCGGAGATCTCGCTGACACCCCAGACCTGCGCGCGTTTCCGCGGCCGGTTCGAGGGGCTGGCGGTGCTGCACTCGCACCTCACCGCGGGACAGCGCGCCGAGGAGTGGCGGCGAATAAAGGCCGGCAGGGCCGAGGTGATCATCGGGGCGCGCAGCGCGGTCTTCGCCCCGGTGCCGCGCCTGGGGCTGATCGTGGTCGACGAGGAGCACGAGAACTCCTACAAGCAGGACTCACCCCCGCGCTACTCGGCGCGTGCCGTGGCCGTGAAGCGCGCGCAGCTGGAGGGCGCGGTCTGCGTCCTGGGGTCGGCCACGCCCAGTCTGGAGAGCTTCCACGCTGCGCTCAGCGGCAGCTACCGGCTGCACCACATGGAGAAGCGCGTGGCGGGGCGCGAGCTGCCCTTCGTGGAGATCGTCGACACCCGCAGGGAGTTCCGTGAGAAGCGCTTCTTCGTTGCTCTCAGCCAGCGCATGCGCAAGCTGCTGGGGGCATGTCTCGCCCGGGGCGAAAGCGCGATCATGTTCCTCAACCGCCGTGGCTGGTCCACGGCAGTGATCTGCAATCGCTGCGGGTACGTCGCCAGGTGCCAGCGCTGTGACGTGGCGCTGGTCTACCACCGAGACCGAAATGCGGCGCTGTGCCACTACTGCGGCGCCGAGGAAGAGCCCCACGGCTCCTGCCCGGATTGCGGCAAGCCGGGGCTGAAGCACATCGGGTTGGGTACCGAGAAGGTCGTCGAGGAGGTGAAGAAGTTCTTCCCCGAGGCGCGCGTGGCCCGCCTGGACAGCGACGTGATGAGCCGGCGCACCAGCCACGCGCACATCCTCAGCGATTTCCGCGAGGGCCGGCTGGACGTGCTGGTCGGCACCCAGATGGTGGGCAAGGGGCTGGATTTTCCCAACGTGACGCTGGTCGGCATGGTCAGCGCGGACACCGCCCTGAACCTTCCCGACTTCCGGTCTGCCGAGCGCACCTTCCAGCTGATCAGCCAGGTGGCCGGGCGCGCGGGGCGGGGCGAGAAGGGCGGGAGGGTGGCGGTCCAGACCGCGATGGGGGACCACCCGGCGGTCAAGGCCGCCACCGGTCACGACTACATCGAGTTCGCGGGGCGCGAACTGGACTCCAGGCGGGAGCACTTCTGGCCGCCCTTCGCCGAACTCGTTCGCGTGGTGGTCAGGGGCCCGGATGCGCACAAGGTGGGCGAGCGGGCGCGGAGCATTGCCGGGGTCATCGAAGCCGCGATGGCCGAACTCGGCCAGTCCCTGCCGGGAACCCGCTCGCCTGAACTGCTGGGGCCCGCCCCCTGCCCGCTGGAGCGGCTCGACGAGAACTGGCGCTGGCACCTGCTGCTGAAGTGTCCTCACGGGGACTGGCTGAAGAGGCTCCTGCCCCACGTGCGCAATGCGACCACCGGCAGGCGCGGCAAGGTGCGAGCGATAGTCGACGTCGATCCGGGGAGCATGCTCTGACGGGCGCTGCGCGGCGGCAGGGCGATGTCCAACGGGTTCACGTCTGGATGGCTGATGAGCCTTGTCGCCCTTCGACTTCGCTCAGCCGCATGTCCATGTCCAGGCGGTTCAGGCTTGAGCTTCAGTGGATTGACGATGCCTCTGTCACGGGGGTGCGAGGGGGATTGTCAGAAAGGGCTCGGCCGGGCCCGGTCGGGGCCGCCGGCAGCCGACTGCACTTTGTGGAAACCAAGGTGTAACCCGCGAGCTTGCCGGAGGTTAATCATCACTCAGGCACAACCGTTGACACTTGCGATCCGGGTAAGTAGACTGGGTCCAGTGGAGAGACGACAGCCTTGCTCAGGTCCGCATTCTGTCCCCTAAGTTCCCGAATTGCCGCGCTTGCGGTGCTCGTGCTGCTTGCGGCCGCACTGGTGCCGGTGGGCGGCGCCCAACAGCACGGTGCCGACCTCGAGGGGCGGCTGAGTGATTGCCGCCTGAAGACGCTGGAAGCCCCGGAGGGTGACCCCTGGGAAGTTTCGCTTCCTGAGAGGAACAGGCGCGAGGCGGTGGTGGGCGGAGACGTCTTCGGTGGCCGGCTGCGCCTTTCTGTCAAGCTGGGGCGGAACCCGCTTGGCGCGGCCGTCCGGCTGTCGGTCTACGCGGTCAACAAGAACGGCTGGTTCTACAAGAGCACTCGCGACTTCCTGCTGACCCACCGGCGGTACCGCGACGTGGTCATCGATCTTGCGCCCGACTCGCGGGACCTGATGCCCGCCGGCAGCGCGCGCCCCTGGGGAGAGATGGCCGGAGTGGCTCTCAGGCGGGTAGGCCTGGCGCTGTTCGCGGAGCGCGGCACCTACGACGGTCCGGTGATCGTTCGTGAGGCCCGGGTGGCCGGCGGAAGCCGATCGCCCGAGATCAGGATGAGCGAACCGGCGCTGGAGGGCCTGGAGGTCACCCCTGAGGATCCCGGCGCCGGCGAACTGGTGGAGATGGGTTTCAGCTTCCCGGTGGCCTTCGCCAACCCGTTCGACCCGGAATACGCGGACCTGCAGGCGAAGATCACGGCTCCGAACGGGGAGGTCCGGTCGGCTCCAGCCTTCTTCGACCAGGAATTCGTCCCGGTGCAGGAAGGCTTCGAGGTGCGCCCCGTGCCGGTGGGTCCGGGGCGCTGGAAGGTGCGCTTTCTGGCGCGCAAGCCGGGCAAGCACAAGGTGGCGTTCCTGTGGAACCGCAAGAAGTTCGGCGATGTGATCATTCAGGTAGGCAGGCCCGAGGGACGGCACGGAGGCAAGGGCGCGGTGCGGCGCGACTCCTCTTACCTGGAACGCCTGACCACCGTCGGCGGGGAGAGTTTCCTGCGCCGGATGCCGATTGACCCCGGGCGGGGCTTCTCGGTCTGGGATGGCGGCGCCTTCAAGGTTGCGCCGGGCAGGAGCGCCTACTCCTCGGGATGGGTGGCGCCGCTGGAGTGGACCGCCGAGTGGGGTTCCTGGCTGGGGCTGGGCAAGTACAGCCTGGAGGTCGCCTGGAAACTGGACATCGCGCTGGCCCGTGCCGAGCGGATAGGAGTCAGGCGCCCGCTGCTGCTGAACTTCGACGGGATGTTCGCGCGCGGCGGGAGACATCCGCTGGATCACCCCCGGTTCTACGGGGGCAGCTACCTGCAGTCGGGACGCTACCGCTGGGGTTTCAACCCGCTTTCGGCCGGGCTGGGCGGCCCGCTCGCCGGACCGGGAGAGTATTTCCGGAGCGAGAAAGCCGAGAAGGTGAGCCGGGCGCTGTTCAGGTACCTGGCGGCGCGCTATGGAGAGCACCCGGCGGTAGACGGCCTGGTCTTCGCCGCGTCCTTCCCCGCCGAGGGCGTGCCCGGTTGGCACGATCGCGTCGGGCGCTACCTTGCGCGTTGCTTCAACGCGGACGGCCGGGCGGGGCTGAGGCTCAGCTCCTATCACCCCCAGGCCGTGGCCATGGGCAATAGCCGCAAGATCGGCTCCTTCGAGGCCGGCAGCCAGAAGGGCTGGCGACTGGACAGGACCGCGTGCCCCGGGGCCAAGGGCGCCTACAGCACGGCGGTGAAGAGTCAGGGGCGGCGATCGCTGCGCATCGATGGCGATTTCCCCGGCGAGGTGTTCTGCCTGCTGCGTGAGATCGAGAGCAACTGCGCCAGCTTCGAACAGATCAGCTTCGATGCCTACCTTCCGGAGCAGACGCCGCGGGGGTTGCACGTCCGGGTCCAGGCGATTCTCCGCGACCGCGAACTGAACTGGTACGAGGCGCTGCTTCCCGGGGAGTTGCGGCGCGGGGACTGGACCAAGATGGTCCTGGACCTGCGGCCGGGTCGCAGCAGCCTTACCGGCGTGCCGGCCGACCCCGGGGAACCCGATCTGCGTCGGGAATGGGACGACTACAGCCGCCAGCGCATCCGGGTGGTAGGGCTGCGCTTCTTCGCCTGGAGCGAGACTGCCGGCGCGACCGGGGAGGGCGGTGGTCGGCGGCATGAGTCCAGCGGGGAAGGATACGCGTCCAGCGGGGCAGAAGTGAGCCCGGCGGGACGGGGCCCGGCCGGGACCCGTCCCGCGGCGCCGGGGGGGCGGCCCCGAACCGTGTATCACGGCCCGATCTACATCGACAACGTCAAGCTGGCCGGGCAGCCGGCCGGCGGCAGACCGCGGCGGCCGCTGGCCTTTAGCGACTTCGCGTCGGAAAACACCGAGTCCCCGCGGACGTTCGAGAAGGTGGAATACAGTTTCCAGCTGAACCGGGCCTTCGAGAACCCCTTCGATCCGGACTGCGTGGAGGTACGCGCCCAGGTGCTCAACAGGGCGGTAGGCATCGTCAAGTACGTACCGGGGTTCTTCTACCAGGGGTATCGCCGGCGGGCCGCGAAGACCGTGACGGTGATCGATTACCACCACAAGAAGCGCTCGGTGGAGGTGCCGGAGGGTGCCGAGCAACTGTTGCCCAGGGGTGGCAGCTGGTGGAAGGTGCGCCTGGCAGCTTCCGAGCCCGGCGAGCACCTCGTCAACATCCAGGTACTGCTGCCCGACCGCCGCGGCGGGAAGAAGGTCGTGCTCCAGAAGAAGGGGCTGAGGTTCACCGCCTCCCGGGGAGCGCGCAAGGGCTACGTGCGGCTGGCCGGCGATGGCCGGCACTTCGAGCACTCCGGCGGGGAGTTCTTCTACCCGCTGGGCATGGCCATCCGCTCGCCCAGCGATGCGCGCGACCTCGGGCGCGACCCGGAGATCCGCCGGAGGATTCACGGCGAGAAGCCGGTGCTGCTGCCCTACGCCGGCCGTCGGCCGGAGTACCTGGACCTGATCCACGCGCGCGGGACCTTCCAGTTCGACGAGTACCTCGAGAAGAGCGGCGCCGCCGGGGCCAACTGGGCGCGGGTCTGGATGTGTCCCTGGTGGCTGGGACTGGAGTGGGATCACCGCTACCCCGGATACGAGGGCGCGGGACGCTACAACCTGGCAAACGCCTGGCGCATGGACCACGTGCTCGAACAGGCCGAGAAGAGCAACATCTACCTCCAGGTCTGCCTTACGAACCACGGCCAGGTCTGTTCCCGGATCGACCGCGAGTGGGACTTCCACCCCTACCGCAAGAAGATGCCCTCGAAGCTGTACAAGGCCCCGGACCGCCCAAGCTCCGAGCCGATCAGCGAGCAGAAGGACCGTCCCGGCGGATTTCTCGACTACCCGCGGGACTGGTTCATCGACAAGCGCGCCAGGCGGCTGACCCGCAACCGCCTGCGCTACGTTGTCGCGCGCTGGGGTTACTCCCCGTACATCATGGGCTTCGCGCTGATGAGCGAGGTGGAGTTCACCGGCGGCACCGAGTTCCGCGGGGAGCGCAACTGGGACGGCCGGCGCATGCCCCTGCAGACCGCCTGGCACAAGGAGATGGCCGAGTACATCCGGACCATAGATCCCTACCGCCACCTGGTGACCACGCACTTCTCGCACCCGCAGAACGGTACAGACGTGTGGAACACGCGCAGCCTGGACTACGTGCAGAGCAACGCCTACAGCTCGTTCAGCATGCTCCAGGACGAGTTCGGTCAAAGGGGCCGGGGCCGGCCCAACGGGACCATCGGCGCGCCGGCGGCGATGCGCGATTACTACCGGCGCTACATGAGCCGCTGGCGCCGGCCGGTGGTCGTCGGCGAGTGGGGCGGTCACTGGATGAGCAACAGCAAGGACGTGCTGGATTCCGAGTTGCACACCGGGCTGTGGGCCCAGGCCTGCACGCCGATGGCCGGCGCCACCGGGTACTGGTGGTGGCTGCACGTCCACTTCAACGATCGCTACGCGGAGTTCTCGGCACTGGCACGGTTCGTCAAGGGTGAGGACTTCCGGGGGATTACCAGGTCGCTGACCTGCTCGGCGAAGATTGGCGAGGGCCAGGGCGCAAAGGCTGCGCCGATGGTCATGGCCGCCGGCGACGGTGCCAACCGGGCCTACGCCTACGTCTACTCGCGGGACCTGCTGCGCAGCCTCGAGAGCAAGACTGAATACGCCGACGGCACCGTGCGGGTATCGATCGGGGGGCTGGCCGCGGACACCTACACGGTTGAGTTCTGGAACACCTGGACCGGCAAGCCTACGCGCCGGACCCGGAAGGTGACCACATCCGGGGGGCCGCTGGAGTTCGCGTTGCCGGAGTTCCGGGGCGACCTGGCGATGAAGATCGCCGGTGCCAGGAAGATCCAGCCGCGGCCCGAGGTCCACGGTCGCACGCCGAAGAGCGGCAGCCGGGGAACGCGGGCCGTGAGGGGAAGGCGCTAGCAGGCCGTTGAAGAACGGCCTGCAGAGCTAGGATGAGAAGTTAGCTGGTCTCCTTTAGAGTGCAGGTTACAAGGAACCTGACTAGCGCACTCAGAAGGTGCAAGAAAGGAGACCAGCCATGAGGGATCTTAGCGAGATGG
>Ga0272442_10007051_pt1 | contig 14618 bp, 34 predicted proteins | sample SSMForm2O_FD_200262 | JGI IMG/M metagenome (GOLD analysis project Ga0272442, IMG submission 200262) | Marine sediment archaeal communities from Little Sippewissett salt marsh, Falmouth, MA, United States - SSM-Form-2O | ecosystem: Environmental > Aquatic > Marine > Wetlands > Sediment ...
CAGTTGACCAGTTCTTTAACGAAGGAACCATCGCTACGGTAGTATTTTGAATGTCAAGCTTTTGATCGCCAACTATGCCAACAAAAACTCCCAATACCTCTTGAAGTACTTTCTGTGTTTGGTACATTAAATCAGTCGAACGCTGCAATATCAATGCAGAGCCGTTCCAAGCTTTCAACATTGCAGCAAACGCAATAGTCTTTCCAGCAGCTGTTGGGGCTTGCAATATACCACGTGAGTGTTGTAGTGCGGCACGCACCATCTCAGATTGATGAGGTTCCAACGTATACTTACCTATTTGAATAGGCACTTCAAATGTGCCGCATTTACGTTTATATCCGTATGTAACATCGATAGATGTATGTCCGTGCTTATGCATATCAAAGTCATCATATATTAATGGAATTAAACCCGTAAAGAAATATCCCGTGTTACCTACCATACTTCTATAGAAAACATTCCTTCCTGATCTCGTCCAGGTAACATAGGAGTAGGTAAAAAATTTACGGAGCGCGCGAATGTCATCGACGCGACTCCATACAGGATTTTCAACATGAATATTCATTATACTATAACTACGTACTCCATACAAAGCCGTAATACATCGTCGTATGATTTTTGCGACGTAGCTTCTTCAACGAATTGCTCAGCTTCGTTCTCGAAGCCAGCTTTGCGAAGTGCTTTACGCACGGCGCCTATGATAAAGAACACATTTCCATCTTCACCAATAAGTTGACATTCGGGTCTTTTCTCTTCGGGTAGTCCCATAATAGCTCCTTATAGTGTTACTTTACAGTTACGTTTTCGCGACGTTTTGTTAAACTTAATACGTACACAACTTGCAAGGTTCATATCTAAATATTGCGCAAGTAAATCTGCATATATAACAATGTCTGCGATCTCGTCGCTTATCTGTTCAGCGGAAACTCCATCCCCCCGCCGGGCTTTCTTTACTAAGTTACATAGCTCCCCGACCTCACCAGCTAACGCAGTCGTCCAATCGGTGATTGTCCAATTATCAGTAGACTCTTTATAAGAAACTTCATGTCGAAGTGCATTAACTCTACTTAGCTCCGCGAATGTGAGATCCATACAAACTCCTATTGTTTCTATTATATTATACAGATAATAAATGAAAAATTATATCACGCGCGCAAAGGCTTTATAGGATTTTTTCTCGTACATATCGCGACAATGCTCACAGAATTCTGAAAGGTTTCGTACACGGTTGTAAAAGCTCAACCCACGGTTGTACTCATGGTCACGTATGAATACTTTTAACTGCCCTAGCGCATGCAGAGCTTCGAGTGTTTCAGGACGATCTTCGAGTATAATGTTACCGCGGATAAGATCCTTCCGTGCAGTAAACGTTACAGAGTCATAGTACACATTAAACTTACTCAACCAATTCATCGTCGCGGGTTGCGCGGTTCTCCACTGCGAGGTAACGATATGCACAAATGCATACTCACCGAGTACTTCGAGGCATTTGTAATCTTTAAATGGGAACGTAATATCGTTAAGCTCCTCAACGTAGTCAACAAAGTATCGCTGGTAGAATGTTTCGGTGTCTATACCAAAGACTTCGCTTATGTCCCAACTCGGATGGTCACTTTTTAACAAGGGCTCACCTGCGTTATAGTAAGCATTGTGCACACGAAATATAGCATCGTGCAAATCACGAATGCATCCGTCGAGATCGACGAGTACGATAAAATCAGAATTTTGCATTCATTTACCTTTCGCTGAGTTCAACGACTATCATACATACCGTACAGACAAATAGCATGATGATAAATTGTCCGATGTAAGGTGTCATTTCTCCTCCTTTAACTCTCTAAACGCTCTTATGTATCGCTTAATCGTTTGGTCGCTACAATCAACCAAGTGCGTTATCTCTTGAAATGATTTTCCTTCAAGAACATACCGTCTTAATTCCGCTTTTTCCTTGTTCGTCATTTCTCCTCCTTTAACTCTTGGAGTTTGGCTTTGAGTTCGGCAAGATTATCACCTGCAATTATTTCACGCCCATATTGATTGACGATAGCCCAATTCCCATGTTCGTTCATTTTTATCCCCGCATACTCATCACCATCTTTCAGCACCTCAAGCACTTCGTCAATGGATAGAACGCTCTTTTGTCCGACTTCAAAAAAATCTTCTTTTTGCTTTATAGGATAGGCGAGAAAATGCTCACAGGTTGCCGTATCTTCGCAAGCGTCTGTTCCATTTGCTAATAAAATACAGACTTCTTTGTGCATACACTTTTCAAATTCCATCATTTCTTCCCCTTTAACTCTTGCCAAGCCTTTTTCATAACTTTAAGATATTTATTTTGCTCTTGTTTTGTCATGGGTTCTTTCATACTCGCCTGCTCAAGCAAAGCATCTATTGCATCTGTTGGAGGCGGCACATCTATATTTTCTGGCTTGTAATCTTCTCCGAAAATCTCTCGCATCAATGCGTCACGGGCTTTGTCCCTATCCTCAGCGCTTGGCATCATTCCCCTCCTTCATCAAGCTGTTTTGTGCAATTATCATGATGAAAACTCTCAAGGTCTTGCCATTCCTTGTATTCCTCAATTCGAACCATGTCCTTAACCAATACCCGCTAGCCGTCTGAACGTCTATGACCCTCAATCCGCCCGTTGGCTATGCACTTATCATTTTCATACACGCCATAGGTATAGTCTGCTATATCAATGCCCGATTCCCTTTTCTCTTTCTCCAACACCTCAAGCACTTCCTCTAATGATAGTCTGGATTGTTGACTTTCTATCGCTTCAACCCACTTGATTAATTTAGCTAACATCGTCATCCTTTCTCATAAACTTCCACTCCCAATCAGTATCCCCGTCTTCGTCGACAGTGTCTATACGTTTGAGAGTGTAAGGAATAGAATGCCATAAAAAAGCCCCTGCAACAAAAAAAGATGTAAGCGCTATTGGAGCTTGCATCCAAGTGCCCTCGGTAGCTGAACTGAAATACGCTGTGAACCAAATTGTTAGAACAAGACCAATAAGGCTCCACGTACGCGAACCAATTTTCATGTCTACCCCTCCTAATATACGCTTCACAAAGATTTAAACTCTGCCTCTAACACCTCTATTTCCTGCTTCACCCGGTATTTGATATAATGCAGTGCGGGGAGCAAGTCACAGATATACTCAGATGAGAGCGTTAATAATCTACCATACGTCCCTTTAACATTGATTATAAGGGCATCTACAGGATAGTGCTTTTCATCCTGAACTACCTTCCCTTGTGAGCGGAGTACGCACGCATCGATCTTCTTCACCAACTCTTGTTTGACCGAAATCTGTTTGCGGATCTCACCAGCTCTTTGTAAACTCTCAATATTCATAATACCTCCCTTTTATTATATAATACAATATTATATTCAATTATTTAATCACTCAGCTTTTGTATCCATTCGGAAAGCATCTGTATACGTCGCGCCCGCCATTTAGCACTATGCAAGCGCAAAGAGCCTGTGGCCTCATGAAATTCTTCCTCTGCAAATCCTTCACAATCAATACCCTCCATCTCTTCCCATATACAAGGAAGACACCCCTGCCCCACACACCCGAGATCATCGAACAATTCATCATGTCTATCTACAATATACGAGTGTGCTCTACACAAAGGACATTTATGCGTCAGACTTACAAGAGTCAACTCTGCACGCTTATAGGACTCTAAAAGTTCTTCACAAGCTTCTCGCCATACATCCTTGTACTTCTCATTTAGATCATGCATGTTACCCTCCACATAACTAATACGCCGATCATACCACACACCATATCCATAATACCATCCACCCAATCATACCCACGTAAAAATATTTCCAGCTGCGTGGCTTCTATAGTAAACAAAACTAAAAAACCCGACCACCAAATATTGCACCCCACTAACCAAGCCATAAACGCGACCGAACAACCTATCACCCCGTGGACTACCCATGAAGCCCAACGGTGCGTCTGTTGATAAACATACCAGTTCATAATTCCTCCTCTAAGCTTCAACATATGTTCCTCCCTCGCAATCTATCCATCACTGCGACTTTCCCCCAAGGCTCTATCCATTCCAAAAGGATTGTCTCCCAAACAGTCAACGCCACTAACTCATCTTTCTGAATGGTAAACGTATGCCCAGGTTCAATACTTCCCCACTTCTTCATGTTGATATAAAAGGCAACTTCATATTCACGTACATACACCGCGAGCCACACCTGCGACGCCTTAGTTTTATCCTTCCACTGCCACACAGGATGCCCTCCACTAGGCACACGTATTAATACACTCTCCGACATCTTATTAACAATCCTAGGTACAAGCCAGTGCCAAGGGCTAGGCCGCCCCCTTCTACTCTTAACGCGTATACAACCCGAATCATTCGACCATTTCAAAACTTCATCAACTCTACGCCTATCACCCATACGACGTTCTTTCAAAACGTGGTAGGGCAGCGCAGACAAGGCATAGTACAGATAGCCAAAATTGAAGTTATAACCTGGCCGGGACCGCGAAGTAATGATACCTTTTAAATCTGTCTTTCCACTCATAGGAATAACTCCCAATAAAATAAGATGTTCACAGGACTAAGTTTTTATAACTATAATAAAAACAATAAATCTATTTCATATATATATATATTTTAAATATATATATATATTAATAACATAAAGACGTTATTAATATCCCTGCTCTCTGCTCTTATGCATAATATACAAATAAAAACACAAACCCCCCGCGCTCCGATCCAGACGCCGCAGTATACAATATCCTATTACAGGTTCGGCCCCCGATTGACAAGCCAAAAATATTAAACATGCCAACCTTTTGCCATCTTACCACCGGTGTGCAGACCTTCATTGAACCCCGCTATAAGAATTAATTGTAGAATCATCTTATGTAACGCGATCCAATTCTTCTTAGGCGTGTCGTACTTAACTTCTTCACGACATGAACCCAAAACGTCGTCAATTAACTTTTGCATACGTGCGCTATCCATGAAATGCTACCTCCTCGCTTTATATACAAATGAGATTTCGGTCAAACAAGAGCTCTAGAGTAGGCTCCTTGCGCCCGGTTACTTCTCAAGGCTCCTTAACTACGGGGCCGGCGGCGCGCTCCGCGCCTTACTACCCCTAACAACCTACGGTGCCACTCATCAACGTCTTTTACGAAACGTACCCCACTTAAAATATTTACGACTTGTTGGATGTACAGTTGTTTTTGTTCCTTCCGTTCCTCCGTTAGAAGGCTCCATTGAGCTATCGGCTTCAACGTCTTTGTAGCGTGTAGACATTCGGTCGGCTCCCAATTCAGCAGCCCGCCTTTTTCGGATGGAGTCTTTAGCGCGGAAGATGTCGTCTGGGTGTGTGGGGGTGATGTATCTACGAATCTGTCGTGAACGATTCTCACGGAGAACCATCGCACCTTCAATATCGTGGATATCAAAATGTTGTGACCTCCCCTTTAGGTCGTAAGCATGATGCCGTAACCACGCGTATATCTCGACTGCGTAGTTACGTGTTGCGGTATTAGTCCCCTGTAGGTGTATATATTCCTTTAGGAAATCTAACAAGTCCGCGAAATCTTCGTCTGTGAATGCGGCGAGTTTCATTTGCTTAGGTTTTTCGCTCCTATGTTAGGTTATGAACACCGAACTATTTCATTTGAACAACCCATCACGGCCGCTCCGGTGAACAACCCATCACGACACGTAAAAAGCCTATCACGGCCGCCCCGGTGAACACCGAACTATTTCATTTGAACAACCCATCACGGCCGCTCCGGCCGGTTGGGCCCGTTCATTTAAACAACTGGTGCGCTTGTATAAGACAGATATCCCTTATATCTGCATACGTAAGCTTATCACCAGTTTCTCTTTGTACACGCTGAAGTGTTTTGCGTATAGCTGATGTAGCATAATCAACAGCTTCTCCATACCGTTTAGTATAATTCTTTCGGAATTCTAAATGATCTTCGCCCATTGAAAATACTCCATTTTTAATATACCCAATTTATGTTTTGATTCCCAAAGTGATTCAAAGTAATTTAAAAAAGATATATAAACCTATTATTAATAATGGGATCGTTGAAATTTACTATGTCTTCACTATGGAAATCCATGTGTATTTTTCGATATTATATCATTTATTTAAACAGCATCGTTTATATTTGAGACCACTCCCGCAGGGACAAGGATCATTCCTACCGATTTTTTGATTAGCTGCGCCCCGTACAGTTAGTCGTGATGTTTCAATACACATTCTCATACCTTTAGGGCGTTTTGCTTGCCGCTGTACATGCTTTGCAATTAACATACCAAGCTCAGGATCTTCTTGTTCGAGAGGTTTTGGATCACCAGACATTAGTAGCGTGCTCCAAATATATCTCCGGCAGCGCCATCGAGAGTTTCATATCGTCTTCAAGAAACACTACATTGACATTGTCACCCGAAAAGCCTGTAACGGTCATAATAACGTCTTTATCCTTAATTGATTTAATAGAACTATCATCAAGGAGATGCGTCCAGAGCATTAGACGTACGTGATCACCTATGCGGTAATCATGTTCTATGTTTTCCACTTCGCTGTGTCCTTCCGTTTATACCACGGTTTGCGCGACGTGAAGCTTTCACCATAGCACGCCGTGATTTACGATGCTTACGAATCTTTCCGGAAGGTGTAACTTTGTTTCCGGATGCTCCTAAATGTAGTATTGTGAGATAACTTTGGAAGAGTTCATTACCTCGGGGAACCTTCACCTTACGTGGTACACGCCGTGGGGCCTTTCTCGCGACTTTCATAGTCGTCCTTTCAGTTTGTAATCTTTTTTATAGCGTGTTTTATTTTGTATTCAGCTTGTTGATATCTAAAGAACGATATATCAAGTTCTTGGCATATTTGTTTAACTGTTTTCTTATGTGAAGTTTCTTCAATCAACTTCTCGAAAACCATACGCGATATAGGCTCAGTTAACGTCTCACGAAGTAGCCGAAAGTGCTTTTCAATTACGTCGGATATTATCTCAACATCCACCGCAGGCACTTCTTCATAGGTTTCTTCGTCTAAAGCTATTAACGCATTAGTAAAGTGTGTTTGCATGTTAAGATAATGGTTTTTTAAAGCGCTGTAGAATACAGTTGTAAAAGAAGCGTTTGAGGGGTTGTCTGGATCGTAGAATTGCTTGACTTGCTGAAACTTAACTAATGCTTCGTTGATTAAATCGTCTTGTTCTAACCCGGGACGACGTTTTGCAAATTTAAACGACAAAGCCATGACCAAACCTTGTGTTTTTGCATCCATATCCCTTGGAAATTCCCGCATGGTAACCTCATCAAGTTTCTTTTTATGGTTGTCTGTGCATTTTTGTGTGCGTGTTTTTAGTTGGCGCTTATTTATATTTATAAAATATACTAAAATTCCCCAATAAAATCAAGGGATTTCTTTAAAATATTACAGATTTTTCTCTTCGTAATACTTCAAATATAGTGAACCAAGGAGAACCCTATGAGGGCTCTCCTTCGTCCACCACATTCATCTTGAGAATTTCCTGATGAAGTGCTGGTGCGTCGACATCATTGTCGTACGCGTGCACCGCCTTCATGACTTCAGCCATAGTCTTTCGATCTTCAAGGTCTGCATAGTCAAGTGGATTCCCTTCCGAATCGAAGATTTGAGCTTCGTCCATCGACTCACGATGAACCCAATGTACGGTGTACAACGTACCTTTGTGGTTCACGCTGTACCACTTTTCCACGGACGTGACCTCTTCGACATACGTGTTATTCTTTTCGTAGTCGTCAAGTGCCTTGTTGATGGCATTATTAAACTTTTTTGCCATCAAGCACTGTCCATCTCTTCGAGAGCCTTGACCAGCGCAGGAATGATTCCCTGTGCTTCTTCGTAATTCATTCTGCCAATAGCCCCATGATACTCCGTCCCTCTTGGAGACGTCCCATGACGGACGACACCGATCTTCGGCTCACCCCCGTCGTAGGCGTAGATACCGATGATTGCTTCTTCGGTATCTTTCGTTTTGACACGTGCGACTTCTTTGACGCACTTGTCTTTCTTAGGATCGAATGCCATTTTTTCTATCCTTCCTTTTTAATGAGTGGGCGTATACACAACGATCTGATTGCACAGCGCGGTGGAGCCTTTTTATACATTGTCGTATTAAAGCGATATGCAAAAGCGTCATGTATCATTTTTGCAATGTTGGGCGTTGTAAGGGGTAGTGTTACACCCTTGGTTAAACTACTACGAAATTCCAAACCTTCGACGACGAACTTAACAACGAAAGCCCCCGACGGTTTACACGCTGAAAGACGCCTGTATGTATTCTTGATAACACCTTTGACGTGTTCCAGTGTAGTAAATTCATCTAACTCTTGAGGCTTTCGGACGTTCTCGTCGTAGAGCAGTTCGAAATCCCTCACATCGAGTTCTGAATAATCTGCTTCGCAAGTCCATTCAGGCTCTTCAGATAGATCGAAATCGAGCATGTAGGTTTCGAGTGCTTCGTCCTCTGCTTCCCGCTGCAACAGATCGGCTAACTCTCGTGCATGGCAAGTATTTTCATGTTCTTCAACGGCGACCACAGAAACGCCACAAAAATCACAGAAGCAGCATTTGTAAGTACGCGTAGGTACTGGCATGTAGGATCACCCCCTTTCTATGATTTAGTATGTACTCTATACATTATAATATACAATATTATATCCGAAAAGTTAAGCATCTTAGCTGAATCCAAAATTGAATTTGCATGACGTACGTGTATACTGTATCATATGAAATGCTACCTCCTCACCCTATATACAAATGAGTTTAACCTGTGTTCTCCTGCTTACGAATGCTTCTTATACGGATCTCCATGCTTGTTACCTCCCATGACTGTTACCCACCACGAATACAGGCTCACATGAAGTGGTGCCTACGCTAGGTAGACGGATACCCCGTGAAAATACCTTACGGGAAGCCCCTTAATAGGACCTCCCGTGAGAAATCCCTACGAAGCCTTCTTTAACACAAGGTCCCACATGACATATTTGTCATCGGAACCCACAGGTGTCAACGACGTAACTTGTGCTCCGTGTGACTCCGCGCTCTCTTCCATACGCCTAAGTATGAAATCAATAGCGTCTGGAGTACAACGCTCGCTGACTATTGTAACATGAATAAGCCGCAAAATGTTTTCTCCTATACGATGCGTTCAAGACGGATTGAAAGCCCATGCTTCCGGAGTGTCTCTTCAAAGCGCCTCGCGCACTCCGCTGAAGTCATATACGTTACACCCGGCAGTATACCTGCAAGAACACGTCTTACGTCGTCCTCTGGAAAATTAGCCCCGACATGCCATTGCGTGAGGTTGTCAAGTGGAGTTGTGTCTTTATAGTCGTAAATCGTTAAAAGACGCGTACCTACTTGAATCACCCACTCAACGCGTATCTTACCATCGTGTGATGCACCTAAAGATGGTTCTCCCAACGTAGCCGACAACGCGGAGAGTGTAACAAATACCCGCCCACGCCCAGAAGGCATATAACGTACTAAAGCGTCCGACGCAACACATGCGTTACGAATAACATGATACCGCTGCATACTGAATCACCTCCCTTCGCCATTTAATTAGTGTACACTATAATATATAGAAAGTATTCCAATAAATCAAATGAATTCATTCAGGGGACAAATTTTAGGCTTTCTTTGATGTATAATAAAGGAGGCGCCTAAAAAGATGTACAACGTATACTAAAGGAAGCGCCGCGGGTCTTTACAAGGATTTCCGCGTAAGGAGCATAAAATTTGGCACTTGAAAGAATTCATTTGATTCTCTCCAATCCTTTCTATATATTATAGTGTACATCAAAGAACGACCGAAGGGAGGTGATTCAGGTATGCATGATGTCATACGACGTGATTTGAGCAACGAGCAGTTAGTCGCACGTGCGTCGTCAGTTGGACAGGTGAGTCCTCATCACGCTACGTCCGATCGTTATAGCTTCATCTCAACATTGGACGTCGTAGATACACTCCGCGATGATGGATGGCGTCCGTTCAGTGCGCAGCAAGGACGGATTTATTATTCCGACAAAGGCGGTTACCAGAAGCATATGGTTCGTCTAGTCCATCCGGATTGGATCTACAAAGATATGTCTCTCCAAGCCCTCCTGATCAATTCGCATGATCGCTCTACGGTGTATCAGCTTCGACTGGGTATCTTCACTTTTGTGTGTGCAAATGGGCTGATCTCCGGAGAGACATTGATCCAGGAAGCCGCGAAGCATATCAACCAGACTCAAGAAGCCATTAACATCAACGCACACGAGATGACAGCTAAGGCCGAACGCATCATTAGTTTTGTTGACAGGTTCAAGAGTGTCACCCTTGACGAAATACGTCAACGCGAATACGCCGAGGCTGTGATGGCTTTCTTGTACGGACGTGACAAAGACGGGAAGGTCAAAGCTTCGCTTACGTACGACCAGCTTCTCGAAACTCGGAGAACCGAACAGTCTGAACCTACACTGTGGAACGTTTTAAATCGTGTCCAAGAAAATGTTGTTCGCGGAGGCCTCAGAGGTAAAAGCTTCAACACAGGCCGTGCAGTTGTTACTCAGGGGATTACTGCGATTGATCGCACAGTCGACGTGAACGAGTTCTTGTGGGATACTGCTGTGAAGTTTTCTCAGTAAAGTTGCTATACAAAAGGCGGTCATTCGCGACCGCTTTTTGTATGCATGTATCTCGGCATGTCTAATAGGAGGCGCCTAAAAACCTATACGCGGAATGCATCGCGAAGAGACAAAAATTTGGCATGTACAAGAATTCATTTGATTTATTCCAATACTTTCTATATATTATAGTAGCATCATAAAAAATCCGGAAGGAGGTGATCACCTTATGCAGGAAACATATGAAGAGGCTGTCAGGGCGCACGCACGCAACGTAGCTCGGAAGTACTTCGGTGCGCCTTCCCTTAATGAGATGAAACAGGCTCTTAAGGAGTCGCCGAACTTACCGTTCCCGATGTTTGGGTACTCCGGTGGTTATGGACCACAGAGAGGCGCTTTGCGGGACGCAATTCAGCGTGACGACCATGCAACAGCGATTGCTCTTTATTACGAACTCATCACGCAGAGTATTCTTGAAGGTATGGAGGTAGTTGCCGAGGAAGTCAGCATCGATGAGAACAACCCTGAAGTAGTCGACGAAACGGGTTTCAGAATGCATGAAACCATAAATAACTGGGGCCTTATGAAGGAGGATTCTTTCAAATGAAACACTCAAAGAAGCATTCTCTCGTCGTAGAGTTCCTACAGCTGATAGACGCACCGCAGGAAATCTACGAGGCGCTGTTTTACAGGTTTATGGTTCACAAGAGTGTTGCATGGCTTGAGTATAAGATAGCAACGTTTCAGGCCAAAAATTTGGCACCTGAATGAATTCATTTGACTTTTTGGTAGGAATTTTGTATAATATAATAGAAGAGTTAGGACAAGCAGCACCCTTAAATGCCACAACGAAAGGAGGTGATTTACGATATGAAAGCGACATGTCCACATTGCGGGAAAGAAGTCGAGGTGAATGTCAAGGAGACTGATCAGTATGGTTTCGTGACCAACTCGAAAGGATCTTTCATCGCCCACGCTATCGCCGGTGCGACCAAAGGGATCAGGATTGTTGATCTGATCATGGCGGTCGATACACAGTACCCCGGGAAGAACAACATCGGGCGTATTCAGTCAGTCATCAATAAGCTGAAGAAGTCCGGGCGTGTGACGGATGAGAACGGTCTTATCCGCATGGCCAAGGCTCAGTGATGGGCTACCGTGTAAAGGGGTTCTCATAGACCTGAGAACCCCTTTACGAAAAACATAACTGTGCTTGATTTCATTTATAAAAGGTTGTATATTATATTGTAATCATTTTCTTCTCCTATCCTTGAAGGTCGTCTCAAAGCGGGACGGCCTTTTTTATGAGGCGCTTATGGCATTTGCATAAAGGGTTTTAAGCGCGTGGGTATCCTTTTTAGTTACATTCATATTGCCCTAAAAACCCTACCCGCCTGCTCCTGACCGCAGACACTCCTGGTTTTACCCCCCGCTAATCCTGTTTTCAAATCGCTCGAAAATCCGCGGGCCGCACGCCCAATAATTGCTACCTCCTCACGTATATATTAGGCGCCACCATGAGTACACGAGACCTTGAAATCCCAGTTTTTTGTAATCCCGTTTACGCTCAAAACCAATAGGAGGCGCCTTAAATGTTTGGGTTTGGTACCTCCTCAGGCGCCTATTAAATGCGCCACCTATTGAAGCCACCTCAAGCTGAGTTCGGCGTTTACCCAAACCCTAAAGGAGGCGCCTAAAAAGATGTACAACGTATACTAAAGGAGGCGCCTAAAAAGATGTACAACGTATACTAAAGGAGGCGCCTAAAAAGGCCCCGCCCTCATTAGGAGGCGCCTAGAAAAATCTAGAGCGGACCCAATAGGAGGCGCCTAAGATGCCAAATTTTTGGCATCTGAATGAATTCATTTGATTTTGTCTATTCTATTTATTATATTATAGTATACAATTCATTATGATTAACTGAAGGAGAAGACAGATGAAAGTGATTCCAAAACGTTTGAAAGTATCATCAGTTGACAACCGCGATTCCAGAACCACGTGGTTGTGGGTTGACAGCGAGTATCCGTCGTATGTTGAAGTCGATCCAGTTGACCTCTTCTTAGATGCTCTCAGAAATTCCGCCACTAAGAATCAGATGAAAACAAATCACGCTGTGGCGGAATTGATGGAATCATTCGGTATTGAATTCTAAATAAGGCGAAGGCAGATGTCGTTGAATGAAAAAGATTATGAAATCATGCAGGAGGCGTGTACAGAGTTTGCTGATGATTTCTGGGGTCCGAACGGTGATGAAAGCAATATCTTTCTGTTGGAGGATATCGAGGGCGCCCTAGAGCAGGCGGGCTACGAGCTGGTGCTTCAGAAGAAATCGAATTCTCGCGTTAAGCATTCATTATAAGTTGAGGACATTTTGAAATGCTACCTCCTCAGTGGCCCATACAATGGCGCCTACTATTGTAAGCATCACCAGTTGTTTACTATAGGAGGCGCCCAAAAAACGCGAATCAAATACAGAGTACCAAGGCGCCTCATATAGGAGTTATTATCACACGCATAAAATTTAGCGCCACAATGAATTCATTTGATTTTTATACATATATTCATTATATTATAGTATGCATTTAATTATGCCCCAATTAATTGATGCAACAAAGAAAGGAGCCAACATGGGAGCGATGTGTGAAGTATGTGGTGTCAACGAAGGTTGGATCACACATAATGGCGTTTTGAAGTGTAAGCATTGCTTCAAGACTGTCAGCGTACGCGTGCCTAAAGGCTACCAGCGAGTTCTGGGACTTCCCAGAACAATTCGCCGAGCGTTGTACACAACAGTCCGGGAGTATGAGGAAGTGAATTTCGTTCACGCCGCCGGGCAGAAATTCAAGGTACTCAAAATGAAATCGAATCATTATCGATTGGGAGCCGTATTATGATGAGGGAACTACAAGAAGAGGAAATCCAAGAATACGCCGCCGAGTATGTTGAGGAATCCTTACATCAGGGCGTCGATGATCCCGTAGAACACGCGGTGCTGAATAAGTTTGGTGAGGAGTTCAAGTCCCTCGCAACTGACTTCTTTAAGTACGTCCAAGCGATTGAATCCATTTAAGGATTCAGCGCTCACGTGATAGGAGGTAGCAATGCAAGTTGCTACCTCCTAGACCCCCCTATAATGGCGCCTCCTATTGAAACCACCTTCTCCTGTAACCTAAAGGAGGCGCCTAAGAAAATGTGTTTGGATTCGGGACTATGTCGTAGGTTATAGGAGGCGCCTAAAAAGATATAGAGCGTAACCAATAGGAGGCGCCGGAGGTGCCAAATTTTTGGCATCTGAATGAATTCATTTGATTAGTCTGTGTATTTTCTATATATTATAGTGTACAATATAGGAGAGGCAAAACATGCGTGATTACAGGTTAGACGAAATCAAAGCTTACGCACGCCACTATATGAAGAAGCGCGCGGAAGAGGTCGACATCGATCCAGTCGACAGGGCAGTACTGAAAAAGTTCCAGGAAGAGCTGGGGCGGATCTTACCAGATTTCTTTTTGAATGCCCAGCATGAGCGGATACTTTCGGATGAAGTGAGAGCCGCTGTTGAGAGCATGCGGATTTCAGAGACGATCGAACCGTTTATAAGCTGAACAATAACGAACGCACCTTACGAAGGGTGCGTTCGTTTACGCTTTGTATTCCAATAGGAGGCGCCCGGCGAACCCAATAGGAGGCGCCTAAGATGCCAAAAATTTGGCATCTGAATGAATTCATTTGATTAGTCTGTATATTTTCTATATATTATAGTGTACAGTTCATTGTGTCAAACATAGGGAAATTCACCATGACACTTAAACATGCAAAGTTGCCCTTCAAGTTAAGGTGCCAGTTCTTTTTTCAAGACCTGCCCTTTATGATGCGGTCGATCGTATGCCGCGTGAAGGGGCACGTCTGGGCCGACGAAGGTTTCGCAGGCCC
>Ga0272442_10007052_pt1 | contig 14618 bp, 10 predicted proteins | sample SSMForm2O_FD_200262 | JGI IMG/M metagenome (GOLD analysis project Ga0272442, IMG submission 200262) | Marine sediment archaeal communities from Little Sippewissett salt marsh, Falmouth, MA, United States - SSM-Form-2O | ecosystem: Environmental > Aquatic > Marine > Wetlands > Sediment ...
GTTCACATGGATACCGGCAGAATAGAACCCTTGAACTTTTAACTACTTTTTATTCCAGTTCTTCCACCGTATCCTGCTCTTCCGGGGATTCCTGCTCCCGCTCGGCCCTGGCAACGCCGACGAGCCGCTCACCCGGATCGATGCCGATCAGTCGCACCCCCTGCGTGCTCCGGTGCAGCAGCGAGACCTCTTCCACCCGCATCCGGATAATTTTACCGGCATTGCTGATAAGGATGACGTCTTCATTGCCGACGACCTGTCGTATTCCAGATACGTTGCCAACCTTCGGGACCGTCTTGAGGTTGATAATCCCCTTGCCGCCCCGGCTCTGGGTCCGATATTCCGTCACTTCCGTCCGCTTGCCGTATCCGTTTTCCGAAATGGTGATGATTGAGTTGCCGTCGCCCAGAATCTCCATGCCGACCGCCTCGTCATCGCCGTCCATTCTGATACCGGTGACGCCCCGCGCCGTGCGACCGCTGCTGCGGACGTCATTCTCGCTGAAGCGGATTGCCTTGCCGAATTTCGTGCCCATAAAGACATCTTGGGTTCCGTCGGTCAATTTCACACCGATCAGTTCGTCATCCTCATCGATACTGATCGCAATAATACCGCCGGTCCGGGGATGCGAGTAGGCAATCAGATCGGTCTTCTTCACGATTCCGTTTTTTGTGGCAAAAAAGACATATTTCCCCTCGACAAATTCCTTCACGGGCAGCACGGCCCTTACTCGTTCACTGCTGGAGATACCGATGAGGTTGACAATCGCTTTCCCCTTGGCCGCCCGGCCGGCCTGCGGGATCTGATGTACTTTCAGCCAATGCACCCGACCGGTATTGGTAAAGCAGAGCACATAACTGTGGGTCGAGGCGATGAAGATGCGCTCGACAAAATCGTCTTCCTTGGTTCCCATGCCCACCTTGCCGCGTCCCCCGCGACGCTGACTCCGGTAGAGCGTCACCGGGTTTCTCTTGACATACCCGTGATGCGACACGGTGACCACCATATCTTCCTCGACAATCAGGTCCTCAATGGAAATTTCATCGGCGGCCAGGACGATTTCGGTCCTCCGTTCGTCTCCATATTTTGCCCTGATCCCTTCAAGTTCATCCACGATGATGGCGAGCACTTTCTGCGGATCCTCCAGGATTCCTTCCAGCTTGTACACCAGCGTGGACACTTCGGCGTGCTCCTCGACTATTTTATTCTGTTCAAGATTGGTAAGACGCTGCAGGCGCATATCGAGGATCGCCTTTGTCTGAACCGCCGAGAGTCCGAATTGCCTGGTCAGGGCCTCGGCCGCTTCGGCGGGATTGCGCGAGGCCTTGATCACCGCGATGACTTCATCAATATTATTGAGGGCGATTATCAGCCCTTCAAGGATATGGAGCCGCTCCCGTGCCCGTGCCAGATCGAAGATGGTCCGTCTGGTGACCACCTCTTTACGAAAGTCGATGAATCGCTGCAGGATCTCTTTCAGGTTCATGACCCGCGGCTGATTGTTGTCGATGGCCAACATGATAATACCGAATGACGACTCGAGCTGCGTGTGTTTGTAAAGCTGGTTCAGGATAATACCGGCTACCTCGTCGCGTTTCAGGTCGATGACGATCCGCATACCTTCACGGTCCGACTCATCGCGAAGATCCGCAATTCCCGTAATTCTTTTTTCCTTAACCAGTTCGGAAATTTTAAGAATGAGGTTTGCCTTGTTGACCATGTAGGGAAGTTCGGTCACGATGATGCTCTCACGGTCACTACGCGCATTTCGCTCTACGAGTGCACGAGCCCGCATGCGAATGATGCCCCGTCCGGTTCGGTATGCCGACAGAATCCCTTCCCGACCGTTAATGAATCCGGCCGTGGGAAAATCAGGTCCTTTGATATGGAGCATCAATTCGTCGATCTCGGTGTCGGGATTATGGATCAGGGACACCAGACCGTCCACTAATTCGCCCAGGTTATGCGGCGGTATGTTCGTTGCCACACCGACGGCAATACCCGACGACCCGTTCAATAACAGACCGGGTATCTTGGATGGCAGTACGGACGGTTCCTCCAAGGATTCATCGTAATTCGGTGTAAAATCAACCGTCTCTTTATCGAGATCGGCCAGCATTTCCTCGGAAATGCGTGCCATGCGAATTTCCGTATAGCGCATGGCAGCGGCCGAATCGCCGTCGATGGAACCAAAATTCCCCTGACCGTCAATCAGGGGATAGCGCAGGGCAAAATCCTGGGCCATTCTCACAATTGTATCGTATGCGGCCGAATCACCGTGGGGATGGTATTTACCGATAATATCACCCACAATGCGTGCCGACTTTTTATAGGGTCGATTCCATCTGTTCCCCAGCTCCGACATTGCATAGAGCACGCGTCTGTGCACAGGTTTCAGGCCGTCCCGCACATCCGGAATAGCCCGTCCGATAATGACGCTCATGGCATAGTCCATATAGGACTTTTTCATCTCGTCTTCTATATTGACCGGAATATTCCGATGGTATAGCTCATCCATTGTAAACGTATCCTCCTCGCTCTATTCCTCATTCCGTATTCGCGTGTAGTCATGGATCCGGGTAAGATTTCCGCCAACGACCGGCCGACGGGATTTTTTACATGAGAGGTGCCAAAGATATATACTTATTATATATCAAGATTGGACACATTAAGTGCGTTAGTATAAATAAATTCTCTTCTCGGTTCCACCTGATCACCCATGAGAGTCGTAAAAATCTCGTCAGCAACAACGGCATCTTCAACCTTTACCTGCAGAAGCGTTCGCTTTTCCGGATCCATGGTTGTGGCCCACAACTGTTCGGGATTCATTTCTCCCAACCCTTTATATCGCTGGATCGACATTCCTTTTTTACCGGTTTCGACGATGTAATCGATAAACTCACGCATCGTATCAAACCGCTTATGATCACTGTCATCCGCACCTTTTTCCTTGACCAAGTAGGGAGCTTCTCCCAGAGGACCCAGTTGACGTATCAACTCCTTCGCCTCGAGAAATTTCGGCAGGTTGAAAATATCCTTGTCGTGATACACCGTTTTCTGACGGCCGTTGTCGCGTATATCGAAAAACAGTTTATACCCGCCATGCTCCTCGTCCAGTTCCACCCTGGAATCGCTGATTGTCCCGGACATGGCCAGACGAATCCGCTGGCCCACCTTGGCAAGTCGCTCCTCGTCGCGAAAATCATCGGGAGCAAATACCGGATCACCGGCAAGTAATCGCACAATGGCACCGTACTTGCCTTCATTCTCGAACTTTCTCAATATGGCACCGAGCCGCATCCCTTTCTTAATAAGACTTAAGAGGCGATTACCGGTAATCACACCTCCATCACCGAGTACCACCTGCACCCGTTCCACGCCACTGTTGAGAATGTAATTTTCCATATCTTCTTCGGCATTGATATACATTTCACTTTTTTTATTTGAAACCCTGAACAACGGCGGCTGCGCAATATAAAGATAGCCTCGTTCGATCAGCTCTTTCATCTGCCTGAAGAAAAACGTCAGCAGCAGCGTTCTGATATGCGACCCGTCGACATCGGCATCGGTCATGATAATGATTTTGTGATACCGCAGTTTGCTGATATCGTAATCATCCTTGCCGATCCCCGCCCCGAGGGCGGTCACGATCACTTTGATTTCCTCATTATTCAGCATTTTGTCGAAACGGGCCTTCTCGACATTCAATAATTTTCCCCGAAGGGGAAGAATGGCCTGATTTTTTCTGTCGCGACCCTGCTTGGCGGACCCGCCGGCCGAATCTCCCTCGACGAGGTACAGTTCGCTGAGCACCGGGTCTTTCTCCTGGCAGTCCGCCAGCTTGCCCGGCAGCGAGGTCACCTCGAGAGCCGATTTCCGCCTCGTCAGCTCGCGCGCCTTGCGAGCCGCCTCACGCGCCCGCGAGGCATCTACGGCCTTACTGATAATCTGTTTGCCGATGGCGGGATTCTCTTCCAGAAAGGTACTCATCTTTTCATAGATAATCCCCTCCACCAGGCCCTTGATATCGCTGTTGCCCAGTTTCGTCTTCGTCTGGCCCTCAAACTGGGGCTGCGACACCTTGACACTGATCACGCAGGCCAACCCCTCCCGGACATCGTCACCCTTGAGACTTTCTTTCCCGTTTTTGAGGAGATTATTGCTCGTCGCATAGTTATTGATTACCCTAGTGAGGGCGGAACGGAAACCGACCAAGTGGGTTCCCCCCTCCGTCGTATTGATGCTGTTGGCAAAGGAAAATACATTCTCAGCATAGGTATCGTTATATTGAATCGCCACCTCCACCTCGCAATCTTCCCGTGTCCCATTGATGTACACGGGTTTTTTGTGGAGGGTTTTCTTATTTCGGTTGATATACTCAACAAAGGACACGATCCCGCCCTTGTAGAAAAATTCGGCGTCCTTATCGTTCCGCTCGTCTTTCAGGGTAATCTTGACCCCCTTGTTCAAAAAGGCCAGCTCGCGCATGCGGTTCGCAAGGGTGTCAAAACTAAAGTCGATTTCCTCGAATATTACGGGATCGGGCTGAAACGTGATTTTGGTGCCCCCCCGCCGTGTCTGTCCCACCTCTGCCAAGGCGGCCACCGGTGCACCCTGGTGAAACGATTGGCGGTATACCTTCCCGTCACGCCGCACCTCCAGCTCCAAATAATTGGACAGGGCATTGACCACCGATACCCCAACACCATGTAACCCGCCGGATATCTTGTATGTCTCGTTGGAAAACTTGCCCCCGGCATGAAGCTTGGTCAACACCACTTCCGCTGCCGACACCTTCTCGGTTTTATGCATATCAACGGGGATCCCCCGACCGTTATCATCCACCGTCACACTGTTATCGACCCTGATTTTAATATCGATTCGGTCGCAGAACCCCGCCGATGCCTCGTCGATGCTGTTATCGACAACCTCATACACCAGATGATGCAGTCCTTCCTTCCCCGTGCTGCCGATATACATGGCCGGCCGTTTTCGTACCGCCTCCAACCCGCCGAGTACTTTAATACTGTCTGCACTATATGACTTCATATTATGTTGATATTACTCCTTTATTAATTACACACTTTTGATCTTCGCGTACCGCCGCCCTCATCCCCGCAACCTGTGCCCTCACCATTCCTCACCTCATAACCGTAACGGCATGATAATGCACATATACCCCTCACTTCCGATTTCGCGGATCACACTGGGTCCGTGGGCCTCGCGCATCTCGAGTGAAATTTCCTTGTCGGCGATGACATCAATGGCATCAATCAAATACTTTACATTATAACCCATTTCGAATTCTTTGCCACTATAAGAAATATCGATCTCGTCGCGGGCTTCACCGATATCTGGATTAGTGGATGTCAGGATCATTTTGTCCGCCTCAAGTGTAATCTTTACCCCACTGAACCGCTCACTTGAAATGACACTCATCCGTCGCAGCGAATGCAGTATCTGGTCTTTGTTCAACGATACCTCAACGCCCTGCTGCTCGGGAATTACCTTGTGATAATCGGGATACTCGGCATCAATGAGACTGACCCGCAGAACCGTATCGTTTTTCTTGACCACACAGACCCCCTGCCCGATTCCTACTTCAACGTGTTCGCTCCCGTCTTCCACCAGTTTTCTGATCTCGCCGACACCCTTGCGCGGAATGATGATGCCGTCGATATCGGAAAGCGTCTCGCCTTCGGTCGGTTTTTTGGCAATTGACAGCCGATGGCCGTCGGTTGCTACCATGACGACCGAACCGTTATCCTGACGGAAGTACACCCCGTTGAGACTGACTCGCATTTCATCGGTTGAGATGGCAAAAAATGTCTTGTTGATCATCTCCCGCAGTACGTCGCACCGTATTCTCGAAAACGCCATATCAGCCTCATCCGAAACCTCGGGAAATTCTTCGGCGGCGAGACCGGGCAACCTATACACTACCTTTCCACAGGTGATTGTCACCCAGTTGTTTTCCAATTTTTTGAAATTGATCGTATCGTCCTGGGTCTCTCTGATCATTTCGTGCAGTTTCCTGGCGGCCACCGTAATTTCGCCGGGTATCGTCACATTGGCATCATACCGGGCTACGAGGCCGATTTCCCTGTCCGTCGCAATAATGGTGACACTGTTGTCACCGGCCCGTATGAGGATATTGTTCAAGATGGGCATTGTCGTTTTGCGCTCTACAATCCCGAGTGTCTTTTGAACACCTTCCTGAAAGGTCCCTCTCTCAACATTAAATTCCATAGTATCACCTATTATATTTTATAGTAATTATTGTATTCAGTAATAGTAATAGTTCATGTTGATATGTTGATAAGTCCAAAAAATCATGCATATCGGTTGTTTTTCGTCTGGCCCCATGTTGATAGGAGCGGTACTGAATTGTTAGGAATGGTTGAGGAGTTCTTTTTCCAGTTCCTTAATTACCTGTCGTATCTTACTGTCGTTTTGAATCAGTTTCGTTACCTTGTTATTGGCGTAAATTACTGTCGAATGGTCCCTGCCGCCTATTTTCGTTCCAATATCGGGGAACGAATGGGTGGTCATTTTTCTGGACAGGTACATGGCGATCTGTCTCGGGAGCACCAGATTTTTGCTTTTTTTCTGAGACTTTAGGTCGGAGATTTTTATGTTGAATTTGTCGGTAACCGTTTTGAGTATCTCTTCAACGGTAACCGGTTTTTTCTCTCCCTGCTTCAGGACTTTTTTCAGGACTTCCTTAACGAGATCCATGTCGATTTCTCTACTTGTCAGCGATGAATAGGCGGCGATCCGGGTCAGAAATCCCTCAAGTTCCCTGATATTCGAGTCGTTGGCGTTGGATGCGATGTAGTAGGAGACGTTTCCCGGAAGTTCGATGCCGTTTTCCTGAGCCTTTTTGTCGATGATGGCAACGCGGGTTTCGATTTCCGGCGGTTGTATATCGGCAATCAATCCCCACTCGAAGCGTGACCGCAGTCTCTCTTCGAGATTCGGTATTTCTTTGGGGAACTTGTCACTGGTGACGACGATCTGTCGACCGGAATCGTGCAGGGTGTTGAAGGTGTGGAAAAATTCTTCCTGGGTCCGCTCCTTGCCGGCAATAAACTGGATATCGTCAATGAGGAGAGAATCGATATTCCTGAATTTCTCGCGGAATTTCGACATCTTGTCGTACCGGATCGAATTGATGAGTTCGTTCATGAATTCTTCCGCCGAGACGTAAAGGACGTTGGTATTCGGATACAAGGAGATGGTTTGGACACCGATGGCATTTAAGAGGTGGGTCTTACCGAGACCGACGCCGCCGTAGATAAAAAGCGGGTTGTAGGTGCGGGCTGGCTGTTTGGCAACGGCCATGGCGGCGGCATGGGCGAACTGGTTCGATGACCCGACGACAAAACGGTCGAAGCTGTAGTTCGGATTGAGGGATGAGTGCAGCCGGCGCTGATGTGGTTTTGCGATCGGCTGGGCCGCGGGGGGGGCCGTGGGACTCTCCGGTTCGTTCTGGGTTGGCTCCTGATGGTCGCGCACGACAAAGTTAAGATTGACGTTCATCCCCATGACCGCAGCGAAGGAGTCACTGATAATGGCATAATAGTTTTCAATGACCCAGTCCTTAAAAAATCGATTCGGAACAGTCAGGTGAATATGGTTGCCGTCGACCGACAGAAGCTTAATGGGATTGATCCATGTCTCGAAATTCTGCTGGCTTATCTTATCTCTTATGAATTGAAGATTTTTCGTCCAGAGTGTTTCCACTAGCATTACCTTTATGAACAGTTTTATCAACAGATGTGGATAAACAAGTGTGTTTATAACATGCCATTGCATGAATGACAAATTTATTTCCCACGCGGACACACCGTTCCGTTTTATTTTTACAAATAATTACATTCAGTTGCAGAGTAATGGTTACAGTATGAGATTGAGCAATCGGTTAAGTTCGTCAGTACTGCGAAACTTGATCTGTATCGTTCCCCCTCTTTTTGACTGGTTGATATTGACCATAGTCATGAGCTTTGTAGAAAGCTGATTTTCGATGCTGACGACTTCGACGCTTTTTACTGCCTTCCGGTCGGGTACCGGGGTTGATTTGAATTTATGTACCAGTTTTTCGGTTTCTCTGACACTGAGATTTTTCTTTTTTATTTCAATGAATATTTTTTGCTGCAGTTCGGCCGATTCAAGTGCAAGTAAAGCCCGCGCATGGCCGGCCGATAAGGTCTTATCGATCAGAGCGTCCTGGATGATGCGGGGCAGCTTCAGCAACCTGAGCGCGTTGGCAACGGTCGAACGATTCTTACCAACACGTTCGGAAATCTCCTCTTGTGAGAGCTCAAAGGTATTCATGAGCGTCTGATATGCTTCGGCTTCTTCAATCGGATTGAGATCTTCCCGCTGAATATTTTCAATCAGCGATAACTCGGCGATTTCGGCATCGCTTGCTTCTTTGATAAAAATGGGCACATTCTTCACGTGCGCGGCCTGGGCGGCCCTCCAGCGTCGCTCACCGGCGATGATTTCGTATCCGGAGTCGGCCTTTCTGACAACGATGGGCTGAATGATTCCCGACTGCTTGATCGATTCAATTAGGTTTTTCTGTTCTTGCCCGTCAAACGTTTTTCGGGGCTGAAACCTGTTGGGGGTCAGTTCCTCGATACCGCACATGATGAATTGAGGCTTGTCCAGCGGATCATCGAGGAGATCAGAAAAAATTGCTCCGAGGCCTTTCCCCAGGGAATTTTTTTTGGGCATTTACATCCTCCCGTTGCGAATGATTTCTTTCGCCAGCTCAATGTATGATACGGCGCCCCGGCAGTTGATGTCGTAAAGTACTATGGGCATCCCGTAACTCGGACACTCAGAGAGCCTGACGTTTCTCGGAATAACCGTATTAAAGACCTTCGAGCCAAAATATTTTTTCACCTCTTCGGCTACTCGGTGCGACAGTCTGTTTCTCGTATCGAACATGGTCAGTAAAATACCGCCCAGCGCAATCGACGGATTGAGGTGGGCCTTCGTAATTTTCAGTGTATTCAGAAGCTGCCCCAGTCCTTCCATTGCAAAGTATTCACACTGCAGCGGAATTATAAGAAAATCTGACGCAACCAGCGAATTGACTGTAAGAAATCCCAGCGAAGGCGGACAATCGATAATGATATATTCGTACGGCGAATGGAGATGGGAAAGCGCGTCTTTGAGTTTCTGTTCCCTGTTGTCAAGCGCAACGAATTCAACCTCGACACCGATCAGGTCCTGATTTGACGGGATGACGTCGAGAGCGGGAAGAGATGTCGTGAATATGGCGTCGTCAATCGAGATCCTTTCAATCAAGACCTGGTAAAGATTTATTTCGTCGATTGCCGACCTGTCTATTCCGACCCCGCTGGATGCGTTACCCTGCGGATCACAGTCTATGAGAAGTGTCTTTTTTTCAGCCGCCGCAAGAGATGCCGCGAGGTTGATTGCTGTTGTGGTTTTTCCGACACCCCCTTTTTGATTTGCTATGCATATGATTTTTTTATTCATTTTGGCATTTTAATATGGGATTTTTACAGTCGACAAAATTTCGAGTAACGTATCACAAAATTTTCAAATTTAGAAGACAAATTACGGGTCATTCATCGCCGGATTTTCTGAACAGCACAATGTGTCGTTCATCACCGATGAGCGGAAGTCTAATGTGATGGCAGCCGGCAGGGTGCATGGCCGTTCCGGACAGCACGTGTTTCGCCTCATTGAGTTCGTCGTCGATATGGGCCCCCTTCATGGCAATAAGGATTCCGCCGGGGGCCAGCAATGGGGCTGCGTGTTCGATCAGTCGGGACAATTTGAATGATGCCCGTGAAATCACCGTATCGAACGTGTATGGACGTTCTTGCGGGAGGTGTTCAATGCGTGTGTGGACCACAGATATTGTCTCGAGAGCGAGGGTCAGAATCACGTGCCGGAGAAACGAGCATTTTTTGCGTGAAGAATCAACGAGGGTTACCATGAGGGGAGGCTGGACGATTTTCAGTGGGATGCCGGGAAATCCCGCGCCGGAACCGATATCGAGCAGATTCGTATTCCCCTTCGGAAGGTATGGTATGACTGTCAGCGAGTCGGCAAAATGTTTCACTGGTACATCTGACGGAGTTTTCACCGCCACAAGCGACATTTTTCTGTTCCAGAACATCAGCTCACGGTAATATGAATTAAATTTCGTGATTTCGGTGTCATAGAGTGTGATGCCCAGTTCCGCCGCCGCCGCCCTCAACATATCTTCGATGTGATCCATGATTTCTTCCAATTGATTGATGAGTGATTTTAAGATAAATGTAGCGGCGAGACAACCAAAAAGGCAAAGGAAAAAGAGCGCGATGCAGGAACGCATAGTACAGCATAACATCACACTTGTTCTAAACCGTCCGAAGTATGCAGGAAATATAGGGTCAGTGGCGCGATGCATGAAGAACATGGGATTTGAAAGGATATCGGTTGTGTGTGATGAAAAACCTGATACGGATGAGATGTACAAAATGGCAACTCACGTAGCGAAAGACATCGTTGACGGTATCCGGTATTACGACGAACTGGGTGATGCCGTGGCGGGGTGCACCTATATCGCGGCGACAAGCGCACGCCTGGGTACGAAGAGTGCGCGGCAGCACATCGTCGAGCCCCGGGAGATGGCACAGCAGCTGCTCGACCTGTCACGTCACAATGAGGTGGCCCTCGTGTTCGGTCCCGAGGACCGGGGGCTGACGAACGAGGAACTCAAATACTGCCACCTGCTCGTCAATATTCCCACGACGGATGAGCTGAAGTCACTGAACCTGTCACATGCCGCCATGGTATGCTGCTATGAATTGTTTCTGGCGGAACGTGGAGAGCTCACACGATTCACACCGCGCCTGGCGTGTTCTGAAGAACTGGAGGCCATGTACGGCCATCTCGAGGAGATGTTCACCACCATAGGGTTCATCAATCATGAAAATCCCGCATACTGGATGATGTACATCCGCCGCCTGTTTTCGAGGATTCACCTGTATTCGAAGGAAGTCAAGATGATCCGGGGCATTTGCCGCCATGTTCTCAGGTATACGAGGCAACAAAAAGCTTGACTTTGCCTGTCAAGCACCGTAATAGTTGGAAATTATTTCGTTATGAGCCGTAGCACGCAACGATGTGACAGGGAACTCAAAGATAAAATGGAAAGAAGCGACAGGGATTGCACCCGTGTCAGGGGACGCAGAACCGGGCAGCACCTGCCCTCAGGTTGCGGAAGACGGTCTGCATACGGCACGAACTGAAATCAAATTAACCATTTCGATGGGGGTACACCATGAATCAGATATTTTCGTTTACCGGCGCACGTAAGATCATATTCGGCTGCGGGTCGTTTGATCGTATGGCAGAGTATGTTGCCGAATTGAATGGCAAACGGCCGCTGGTAGTGATGGACAACGTTCTTTCCCGAAACGGATTCAGGGAAAAAATTTCTGCGCTCTTCGACGCTGAGGGCATGCGATACAGTATGTTCGACAGTGTGGAGGGGGAACCGCCGCTCGAGCTGGCAGACGAGGCGGCGGACGTGGCCCTTAAGGGTAAGGCAGACAGCGTCATCGGTATTGGCGGTGGGAGCGCCATGGATGTGGCAAAGGCTGCGGCCGTCGTGGCCACGAATAAGGGAACTGCCAAGAAGTTTCTCGGGCTGAACAAAATTCCCGGGCCGGGTCTGCCGAAAATTATGGTACCCACGACGGCGGGCACGGGCAGTGAAGTCACGTTTACATCGGTGTTCATCCGCAGAGAACTGAACAAAAAAGAGGGGATGAACAGTCCATTTCTGTATCCCGAGGTGGCCCTGCTCGATCCGATGCTGACGCTGACGGTGCCGCCGGCAGTAACGGCAACCACCGGCGGGGACGCGTTCTGCCATGCCTTCGAATCGTATACGTCGATTATCGCCAATCCCATGAGTGAAATGATATCACTGGAGGCCATGCGCCTCATTGCCGCCAATCTCAGGACATGCGTGCACGACGGTTCGAATATCGAAGCCAGGGAAAAGATGCTCATGGGGAGTCTGTATGCCGGTCTGGGTCTGGCAAATGCCGGTGTGACGGCCGTCCACTCGCTGTCATACCCGCTGGGAGGGAAATACGGTGTATCGCACGGACTGGCAAATACCATTCTATTGCCGGCAGTGATGAAATTCAATCTCCCGGGGGCCATCGAAAAGTTTGCAAACGTTGCCGAAGTCATGGGGATCCCAGTCAAAACGATGTCAAGACGCGAGGCAGCCTATACGGCCGTGGAGGCCGTGGAAGATCTCATGCTCGACTGCGGCGTGTACGATTCACTGGAGACCCTCGGCATAGAAAGAAAGGACTTTCCGGAACTGGCGGAGGCGGCCATGGCCGTTGCGCGGCCGCTGGCAAATAATCCGCGACCAGTCACCGTCGAAGATGCCATCGAAATATACGATGATGCGTTTTAACGCCATCTATCAACATACACAATACTGAACAACAGGGAGGAAACACATGCCCGGCCATGAGCTCATAGGTGAAGAAGAAAAAAAGGAAATTATGGATATCCTGGAAACGGGAATTTTCATGCGGTACGAATTTCATGACGAACGTCAGGGGATCTACAAGGTCAAAGAATTCGAAGAGGCGGTTGCCGCATATCTCGGTGCCGGACACGCACTGGGTGTCACGTCGGGTTCGGCGGCCCTGAAGGTCGCGTTGACGGCCCTCGATGTCGGCCCCGGCGACGAGGTCATCGTACCGGCGTTCGATTTCATCGCCACGTACGAAGCGGTGCTGGAGGCGGGGGCCATTCCAGTAATGGCGGATCTCGACGAGTCTCTCAATCTTGACCCGCGCGACATCGAGAGGAAGATGACCCACCGGACGAAAGCGGTCATTCCGGTCCACATGTGCGGTGCACCGGCAGATATCGCAGAGATCATGAAAGTTGCCGCAGTGCACGACTTGCTCGTGCTCGAAGACAACGCCCAGGCACTGGGCGGGAGCTGGCAGGGCAAAAAGCTGGGAACCTTCGGCAATATGGGCATTCTGAGCTTCGATTATTACAAGACGATTACCACCGGCGAGGGCGGCATGGTTGTCACCAACACCAGGAATCTTTACGAGCGGGCCGATTGGTACCACGATCATGGGCACGATCACAATCCCGCCGTCGGACGGGCGCTGGAGGGGCGATCCTTTCTCGGCTTCAATTTCCGCATGAATGAATTTCAGGGCGCCGTCGGCCTGGCCCAGCTGCGCAAGCTCGATTACATCATCAAGGAACAGAGAAAGAATAAGGCCCTCATCAAGGATGCCCTCGGCGCAATCGACGGTATCGGATTCCGAAAACTGTTTGACCCGGATGGTGATACGGCGACCTTTCTGGGATTTAATTTCCCGAGTGAAGACCTGACACGCACCTTCCAGAAGGCCCTTGCCGACGAAGGTGTAGCGTCCATATATTACAAGGAAAATGCCTGGCACTATGCGCCCCGGTGGGAACACCTGATTGCCTGGGCGACGGCCAATTCGAAACAGTATCCCTTTAGAAACTCCGCGTATGGAGGCACCGTGACCTACGATGTCGCTGCCATTCCACAGGCCGAAGACCTCATCGGCCGGACCCTCTTTATGATCATACCGGTGAAGATGTCCGACGAGAAGCGGGATGGCATTCTGGGCGGTATCGCACGGGCATCGAAGGTGATAGGATAACAGGAGGCGCGAATTAGGTATGATTGTGGTAACTGGTGGTGCGGGATTTATCGGCAGTGCGATCGTATGGAAACTCAACGAAGAGGGGATCGATGATATCGTGATTGTCGATAATCTCGGCACATCGGACAAATGGAAAAATCTCGTCGGACGGCGCTATGTGGATTACGTTCACAAGGATCGATTCGCCGAGATGATCAACGCCGATACCGTGCCGTTCGAGGCGGACGGCGTGATCCATATGGGTGCCTGCTCGTCAACGACCGAGCGCGATGTCGATTATCTCATGGAGAATAATTTTCACTACAGCTGCAATGTCGCCCGGTGGGCCCTGAAGAAAAACATTCGGTTTATCTATGCCAGCAGTGCCGCCACCTATGGTGACGGTACCCAGGGCTTTTCAGACGATGATGCCACCAGTAGGACGCTTAAGCCCATCAACATGTACGGGTATTCTAAACAGCTGTTTGATCTATGGGTACTGCGCAACGGCCTGGAATCCCAGGTGGCCGGCCTGAAGTTCTTTAATGTCTTTGGTCCGAACGAGTATCACAAGGGCGACATGCGCAGCGTCATCCACAAGTCGTGCGGGGAGATAGGCGACACGGGCAGGGTGCGGCTCTTCAAATCGCACCGGGCGGGATACGGCGACGGCGAACAGCAACGTGATTTCGTGTATGTCAAGGATTGCGTTGAGGTTGTTCGGTGGCTGTACCATCATCGGGACGTGAATGGAATTTTCAATGTAGGAACCGGTCAGGCGCGATCCTGGAATGACCTCGTGAAGGCCGTCTTCACGGCCATGGGCAAAGAGCCGATCATCGAATATATCGATATGCCCGAATCTATCCGCAATCAATATCAATATTTTACGGAAGCCGGGATGGACAAGCT
>Ga0272442_10007054_pt1 | contig 14616 bp, 12 predicted proteins | sample SSMForm2O_FD_200262 | JGI IMG/M metagenome (GOLD analysis project Ga0272442, IMG submission 200262) | Marine sediment archaeal communities from Little Sippewissett salt marsh, Falmouth, MA, United States - SSM-Form-2O | ecosystem: Environmental > Aquatic > Marine > Wetlands > Sediment ...
CGCCTCACCGGCATCGAGCAGTCGCTGAGCCACGCGCGAACCGATGAATCCAGCGCAACCGGTTACCAGCACACTCATCGTTCCCTCTCCCCATCCCGCCGGCATGTTCTCCAAGCGTAGGGACTGGTCTGCTGCGGGACTTGCATTGATTGTACGCGATCGGGAGCCCTCGGACCGATGTCGCCGCAAGTGCCACAACAGCACTCGCTTAGAGAGATGTCCTCCAAAGCAGCACCATCTCTCGCGCAGAGTGCGCTACGATCACAGAGAACAGCGACAGGCTTCTTGGGGTAACCCCCTTCAGTGCCCCTCTTTGCGATCTCTGCGAGAGGCTGCCGTTCGGGCCGCAAGCGGCCCTCACTTACGGAGAAGCGCTGCAGAGAGGTACGCGCTTCTCTGGTACAGGATAAGAAGGGGACAAGATCCTTCTCGCGCAGAGAACAACAAGAACATGCTCAAGAGGAATGCTTCGAAGAAACTCCTCAACCCAACCCCGCCTCGAGCCAAGGACGCAGAGAACACCGACAGACCGCTTGGGGTAGAACCCTATGCCGATCTTCTTTGCGACCTTGGCGAGCCCTGCGAGGAGAGGTTCTGAAAAGCTTGCCCCCGACCCCGCCTCGCGCAAAGCGTACAAAGGCCGCGCCGTTCGCCACTCAGTTAATGAGAATTAGCGCAGGATAGCCTGCGCATTCTCCGTTAGCGAAGATGCAATCCTGAGCGGCGCGTGGTCTGTGCGAGAACGCCGTTGCTGTTCGCGTCACGCGCAACCCTCGCTTTTGGAGAACCACGCACCTCTTTTCTCAGGACGAGATGCCGCGAAACCAAGCTCTTGAGACCCGGGAACAGAGGCTCTTCCCGTATGCGTCCCTCTGCGGCCTTTGCGAGCTCTGCGCGAGACTGCCGTTTATCGCTTCGCAGCTCACTGCCGCAAGCCCTTCGGGCTTGCTTCCCGAGAATGCGCGCGAAACCGCGCTAGGCAGTACGCCGCTACACTACCCGGCACCTTGGAATCCCAATCGAAGACCTAGCAAGAGAATCGTGGCTCTTGCCTGCGATTCTCTCCAGCCACTCGATCTAGATCGAGTGGCCAAACGTATTCCACAGCGTCCAAGCGCCGAGGACGGACGTCAGGACCCCAACGATCAGGCGGAGATCGACCCTGCGCGACACCACCTTGGTCGTCCACGCCGCGACCGGTGCCGCGACCGCCGCCCCCGCAACAATCGGAAGCGCGAACGTCCAGTTCTCGGGGAACCATGCGAATCCCCGGTTCAGCCCCAGGTACAAGGAGAACCCTACGGCGCAGATGATGCTCTCCGCCATGGAGGTCACACCGATCGAGCTCGTGGCCGTGTTTCCGGAAAGAATCTGCCCGGACACGACAAGCGGGCCGTAGCCGCCACCGGACATCCCCTTGTTGAAGGCGGACAGCAACCCAAGGCCGAAGATGCGACGCCATGAAAACGCAAATGTCTTGCGGCGCAGAAGCAAGACGAGCAGACCCATCGCGAGCACCATCGCACCGATGTACCCTTTGAGAACGACCTTCGAGATGTTCACCGCCACGAACACGGCTACGACGGCGCCGATGGCGCCGGTCGCGCCAAGAACTCCGATCACCCGCCAGTCACGGCTCTTTCGGCGCAGCGAGATGTTCCCGCAGCTGTGGTGGAACAGGCCGGCCAGCAGCCCGCTGATGAACTCGGAGAACAGGATGGTCGGAACGATCAGCAACGGCGGGTATCCAAGGAGGAGCAGTATCGGTGTCAGCGTCGTGCCGTATCCCATCCCCAGCGCCGAATCGACCGTCTCACACAGAAACGCCAACACAACCAACACGGCGATGCTCATGCACCCTCCTCGTACTACAATCAGAGTACATGTGGAGTATACCGCCTCCCCCTGGGGGAACCAACAGCAGGCGCAGGACTCGACTCCTTGCTGCGCTGCAAAGCACGGCCGCACGCACAACAAGCAAACGCTGTCTCCCGCAACGCGCGCAAAGCACGCCGAGAAAACGAAGGGAATCCATGCTATCCAGGGTTACGGTATCTACTGATCGTCCCTGCACGCGTTGCGGGAGAACCGCTGCTCGAACCGTCTCTCAGAGACTGTACGACAAGCAGCATTGCGTCCCCTCCGGCCTACGCAGATCCAAGCTGGAGAATCCGCATGGCTCGTCCCATGAGGATTCCCGAAGACGGCTGCCGTCGTTGTTCGCCCTACGCATGCCGCGGGGAGACCCTGCAAGATCGAGAACGACGGTTCTTCTCACAAACCCGGGGTCTCTCTGCAATCTCTGCGCTCTCTGCGGGAGACCTACTCTTCGGACCGTTCTTCAGAGGATGCACAACGAGCGGCAATGCGCATCCTCTACCCTACGCAGACTCAGAGAAGAGCATGCGCAGGACAGCACCGTGCGGATCCTCCGCAAGCGGGCACTGCTCACGATGTGAGCAATGCCCACGGAAGTAGGCCGCAGAGCGGCGAACGGATGGGATGGCGGCCGCCACATCGTACGTCCCGGATGCTCTAGTCAGTCAGCTCGCTCGTGCAACGGATGATTCCGTCTTTCATCGTGGATTCGCCGAAGGCCAAGAGGTAGCCAAGCCGGTATCCGGACCGCCGTAGATGCGTAAGCAGTTGCTCTCTGTGGATCGGCCGTACAGCTTCCACAGACCTGATCTGCACGACAACCGACTCGTCCACGACCAAGTTCGCCCGAACCGCTTCCTCAGAGAGTGCTTCGCGAGGCTGAACCGCGATGGACACTGGACGTTCAATCCGCAGCCCACGAACACGCAGTTCCTGTTCCAACACCGATTCGTACACTGATTCGTGCAATCCGGGACCCAGATCCCTGTGGATACGGATCGCTGCAGCGACAACGAGTTTTCCGATGTCGTTTTCTTTCTCTACCGACGCGCCTTTGCTCTGCTTTCCAGGGTTCGGCATAGTATTGAATATACTATCACGTTACGAACTGCCTGTAAAGAAACGAAGGAGAAGAGCAGGCCGGTCGAACGCGCCGTGCACAGAGGACGCAGCGGTTGTCAGCGGACTCCCCTTGAGAGCCTCTTGGCTCCTCTCTACGACCGTGGGACCTTTGCGGGAAACGCTCCTTGGAGGGATCCTACGTACGCCGGACCCTGCAGGAGATGCGTAGGCCCTTCGGGCTTGCGGGCGGAGAGTGTGCACGGCGACCACCTATGCATTCACGAACCGTCTCAGCATGGCTGAAAAGCAGTACACGCGGTGCGCCGCTACACTCCATCGACTCCCACCAGACGACAGACACTCCCGGCGGTGCGGGGAACGTCAAGAGCGCAGTGCTCGCAACGGAACGGGCACTACGCGAAGGTTTTCCAGAGCGTCCACGAACCCAAGAGGCATGTCAGCACGGCGACCACGATTCGCAGATCGACCGTACGCACGATCATCCGCGTCGTCCATGATGCTAGCGGGGCCGCCAGCACGGCCCCTACGACGACCGGCACATAGAAGCTCCAGTGTCCCTGGAGCCAACCGATCCCCCCGTTCAGCGCAAGATACACGGCAAACCCGATCGCACAGATTACGCCTTCGGTGAAGCAGGCGATCCCCACGGCGTTTCGTACCCCGTGGCCTGACAGGATCTGTCCCGACACAACGAGTGGGCCGTACCCCCCGCCCGAGATCCCCTTGTTGAATGCGGCCACGGCGCCGATCGCGAAGATTCGAGGGTACGAGAAGCGAATCCGATGATTGCGAAATACGAACACAAGAACGCCCATCACGATCACCATCACGCTGATGTACGCTCTGACCGCCTGATTCGAGAGGCTGGACGATACGACGACGGCGGACGCGGACCCAATGGTACCCGTGATCGCAAGCAGGGCAATGATCCTTCGGTCTGGGCTCCCGCGCCGAAGGGAGATGTTTCCGAACGTGTGGTGGGAGCCACCGGAGACGAGACCGGTGATGAATCCCGTCAGAAGGACGGTCGGAACGATGACGTCCGGCGGATATCCAAGCAGCAAGAGAATCGGTGTCAGTGTCGTTCCGTATCCCATGCCGAGAGATGCATTCACGTACTCGCTGACGAACGAGAGCATGCCGACAAGAACGGACACCGTTGACCCTTCCCCCCTACTGCACAGATACCGAGACGGTTGGTGCCGTCACGTATAGAGGTGCAGTATACTCCGAACGGAGTACAAAGGAGCTGGACATGACCGACCGCGTGACGCTCAAGATCCCCCGGCCGCTGTACAACACGCTGAAGCGGGTAATCGAAGGGACGGGGTACCGAAGCGTAAACGAGTTTGTCGTGCACGTGCTCCGCGATCTGGCCGCCGATCTTCCGTCACAGCCAAGGGCGATGACCTCGGACGAAGTCGACCGGATCCGACAGCGTCTGCAAAATCTTGGGTATCTCGAATAGCACGGAGGTTCTCTCTATGTCCGATGGATTTGTTCTGTGGTTCACCGGTTTGTCCGGTTCAGGCAAGACAACGCTCGCCAAGGCGGTCGAAGCGGCGCTGATCGACCGGGGAATCCACGACGTTCAACGCCTCGACGGCGACATCGTGCGCCAGGATCTCACGCGGGATCTTGGGTTCTCCAAGGAGGACCGAGACGAGAACATCCGCCGAATCACCTTCGTGGCGGAACTGCTGTCGAACAACGGCGTGGCGACGATGTGCTCGTTCATCTCTCCGTATCGAAACGCACGCGCCAACGCGCGCGCGCGCTGCCGCAACTTCATCGAGGTGTTCGCCGACTGCCCGTTGGAGACGTTGATCGACCGAGACCCCAAGGGGCTGTACAAGAAGGCGTTGGCCGGCGAGATCACCGGCTTCACCGGCGTCGATGATCCGTACGAGGCGCCGGAGGCACCGGAGATCCTGGTTCACACCGGACACGAAACGGTTGAGGAGTCGACCCGAAGGATCCTTGCATACTTGGAGGAGAATGGCCACATCGATGTTTCGGGCGATTCTTTCACAGCCGTTCGATCCGCCCCGACGGATCTTGTGAACCGCATTGCGACAACACCGGAGAACCTTCCGAAGCCGAGCGGGCCAACCATCACGTTGTCCAATGCCTTGCTGTGCGAACTCGACGCCATCGGCTGTGGTCTGTACACGCCTCTTACCGGGTTCATGACCGAGGCCGACTACCGACACGTCGTCGATTCGATGCGGCTGTCCGACGGCACGGTCTGGGCGGTGCCCGTCGTCCTTCCCGTGCCTGGCGAAGCGTTCGCGCAGGTCAAGCACGGCATGGTCCTCGCGCTGCGAGGAGAAGACGGAGAGACGTACGCGCTCATCGAGGTGAAGGACGCGTTCACGCGAGATCGTGAGGCGGAGGCTGCATCGGTGTACGGGACGACCGACCGTGCACACCCCGGCGTCGCCCGCCTGATGGACGAGCCGAGCACTGTCATCGGTGGAGACGTGCACGTCCTGAAGCGTGCCCCCATCACGTCCGATCCACACAACCTGGATCCTGTCGAGACCCGTCAGGCGTTCGCCGAGAAGGGCTGGAAGACGATCGTCGCCTTCCAGACGCGCAACCCGATTCACCGAGCCCACGAGTATCTACAGAAGTGCGCTCTCGAGATCGTGGACGGGCTGTTCATCAATCCGCTGATCGGCGATACAAAGGAGGGGGACATTCCCGCGGACATCCGCATGGCGTGCTACGAGACGCTCCTGTCCGCGTACTACCCGGCCGACCGGTCGCTGCTCGGCACGTTCCCGATCCCAATGCGGTACGCCGGACCCCGCGAGGCCATCCACCATGCGATCTGCCGTCGCAATTACGGGTGCACCCACATCATCATCGGACGCGACCATGCCGGTGTCGGCAACTACTACGGTACGTACGACGCTCAGGAGATCTTCGACCGGTTCACACCGGGCGAGATTGGGATCACGCCGCTCAAGTTCGAGCATGCGTTCTTCTGTACTACATGCGGGCAGATGGTCAGCCGCAAGACCTGCCCGCATGGCAAGGAGAGCCACGTATTCCTGTCGGGGACGAAGGTTCGCGAGATGTTGCGCGAGGGAAAGGACCTACCTCCCGAGTTCACACGTCCGGAGGTCGCCGAGGTGCTGCGAAAGGCGTATGAGGAACAGGGGGACGGGGGACACGGGACCGGAGAGAGGGGATAGGACACAGGGGGAGCGATGGAGCGCCAGGGCCTGGCCCTGCGATACGTCCACTGCTCAACAGCTTCCTCGCGCAGAGCACGCCAAGATCGCAGAGGAAGGCAGCAGGCTCCTTGGGGTAACGCCCCTCTGTAAGCACAAGCCCGAAGGGCTTGCGGCAGCCTCGCGCAAAGATCGCAAAGAACACCAACACACTGCTTGGAGTACCACCCTTTGATGATTCTCTTGGCGGCTTCCGCGAGAGACGGCCTGTGACATGGTTGTCGTTGCACACAAGGTGCGCCGCTGCCTTCTGTTGTGTCGGGGCTACTGCTCGACAGTATGCCCGATACGCAACAGCGTCTCGCGCAGACAGACGGCTGTTCGCGCTCCGCACAGCCCGTACGAACGGAACGCCGCGCACCGTTTCTTTACGACAAGACAAGGAGGACGGCGAAGCAACCCCTGTCTCCCGCAGAGCACGCCGAGACCGCAGCGGAACCCAAGACCGTTCGTTGTCTCCAGCCCTGACCATCTAAAGGTCCTCTCTGCGTCCTTTGCGAGCTCTGCGGGAAGCCGCCGTTCATGTTCTCCGTGCCGCTCGAAACGCTTACGAAGTGAGAACATGCGAGAGATCGCCACCGTTCACTAGCAGAGAATCCGCAAGCGCGGGCATGGCCCGAGCGGCGGCAATACAATGGCGACATGAAGAAGCTCGTGGTCATTGGGTTGGATTGCGCCGATCCTTCGCTCGTGTTCGACGAATTCCTCGACGGCCTACCGACCCTCCGTAGCCTGATGGCTCGATCGGAGTACGGCGTACTCCGATCGTCCACGCCTCCGATCACCGTTCCGGCATGGATGTGCATGGTGACGGGAAAGGATCCCGGCCAGCTCGGCGTATACGGATTTGAGCACCGATACGGTCCGGGATACACCGAGACCGAGATCGCTTCGTCGGCCGTGCTTCGCCACCCGACGGCCTGGGACCTCCTCGGACGGCGCGGTCTACACTCCATCGTACTCGGCGTCCCGATGACGTACCCGCCTCGACCGATTCGCGGCGCGTTGATCACCGGCATTCTCACGCCGAGCGAGGCGTCCCCGTACACGTATCCCTCGTCACTGAAGGCCCAGGTCGAAGCGTGGGTCGGACCGTACCGGTATGACATCCCCTACTTCCGCCACCAGGACCGAGCGCAGCTCATACCGGACGTTCGGCGGATGACCGAGCAACGATTCCGGCTCGCATCACAGCTGGCTGCAAACCGGCCGTGGGACTTCCTGATGGTTATCGAGATGGGACCGGACCGAATGCATCACGCCTTCTGGTCCGACCACGATCCCACCCACCCATCGCATGATCCCTCGAGCCCCTTTTGCTCCGCCCTGCGCGAGTACTACGAGTTCCTCGACGCCCAACTTGGGATGTTCCTCCATACCGTGCCGACCGATGCAGACGTGGTGGTTGTATCGGATCACGGGGCGCAGGCGATGCGCGGAGGCTTCTGCCTCAACGAATGGCTGATGGAACGAGGGGATCTGACGCTGCATCGTCATCCGACGGAGCGTACCGGCATCGACCCGCTCATTCGCCACGGCGCCGTGGACTGGTCACGAACCAGAGCATGGGGAACCGGTGGGTACTGCGGCCGGATCTTCGCCAACATACGAGGGCGGCAGCCGAACGGAACGCTGTCCGAATCCGAAACCGAACGGTATCTAGGAGACGTGTCGTCTGCGTTGAAGGAGATTCCGCTGCACGGGAACGATCGACGGATCGAGACGAAAACGTTCCGGCCGTCGGAGATCTACCGCGAAGTCAACGGGCATCCTCCCGACCTACTGGTCCACTTCGGCGACCTCGCATGGCGCTCAATCGGCTCCGTCGGGCTCGGACAGCTGCAATCCAGCGAGAACGACACCGGCCCCGATCACGCCAATCACCGCACGGAAGGCCTGTACATCCGTCCGCCACACGGTCGACCACCCGGACGAGGCCCCGAGCAGCAGATCACCGACGTACACGGCTGGATCCTCGATCATTTCGTCGTGAAGGAGGTTGGAGAATTCGTGCCATAGTGGCCCGCGGATTCACATCTGGTGAGCGTTTCCCGCGACACCGAAGACGCAAACGGCGCCGCTCCGGACTACGTCCTTCGCTAGCTGAGAATGCGCAGGTCGCCCCGCGCATTCTCAGTTAGTGAGCGTTTCCAGTACTACTGGAAACGCGAACGGCAGCCTCGCGCAGAACTCGCAGAGATCGCGAAGAAGACCAGCAATGGGTGATACCCCCCCAACTGGAGCGGCGGCTTGCGGCAGTGAGTGGCGAAACCGGCTGTAGCGTATTCGTCAGAGAATGCGCAGGTTACTCCGCGCGCATTTAAGTAAGCGAGGGCGTGAGCCCGAGCGGCAGCCTCACGCAGAGTTCGCAAAGAAGGCCGCCACCCAATCAGGGTCGAACCCAGCGCTTGATGAGCCTGTGACAGAAACGCACGGCGTTTCTCCGTAGGCAAGGACGCAGGCCTTGCGGCCGCTTCTCAGTAGGTGAGCGCCGTGTACGGCGCTCACGGCGTGTCCTCTGCGAGAGACGCCTGTAGTGTGACTTGTCGTCACACACAAGGTGCGACGCTACCGGTGCAGCTCCTCGCCGGCGCCTTGTAGCTCAAACGGCTGCTCGGCCGACGCCTACGTATCGGAACCCCGCCTCCTGAAGAGCGAGATCACGTAGCGTGTTGCACCCATCGACAATGCAGGCGCTCCCCATGCTCTGACCGATCCGTCCGTAGTCAAGATCGCGGAACTGCGACCAATCCGTAAGAATCAGGATCGCGTGAGCGTCCGCGGCCGCCTGGTACGGATCGTCGAAGAAATCGATCGACGGTCGGAGCTCACGCGCTTCCGGAACCGCAATCGGGTCGTACGCTCGAACCCGTGCCCCTTCCTGGGTCAGAAGGTCGATGATCCGAAGCGAAAGCGATGTCCTCACGTCGTTCGTCCCCGGCTTGAACGCGAGCCCGAAGACGGCGATCTCCTTGCCGTACAGGAGGTAGCCGACCAGGTTGCGCAGTTTCATGACGATGCTGCGCAGCTGTGCTTCGTTCTTCTCGAGAACGCCGCGAAGCACGCCCGGCTCATACCCGCTCGCCTCCGCAATCCGAATCAATGCCGACAGGTCCTTCTCGAGGCACGGGCCGCCGAATCCAACCCCCGCCTGGAGGTACTGGGGGCCGATCCGATCGTCGTACCCCATCCCCCGTGCCACCTCGAGAACGTCGGCTCCCACCCGCTCGCAGATCAACGCAATCTCGTTGATGTACGAGATCCGGGTTGCGAGGAACGCATTGGAGGCGTACTTGATCATCTGCGCTGATGCAATGCTTGTCTCGACCAGTGGGGTGCCCCGACGCAGAGGGAACGTCGTATCAGCTGTAGTTGCGTTTTCGTTATCGGAGGCAAGAAACGGCTGGTACAGCGCCTGCATCACGGCGCGTGCCCGTTCGGAACCCGTACCCACCACGATCCGCGTGGGGTTGTAGAAGTCGTACAGCCCGCGACCCTCCCGAAGGAACTCGGGGTTCGATACGATGTCGAAGTCCTCGCCTTCCCGCTTCTTCGCGCCGAGGATGCTGCAGACGAGTTCCACCGTCCCGACGGGGACCGTCGATTTGACAACCAGGACCTTGTAGCCGTCGATGTACTGCGTGATGTCCTTGGCTACACCGATCACCTGGGATAGATCGGCGTCCCCGCCGTCCTTCTGGGGGGTTCCGACCGCTACGAAGATCACGTCGCCGTGCCGGACGCCATCTTCCAGGCGGGTTGTGAAACGAATGGTCTTCCGTTCGAGGGAGCGCGCCAGAGCAGCGGAGAGATCGACGTCCTGCTCGTGGATCGGAGACTCGCCGCCGTTCATCATCCGGACGCGTTGCTCGTTGATATCAACGTTGACAACGGAGTGACCGAGCTCCGCGAGTCCGAGACCGGTGATGAATCCGACATACCCGCTTCCGCCGATGACTGTGACGTTCATGCGCAGCCTCCTGTTCACTCGTTCACGCTGTGGGCAAGGATGTGTACAGAGTACCCGCGGCAGTTCGGCTCTGCACCATAGAGACGTTGAAGACACGCTACCGCTTGGATCCTTACTGAGCGAATCGCGAATCCATGAACGCCTCTCGCGTACAGCTCGTTACGGAAGCGGAAAGCAGAAACGACATGCTCTAGAGGAATGCTTCTTGTACTCCCTTGGCGATCTCTACGGCCTCTGCAGCCTCTGCGGGAGACTGTCGTTCGCTGCTTCGCAGCTCACTTACTGAGAATGCGCAGGGGATCGCCGTACGCATTCTCCGTTAGCGAAGGACGTAGTCCGGAGTGGCGCCGTTCACCGCTTCGCGGTTCACTGACTGAGAATGAGAAGGAGGTTACGATACGCATTCTCGAACCTTCTCAGCATGGATGAGAAGGCAGCACCCAAGGTGCGACATTACACGACTACGACTTCTTCTTGAAGCTCGATCGCAAACCGATTGAGAACCCGCGCCTTCATTTGCTCGAGGAGGCGGAGGATCTGCGTTGCCGTCGCCGAACCGTCATTGAGGATGAAGTTCGCGTGTTGGCTCGACACGACGGCACCGCCCTCTCGCAGCCCCTTGCACCCGGCCTGGTCGAGCAAGGCCCCGGCCGGCGGTCCCGCGGGAGGGTTCCGGAACGCGCAGCCGAACGAGGCGCCTCTCGGTATCGTCCGCTCTCGCTCCGTAAGCTGCGTACGCGCGGCCGCCCTCGTCTTCTGCGACGTGCTGCGGACCAGCCGAAGCTCGACCTCGCTAATCAGCCCGTCCATCGAACGGGTCTGAAGCGCGCTCGTCCGGTACCCGTAGGCCATCGCCGACGCAGGGACGACCTCGGTGCGATCGCTCGTCGCGCAGACCACATGGGTAACCACGTCGGCCATGCAGCCGCGCGCGCATCCGGAGTTCATCACCGCCGCACCACCGACGGTCCCCGGGATTCCGCACGCCCACTCGAGCCCCGACAGTCCCTGATCGCACGCACGCTGCGCCACAGCGGCCAGCGGTTCCCCCGCCGCCACAGTCCACCGTTCTCCTCCCGTTGCTTCGACCCCGCAAAGAGATCCAAGGTGGATCACGACGCCGTCGTATCCGCGATCGCTCACCAAGAGGTTTGTCCCCCCGCCAAGCGGGAGGACGGAGATCGAAGACGCCTTCGACCAGGCGAGAACCCCGATCACCTGGCGGACATCGCGGGGTTTGGCGAAGTGGCGCGCCGGGCCGCCGACCCGAGCCGACGTGTACAGCGAGAGGGAAACCTCTCCCTGCAGGATGGCGGCCGGCGATCGGTCTCGATCGGAAGGCAGCATGGTGCTCAGACTAGCATCGAATGCATTGAGCGCGTTCCTCCAGCACGTCGAACGTGATCCGGACGGTCGTGCTGGCTCCACGGTTGTCGTACACCGTCAGCTGCACCGCATGCTTCCCCAGAGTGGTGAAGGTGTACCGATACGAGGCCACCTCCGTGAGCACGGGCTCCTCTTCGTCTACGGTCCATCGATAGGCGACGACCCGGCCGTCGACGTCTTGCCCGAGCGCGAGGAACGGCGTGAGTTCGTCCACGACCGTTCCACGAACGTAGGTGTTCGCAAACGCGGCGCTGGGGGCAACGTTTGCCGGAAGCTCCGAGACCAGGTCGAATGCCTTGTAGACGGTGTCGAACCGAACGTCCTCGGAACCATCGGCCCACGCCACCGACGCAACGCGGGACGCGCCCGTTAGTGCAGCGGAGACCGGGACCCACCCGGTGCCTTCGGCCAGCGGAATCCCCACCAGGATCCACGAGATGGCGGTTCCTGTCGGTCCGGTTCCTTCGGCCAGCAACACCTCATAGCCGGATGACGCGAGAACGCCGGCAACGAACTGGGCCACGTCCCGGTCGGACCACACCAGTCGCGACATCTGCTGCGCAGTGAGCGGGATGTCCGTCGCCAACACGGATTCCAACGCCCAGATCGCGCTCAGGAATGCGCTCCGGCTCGACTGCGCCATGTCCACCAGGTCGATCACGGTCGGTGATTCGACCGCACCGACTAGAAGCGACACAGCAGCAAGCACTAGACCGATGACTGCTCCAGCTCGCCTGCGGGTCTGCTTTCTCACGTTGTCTCCTTCGATTGCCGGGATGTCAGCTGAAGCCAGAGTATAGCCTGCACGGCTTCGCGTTTCGCACGCTGACATACGTACAAAAAAAGCGGGCCCTGGTTTCCCAGGGCCCGAAGTATCGTCTTTGATCTCTGGTTTCTTACGGCCAGGTAACGATGAAGCCAAGATCCCACGTCTGCAGGGCATTGACCACATCGTACGTCAGGCCCATCGTGAACTTGAACTGCGAGGCCACGACGAGGCTCATATCGGCCTGGAATTCCGCAATGTCGAACAGGCTGAGGCTGTTCACGTCGAAGAACACCATGATGTCGAACGTGAACGGACCACAGCAACCGTCGTCGTCGGTCGAGATCTTGTAGGCCTCCCAGTAGGGGGTCCCAGCAAGGATGCTCGGCTTCGCTCCGGCGCCCCAGTAGGAGATGCCGTAGAAGTCGACTCCGCCGATCGTGCAGCCAACGTCGATACCGCTGATGACGATATCACCGATGGTGAGAACCGACAGCGGGCCGGTCCCACCGGTGGTGACGATGTCCGCATAGAGACCGAAGTCACAGCTGACTTCACCCAGCGCGATGTGCGGGGTGAGGGTCAGCGTCTTCGACTCGAGCTCGAACAGCAGGCAGGCGTCAAGCGACAGCCACGGAATGTTGGCGACCGTCAGGCCGGTGACGCAGAACTTCGCGTACTGGAATCCGGCACACGTGAAGTTGATCGTCGCCGCGATATCCGCGCAGCAGAACGGGAAGCCGGCCGTGATCGTGATGCCCTGCCAGTCCAGGTCGCAGTTGTCCCCCGGAACTGCCGGATCGACACTGTAGGCCAGGTGACCGAACGAGAGCGTACCCGAAATGGTGACCAGGTTGGTCGAGCCGGACGCGGTGATGTCGAGGGTCAGGTCGTTCGGGTACAGCGTGAAGACCATCCCGAACGTCATGCCACCCATCGTCACGCCGCCTTCGACGATCCACTTCTCGAACGCGCCCGCGGGATCGAGATCCAGCGTCGAGTCGAAGAGGTAGGCGCCGAGCGAACCGACGGCCGTGAAGACCTGGTCGCTCCAACCGGTGTCGATGAAGGTCGTCGCGGAACCGAACGTCCAGCCGCCGACCGCGTAGTTCACGGTCAGCGTGGAGCTGAAGTCAAGAGCGGTGGCGAAATTCATCTGCGTGGCGTCGATGCTGATATCGACCGTCCACGTTCCTGAAAGGGTTTGGCCGAAAGCGGCTACACCCAAACCAAAGATGATCGCAAGGCTAAGTACGAGAGCCCTTTTCATTAGTAACTAACCTCCTTACGCAGTCTGAACAATTGGCTTTCGACAAGAAGCTTTTCTGATCGAAAGGTGTCTCTCGAACGACCACCTCCTCGTTGGTCAAGATTCGCCTCTCCACTAGATCTGAGGTCATCATAGTCCAGGTCCGATGGCAAGTCAAGAGGTCTGTATTACACTCCCGCCGTCGTTCGCACTGCTCACACCGTGAGCATCTCCCTTACTGAAAATCTGTCCGGCGAGTCGTGTGCGGGTCGAGAACGGCGGGACTTCTAGTATAGCCGGTGTCTGCCTGCGACCTCTGCGGGAGACCGCCGTTCACTGCCGCAAGCCCTTCGGGCTCTCGTACGAAAGGATGAGCGGGGATTCCCCTGCGCAGTCTCCAAGGTACGCGAAGGGCACCGTCCTGAGCGACGCGCGCGTTGCGCGAGATGGCCGTTCGCACGACACACACCGCTCACGAACGGAACGCCGCGGAACGTTTCTCTACGACAAGACTTGAGGAGGAATATAGAGCAACCCCTGTCTCACGCAGAGCGCGCCAAGACCGCAGAGGAGTCTGACCGTTCGTTTTATCTCCAAACCAGACCATCTGAAGGTCCTCTCTGCGTCCTTTGCGAGCTCTGCGGGAGGCCGCCGTTCACTGCTTCGCGGTTTGCTGTCCCAGGCCCTTCGGGTTCTCGTACGAAAGGATGTGCGGGGATCGTCCTACGCAGCCTCAAGGGACGCGAAGGACACCGTCCTGAGCAGCGCGCGCTGCGCGAGACGGCCGTTCGCACGACACATAACGCTCACGAACGGAACGCCACGAAACGTTTCGCTACGACAAGACTTGAGGAGGAAGATAGAGCAACCCCTGTCTCCCGCAGAGCGCGCCAAGACCGCAGAGGAGTCTGACCGTTCGTTCTATCTCCAGACCAGACCATCTGAAGATCCTCTCTGCGTCCTTTGCGAGCTCTGCGGGAGGCTGCCGTTCGTGGTCTCCGTGCCGCCGGCAACGCCCACGAAGTGAGCGCGTGCAAGAGAT
>Ga0272442_10007055_pt1 | contig 14616 bp, 10 predicted proteins | sample SSMForm2O_FD_200262 | JGI IMG/M metagenome (GOLD analysis project Ga0272442, IMG submission 200262) | Marine sediment archaeal communities from Little Sippewissett salt marsh, Falmouth, MA, United States - SSM-Form-2O | ecosystem: Environmental > Aquatic > Marine > Wetlands > Sediment ...
GCATCGTGGCGATCCCGATATCTTCCATTTCGGCCGGCACAACCCCGGTAACGTATTGATGAACATGGCCACAAGACAAGGGGACTACCCACTGAAAACCCTGAAGCTCCTTTGGCAAAGGGGGTTGGGGGATTTGTCGGTAAAATAAAATCCCCCTGTTTCCCCCTTTTTGAAGGGGGGAATTCCTATCAGGCCAGATTGTGGCATATACAGAATCGACTCATCAAAACGTGCCAAACCGCAAAGAGTTTTTAGCTTTATGTTATAGATATAAACTCAACTTTTTATGTACAACAAACCCTGAAGACCCAAAATCTATTTCTCAAGATAGTTAAACCGGGCACTGCTGTCAAGCAGAGCCCACACCAACAACGCGCGCGATACCTAAACAACCATGGACTCCTCTCACCCCGGCCAGAGCCCGAAAAGAAAACAGCTCAGAGATAAATCGTAGTTCAATCCTCGACAATAATCCTGCCTGCAAGAGGCTTTCGAGGTGTGCCGTCGGGATTTTTCCCAGCATTTTTCCAAGTGACCACATAATCAAAGCCGCCACTCTCGATAAAACACAAACTCGCCACGGCCTTCGGCTGTATTGTATTGGACACGAAAAAGCCGTCTCCGCTCACATGGAAGTTCGTGGGGTTCACGCAGGAAAGAGCCACCTGTCGGGCAGTGAATACTACCTCGATGTCGTCCGACGACTGATTCAGCCAGATGACGGTACCACCGGGCTGTATGACAAGCGTATCGGGCTTAAGTCCGAACAGTTGCGTAATACTGACGTAGGTGACCTTACTTTGCACCTCGCCTGCCGGGGGTTCCTGCGCACGTATGCCCGCCGATGTGCTGAAAAATACTGCTGTAACCATTACCAGCCCTGCTGCAAGACGTGTGAATATACTTTGCTTCATGGTCCAGTTACCTCCCGTGAAAAAAATCAAAGAACACCAACTGCTGGTCGGCCGGTCGTATCGCACGCCTGAAATCCGTTCACATACTGCCCTGCAGGGTCTTGAATAACGCTTAAAAAATCTTACCCGGGTTAAGGATGCCCTGCGGGTCGAACGCCTGCTTGATGCGCCGGTAGAGCGCTATCTCCTCAGGGCACTTGGCCATAGACAGGTAATCACGGCGGATATGACCGATGCCGTGCTCACCGGTGATGGTTCCTCCGTGCTGGAGCGCCCTGCGGTATATTGCCCGTTTCAGGTCCGGCAGCATGACCGCCCACTGCGCATCCGGCATACTGTCCTTCAGCACATCTAGATGCACGTTGCCGTCCCCGGCATGGCCGAACATGACAGAACGCAAAGACAGTGCGCACAAATACTCCTTGAGGCCGGCCAGAAACCCGGCGATCTCGGCGCGCGGCACAACGCAGTCTTCAGCCAAAAAGACCGGGCTCTCGGCACGCAGGGCTTCGCGGATCGAACGGCGGCCCTTCCACAGCCGTTCCTGCTGGACAGATGTCTCGGCAACATATATCCTGCCGGGGTCGATGGAACAGGCAGCGGCAACCGCCTCAAGACTCTCGTGGCAGGCCTGTTGCGATGCCCCTTCAACCTGAAGCAGGAGGTGCGCGCCGGCGTCGGCGCAGGTCATTTCCCGGCCAAGGTGGGCGGCAACAAGACGAATGGCATCCTGTTCCATGAATTCCAGCGTGGCCGGAACTATGCCCTGCTGCAGAAGCGAACTCACGGCACTGACCGCTTCCGGCATGTCTGCAAACGGCATCAGTATATCCAGGCTGTACGGAGGCGCGGGCACGAGCCGCAGATAGATTTTCGTAATAACAGCCAGGGTGCCTTCGGAACCCGTCAGCATGCCGCAGATATTATAACCCGTGGCATTCTTTACATACTTCCCGCCACTGGTGATTATGCTGCCGTCAGCCAGCACGAATTCAAGTCCGGTCACGTAATGACCGGTAATGCCGTACTTGACCGCGCGGGGACCTCCGGCGTTTTCTGCCACATTACCGCCGATTGAACAGCTATCAAGGCTGGCCGGATCAGGCGGATATAAAAGCCTGGACTGCAGGGCGGCTTTCTGGATGTCGGCTGTAATGGCACCGGGCTCGACCACAGCGACCAGATTGCGTCCGTCGATTTCAAGGATACGGTTCAGCCGCTCCATCGACAGCACGATGCCGCCTGCAACAGGGACAGCGCCGCCGGTAACTCCTGTGCCGGCCCCGCGCGGTGTTACCGGAACAGCATGCTCATTGCAGGTTTTCAAAACAATCGCAACGTCCTGCACGGATTGGGCGCGCACAACACACTCCGGCAGGGCGGAAAGATCGATGGTCTCGTCGCGGGCATATGTTTCAAGCACATCCGGGTCAAGCACAATCCGACCGGGTAAAACTGCGTTCAATTTTTCAATTACAGCGGCAACCGGTTTCATAACAGGCAATCACATAGAACGTCAATGGCGGCTGCGCAAGCCGCCTGTTGCAGGATTCTGCAACTGTTTGATTTGACTTTGTTATACCATCTGTGGTTATAATAACCAATCTTATTTTAACCCAGGCGCAACGATGACAGACACACCGGCGATATCAGCAAATGCATGTACGGCTTTCACAAAAGCCCTGCCGCAGCTGCTTGTTTTCACCAATGAAAAATTCAAGCTGGACAGCGCCTATGCTGCCGGGGAGACACACACGGTCAGTGCGGCCCATATTGAACAGTTCAACCGCGACCTTGCCGGACTGCTGGGAGGAATATATGCGTTCTCCCTGTTCCCCAATATCGAGGGTGAGTTTGTCCGTCTGGCAGGCATCCTGACAGCACATGGTGCAGGACGCCCCGTGATCGAGGCCGGTCTTAAGTCCTGGATCATGGCTGTCCAGACCCTGGTGAAACGCCCCGAATCCGACGAGCTGACAGGCCCCCTTGTCAGGTTGCTGCAGGGACTCGGCAGCCTGTGGTCCCGTGCAGCAGTCGCACCACCACCCCTCGAGGGAGATGCCCGGGTCATGCATGATCTGCTCATCGAACGCAACCGCAGGGGCGCAGCTGACAGCGTGCTCGCACTGCTGCGCAACGGCGCAACCATCGATCAGGCCTATCAGGGCACTCTGCTGCCCGCCCTGCTCAACATTCAACTCAAACAGCGCCAGGGGTCCATCACTGCTGCCCAGGAACAGGCTGCCGCCGATATCTGTCGCTACATCATGTACCGCGTACTCGACAGCATTGTCAACGAGCAACAATTTCCCTTCAGGGTTCTGGCAGCATGTATGCCGGACGAACATGATCTGCTCGGCTCGGAGCTTTTCGCGAACTATCTTGAGATCCGGGGCTGGCAACTGCTGTTCATGCGCGAGCCTCACACACTCGATGAAGTCGTTCAGGCGGCACTGTCATACGAGCCCCATATCGCCGTGCTGTCGGCAGCCTCGATCCAAAGCCTGCCCGCAGCCGTTGAACTTGCTGCGCGCATAAGGACAGCCTGGCCCCCGGTCTGCATCGCCCTCGAGGGCCGGGCAGCACTGCTTGCCCGCGAACGCCTTGATGCCCGCATCGACACGGTCACCAGCGGATTCGAACGAGGGCACCAGAGCCTCTTAAAACTGCTCGAACGTCCGAGCGCACACAAAGATTAGTGGCGCACGAAAACAACGCTGCATGACTCAGCAGCACACCCGACACCGGAAAACACATCACCATGCGCAGTATTGTCGCCCTTAAAATCCTTTTGTACGACAAGGCAACCACGGCCGGATCGCTGATCGGCGTAATCGCGATCGTATTCCTCGTAGGCCAGCAACTGTCCGTGCTGTTCGGCCTTTTTTCCTACATGTCGGTGCTCGTCGACCATAGCGGCGCCGATATCTGGATATGCAGTAAAAACACCGACAACATCAACGCCACCGACACCCTGCCGGAACGCTATGCCGACCGCGTCAGCGGCCTGCCCTTTGTTGACTGGGCCGAACCGGTCCTGTTCGGCAACGCGACCTTTATCACCAGTAAGGGCAAGGCGGAATCGCTGCAGGTGGTCGGCCTGCGCCCCTCCAGCCATGCGCTGTGGCCCTGGCGGTTTTACAAGGGAAGTGCCCTTGATCTTCTGCAAAACGAAGGACTGACCCTGGAACGACTCGACATGGGCGTATACGGCAATCCCGCAATTGGAGACGTATTTGAGGTCAACGAAGTACGCGTGCGCATCAGTGCAATAACACAGAGCATCAAGGGGTTTTCCGGCAGGCTTGTATTCACCAATGTGGTCAAGGCCCGCGACATCCTCAATACGACACCCGGACGCTGCAAGGCCGTCGTGGCCAAACTGCGGCCGGGCATTACGCTCGGGGACGGCATCGATGCCATACGCACGATACTGCCTGATACGGAAGTCATGTCGAGCGCACAGCTTTCGGCACGCACCAGGATATACTATGTCAAGAACACCGGCATGGGCGGCAGCTTCGGATTTTCAACCCTTATCGGCGCGCTGGTCGGCATCATCATCATCACACTCACGATGTATACCGGTGTGCTGCAGCGCCAGAAAGACTTTGCCGTGCTGCGCGCCCTGGGTGCTCGTAAGAGCGATATTTTTGTTATCGTCCTATGTCAGTCACTGATCATTGCCCTGACCGGCATTTTCATTGGCTTCCTGCTGCTGGGTTCTTTCCTTAACGGCACGGTTGACACGTCCCTGCCGGTCTACATGCCGCGCCAGATAGCGCCCATGCTGGCACTCGGTACGCTGCTGCTGTGCATGCTTGGATCTCTGCTGGCCGTGCGCAAGGCGATCAGCGTGGAACCGGCCTCTGTGTTCAGGTAAAAGGAGACGAGACTGTGTCGCAATTCGCGAAGTGTCATTCTGAGAAGCCGAAGGCGCCGAAGAATCTCTATGTTTTATATACACTGACTGCGCATGCTCAACCGGAGATCCTTCGCTTCACCCAGGATGACATGCATTGTTTCGATTATCGCACAGCCTCGACAACCGCGTTACAAAGCGCACGACACGCAATGTTCATAAAAAAATAGACCAACCATGCCTGAACCTTTTTTAAAACTTGACGCTATCGCGCGCGATTTCTACGATGGGCGCAATTTGCGGCGCGTACTGCATACAACCGACCTGGCAATTTATCCCGGCGAATTCACCATTCTTGCCGGTCCTTCGGGCAGCGGCAAAACGACCCTGCTGACCATCATGGGCCTGATACTCAAGCCGTCTGAGGGCACCATAACCATCCGGGGCGAAAAAGTCACAAAAATGTCGGAAAGCGCACTTGCATCCCTCAGGCTGCAAAATTACGGTTTTGTGTTCCAGCTGGCCGAGTTGCTGCCGGCACTGAGCGTGATGGAAAATATCATTGTGGCAAGCGGCATCCAGGGCCGCCGCGTCCCCGCTGCCCTGCGCCGTCGGGCCGAAGAACTGCTTGACGGGTTCGGCCTTTCCGAATGCATTCACATGCGCCCGCTGCAGCTTTCTGGCGGCCAGAAACAGCGCGTTGCCATCGTGCGCGCCCTTGTCAATGAACCGGCCGTGCTGCTGTGCGATGAACCGACATCCGCCCTGGACTCCGAATCGAGCTCCATTGTACTCGATGCACTTAAAAAACTTTCGCGCGACACATCACGCGCCATGCTCATGGTGACCCATGATCCGCGTGTATTTCCGTTTGCCGACCGTCTGATTAAAATTGAAAATGGTTCAATCGTCTCCGACACGCGCACTATCGACCAACCCTTATCAGGAGAGCAGCACTGATGAAGAAAACATTAAAAATTGTACTGCTGGTAGCCGTCGTGCTAGCGGGCGGCATATTCATCGTATCGAGCTTCCTGAAAGCATCGCGGCCCCCGCAGGCGGCGCAGCCTCCCGACATAGGCAAGACGCCGGTTAAAATTTACGGCGTGATAGAGCCTGCCGGCCGCGAAGTTTTCGTCAGCCCGCCGTTTACCCGTCGGATCATCAGCCTGCACGCCGCTGAAAGCGATACGGTTGAACGCGGCCAGCTGCTGGCACAGATGGAAAACAGTGTCGAGTCCGCACAGGTTTCCCTGGCTGAGAGCAAAATCGATCTTGCGCGCAAGTCCATCGAGCTGGAAGAAGACGATGCTAAACGCTCCCGCGAGCTGTACAAAAAAAACATCGACTCAGAATACCAGTACGTACAGGCGACACTTCAAAAAGAGCTCGAAGAAAAACGCCTCCTGGTCGCCATCGACGAGCTCAGGCTCGCCAGGGCACAGCTCGAGCAGACGATGCTGCGCTCCCCTATTGACGGCGTAGTGTATAAATTCGATATACGGCTTGGCGAGACCCTGACGTCCGGCGACAACAGCCGTATTATCCTGGGCGAGCGCGGTTACTGGGCCCGCATGTGGGTTGAATCATTCTGGCGAAACCGCATACGACCTGGAACGTCGTACGTGCTCCGGGACAGCGAGACCCGCGAAAAGATCGGAACCGGTCTTTTCCTGAAACAGACACCCTATATGGGACGACGGGATTTCCGCACGGAAGACCTGCAGGAACGATTTGACACCAAATTTCAGGAAGTCATTCTCGAGGTAACACCCGAGGCCGACAGCCTTCCCATCGGGCTTACGGTCATCGCGGAACTGGCCGAACCCGGCCGCTAGAGCCCGGCAGGCCAGAGCAGCAAAAGGCTGCCTAGGCCAGGCGCCGCTTTGCCTCAGCCTTGCTTATCTTCATCACGTCCTTAAGCTGCCGGGCAGTATTGGCGCGCAGTTTCAATGTTGCTTTCTTGCGTTCCCAGACTGAAACGAGCTGATTGCTGACACCGACAAGCGTCGCAAACTCCTGCTGGGAAAGTCCCAGCCGCTTGCGCAGTTTTACGATCCCTGACCCGTCGACACCGGCGGCGGATACCGGCTGCGCCCCAAGGCCCGACGAACCGCGGGCCTTGCCGGACTTCTTTATTTTCCTGTCTTTACCCAGCCGCGCATATACATCGACCTTTTTCTCGTTTTTCAATGCAGCCAGCGCAGCGCGCACCGCGGCGCTCCGTATCTGCACGCGCCCTTCCTTGGTCTCCCAGACCGCAACAACCTGCGAACTCACACCCAGCAAAGCGGCAAGCTCAGCCTGTGTAATGCCCAGACGTTTGCGCATGCTTTTCAACGATTTTGCCGTTACACGCAGACCTTCAGGCGCTTCAGGGACCTGAGCGCCGCCCGCCGGCCTGTGCCGCACTCCAGGCGACAGGGCCTTGTACTGCTTCTCAAGCGCAGCAAGGCGCCGCCGGGCTTCTACATGTGATTTTTTCAGACCTGACAGTGCTTTTTTCTGATCGGATTTCAGCTGGGAAATTTCCCTGCGGACAATACGCTGGATCTCTTCCTTGAAAATTTTTGCAATACTGGACATGCTCTCCGCCCCCATATGTAAGAAAATTAGCTGTTCACTGCCTGCGCGCACTGCATACGCGTGCAAACAAGGCGGTTATGCAGCAGACAACGCGCTGCAATGGGCCTCTATACTCAAATTGCAGGATTATGCGAACCGATACCGGACGCGACTACGACGCTACTACTAAATCGTCATGCGGGCAAGTAAAAATTTTTGAAACTGAAAATCTACAAAGCGCCACCCGATCATTCAATACTTTATTTCGATATGAGATTTCGCGCGAAGGTCCGCATACCACTTCGTATACAGTTTTTCAAAAGCCCGACCGTAAAGCACCGGCCTGATATCACGCTCATGCGTCCTCCAGCTCGGCTCGGCTTCTCCTGTATCACGAAAGGTGACCACGATAATATGAAATCCGAGCGGTGACCTGATCACGGGACTAACTGTATCCAGGGGGATACTGAAGGCGACCTGTTCAATCTCCGGAAGCAACTGATTTTTATAGAAAAACCCGAGATCGCCGCCCCGATCGGCAGACGGACACTGAGAATAGGCGACGGCGAGCTGCTCGAATGATGCACCGGCCTCGAGCTGTGCCCTGAGCGAATCTGCCCGTTCATGTATGGCATTCACCTGCTGCTCCGTCAAATCCCTGTCTGACTGCAGCAGTATCTGCTTCAGGCGTACACGCGGGCCTCGTTGCTCTTTGGGCTGAATGTTCTCGCGGTAATATCTTTCCATCTCAGCATCACTGACGGTAACCCTGGCATGCACCTCGCGACCGATCAATTCCGATGTCATCAGCTCGGTACGCACTTCAGCGCGGACGTCCTCAACGGTGAGACCGGCGCCTTCAAGCTGGCGCTGTAGACCCCTTACAGTCATATTATTGCGTGCGAGAATATCCTGCACAGCCCTTGCAACCGCATCATCCCTAACCGTTATGTTCAAACGTCGGGCTTCCTGCATTAACAGCTTTCTCTCTACCAACTGATCCAGCAGCTGCTTTCTTATGTTTCGATCAAGCTCGTTCTGATCATCCGCTCCGAGCGTCGTGAGTGCGATGTGCCTGTTGAATTCAGACTGCGTGACGATCTCGTCATTTACAACCGCCAGGATCCGGTCAAACGCCTCTCCGGCACAAACCCGTGACAACGAAAAAAACAGCAGGCAAACAAAAACTGCAGCAACTGCTCGTTTCATATCCTCGCATATCCTTTAAAAATAATAACGGCACACGCCGTCGTTCCCATTCAAAAATTTTATTACTATACCCCTTTACACCCGGGATTGCAACTGTTTCAAAACCCGGTGTGCTTCTGCGGCAAGGTCGACCTGCGCGCCGACCCTCACGTGCAGCTTCAACTCGGGCGTAAACCTCATCCGACCTGGATCTGCACTGACGGTTCTCACAATATCGTCAAGCCGCGCGGACGCCTCTTCATGAAAACTAAACACAATACAACCCTTGGTCCAGTCAAGCGCCGTTACAAGCTGTTCGCGCAAGGCAATACGCAGGCGCGCAACTTCCAGCAGACGTTCGACCTGCCCGGGAAGAGCCCCGTAGCGGTCACGCATTTCAGCCGCGATGTCCGAAACCTCATCCTCTGCAAGCACGGCGGCGATCCGGCGGTACAGCACCAGGCGCTGATTAACGTCAACGACATACTGCGCGGGGATATAGGCCTGAAGCGGCAGATGCACTTCCGGCTCGATCCGCAAACGCTTCTGCTCGCCCTTTAAGGCGGCAATGGTTTCAGCCAGAAGTTCCAGGTACATGTCCATCCCAACGGAAGCCATGTGCCCCGACTGCGCATGCCCCAGGATATTGCCGGCCCCGCGAATCTGAAGGTCGCGTGCTGCCAGGCGGTAGCCCGAGCCGAGCTCGCTGAATTCACCAAGCGCCTCAAGGCGGTTGGCGGCCTCCCTGCTGACAATGCGCGAAGCCGGCACCAGCAGGCAGGCATATGCACGTACCCTGCCGCGTCCGACACGGCCGCGCAGCTGATACATCTGTGCGAGGCCCAATCGATGTGCGTTGTTGATAATAATAGTATTTGCGCTCGGAAAATCGAGGCCGGACTCGATGATCGTTGTACACAGCAGTACATTGACCTCGGCCCGAACGAAACGCAGCATGACCTGTTCGAGCTCATGCTCGTTCATTTGACCGTGGGCGATGCCAAGCCGCATTTCCGGAACAAGCCGGCGCAGATAGGCCGCCATGGATTCGATCGAACGCACTCTGTCATGCACGAAGAAAACCTGCCCGCCGCGCCGAAGTTCCCGCATGACCGCCTCGCGGATGAGCGCTTCGTCAAAATGGGCTATAACGGTCCTGATCGACATGCGGTCCTGCGGGGCTGTTTCGATTGTTGAAAAATCACGAACGCCGAACAGCGACAGCTGGAGGGTTCGTGGAATCGGGGTTGCGGTCAATGTAAGTACATCAACCGTGCGCTTGAATTGCTTGATTTTTTCCTTCTGTTTCACGCCAAAGCGATGTTCCTCGTCGATAACCAGAAGCCCCAGGTCCTTGAAAACGACATCCCGGCTCACAAGACGGTGGGTGCCGATGATGATGTCGATGTCTCCCTGTGCGAGTTGCGCAATAATGCGGCGCTGGTCGCGCGGGCTGCGAAAACGGCTGATGATATCGACACGGACAGGATACGGTGCAAAGCGCTCACAAAACGTCTGATAATGCTGCTGGGCAAGTATGGTGGTCGGCACGAACACGGCCGTCTGCTTGCCTTCCATGGCAGCCCGAAAAGCCGCCCGCAAAGCTACTTCGGTCTTGCCGTAGCCGACATCGCCGCACACGAGCCGGTCCATCGACCGGTCAGCTGACATGTCCTGCATGACGTCCTGTATGGCGCCCGCCTGATCGGGTGTTTCCTCGTATGGGAACGACGCTTCGAATTCGCGGTAATAATGGTCCAGGGGTGCAAACGCATGCCCGCGGGACACCTTGCGATCGGAATACAGGTCGAGCAATTCACGCGCTATCTTTTCAACCGACTCGCGCACCCTGCGCTTGGTGCGCTGCCAGCCGGCTCCGCCAAGCTTATCAAGCCTCGGCACGGCGTCCTCGGCACACTCGTATTTATTAATGAGCGTTATGCGCTCCACCGGCAAAAACAACCTGTCGCCCCCCAGGTACTCGAGACGCATATAATCGGCCAGAACGCCGCCTGCATCAAGTGTTTCAAGTCCGCGGTAGATCCCGATTCCATTATCACGATGGACGACGTGGTCACCGGGCTGCAGGTCGCTGAAATCTGATATCGCGGTGCCGGTGCGCATACGCCCACGGCGGGCTCGACGCTTTTTTTCACCGAAAACCTCCTGTTCGGTCAACAGGACGAAACGTCCCGCCTCGGTGCGAAACCCGCGGGCGATAGAGCCCGTGAGAATCTCGACCGTACCGCTTGCCGGGCGTTCCAGCAGATCGGCAAACGATGACCCGGCGATACAGTCTGCCTGCAGACCATAATCAGCAAGCAGGTTTGCAAGCCGCTCCGACTGGCGTATGGTCTGGCAGGCCATAAGTACTCGATACCCGTCGCCCAGCCAGACCTCGATGCGGGCGGCCAGCGCGGTCAGGACGCCTTCACTGCTGTCGGCGGCAACCAGCGCATGCCTGATATCATCATTTGACTGTGTCGCAAAGCTCACCTGTGCGGATGTGCGACGGGACGCCCAGGATTCACAAAAAAGTGTCTGGCGGCTCAGCCGCATCTCATGCGGACTGTTGAATGCCAGAAACGCCTCGGCAGGCTCAGCGGCAGCGCGATGCTCATCACACGCGGCCTCAAACCCACTGCGTGCATCCTTTTCAAGCGCCGCGATGCGCCTGCTGCATTCGTCCGGGTCGCACCAGACTGCCAGGGTATCCCTGTCGAGGTAGTCGGCAAGGCCCGCAGTGTACCCGTACACCAGAGGCAGACAATAATCTGAACCGGCAGGCAGAAAACCGCTCCGGATGTTGTCGACGAACGACCTGCGACGCGAACCCGCAAATCTTCCCGGCTCGGATTCAACGCGGGCGGCGAACGCAGCCACCACGTCGGGAGCGAGGATGAGTTCGCGTACCGGGACAATATGTATCCGGTCGATATCCACACACGAACGCTGGGTCCCGGGGTCGAACAGGCGTAGTGACTCGACCGTATCACCACACAGGTCAATACGGACCGGCCCTGTGTATCCGGGAGGGAAAATATCCAGTATCCCGCCACGCACGCTTATATCGCCCCGGTCCTCAACAAGGTTGACACGCGTATAACCGCCGGCCACAAGCCCGTGCAGCAGTTCGTCGCGGTCTACAGTATCGCCGGTGGCAATGTCGCGGCAGGCGTCGATCAAAATTTCGGGCGGGACAACCCGCTGCATAAGGGCCCGCACGCAGGTAACGGTGATCAGGGGGGCGGCTGCAGCGCACAACCGGTACAGGGACCACAGTCGGCGCGCGCTTACATCGCAGTGCACCAGCACCTGTTCATAGGGACGTGTATCAGGGGGCGGCAGCAGGCATACATCACAATCGGGGTGTTCCTGACGGTTACGAAAAAAAAGGACCTCGTCATAAAACTCGAACGCCTCCTCCCGTGTGGGCATCACGATAAACAGGGGGCGCCTGAGGGCATCAAAGAGCAGCGAGGAGGTCAGGGCCGCTGCCGATCCCCTGATGCCGGACGCATACAGGGACGGCACGCCTGCGCACAGCGCGTCATGCAGGGCACGCCCTGATGTTTTTTCACTGAAAAAAACTGACGCGGCGGTGGACATACGGCGAGAGAATCACTCAGGCATCAAATCAATCGGCGCGTGCCGGAACGACCGCGCGACAGCCATGCAGCAGCAGGCCCAATGATGCTACAGCTGCGGGGGTTCAAACACATCAACCCCGCGTGGCGGGGTAAATTCAAACAACGAATCGGAAAGGCCCTGATCAACCCTGATGTCCTGAAACGTCAGCACAGTGCGGTTGCCCAGCGCATCGGTCAAAGAGGACTGCTCCACTAGATAGCTCCGCGGGTCCAGCCGCACAACAAGACTGGCGATCATAGGATCGGGTTCCAGGGGCTCCAGCTCCAGCACAACCTGATCGGCCGTGTCGTCAGGAGCACGTAACGCGTAAGCAGCCTTGAATTTTTTCAGAATCTCCATCTTGCCACGAAACAGGTCGACCACGATATGCTGCGGTATGGTTGCAAAATTATTCTTCATCGCCTGTTTTTCATCCGGCAGATAGACCCACAAGGTCGTGCCGTCAAGGATGATATGCTGCTCCTCCGGGGTTTCGTACTGCCAGAGCATTTTGCCTTTTTTCTTGAAATACACCCGCCCGGATGCCCGCTGCACAACCGGAACGGCACCTGAACTGCTCTGCTGGCTGAAAACGGCCTGCATGTCGCTTAGGGACTCGTATGCCTGCTCGAGCCGTGCGACATCACGGGCGATGTCAGGCTCCGCAGCCCTGGCCGGCGCAGGCAAAATCGCCAGTACCGACATGCACAAAACGATTATCGTCTTCATTCGCCTTTTCCTTTTCGGCGCCGCACGGCACGAAACGCTACAGCTTATTGGCCAGTACCTCACGCGGTTTCACGCCGTCGCTCTGGCCTACCACGCCTTCACGCTCCATACGCTCGATCATCCGCGCAGCGCGGTTGTACCCGATGCGCATGCGGCGCTGCAGATTGGAAATCGATGCCTGGCGCGATTCCGTCACCAGCGCAACCGCCTTGTCATACAGCTCATCATAGTCATCTTCTTCCTGAACCGCTGCATCGTCGGCGCGGACGGCAAGGATGGTTTCATCATACGTCGGCTGCGCCTGCTTCTTGATGAACTCCGTCACCCGGGTTATCTCCTGCTCGGAAATAAACGCTCCGTGAATACGCTGCAGGCGGGAGGTGCCGGGCGGGATAAACAGCATATCGCCCATACCGAGCAATTTCTCGGCGCCCATCGTGTCCAGAATAGTGCGCGAATCAACCTTTGACGATACCTTGAACGATATACGGCTCGGAAAATTCGCTTTTATCACCCCGGTAAGGATATCGACCGAAGGCCGCTGCGTTGCTATCAGCAGATGGATACCGGAGGCGCGCGCCATCTGGGCGAGGCGTGCAATGAACTGCTCGACATCACGGGCGGCGATCATCATCAAATCGGCGAGTTCGTCGATCACGACGACGATATAGGGCATCAGCGCCGGCGGCTCCTCTGCGCTGCCCCCCTTCCAGGCCTTGCGTTCATGCTCGATTTTCTTGTTGTACTGCACGATATCCCGCGTACCCTTTTCGGCCAGTATGCGATAGCGGCGATCCATTTCCTCGACAACCCACTGCAGGGCAACGGCGGCCTTTTTGGGATTGACCACGACAGGGTGCAGCAGGTGCGGTATGCCGTCGTAGGGAAACAATTCCAGGCGTTTCGGATCGATCATCAGGAAACGGACCTGATCGGGGGCGGCCTTGAACAGAATGCTGCAGATGACCGTGTTCACGAAAACACTCTTGCCCGAACCGGTCGTCCCCGCAACCAAAAGATGCGGCATGCGCGCCAGGTCATTGATGACCGTACCCCCGCCGATGTCCTTGCCGAGCCCGATGGTCAGAAGTGAACGTGACTGCAGGAACTCATCGCGCGCTACGATCTCACGGAAAGAAACGGTCTTGCGCTTCTTGCTGGGAAGCTCGATGCCGACGACCGACTTGCCCGGAATGGGCGCGATGCGAACGCTGACTGCCTTCAGGGCGAGTGCCAGGTCATCGGCAAGGTTCATGATCTTGTTGAGCTTGACGCCAGATGCCGGCTCGAACTCGAAACGCGTAATCACCGGACCCGGTCCGATTTCGACAACCCTGCCGCTGACGCCGAAATCAGCAAGTTTCTGCAGCAAAACTTCGGCATCATCGCGAAGACGCTCCCGGTCGAACTCGATACCGGCTTCATCCGAGGGATCCAGCAGGGACAGGGACGGCAGCATATAGGATGCATACGATGCAGCCCGTTTGGGGGCAAAGTCCTCCGCACCCGTTTGTGCGGCCGCAGACTTGATCTGCTCGTTTTCAAGGTACACGTGTATCGGTATATCGTCCGGCACGCTGAATCCTTCAGCCGCTCCAGGATCAGCCGCCGGCGTGTCATCAGACGGAAAGAGTGCCTGTTGGACCGTTTGCGGCACTGCGGGCTCCTCCTGCCGAACAGGCACCGCCCTGTATGCACGCCGCTGCCGGATGCGCGCTGCCATGTCGA
>Ga0272442_10007056_pt1 | contig 14614 bp, 12 predicted proteins | sample SSMForm2O_FD_200262 | JGI IMG/M metagenome (GOLD analysis project Ga0272442, IMG submission 200262) | Marine sediment archaeal communities from Little Sippewissett salt marsh, Falmouth, MA, United States - SSM-Form-2O | ecosystem: Environmental > Aquatic > Marine > Wetlands > Sediment ...
CTTGTGGTTCCTTTTTCTGTTTGGTGTGCGGAGCCGTCTAGGACCACAAGTTTGGCGGGGGATGACACGGTTTTCTGTTGGAGGTATATTCTTAGGGGTCGCCTGCATTCTACGCATCTAAGGGTGAGACGTTGTCCCTTTTGGCTGTCGGCTTTCCCCATTTTTGAATGCTCCAGCTAAGGCTTATGTTAGGTGTTTGGAGAAAATAAAACTGTTGACAGAGCCTACATGCCTGCTAGGTGTATTCTCTGAAGGTGTGGTCGCATTTTGTGCATCTGAAGAATATTGTTGAACCTTCATCTCCGCCTCGGGTCTGAACCTGCCAAGTGTAGGCGAGGTTGTTTCCGCATTTTGGGCATGCTACTTTGGCGGTGGGTAGGGTGCGTATCTGATGTTCTTTTGCGATTACGGTTATGCATTCTTTGGGTGGGCGCTTAAGTGATTTGGCAACGGCTGCTTTGTTCGTTTTGGCTGCTTTTTTGTGTCCACATTTTGGGCATAAGATTTGAACTGTGACTTTATCTCCTTCCTTCTCGCGGCGGGAGAGCATGCGTGTTCCACACTCGGGACAAAATTCCATAAGCATACACCAATTCTTTTGCCTCAATGCTTCTGCCAACTTTTAAACCTTTCTTTCTTAGATAAACCAACAAATTCGGGGAATATTGTGGCGGTTAAAGCAACGCAGCAGACCAAACACGCATAGATAAAACAATTGTGAAGCGTATGTCTAGTTAAGCAGGGGATAGAAGAAGCACTAAAGTGTGAACGCATGACAAAACTTTTCTGTAGTGCTGCTGAATTCCAGAAAAAAGATATTTTTCAACAATATACTGTTATTAGTCTCCTAATAGACACAGTCCACGTGATTAATCAATCGCCTGAGTTCACATTTTCTTGCATAGAAAAACCATGTTTTCAACAATGTACATTTATTAGTCCCCTAATATGTGTCCTCTTTTGGTTGGAGAATGATGCTGCTTATGCTATCAGCACCAATCCGAAGGACTCGGGGTTCTTATTGAATGGGTAAGGTATTGGCATGCCTGCGTTCTCCAATGTCTGCAGAACATTGATTCCCACAGCCTGCGCTGAGTAGCGTGCCTCTGTCGGATGAGTGCACATCTTTTCTTCAACGTTGCATTCGTCGCATATCACACAGGAGCCAGTGGTGAAACCTAAAGCAAGACTGTAGCCCCTGCTCATAGCCGCCTTTTCGAGGGCGCGAATCTTCTTAACCAGCTCTCTTTTTTCGGCTTTCCAAGAAGCCCAGAATGCCCCGATTTTTTGTTTCATTTCATCTGTTAACCTCAAATCGTTTTCTGGCTTAGAAAGCAGTTTAGCGACTTCTGCTGTTGCTTCTGCATGGCTCTTCAATTTGAAAACGAGCACGTAACTGTATTCGCTTAGAGTTTTCCGGAACTCGTCAACGCTGGGCGCATAGGGCGGGCACATCAACGTTTTTCCGTATTCTTTGCATCCTACTCTGCATTTGAGCGCAACCCGGTTCTCGACAACTATTTCGTCGGCTGGAATCACCTTTGCTGCTGTTGCGCCAAGCTCCAAAGCCAAACCTCTCAGGAATTCGAAGTTGGTTTTGTCTGCTTCAGATTTCATGATTAGTTCACTTCATCGACAAGTCTCTCGTCATTAAACCTTGCGTGCGCTGAGCACTATTCGCTCAGGATACGTGTAAACGTTCATCCGTTTGCCTCTGACGAAACCGACCAGAGTTACTCCTGTAAGTTGGGCTACTTCCAAGCCGGAACTGATTGCCGTTGCCAACGAAGTGATGATGGGAAGTTCCATGCGTGCTGCCTTCAAAACTATGTCTCCGGTGAGCCTGCCGCTCAGAGCAAGAAAAAGGTTTCTGAAGTCCAAGTTTTTTGTTGCTCCGGCACCGATGACTTTGTCCACGGCGTTGTGTCTCCCCACATCCTCAGCCAAAGCCACACATCTTCCATCCGCTGTGTACAGCGCTGCCACATGAACACCGCCTGTCTTTCTGAATTTCTCGGCAACAATATTGAGCTGCAGCACAGACTGGGAAACAACCGCCGCGTTCACAGTTTTGGTCACATCCAATTTAGTCAGACTGGCGACGGCTTCTGAGAGGGGACGATAGTCTGGGGAACCGCAGGCAGAAACTACTAGTCGCGCAAAACGCTGTGATTTTGCGATTCTCTGCTCAGCGTTTATGTCTGGTTTGAGTTTCACCAAGCATTTTCCGTTTTTTTTCAGTGCCAGTTTTTCTATTTCGGCTGTCGAGTTTAGGAGTCCTTCGGAGAGAAGATGCCCCACAACCATCTCTTTTAGCTGGTCGGGAGAGCAGAGTATTGTTCCGTAGTGTCTCTTGTTAAGGTATATGTGGAGGGCTGTTTCTTCTGCCACATAATCGGTTCTCTCCTCAACGGTTTGGTTCTTCACGTTAATTCTGGAAACGTGTATCTTCCGCATGCCCTTTTTCTCCTAACACTTGAGTTCAGAGAGGACGTAACTTATGATTTCGTCGGCGATGCAGGTTTTTGTAACCGACTGCAGCCCTTTCCATCCCGGTTGACTGTTCAATTCGATGACCACCGGTCCTTCAGGTCCCTCTATGATGTCCACGCCCGTAACCTTGCAGCCTACAACCTTGGCTGCCTTAACTGCCAGAGTTTCCAGCTCCGCGGACAGATTTAAGGATGCAGGTTTTGCGCCTGTGCTCACGTTGGTCTTCCAGTTTGTTGACGTTCGCCGCATGGCAGCCGCCACACGGTCTCCCACAACAAAGGCGCGGATGTCTGATCCTCCGTGGGGAATGAACTCTTGGAGGTAAAGGACTCCATGATAGAATGATATGGTCATGAATGCTCTTATGGCAACGTCTGGGTCAGTGATTCTGGTGGCGCCTAACCCTCTTGAACCAAACAGCGGCTTCAATACGATGTCTCCGCCTAATTCGCGAAAACACTTCAGCGCTTCGTCAGAGTCTTCGGTAACGGCTGTGCGGGGAACAGGTAAGCCGTTTTCCTGAAGGAGGCTTAGGGAACAGTATTTGTTCACTGCCCTTTCTATGGAGCTGGGCGGATTGATTATCGGTAGTCCTAGCCGTTCCAGTTTGTGCAGAAAATCCATCCTGAAAAGCAGCTGCTCTACTGACCCGCGTGCAATGGGGCGGGTGATCATGGCGTCTAGGTCTTGGAGACGGTTGATTTTTTTCACTGATGCTTCGGGAGTGTAGTTTATGCGTCCTATTGTTTCGCGGTAATCGAAGCTGAGGGGGGTTACGTTTTGTCTTTCCATGGCTTTCCGCAGTTGGGTGGAGCACCAACCGTTCTGGTCTCTGGTCATGATTCCCATTTTCAAGTGTTTTCCCTTCATACATCAAACTGTGTTGTGACAGATTAAAGTGATGCTTAGAGGTGTCTGGCGATTTGGCGATGAAGGCGGTTTGCGGTGTTGCTTAAATACGGGACATTGGTTATACCCAAAAATTTAATTTTCAGTTATCCTAAATGATGTTAGTGCATCAGGGGGAAGGGGGTTGCAACACAAAAACACGTACGCCATAGCTTCGATAGTTGTTATGACACTATTGACAATGTTTGCAGCCACATTCTTGTTCCCAATAACCCGTGTTCCCAACGTGTCCGCAATTGAAACAGAAAACGCTGTTGGAGTTTACTGGGACAAAAACTGCGAAAACAGAGTACAATCCGTGAACTGGGGAAAGTTGTCTCCAGGTTCAACCCGAAAATTTAACATCTACGTGCGAAACGAATGCAACGAATCTCTGATACTGAATATTCTAACAGAAAACTGGTCACCACTCATCGCTGCACAAAACATATCAGTATCATGGAACTATCCCGGGCATCCCATTTATGAAAACCAAGTCATACTCACAGAACTGGAGTTATCTATTTCTCCAAAAATCAACGAAGTAACGAGCTTCAATTTTGACATCCTAATAGACAGCAAAAGCTATGATCTCAACCTAGGCGAAGTTGCTGATGAAAACATTTTGAACGCTCCTACCGACACGGTATACTTCATTTACGCAGACCCCGCATACATGGGCTGTGCAGAAGCAACATATGATGTTACTTCAGGGGAGACATTGAGAAACCTTTGCGCAAGAAGTCAACATTACGGATTTAACACAACACATCAGTGGCTACTGCCATCAGGCGCAATCAACACCAACATCATACATGACGCGACAATCGCAACGTTCGGAGGTCGATTCCCTAACAGACTCGTGAATTATTATGAAACCGTGAAAGAGCTCACGCCTGTTAAATGCGAACTCAACGGCACACACATCTGGTTTGAGAACAGGTTGGGCGGAATTCTTGGCTCTATTTCCTCTTCGGCTCTAGCGGTTCCCAACTACCATGAGGACCTGTTCACGGTGATGGTGTTTCATGACGAGGATGGCGACAACACCTTTTTCGTTATGTATGGCGTCGATTGGAAGGCAACATGGGCATCTGGGATATACTTCAAAGAAGTGATTTCAAAGAACCTCAGCGCCTACACAGACGACTTTTACGTGTTCCGCTGGGTCGACGATAGCGGGCAGGATGGAATCCCGCAGAGCTCTGAAATACACCAAGAAACGTTTGACTAGCAAAAAAAGGTGTACGTGTTCACTTCAGAGTTCTACACATTTTCGTGTCTTTGCAGAGCACTCTATGTATTGCAGTTTCAGCTATTTCTGATCCTATTTCTGCGATTCTTCGAGCACCCCAAATGAGGAAGCTTATCTGGGCAACGGCACACGCTTCTATTGGTTTTTTGCCCTTGAAGTATTTACTTACTGAGAAGTTCTTTCCATGGAGATACGCGGAACTGCACACCCTTTCCTGCAGCATCTCTTCGGTTTGTTGAATTTCGTGGTATGCATCTATTGCTTTATTTGCCAGTTGAATGTCCATGGAAAAGAAGCTGTTTATTGCTTCATGGCACATTCCATAGGAGCGTTCGTTGATGTCAACAATTTTTTGTATCAAATCTTCTCCCACTCTTTCTTTGGATTGGTTCAAAGCAATGACTTTTTCTGCGGCTTGATGTGACCAGTCGGCAATAAGCCGTAGATATTGGGCTATCAGCCGATACCAAGTTATGAGTGACGGGTTATCAATCTCCATTTGAGCGGCGATTCCCCGGTCTCGCTGGCAGCTGTTCAATAGACGAACTATTACCCAGAACATTGTGTATGCTTCTTTGTCTCTGCGTATTGCCTCGGCTGCAAGCTCCATATTGAAAGATGGAAGAGCGTCTACCATCTCTTTGTGCATTGTGGAGCTGATTATGTACAGTCTTCTAAGGAGAGTGTTTATTGGAAACTTTGTTGCGTCAATGGAGCATTGAATAAGGAGCGAATTGGGGGTTTCCTCCATTATTCCCATGCCCATCAGTTCGCGTGTTACAGTTCTGATTGTGTTTACCTGTTCGCTGGTCAGTCGGGTTGAAGAAACTATTTTGATGCTGTCGTGTCCAAGGGAGTAGATGCCCATTAGAGACCTGCCTAACATTTTGGGGTCTTTGCAAAAGTCTGTGTTTAACTCAACTATTGATTCGGGCTGTTTTTCGATTTGCTCTGCAGTCATCATTTTGAGTACGTTGCCTTCATCTTCTTCGAAGAATATGAGTTGCCCTTTTTTTAATCCAACTTCTTTGACCCATTGGTTAGGTAGTGAAACTGCTAGGCTGGACGATCCGACGCGTTGTACTTTTCTGGATTCCATGTTTTTCCCTCTACACAGTATTTACAGTAGTGAGGCGTATATATACTTTTGTACTTTAATCACATAACGTATATACCATGCCCTGTGAAGTCATTATTATCGAGATGGTAAAAATGTACAAAAACGTTTCAATGTTAAAAAACGGTGAAAAACAAAACTCAAAAGATTACCACATCCAGTGCGAGGGAAAGAAAGTCTGCGTCAAAACCAACAGAGACTATACCCGAACTCACATGTGGATAAAAAACACCCTTGAAGGTGACCAAAAAATTGGTGTAACCGATTATGCCCAGCAGCGACTAAGAGAAAAAGTCGGACTAGTGGAGATATTCAAGAACACTACCGTCGGCGAAGAAGTAGAAGTTGGAGAAGTCTTTGGCACCATATATGGAAGACCCTGCGCAAACCTTGACGAAATGCACTGTGAATACGTAGCTTTCGATCTAATCGCCCCAATCAGCGGCCAAATAGTGGAATTAAATCAACAAATCATGGAAACCCCCGAAATTATAAACTCTAGCCCCTACGACAATGGCTGGATAGTAAAAATTGCTCCAAAAACCAAAATCGATTTGAGCCAACTCATCACCGCCAAAGCATACAAGAAATTTCTTGAGAAACATGAGAAATCGCCCTTCCGGGTGTTGTAACAAAGAAAAGGTAGGAGTTTCCCAAAATGCAGAAAACTATTGTCCTTCCTTCAACTAGAGAGATGGAACTTAAACAGTTCATCAGGAACATAACAGCAAATGCAACAAGGAAGGATTTAATCCAAGTTCTCCAAGCGGTCCAAGAAAAGTATGGATACTTGGAAAAAGAGAGCTTAAGACTGGTTGCAACCATTCTGGGAGTTTCTTTCAGCGAAGTTTATGGTGTAGCCACATTCTATCACCAATTTAGGCTTCAACCTCCTGGAATGTATGTAATCCAAGTCTGCATGGGAACAGGTTGCCATGCAAAAGGGAACGCAGACAACTTTGAACACATTAAGTTGCTCCTTGACTTGAAGCCTGGTCAGTACGTCAGCAAAGACAAGGTTTTCAGTCTGGAGGCTGCAAGATGCTTCGGGTGCTGTAGTCTAGCGCCTGTAATTGTGGTCACTGACAGCGTCGGTAGCTACCGGCGGGTTTACGGTCACGTTGACCAAAAGGGGTTGAAGAAAATTTTGGCTGAACACCGAAAAAAAGCCAAAGAACAAGAGGATAGTGAACAAAAATGCAAAATGATGGTTTGCCAGAAGAAGTAATCTACGGAAAAGCAGACTTCAAAATCAAAGTTCCCATGGCAAGCTGCACAATCGCTGCTGGAGCCAACGAAGTTCTGCTGAGCATAAACGCTGTCGTTGAATCGATGGGATTGGATGTTGAAGTAACTCCAGTAGGCTGCATGGGACTAGACTTTATTGACCCATGGATTGAACTCTCAAAGAAAGGTTATCCCTCTACGATTTATGCCAATGTAACACCTGACGTTGTCGAGCAAATTATTCGTGAATACTTAGACAAAGATTACTCAAGTGCTTACGCCTTTAGGTCTGGAAAGCCTGACGGATCAACTGTTCCCCTGCTGGGCGAACTTGAAGTTTGGAAGAATCAGGTCAAATGGATATCTGGCAAATGTGGAATAATTAATCCCGAATCAATCGACGAATACATTGCAGTTGGCGGCTACAAAGGTCTCAAAAAATGCTTGAAAACGGCACCTGAAGAAACAATCGAAGAACTGAAGAAAGCAAACCTCAGAGGCAGAGGCGGAGCAGGATTTCCAACATGGATAAAATGGAACATCTGCAAAGAACAGCCAGGAAACGTAAAATACATAATCGCAAACTGTGACGAAGGTGACCCCGGAGCATTCATGAACCGTCTTCTGGCAGAGTCTGACCCCCATCGAATACTAGAAGGGCTAATCATAGCCGGGCACACAATCGGCGCCAACAGAGGCTTCGTGTTTGTGCGTGCAGAAAAGCCCTTGGCTGCTAAGCGGCTGATGAAAGCGGCTGAAGACGCCAGAGCAAAGGGATTCTTGGGTGGAAACATTCTTGGCAGCGGCTACTGCTTCGATATCGAAGTGTTTCTGAGTGCTGGCGCGTTCGTTTGCGGTGAAGAAACTGCGATGATTGCTGCAATACAGGGTGAACGGGCAAATCCCATACAGCGACCTCCGTTTCCGGCTGTTAAGGGTCTTTGGGGCATGCCTACGATAATTAACAATGTTGAGTCGCTTGCTCATGTAGCGACAATCATGGCTGAAGGCTGGGAAAAATTTGCTGCTTTGGGCACTGAAAAGAGCAAAGGCACAAAAATGTATTGTGTGACTGGCGCGGTGCAGCGGACTGGAGCCTATGAGGTGCCACTTGGAACTCCGATAAAGAAGCTGCTGTATGACATCGCTGGAGGACCTCCTGAGGGCAAAGTTATCAAGGCTGTTCAGCTTGGTGGTCCAAGCGGCGGCTGTGTTCCCGCAGACATGTTTGACTTGCCGATGGATTACGACAGCCTTCAGAGTGCCGGAGCAATCATGGGTTCTGGAGGTATGGTGGTGCTGGATAACACGAACTGTATGGTGGACATGGCAAGGTTCTTCCTGTCATTCACAACTGCCGAGTCTTGCGGTAAATGTTCGGTAGGAAGGATCGGAACTCGGTTAATGTATGAGACACTGAAGCGCATCACTAACGGCGAAGGCACTGCCGACGACATAGAGTTGCTTAAGGAAACCAGCGACGTCATGCAGAAAGCCTGCTTGTGTGCACTAGGCAGAACCGCATCAAACCCGGTGCTGACAACGCTGAGATACTTCGAGAACGAATACACTGACCACATCCAAGACAAAAAATGCGAAGCACTGGTCTGCAAAGCGCTATTAACCTATTGTATAGACCCTGAGAAATGCAAAGGCTGCCACGTCTGCGTTAAAAGCTGTCCGGTGGAGGCACTTTCAGGCGAGAAAGGTAAAACACCATTCATAGATCAGACCAAATGTATCAAATGCGGAACCTGCTTAGAAAGCTGTCCCTTTGGTGCAATAGAGAAGGTGCCGGGAAGGATTTGTGAAAAATCCGTGAAAGTTGAGGAGGGCTACTGCCAATGATTTTTTCGAAAATCGAGTCATATGAAGATATAATCAAAAAGTTGGATAAGAAAGAAGACAAGATTGCCATAATAAGCTGCAATACTTGTGCCAGAACCTGTGGAAACGGTGGAATAAATAAACTCAACGAGCTAGGATTTAGGCTGATACGGGACGGCTACAACGTTAGCGACGAAGCAGTTGTCCTGTATGCATGTTCAGAGCCGATACTCAGAGAGGCGAAACTCAAACTGGACGCTAACACAATCATTGTCCTCTCATGCTCCGCTGGCTGGTCATGTTTTACCAGAAACTATCCTGACAAGAAAGTGCTGCAAGTCACCGAGGATATCGGCTTAGTCATCACCGATAATGACAGAGAAATCTTCAAAGTCGTAATGCCCTACAAGGGTCATGAATCTGAGATGGGAAAAGAGTACAAGATAAACACTGGAGAGCCGCTTTCTGGCGAAAAAATCAAACTGAGGTGTGCAGCATGATAATCTCTGTTCGTTCACTATCATATGATGAGCTTAAACGTAACTTGAGCCGCGACGACAAGATTGTGCTCTGGAGCTGTGACACATGTGTGAAGTACTGTGGCATCGCAGGAATGGAAAAGATGACTGTTCTAGCAGACATGCTCAAGGAAGACGGCTTCAACGTCATCAAAAAGGAGCTCATCAGCGAATCCTGCCAAGTTAATCTAGCCAAAAAGCACAAGAAAGCTCAAGAAGACATCTTCAAAGAAGCCACCACCATAATCACTCTCACCTGCGAACTGGGCTACCAATGTGTAAGAAACGTCTTTCCCAAAAAGAAGGTAATCGCAACCGCCGAAACGTTCGGGTCAGGAAACTTCAGCAACAGAAAAGGACCAATCCTAACATCGCCTCTGCCAACCACAGGTTTAACGCTGAACCCAGAAGGCTACACCCTCAAAAATCTGGTGGAAACATTCAATCTACATCAAGCATTCTTCGATGCCGACAAAACGCCTAGCCCCGAAAAAATCACAATCACAGTAGACGGCAAACCCCTTGAAGTTAAGAAAGACGCTAACCTGCTGGATGAGCTGCTGGCTAACCGGGTGAAGATCCCGCACCTCTGCTACGACTCCAGTTTAGGCTCTATCGGAGCATGCCGGATGTGCCTCGTGAAAATCGAAGGCAAACGCGGTTTCATCCCCTCCTGCTGCACTCAAATAGAAGAGGGCATGGTTGTCACAACCGAAGACGAGGAGCTTGAAAGCCTCAGAAAGTCGGTTCTGCAGATGATAATCGCTGAATGTGGCGAAGAAATACAGCAAAGCAGAGACATTCGCTACTGGATGCACAGATACAAGATAAAAGAAAACCGCTTCAAGCTTTCCAAAAAAGAAGAAGCCGTTGACGACTCCGACGAGGTTCTAATCAGAGACCCCAACCGATGCATCCTATGTGGACGTTGCGTCCGCGCCTGCGCCAAGCTTTCAGGCCAGAAAGTCATCAACTTCGCAAACAGAGGAAGTGCTACAGTCACAATCACTGGACTGAACGAGTCTTTCGCAAACGCCGATTGCGCCCATTGCTTGGCATGTGCCCACTACTGCCCAACAAACGCCATAACACCGAAGTCAATCGCCAAGAAGATCACAGGGTATCCCTTCTGGACGCTGATCTCTTACCCAAAAAAGATAACACCCACAATCAGCTCATGATAAACAGGCAGCACTGTTCCGCTGGATGTGCTCAGGGCAGAAACTCCAAGGTTTCGCCAATCCCACCGTCTCTTTTTTCTTTTTTAGTCGCTTTAAAGAATCTGAAAAACCTTTGTGTTTGGGTTTAGGATTAGAATTTATGTATTCCCTGTAGTATTTGCTGGGTTTTTTCCAGTTTCTGGGAGATGTTGAGGTGTAGGTAAGCTCCGGAGCTGTTGTTGTATGGTGGTCCTTTCCTGGAAAAGAGTGTTAACACTTGTCCGCCGTGCATGCTCTTGTATCCGTCTGGGCAGGGTTGGTGCCCTCGAATCAATGTTTTGACGTTAAGCATCTTCAGAAGCTTGTTTGTGATATCCTCGCCGAATAGTCTGCCTGCGCCTCTGGGCGAAGCGATTGTTCCATTTATTCCCTTCCATGGGTCGCTCCACAGGATTTCTTCAAGATGACGTTCTCGGGGATGTGTTTCATGCGCGTAGGCTATGTCGTGTACTGTGGTGGCTTTGCTGGGGGCTCCGCCGTGAAGCAGAACAACCCGGTCCTTTACGATTACGCAGGTGTACAGGTGGTTGAAGAGTTCTAGGAGCTTCATGTATGCTTCTGTGCCTCTGTCGCCGAATCTACGTTTCATTTGAGTTGGCAGGTCGTGGGGAGATGCGCGGAGATCAGCGGGTCCCTCATGGTTTCCCCTCATTAATACAACGTGTTCAGGAAACATTTCTTTGAGCTTCAAGACAACATAGTAGACCTCATGAGAATGTTTGCCCCTGTCTCCGTAATCCCCAAGAAAAACCAGAAACACATCGCCGCCACCTTTTGCCTTACCCAGAAACCTGCTATCCCCCAATATGCGCAGGAGACTCTTCAGGTCCCCATGCAAATCGCCCACAATTATTGCCTCTCCAACGGGCGGCACCTCAACAAGCCTGCCAGTTATGCTCAATTTTCCAACCTTTCCGTTTTCAGCAGCCAATCGCCTATTGACCTCTCCGACAAGCCTAAGAAACTCTTCAACACTTGCTTTGGTTGCCGATTCAGCTAAAGTGACCAAGTTTTCAGCATGCGAAACCATATCACTCGCCAAGTTTTAACTACAACAAAAGATGGCAATTCAACCTAAAAGCTGTTTTTGTGCATTTACCCTGAGGTCAGAAAACAGAAAGTTTCTGGAAAATCACACAACACCTAATTGTTCACACGAAGTTTCCACAGGTTAGTCTCCTAATAACCGTTGATTGTTGAAGACAGCTTTCACAACTTCGTGCTAACACCGAATTTGCGGGCAGACCCTATTAGGCTCCTAATAACAGATGATTGTTGAAAAATATCTTTTTTCAGAAATTCAGCAGCACAGCACCAAAACATCGCAAACAGTTCACACAAACAAGCTAAAACATTGCTATAAAGCAGTCTTGTTCTGGAAAATTAGTGAATCATCAAAGTCTGCTCAGTAGATAATAAAGGCATAATATAGGGAATTAGGACAATCATCAACAGAATCGTGATTACAAGTGCTGTCACGGCATACGTTATTCTGGATATTGTCTTCTCGCTTACCTTTCGACCCAGAACGCTCTTCAATGTGATGTTGAGCATTCTTCCTCCGTCCAGCGGGTAAATGGGCAACGCATTGAACACTGCAACGTTAACGTTTATGAACCACAGCCAGAAGAAAACGTTCGCATACACATGCCAATGCGCCCCCAGAGAATGTGTGTAGAAGGGGATCAGTGAATCAGAGAAGGGCACTAGACCAGGAACCAGAGCTGGGGGAGCCATGTACAGCATAAGCGTTTCTGGAGTCACTGTCCGGTAGAGTGTTAACCGCTCTTCAGTCATCAAATCGCCCACCAGCACTCCCATCACTGTTCTTTTCTCCTCGTCTGTTGATTCAGTCAAAGTTATAGACGTGGAAAATCGTTCGCTCCAATCTGTTCCCCTAGCCACGGTCACCTGAACCACATCTCCGGGACTCTTGGCTTCTAGAAACTCATTCATAGCCTCAAGATTGGCAATCGACACGTTATCTATTGAAATGAATACATCCTCGGGCAACAGCCCCGCCGCCTCAGCAGGCATTCCCTCAGTGACAGCTGAAACGTATACGCCATCAACGACAGGGGTCAACCCGTTAACGATAAGCAGAACAGCGAGAAGGCACACTACTGCTACGGCAACGTTTCCTGCAACCCCCGCAGCCATAACCCTCAAAGAATCCCTGTGTTTTGCTTTGGCAATCTGCTCCTCATCAACGTCTACAAAGGCGCCGATGGGAATTACCAGAAAGAACAGTAAACCGCTCGAGTTTACTTTCAGTCCACGGTTTCTCGCAATAATTCCATGCGCTCCCTCATGAACTATGATTGTGCAGACTATCGCCAGCCATCCATAAAATATGGGAAGAATCGGGTTGACTCCGGGCAGCAGAAGATACGATTCAGGACCCATCGCGCGGCTTGCCTCTCTAGCAGCCGGAGTCCACAGCAACTGGAAGAGACTGGTGCAGAGCAGATAGAGACCAGCCGCAGCAACAACAGGTACAATAACGAGGGCAATCCATGAAATCACGCGTGAGAAACGAAAGGAGCCGAGCTTGTCGAAAACTCTGCCGAACATCTGTGTCCTAACTGTGAGAAGGGGAAAACTGAATTCGATTCTTTTGTGCTCAGTTTGCTCAGCTTCAACTTCTTGGTCAGTCAACCTGTCCACCAAACGTTTAGACCATACTTTACGTGTTTTCCCAATCATTAATGTTTATGTAAAAACGGTATTTTCATCGCGTATGTGCGCTGGCGCTTTCTGTTTAGTCATACTGAAAGTATTTGCTAACTCCCATTTTGCGTGTACTAATCCAGAACAAGCAGGACATTCTTGCCGGATAAATCTGACACGATCTTTTCCAGTTCTCTTTTCTGTTCATTAACTCTCATGTGTGCCTCTTTCTGTCTTTTCTCGAATCTAACGTCTCTGGCTTCCAGCAGTCTCTTTCGTGTTTGCAGCTCTTTTAGCTGAGTCTGCAACTCCGCACTCTCGTCTCTAGTTTCACTTATCGTCCCTGACGTTGCCAACTCATGTTTTTTGCTGAAAACTTCGCTGCAACTCTGCTGAAGCGGCAGTAATGAGGCTTTGTTTAAAACGCTGTTTATCTGGTCTTTCGCCTTTCTAAAACGACTTGATTTCAGCTTCATTTTTTTGTTATTCAAAGCAGTGGCAATCTTTTGAAGAATACTGTTGAGAAGAGGATGCCCCTCCTTCTCTGTCGCCAAAGCCTCGAAGGGGTTTGTCAAGTATTCGTTAAGCTTGTTGTTTTCCTCGGGCAGAAGACTGTAACCCGGGTTGTTAGCTAGGGTTTGAAATTTCAGGAACGGCTTTTGGAGATGCCGCAGTTCACGTTTAACCTTGCCATTCAATTCTTTGATTTCCTCGTTTAGTTGAGCAAGTTCAATCACTTCGTCTTTACTCTGCAGCATCTGTAACTTCTGATTAGTGTCTACTATCTTCTTTTCAACAAGCTCTTGTCCGCGCTTCAGTTTCTCCTTCTTCGTTTCAGACTTTTTAAGTTCACCCAGTGGCACACGTAACTCTTCAATCTTGGATGATACACCTTCAGCGGTTTCAGCCTCAGAGTATTCCACTGACAAAAAGTTGGTTAAATCTTGAAACGCGTCATCTGCCCTCTTTAATGTGACATCGAATCTTCGACGAGATATTATGAAGTAAGGGGAGATGGCGCGGAACCACTTTGCCCTCTCTTTACCGATTGTTTTCAGGGTTTTCTCTATTTGTTCATGTGTTTGATGGAGGATTTCTCCAGAGATTTCTTCAGGAATGGTTACTTCGTCAATTAAATCGGCGAACTTTCCGGCGAGTTTGTGAAGGGCTTTTGCTCGGCGATACGTTTTACGGCTGCCTTTAGCTATCTCCTTTTCTGCGTCATCTAACAGTTTGTCGCAGCTTTCTAGGAGGTCTTCAAGCTTTTCTTTGATGTCTTCAAGCAGCTTTTTTGCTTCTGCCCTCAGCGGTTCAACTAGGGAAGTTGTTTCTTTGTCTAGCCATTCGTTGAGGTCACTGAGAGCTATCTCAAGACTTTCTGGCATAAACCTTGTTCCAC
>Ga0272442_10007057_pt1 | contig 14614 bp, 14 predicted proteins | sample SSMForm2O_FD_200262 | JGI IMG/M metagenome (GOLD analysis project Ga0272442, IMG submission 200262) | Marine sediment archaeal communities from Little Sippewissett salt marsh, Falmouth, MA, United States - SSM-Form-2O | ecosystem: Environmental > Aquatic > Marine > Wetlands > Sediment ...
GAACTTGCCAGGCGAATCGGTAAGCTTATCAGCGTTTTAGCAGCCGGTCAGATAAAGAGTGTCGAGGTGGAATACCGCGGCGGGATAGCGGAGATGGATGTTCAGTCTGTGACACTTAGTTTTATTATCGGTTTGTTGCAAAAGCACTTTGAGATGCCGTTGAATATGGTCAATGCGGCTGTCCTTGCCAAGGAGCGAGGTGTGAGTATCGATGAGACGAAGAATACGGAAATTAAGGACGTGGCATCGAGTTTTGGGGCGAAGGTTGTTACGGACAAAGTGAAGCGGACGGTCAGGGGAACTATTTTCGGCGAGTCGCTGCTTCGGATTATAGAAATAGATGGATTCAATGTTGAGATTACTCCCCGGGGCTCGTTATTGGCTATTTACAATGATGATAAGCCGGGCGTTATCGGTTCTGTCGGCACGATATGCGGCAAGCACGGTATAAATATCTGCACGATGGGTGTAGGTGACAAGCCCGCGGAGCAAAAGGCGATGCTTGCGGTCAGTCTTGACAAAGAGCCGGACGAAAAAACCATTGAAGATATACGCAGCCTGGATTTTGTGAACGAGACATATGTCTGTAAGCTGGACTAAGAGAAGCTAAAAAGTTTAATCGAAAAGTTTAAAGCTAAAGCGTAAAATTTCAAATTGGTTAAGGGTATGCTGACACAATGGAAGTGTCGGGTTTGGAGCAGATTTTTTGAATATGCCTATTTGTAATTTACGAGGATGCTTTTTGCGACGCCTTCTGTGATAATACCTTTTTCAAACAGGTCGTTGATAGAGTCTGTCATTGTAATCATACCGAGTTTTTTCCCGGTTTCGATGATACTTCTTAGAAAAAAGCCTCCCTTTCTTCTTATTACGTTTTTTGCGGCATTCGTTACTATAAGTATTTCGGATGCGACTCTGAGATGCTCATCGACGGTTGGAATTAATTCCTGATGAATTATACCCTGGAGGGACTCTGCGAGGAGAAATCTGAGCTGGTTTTCATCAGATGCCGGTGCATAGCTTAAGAGTCTTTCGAGAATTTTGTCGATAGAAATTACGTGAAGTGTGGATAGAACGAGCACACCGGTTTCGGCGGCGGTGAGTGCGATTTTGATGGTTTCGTAATCTCTCATTTCGCCGATAGCAATAACATCAGGGTCCTGTCTTAATGCAGCTCTTAAGCCGGTGTAAAATGACTGTGTGTCTTTGCCTGTTTCTCTTTGTCTGACAATTCCCGTTTGATTTGTATGGACGTACTCGATGGGGTCTTCGATGGTAATGATGTGCTTTTGAGAAGTTTTATTGATTTCGTTAATCATAGCCGCCATAGTAGTGGTTTTACCCTGACTTGTGCTTCCTGTTATCAGAACCAGTCCTTTTGTTCTTTCGGTGAGTTCTTTTACAGCTTCTGGCAGTTCCAATTGTTCGAGTGTTTTCGGTGTAGTTGGAAGGATTCTTATAATAGAGCCGACGTGACCGTTGAAATAACCGACATTGATTCGGTACCTTCCATCCTCGTTGGCAAGCATCAAATCGTAATCCAAATCATTTTCGAATTTTGCTTTTTGCTGCTCGTTCAGCAAGGACAGTGACAGTTTTTTGCTTTGCTCGGCAGTCAATTTTTCATTTGTCACTGGTGTTAGAAATCCGCCGATACGAAAGAGGACGGGGGCGCCGCTGCAAATATGAATATCGGTCGCTTTTTGAGCCTTTGCATGTTGGAGCAGTTGATTTTTATCTATCATAATTCGAGCCGATATTTTTTTCTATGACTAAGCGTCTGCCTGCCGCGACTGACAGAAACATTTACCTGAACCTGAGCATTTTTGTCTTCTACTTTATCTATTATAACACTTAGAGATGAACTTTCAAGTTCAATATCGTCAAGATTCAATTTTGTCTCTTTGTTGAAAAACGGAGAGTTTTGATTTTTTAGACCCTTTTTTGCCCAGGCCAAGGCGCTTGCCGTAAGATTGCTGCGGCAAGCCTCAAGATAAGCGTTATTAGATTCGAAGAGCATGGTGTTCGAACCTCTGCTCAAAATAAACATCTGTGCCCCCAGCATCGACAGTGTCATTATGACCACAATCAAAACAATGCCTTTTCGATTTTTATTTTTCATTTTTGTTTTCAGTTCCCGTTATAAGCAGCCATAAAATAAAGGTGTGAATTTGCTAATTTTTTTTCCAGACGTCCGCCGATTCTGTGTTCAATATAATGTTGAACTTCGAGAACATCTTTTTCGTCTTTTATGCGGTGTATATTCCATTTAATTTTAGCGTTGGGGACCAGCCAGGTTGCAGTTGCTTCGGCGGCGGATGTGTCAGATTTGTTTAATTTGTACCTGATTAACTTGTCATCCCGGCGGCGGTAGCAAATTACTTCATCTGGCAATTCAACTAAAAGTGTTTTGTCATCAAAGGTATATTTATGAAAGGATTCGGGTAGAGACTTTGCGGTGCTGACATCGCTTTGTAACCGGTCTAAAATATCGAGTACGATTGTATTGGCCTGTATCAATCGCCACGCATCGGGGATATCACAAACAGTTATCTTCGAGAGTCTGGACAACGGCACCGAGATAATTAAAAGAACGGATATTACCAACAGCATCTCTATAAGTGTAAAACCTTTACGCATCTTTATTTTTCCTTTTCAGGCAAAATGTACCTGCCAAGTTCAACCTTGACATTCCAGTTAAAGCTTTTTCCTTGTGTTCGTGCTGTTATCAGTTTGAGCCCCTTCCATTGTCCTGTTCCGTCTGTTTGTTCGATTGCGACGCTAAGCAGGGGCCAGAGTCTCTTGAAATCTTCATCGCTGAGAGGTTTTCCCGTTGTCGCCATGCTGTCTAACTGCGCCTGGGCGGCGGCTGTACATTGTTGTCTTAGCAACTGGTAGCGATTGAACTTTTTGAAATTATACAGTGAGACGGCAAAGACGGTCAAAAGAATGGACAGGACAACGAGTCCAACCAACATTTCGGTCATCATAAAAGCTTTATGTTTTTTATTATTGAGCATCAAAATTTCGCTTTCTTTACGGCGCTACCTGACCTGCCAAAGTATTAATAATCGCAACCATAGGAATAAATATGGAATAAACTACAAAACCGACTATCCCGCCGAGCAAAATAGTCACACAAGGTGCCATCGTGCATTTAACAAGGTTAATACAATAACTGTAGTTCGAGCGGTAAAATGACTCCAGGGCTTCGAGGATAACAAGTGTATTTGTGCTGTTGATTTTTTCATCAAAAGCCCACGCAAGTGAATTGCCTAATTTACATTCCCTGGCTGAATCGGCGATATTGTCACCTTTTTCTACTTTAGCCAGCCATTTTCCGATGCATTTCTTAAAACGATTGTTAATATCAAGACCAAGTGTATTGGAAATCGCCTCGTTGACGCTGCTGCCGGAATTAAGCGACAGGCGCAACAACTCTATAATCTGCACCATTGAATAGTTTTTTTCAAACCAGTGTATAATCGGAAAGTGCCATTTAATAAAATCGCCGATACGTGAAATCAAATAAGGTTTTTGCGGTCTGCGAGGCCGCAATCGGGCACGAATCGCAAAAGGAATACCGACAAAAACAAACAGTGCAAGAGCTATCAGGAGAAAAGGTCCCATTTTGTAAATACAGGTTGAAATATTTAATAAAAACCGTGTTGCAGCGGGTAGAACCTGACCTTCAACTATTTCTTCCAGGACTCCACTGAACTTTGGAACAACAAACGTCATTAATGCCATTAATATAAGAAACATGCAACCCAGTACTACAATTGGATAAAGCGGATGAAAGGGCTTGATCTTTTTGTCCTCATCGGTTTTGGCAATCATATCATCTTCAATTGCTTTGACAGCGAGTGGAAGCTGGCTGGTACGCTCGGCGGCGGCTATCATAGCAACGACCCTGCCGGGACATTTTGGCCAGCCTCGCTTGATTGCTTCGCTCAATGGATAACCCTGAACAAGCCATTTTTTTATTCTTCTAAGAATCTTTGCGCCTGCATCTGTCCGTCCGCTCGATGCACTTTCAATCGCCATAGCCAGCGGAAGGTTCTGCCGCATACTCGCCCCTATTGTAGAAATGACATATGCGGTGGTCACTTTTCGGGATGTGAATGAATAACTTATGATGGAAGTTATAAACATAACAAAAAACAAGAACCCGAACACCCCGCCGGGGCCGAACAATACAGCTACTACAGCAAATAAAAATACAAACAATATGCTTAAAAGTATCCATTTTGCTATTGCCTGTGGCCAATTTTCAGAATCAGGGTCACGTTTTGAGGCTAAAACTGCAAAGAGAATTGTAAGTAAAAAAAGAGTCGAAATCGTAATAACTTCAAACTCAGAGTATGTTGTATACACATTGGCAGCAAAATAAAGCATCGGCAGTACAACTGCTATAGGCAGGATAGTCAGGGCAGACTTTGGTTTTTTGTAACCGAGAACCGCAAAAATTACTATAGCTGGTATTGCAATTATTAACAGCATAGCTTAACCAATCATCCCCCGCCCAGGGCTGAAATAACAGTTACCATCGGCATAAAAATTGCCAGAACAATAACAGAAACAATTACTCCGAGCATAACCACCAATACAGGTAACAAAACGGCCTGTAATCTGCCCTGGCTGCAACGCGCCTGCTCGGTATACATTTGTCCGAGGCTGTGTAAATTGTCCTGTAATTCGTTGCGCTGGGTTCCCAATTGAATCGAATAGAGGAACAATCTCGGTATCATACGGCAAAACTGACCGGCCTCTAAAATGTTTGTCCCCTGTTCAACCTGTTGTGCAAGAACCTCACTTTCAAGAATTATTTTTTCGCTTCCCGAAGCACTTGAGCCTAATCTCAGGCAGGCGGGCATATTGCTCCCTGCCGACACCATCAATGCCATCGCTTCGGCCAATTTACTCATCACGCCGCTATGGTGTATTCTGCCGATAACAGGGATTTTCAAAACAAATGACTCTTTAAGTCTGCGTCCCGCCGGTGAAGACGAAAGCGTTAAAAAAACAACGACCGCTATTGCTGCAAGTGTCCCTACGCCTATCCAGAATGGCAGCACCTTTTCCGGCATACTCAGCACCACTCTTGTAATGCCTGGAAGGCGCCTTCCGTCTCCAATCTCTGTCAGTATTGGAACAAATGACGGAATTACAAATAGAAACAGAAGCGTAAAAATAATCGAAACCAGAGCTAAAACAACCGCAGGGTACGTCATCGCTTCGAAAATTATTCTCCTGGTTAAATTGGTCACTTCAAGATGTCTGTTTAGGCTCGTAAGCATCTGGCTCAATCTGCCGGTCTCGACGCCTGCCTTGAGGATTCTGCCGTATAAAGGCGGGAAATGCTTTTGTCTCTTTTCGAAAGCCTTGTCAATACTTACCCCCGCTTCGAGGTCCTCGGCGATTGCAGTAACGAGAGTCCTCATCGACCTTGAGCTAATATCGCGGCTAAGCTGTCTCAATCCCCTTTCCAGCGGTATTCCCGCCTTTGTTATCGAAGCCAACTGCTGATTGAAAAGTAAAAATTCGTTTCTGCCTATAGTGGTTTTCGGTTTTTTTAGTTTGGCTTTTTCAATTAAATTGACCGTAAGCTGCATTTGCTTTAGAAGTTCATCGGCCTCTTGTGTTGAGCCGGCTTCGATTGTACCTTTCATCAGCCTGCCCGCTGATGTCAGTGCGTTATATTCGAACGTCGCCATTTTATGTTCCTTGCATTTTTTGTAACAAATTAACCTTTTGCAACAATTCCGCAAACCTTATTAAGTTCATCCTGTGTTGTGACAGCTTCGGTAATGAGCCTTTTGCCGTCTGCAAGCATAGTGGTATGTCCTTTTTCGTTTAGAATTTTTTCTAATTCGCCGAGGTCTGATTTTGCTAAAATCGCCTTTCGCAACGGCGTGTCCAGTTCAACTATCTCCGATATCAATACTCGGCCCTTAAAGCCTGTGTTGAAACAGTCTTTGCAGCCGACAGATTCGAACGCCCCTCTGTCACCCTTTTTTTTACATTTATCGCAAAGTTTTCGAATGAGTCTCTGGTTTAATATTGCCGAAACGCTTGATGTCACCTGATAAGGTTCGATTCCCATCTCAAGCAGCCTTAAAAATCCCCCCGCCGGCGTTCCGCTGTGCATTGTACTCATCAAAAAATGTCCGGTCAGTCCTGCTTCGACAGCTATTTTAGCGGTTTCTGCGTCCCTGATTTCGCCAATCATCAATACCTGTGGGTCCTGTCTTAGCAGGGAACGAAGTGCAGTAGGAAAAGTCATCTGTCCGTGAGGTGTGATTTGTACCTGTGTGACTCCATCTATGCGAATTTCGACGGGGTCTTCGAGTGTGACAATGCTTTTGCCTGGGAAATTCTTGTTGATATGTCGCAATAGTGCTGCCAGTGTAGTGCTTTTTCCACTTCCGGCCGGGCCTGTCAAAAGCAACACACCCTGGTTATGGGCTACTATTTTTTTAATCGCTTTATATACCGGCTTCGAAAAACCCAATTGCTGTAATTCGGTAAGTTCCTTGTGCTGGTAAAATATCCTGACGACCGCTCTTTGGCCGTCAATCGTGGGGAAAATAGCGAGACGCTGGTCCAAAATGCCGTTTTTTGTTCCTTTAATTTCAATTCTGCCTTCCTGCGGTATGTCGTTGCGATAGGTCAAAAGCCCGCCCAGAACCTTTAATCTTGCAATTACGTTATCAGAGAGAGATTTTGGAAGTTTTTCCACGGTACCCAAAACACCGTCCAGGCGGAACTTTACGAGTAAATCAGAAGTTGTCGGTTCAAAATGAACATCGCTTGCTCCGCAGTCCAGAGCCTTTTTAAGCAGGTCATCGACCAATGAGACTACGTTTTGGGCATTTTTCCGGTCTTCTCCGGAATCGCCATTTAGAATACTGAAATCCATTTTTTCATACCTCGCGGGTTTCAAATAATGTATTTTAGTTCTTTTATCGCAAATAAGACGCTCAAAAGGTGCCAAACGTTACACAAATGAAGTTTTTTTCCATTTTTGAGGAGAATTTTGTTAACATATAAGTATTCCATGCGTCTTATTATAAGAAATAAAGAAACACGGAACTATGAGCGGTAAGGCATACAGTTATGAACTGATTTTGGATTTTGCCATACCTGAGTCTCTAAGCGGGACTCAGCGGTGGGTACTTTCTGCCATGCGACGCCATGGCCTTGGATTAGTAACAATGTTGTGGCGAATACTTGGAAATGAACAGGACGTCTGTGACGCATACCAGGAAACGTTTTTGAAACTGGCCCACTATCAGGGCGGGCAAAGGCCTGAACATATTAAGGCCTATGTTTTCCGGTCGGCGAGCAATGTCGCAATCTCAATGTTAAGACGCAAAATTATCGAGAGGAAAAATTTATCTGAAATTAGTAACGCCGGAAACGAGATAAAATCTCCAGCCAACGAACTTGATTCGAAGTCTTTGCAGCAACGCTTAAGAAGCGATATTACGCGATTGCCTGAACATCTCAGGAATGTTGTAATATTACACGATTTGGGTGATTTGCCTTACTGTCAAGTGGGAAAGGTATTGGGGATAACTGAAGCTACTGCGAGAGTTTATAGATGTAAAGCAATACAACTTTTGTCTGTATGGATGAGTAAAGAAGAACAATGAGAAGTGTAAATATAAATAATAAATGTCAGCGAATCAGGACGTGGCTGTATACGGTTATCGAAAACCGTATCGGATTCGGTGCAGGGTGGGTGCAAAATCATATCGCCGGTTGTCCAAGATGTCAGCAAAGACTTGCTTCTGTAGGTAAAGTTGCTCTTGCGATTTCAATCATCAAGTCTCAGCCTCACAACCTTGATTTATGGATGCGTGCAAATACCAAGGCAATCGGGGTGCTCAAACACAGTCTTCGCAATTGTCCCAAGGCCGAAAAACTAAAAGCGGTACTTCCTGAACCAAAAGTGTTTGAAAAGTGCTTTAAATATAAAAACTCTATCGCAAACACAGCAGCCTGCATCGCGATTGTTTTTCTTATGAAGGTCGGCGTATTTTCTTCTATGAACAAATTTCAATCAGAAAGCGAAAAGATTGTGCGCCAATATTATACCAGTCAGATAGGCGAAGACCTGGCAGACGAGATTTTCTCTGCATAGATAGCCGGATAACAACCCCTCTGCTGTTATCCGAAATCTTCTCTATTCGTCGCTTCGAGAGACGTCTTCAGCAGCGAACAACAAAAATTTTCCCGAAGAGAACCAATTTGTTTATTCGCTGTCGGTTTTTTCATTTGAATTCGAATCGGTATCTGGTTGTTGAGTGTCGATGTCGGCTTGAGCAACCTGGGCTTTGGAACCTTCTGCATCGTTGGTTTCTTCGGCATCTCCTGGAGTTTTGTCTTCTTTGCCGTCAGCAGCTTCAGGTTCTTTAGATTCGGCTTTGGTGTCTTCTGTTTCTTTAGCTACTTCGACATCTGCTGGAGTTTTGCCGTCTTCAGTGTCAGCAGTTTCAGATGTTTGTTCGGTGTCAAGGTTTTCAACATGGGCTTGAGATTCTTTAGATTCAGATTCATGGGCGGCTTCTTCGGTTTTTTTATCCTCGGGTGCAGTGGGTTGCTCTGCTGGTTTTTCGGGGGTTTCCTGCTCTTCTTTGCCAGTTTTGTCAAGCGGCGAACCGGTAAGGACGGTTTGAACACCAACAGGAGGTTTCGTTTCGTCGGATTTGCCTGTTTGTTCTTCCGCTGCCCATTTAGCACGGCGAAGACTCAAACCGATCTTGCGGGAATCATTATCAACTTTTAAAATTTTAACTTCAATCTCCTCTCCTTTGCTGATGACCTCCTGAGGATTTTCAATTTTGTGGTCTGCTATTTCCGAGATATGGAGCAATCCTTCGAGTTCGGATTCGAGTTCAACGAAGGCACCGAAATTAGTAATTTTAGTTATAGTGCCTTTGATTATGTGTCCCGGGATGTATTTTTCTGGTATGGCACGAATCCAGGGGTCTTCAACCATTTGCTTTATGCCGAGTGAGACGCGTCTTTTTTCTTCGTTGATTTCGAGTACAACGCACTTTATTTCCTGTCCCGGCTGGAGAGCTTCGCTTGGATGATTGTACTTTCTGGTCCAGCTCAAGTCTGAGATGTGAATCATGCCATCAACGCCTTCTTCGATTTCAACGAATGCGCCAAAGTTTGTCACTGTACGCACTTTTGCGGTTACAATTGTCCCCTCAGGATATTTTTGCGAAACAACTGTCCAAGGATTTACTTCTGTCTGTTTTAGCCCGAGTGAGATCTCCTTTTTGTCCCTGTTTACGCTTAGAACAACAACTTCGATTTCATCTCCGAGGTTGAGGATTTCACTTGGGTGAGAAAGCCGTTTTGTCCAGCTCATTTCGCTAATATGAACAAGCCCTTCAATCCCGTCTTCAAGTCGTACAAAAACACCATAGTTCATCACATTGACTATTGTGCCCTTGACTTTTTCGCCAATCGGGTAATTCTTTTCTACATTTTCCCAGGGACTTTCGGTTTTTTGTTTCATTCCGAGAGAAATTTTTTCATTTGCTTTATCGACACCGATGACGATACATTCGATTTCCTGGTCAAGTTCAACGATTTCCGAGGGATGCGAGATTCTACCCCAGCTTAAATCCGAGATGTGCAGCAGGCCATCGAGTCCCCCCAAATCAACAAAAACACCGAAGTCGGCGATGTTTTTGACAATGCCTTTTTTCAACTGTCCCGGTTCGATCTCAGATAAGATTTTGTCTTTGCTCGATTGTCTTTGTTCCTCGACAAGTTTTCGCCTTGAGATGACAATGTTTCTTCCTTCGACGTCTATTTTTAGAATTTTGCTTTCTATTTCTTTTCCAATGAATCTGCTTATATCACCTGGTTTTCTGATATCGACCTGAGAGGCGGGCAAGAATACGGGGACACCGATATCAACAAGTAAACCGCCTTTGATTCGGCGTATGACCTTTCCTAATACAACGTCCCCTTCTTTTTTTGTGGAGATAATTCGTTCCCAGCCTCTTATACGGTCAGCTTTTCTTTTGCTCAATGGAATAAGCTCACCGGGTGAGTCTGTATCTTCAAGAAGGACTTCGATTTCCTTTCCCTCTTCGATCTCATCAGGGTCGTCAAATTCGCCCGAATCGATGACACCTTCGCTTTTGAGTCCTATCTCGATAATAACGTCATTTCCGATTTGCGTTACGATTGTTCCTTTCAAAATTGTACCGGGCAGACGTGAGTCAACCTTTGCCTGAAGCACATTTTCGAGATATTGATTTTCTTTTTCACTAAATAGTTCTTCGACCTGCTGGTCAAGTTTTTCCTCTGACAGGCCTAATTTATTAATAATATTTCTATCTACCATACACTTTTTCCTCTGTGGGATTTGTTTTTCCGTGTTATCGCCGCTCCACATTTACGTCGATGACCGGTTGTGCAGCCATTGCACAAATTTTTTAAGGTTAATAATACACAAACACATTGGCCAACACAGCCAATGTAAACCGTAAATACTACTAAATAAAATAATTTAAGTCAATTAAATTTTTAAGTGGCCTCATTTATCAGTTCAATATCTTTGAATCTGCAAAACTGTTGTAGTTCTTTGGTCAAATCACCATAGCAGGTTACCCGATGCAGACCGCCCGCCCAGTTATTCCATAACTTAGCGGCATCACCATCAATTTTGACGTTAATTTTAGTCCTGCAGCCTCTATCTATATAAGGTGTACCGATAATTGTGCCGGTGAAATAACGCATAACATCCGTACCGATGAATCTTGCATTAGTAACTTTTTGGCCGATATTCATTTTGACATGCATAACGACACCCTCTTCTCGTTCCATCACATCCCGCAATTTATACGGGGCAGCCGGTTTGTCCAACCCGTCCATTTTTGTAGCTGCGGTACAGTGAGCCATGATAATGCTGTTTTGTGATTCATCCATTGTCGGGTCATTTATAAAGCCGGGTTTTCCGACCAGACCCTGGTAAAGGATGTGAGTCAAAGCCGATTGGATATCAGATTCACAAATCCCGCCAAAGCCGGCGTTATTTAACATACTAAAACCGACACAGGGATAAGCCGGCAACTTTATTGTACGTTTTTTTGGGTCATACATAGTGCCGTAACAATCGACAGTTATTGCAATAGCATTTTCCTGGTCAATTAATTTTTGTAACGCTAAACCCAGCTTGCAGGATTTGAAGACGTCTTCTGCTGAAGGCTCAACAACAGAAACGGCATTTTTGATCCATTGTTCAGTTACCTGTTGGGCGATTTTATCATCGATGGAATTGTAAGTATCAACTAATCTTTTGAGTGTGATTATTTTATGCTCTGTCCCGAATTTTTCTTTTATTTGTTGAGCATATTCATCGAAAGAGCGTTCTGCCAGATTAAGAATTTTAGCTTCTCTTAGATGGTGAATCCCGCGGAACGGTCTTATTGCAGCGGCGAGTTGTGAATAATCGCTGGTGAGAAAACAGGTCATTTTTTTGCCGGCTTGTTGTTCTCTCAAATATCCGAATCTGGTCCATTGATGGCCTGAGTAAGGCCGGGCGAAGACGGCGGTTGGTTTTTGTAATTTCAGGATACGGTCAAGTATCGGGCCGGTCAGCATTGTCATATGTATGACGAGAATTCCATCAACATCAGCGAGTTTGCTTTCGAGTTTATCAATTTGGTCAGGTGAAGAAACAAGCTGGTCAACGGTAAAATCCACATCGGCAAGCTGGTTTTTTAGTTTTGCAAACTGTGATTCGTACAATTTAATCTCTTTTTTAAGGTCGAGCTTTGGTTTCGGCCAGTATGGGTTATTAGGGTTGCCCATATAGAGCCTTGCGACTTTGACTTTTGATGTTCTGCAGCCGGGGCTTATCAGCGGTGAGAAGATTCGGCATTGAAAGAAAAACTGAACCGGCGGCAGCACTATTCCTTAAAAACTGTCTTCGATTAATTGGGGTTTTCATTTCTTGTTCTCCTTTTCAAAACACTTAAGATTTTTGACGAATTCATCGATTATCCATTGTGGCGTTGAAGCTCCTGCGGTAACACCTGCAGTTTTTTTACCTTTGAGCAAATTTATATCAAGTTCTTTGAAATTTTGCAAATGATAAGTTTCGGGATTGTTTTTTTTGCAGAGTTCGGCGAGTTTTTTCGTATTTGCGCTGTTAAGGCCGCCTAAAACAAACATAACATCAACCTTTTTGCAAACCTCAACAGCGGATTGCTGTCTTCTAATTGCTTCTTTGCAGAGAGTATTAATTACTTTCAGTTCACTAAAACCGGTGCGTGATATTGCGGTGAGCATTCTTGTAAAATGTTCAATAGTTTGGGTGGTCTGGCAAACGACCCCTAATTTCCCACCGGGGGACAGTTTATTTAAGTCTTCTTCGTCGCCGATTACGACAGCGTTTTTAGCACAGGCCTTTACTGCCTGTACTTCGGGATGGTTCTCGTCACCAATGATTACGACGGTGTAGCCTTGGTCAGCAAGCTCCGCTGCGATTTGCTGGACTCTTTGTACAAGTACGCATGTTGCATCAACGATATTAAGCCCTTTCTGTTTCAGCTTTTCCATCTGCTCAGGAGCAGCGCCATGGGAGCGTATAAGAGCGGTCCCCGAAAGTATATGGTCGATGGAGTCAACGGTTTTTAGTCCCGCTTTTGCAAGTTTGTCAACGACATCTTTGTTATGGATGATTGGTCCGAGGCTGTAAACATCATTTTTTTCCCTGAGGGTTTTTTTAGCAATACTGATGGCATTTTTAACACCGTGACAGAATCCGCATTTTTCAGCAACGATAACTTTCATTAGGGTTTGTACTTAATCCTTTTGAGGAACTAATAATTCAATATCTTTTAATAGTACTTTTACATTCTGTTTAGCGTGCAGTTGGAAAGCAAAATATCCTTTAAGGCGGGATGGGTCGTTTTTCAGGTCAGCTACTTTGAATCCATTGACGTGAACGACCAGCCGTCTGCCGTGGGCTGAAACTGTCATTTGATTCCAGTCCTGGAGTTTGAAGTATTTTTTGACATCTTCAGGGTCAGGTTTTACTACCCATCCTCGACCTCCGCTTTCATAGAGTCCACCGGCATTTTGAGTTGCGTCGATTTCGGCCTGGAAGCCGGCAAAGCCGACTTTAGTGTCGACCATTTCCATCCTGAAGTAAAATCCGCTGTTTCCTTCGATAGCTTTAAATTTTAAACGGACAGTGAAATCATCATAAATTTTGTCACTTACAAGCAGGCCGTACCTGGTTTCATTAATGTCGCAGGTTCCTTCGATAATTCCATTTTCCACTTTCCAACTACCGCCCCCCCACCGATGCCAGCCGTTGAGGGTTTTGCCGTCGAACAGTGGTTTCCATGTGTGTTTGCCAAGCTCCTGTATTTCCAGGTTTTTCCAGCGAACGTATCTTGGTTCTTTGTCTTTTGTGCCGTGAACCTGCAGTCCGATGAAGCCTGTGAGGTCCATTGAGTCGACAAGGTCGGCTGCGGGGACACCATTAATCCAGGTTTTCAGCGAATCTCCAATGCATACGATTTTATAATGGTTCCACTGGTTTTGCTTGAAGGCTTTTCTGGCGGCTTCGTTGTCTTTGAGGTCGTTTAGCCAACCTCTTCTTGCTTCGTCATAAATGCCGGCACTCCAGGCACGCCCTGAAGGGTCGATTTCGACCTGATAGCCGTGTACAATGCCGTTTTTGTATTCGGGCAAGCTGTTGCTTCTTATCTGGATACCTGAATTTAATGACGGGTCGACTTTAGTTTCGAGTTCGAGGACAAAGTCGCCATAGCGCTTTTTTGTACAGAGAAAAGTGTTGGGTGTTCCAGGCTGTGAAATGCCGACAATAGCTCCATCTTTGATATGATAATCAGCATCGCCGCCGAGTTTTTTGAAAGCATTGAGGCTTTTACCATCGAAAAGCTTCTGGAATTTACTTTTTCCAGGTGAGCTTGCACAGCCGGTACCTGAAAGGAGAAATAAAACCAGTAAAAAAAATGATAGTTTTGTTAAAAAATATCTCATAATGTCCATCCTTTCTTTAAAATAATTTGAAATTTTCACTTTTTCATCCTGACAAATAAATTGAGTATAAGAGTTTACGGCGAAAATGCAATTGAAATCGAAAGTCATTCGGCTGTCTCTACGGTTGCTTTTTTTGTTTTTCAAGCCAGGTGAGCGCTGCTTTGTGTACGATTTCGTGGCCGCCGTCGAAGATTGTTAATCTTGTCTTTCGGCAAGTTCTTCTAAAAAGCGGTTGTTTTTGGCCGTATGTCGGGTCTTTGACGAGTGTTTTTAAGTGCGGCGGAACTTTTGCTTTTTCAACAAAATATTTTATGTCACTTTCAGAAATCCGGTCCTGTTCTGCAGCGAGGATATTGAATGCTCTTAAGCTATGGCTGACAGGTACGCTGCCGGTATGGCCGTCCATTATTCCGGCATTTATGTCCAGCGGCAAACCTATGGCGTTTTGCAGATATGTAACAGGGGACCTGTTTTTGTATTCAATATCAACAGAAAGGCTTTCCCCCGGTATCCCGCCGCATGAGTTGACAATATCATCGGCGTATTTTCTGCCGGTTTTTTT
>Ga0272442_10007058_pt1 | contig 14613 bp, 18 predicted proteins | sample SSMForm2O_FD_200262 | JGI IMG/M metagenome (GOLD analysis project Ga0272442, IMG submission 200262) | Marine sediment archaeal communities from Little Sippewissett salt marsh, Falmouth, MA, United States - SSM-Form-2O | ecosystem: Environmental > Aquatic > Marine > Wetlands > Sediment ...
TTCCGTTGCCTCTAGAATGGTTTGAACGTTTCGCGCTTTGCGCCGCATACCGGACAGAACTCCGGTGCTTCGCCTTCCACCGTGTATCCGCATACCGGGCAGATGTACACCGTATCGAGGGTGAGATCGCTTCCGCCTTCGACGACCTGCTTCGCTTGGCGGTACATCGTCTCGTGGATCTTCTCCGCCTCGAGTGCGTAGTGTGTCGAACGGGCTGCACCGGACTCGCCCTGGAACTCTGCGGCGTTGTGGTATACCGGATACATCTCGTTAACTTCATGATTCTCTCCGTCGATGCACGTCTGCAGATTCCCCGCTTCGTCTCTGATCTCTCCGAGTTCCCGGTAGTGGTTTGTTGCGTGCACCTGTTCTGCGTATGCGATGGCAGCGAACAGCCGGGCGAGGTTCGGCTTGCCTTTCCTCTCCGCTTGCTCGGCGAAGATCAAGTACCGCATGTGTGCCATGCTTTCACCGGCGAACGCGGTCTCGAGAAACTCTCGCGTCATGTCGTGCATACGTCGTCTCCTCTCGATATCGCTTGGATCTTCTCGATTAACTCGTCAACATTCGGCACCTCGTTGAGTTCGTAGATCTTGACAAAGCAGATGATTCCATCTGGATCGACAAGCACAGCCGCTCGTTGCGAGAATCCGTCCATTTTTCGAAACAGCCCGAGATCCCGGGCCGCCTTACCGTGCGGCCAGAAATCTGACAGCAGCCTTGTCTTCTCGATATGCATCGAGTTTGCCCATGCCTTCTTGCTCGGAACCGGATCAACGCTGATCCCGACTGCAAAAGCGTTCGCGCGCTTGAACACATCGGCGTTCATCTCGAGCGATTCCATCTGACGCGTGCAGACCCCGGTCCACGCGAGCGGGTGAAACGAGAGTAACACAACGCGGTCCTGCAAGGACGCTACATCCACGATGTTCCGGTCTTGATCCGGCAGAGCGATCTTCGGAAGCGGTTCTCCCGCACGAATTGGGTTCATCCGTTTTCCTCCTCCGAGGCTTCGGTGTCTGTAGTAGGGGGCCCCCAAGTTGCGCATTGTGCAGCAATCACGTCGCGGCCGATCGGTGGCAGTTCGGCGAGCGGCCCATCGCCGAGCCTTGTCCGATACGACGCGGCGAACGTCGGTCGTTCCGGCTGTCTGAACAAGACACCAACGTGTACGACATCGCCGGATTCCAGTGCGAGATCAAGGGCGCGTGCGCGGTCGGTGGGATCGTGGTCCGTCGGCACGGGAACGAGGCGATCCCGATACCAAGAGATGGGATGGCGTCCCCACGTGATGCACGGCTGGACAACCTCGACTAGCGAGAGGCCGCGGTGCCCGATGGCGTGGGTGAGAATATCAGCGAGTTCGTCAAGGTCCAGCGCCGATCCGCGAGCCACGAACGTGCAGTTGTGAATCACGGCCGTGGCCAGCATATGAGCCGGGTCCACTTCGACGCCGCGCACTTGGAGTCGAGTCGTCTCACCGCGCGGAGTCGTCGGCGAAGCCTGTCCCTTCGTTAATGCGTACAACTGGTTGTTATGGACAACCACGGTGATATCAGGGTTGCGACGCAATGCGTGGAGGAAGTGGTTCCCCCCTTCCCCGTACAGGTCGCCGTCACCGGACGTCACGATCGTCTTCAGCTGCGGATTGGCAACGTGGACACCGGTCGCAGCCGGGAGAGCGCGGCCGTGTAGTCCATTGAACACGTTGGCGCGGATGTAATGCGGCAGCTTGGCGGCCTGCCCAATACCGGATACGAGACAGACCTGATGCGGGGCAAGGTCAAGCGAGCGCAGAGCACGTTTCACCGCAGTCTGGATCCCGAAGTTCGGGCAGCCCGGGCACCATTGGTTCTCCGCCTCGGAGCTGTAGGGGTCGCGCGTGTTCATGACCACTCCTTCAGAATCGTCTGCGCATCGAGGGGGAGCCCGTCGTACCGGCCGACTCTCGCCTCGATTCGCACGCCGTATTCGCCAGTCAGAAGCGTGGCGAGTTGCCCGGTGGCGTTTCCCTCGATGGTCCAGTATCGAATCCCGTCTTGGAATACGAACGGCGGAAGTGGCCACAGATCGCCGAAGTGTATCGAGCCCGCCTTGTGTCCCGCTGCACGGAGCCGGTCGACAGACTCTGCGATGGCACCGCGTGTCGAGCCCCATCCGATGAGCGCGACCTCGGCATCGTCGTATCGGTACGTCTCAGGCGGCTCCATCTCCCACTTGAGCCGGCGGCCCTTCTCCAGTCGTTTCTCAACCATTGCCGGTCGTGTGAACCGCAGATCCTCTGTGAGATGTCCGGCTTCGTCGTGTTCGTCACTATCCAGAACTACGGGGTGTTCGGTCTGTCCGAAGTAAAGGCGCGGCGAGATGCCGGTTTCGGTCAGCGCGTAGCGTGCGTAGTCCGACGCCACGAGCGACGGGTCGGCGATACCCGATGGGGGTGGATCGGGTATCGCCGACTTATCGACGCTGAACAGCCCATCGGCGAGGAACTGATCGGTCAAGAGAATGACCGGCGTCTGATATCGATCGGCCAGATCGAACGCTCGCCTCGTCTTGGCAATGGCGTCTTGTGGATCCGACGGCGCAAGAACAACGCGAGGAAACTCGCCGTGGCCCGCGCGGATCGCGAACAGCAAATCCTCCTGCGCTGTGCGAGTCGGCAAACCGGTTGCGGGTCCGGGTCGCTGACCAATCACGATGACGATTGGGGTTTCGATCATGCCGGCAAGACTGACCGTCTCGACCATCAGTGCGAATCCTCCTCCGGATGTGGCGGTCATTGCGCGCGCGCCGGCGGCGCTGGCGCCTAGAGCCATGTTGATTGCGGCGATCTCGTCTTCCGCCTGTTCGGTGAATACCCCGAGGTTCTCGTGCACAGTCAGGTACGTGATAATGTCGGTGGATGGAGACATTGGATAGGCGGCCATGAACCGGCATCCTACAGCAGCCGCAGAGACTGCAATTGCTTCGTGTGCGTTGACTAGGGCGTATCGTGTCGGTCGATACGGGAGCTGCGAAACGCCGTGTGAATCGAGTTGGGTCTCAGCAAGCGCATGCCCGGCCGCTGCGACGGCGATATTTGCTGCAACGATCTCTGCCCCGCGCCGGTCGAACGTAGCGTGAAGCGCGGCGTTGAGTGGGTGCAGCGGGAGTCCGAGGAACGCACACAATGCACCGGCGGCCGCGGCGTTGGCGTAGATCTCTTCTCCTCCGTGCTCGACGGCTATGCTTCGGAACGGAATCACGAAGTCTGCTCCGCTGTCACTCTCCGAACCGACGATCCATCCGCTCTTGTGAAGGTCGGGCCGGTACTGCGCACCCGCGTCGGCGTTGATCGCAAGTAGAATATCGGCGGTTCCGCACGGTGCGTTGACTGGTGTCTCCGTAATCCGCAATCGGTAGCTCGACCGGCCGCCGCGAATCCGCGACTCAAACTCCTTGTAGGCAAACGCCGCATACCCGTGCGTCTGAAACGCACGTGCAACGACATCACCAACCGTCTGTACTCCTTCTCCCGCGGCCCCTGCGATGAAGACAGTTCGATCGATCATGGCTGCTCAAGCCCCTGATGACGTTGTGCAATCCGGTCCGCCAACGCGTCGATCGCGTCATCCGTCTCTGCGTCGGGCAAGCCTTTCGTGAGGACCGGATCAAACCACTCAGCCTTCAGACTTGAGCACAGCGCCTCCGCCTGTTCCGCTGCTTTGCTCCCCCAGCCGTACGATCCGATTACACCAGCGTACCGGAGCTTCGGACGCAATGCCGCCGTCAGATATGCAGCGAACACGACGTTCGGATGCGGTCCGACGAGAACCGTCGGCGTCGCGAAGATCACAGTGGCTGCGTCCACCAGGTGTATCGCGTACTCGCCAACGTCGGTGACCGTCATATTGAACGGGACAACCTGCACATTGCGGGCCACAAGGCCGTCCACGAGACGATCGACCATTCGCCGGGTACTCCCGTGCATCGACGTATACGGAATCAAAACGAGGTTCTTCGGGTCGTCGTTTGCCCAATGATCGTACGCATTGAGGATGAAGCGCGGATCGCCGTACAGAGGGCCGTGACTCGGCGCGATCAGTTCGATGTCGTACTCTGCCAGGGTCTCCAGATGTTTCCGGATCAGACCGGCAAACGGCATCATGATCTCGGCGTAGTACCGCTTGGCGGCTTCGTACACGCGCGGCCGATCGACAGCGTACAGATTGACAGTCGCCACATGCGAACCGAACAGATCGCAGGTGAACAGAACCTTCTCTTCGCGAAGATACGTCAGCATCGTCTCCGGCCAATGAACCCACGGCGCGTAGACAAACTCCAGCGTGCGATCGCCGAGTGAGTACGTGGATCGATCTTCAACTTCGGTGATCCGTGTTTCCGGGATTTCGAGGTGGTCGGCGATCATCGGCTTGGCTTTCGCGCTGGCGAGGATCTCAACGTCCGGATAGCGCGCCAACACGGCGGCCGCCGACCCGGAGTGGTCCTGCTCGACGTGCTGGATCACCAGTGCATCGAGTGATGGGATATCCTCGAGCTGGTGCAGTAGAATGTCCATTTTCTCCGGATCTACCGTGTCAATCAGAACGGTCTTCCGGCTCCCGCGCACGAGGTATGCGTTGTAACTGGTGCCGTCGGGCAACGGGATGAGTTCGTCAAACAGACGACGATCCCAGTCGACGGCGCCCATCCACCAAATGCCGGGGCGGATCACTCTCGCGTTCACGTCTCCTCCTATCTGTCGTCGCGTGGCGGCCGGATACGGGAATCCTACGGCCGCCGCCAACCGGCTCTCTGATCAGCGAACGTCTACTGCTTCTCGAACATGTCCTTGCCGACCCCGCACACCGGGCAGACCCAGGAATCCGGAATCTGCTCGAACGGAGTTCCCGCCTCGATTCCTCCGTCCGGGTCGCCGACTTCCGGATCGTAGACGTAGCCGCACACCGTGCACACCCACTTATCCATTCGTTTGACTCCTTCCTTGTCGCAATGATTTGCGGTACTCGTTGTACGTCAGCGGTTCGCCGGCCCCGCGGATGCCTGCACGATCGACGGAACCGATGAACAGCGAATGGGTCGACAGGTCCAGTGTACTGCCCGAGAGGACCGAACACTCGAACACGGCTACCGCATCGCCCAAGTAGGGAATGCCGTTCTCGGTTAGTTCGTGGGCGAACCCCTCGAACTTGTCCACGTCTCGCCCCGATTGAAAGCCGAAGCGACGAATGATGTCCGGACAGGTGCCGTTTGTACGGTCGAGAACACTAACCACAAACCGCTGACTTCGCTCGATCATTTCGTGTGTAAGCGACCGCTTTCCCACGCCGATAGCAATCCGCGGTGGTGCGTTCGTTACCTGCATCAGGGCGTCGAGACACTGTCCGTTCTTCCACCCTGCATCGGCCGCCGTTAAGACGTACAGCCCGTGTGTTACTTGGAACAGGGCCTGGTTCACGGCTTGGGTTTCCGTAGCGAACGTGTACGCCATACCGGATCTTCTCCTTTTCGTCGATTGCTACCCCGAAGCGCCCTCTACGCCGAACTCGTACGTTGGGGGGAACGGTGCTGCAACACGTTGGCCGAGTTCTCGATCCGCCATCAGCATCCCCGGGCCCCGCTCCCCGACAAGCTTGAGCATGTCGATTACTTTGGAGACGGAATCCTCCTCTTCGACCTGTTCCGAGATGAACCACTGAAGCAGAATCCCGGCTGCTCGGTCTTTCTCTTCGTCCGCGATCCGTGCCAAGTTGTCGATGCGCTCGGTGATGAATTCCTCGTGCTTCAGCGCCGCCTCGAATGCAGCAAGCGCGGAACTCCAACTGCTCTCCGGCTTATCGATCGCTTGAAGCTCAATGCGCCCACCTCGTTCGTTGATGTGGTTGAAGAACCGAAGCGCGTGTCCCAGCTCCTCATGTGCCTGCGCTTTCATCCATTGTGCCATTCCGTCGAGCCCCTCGGAGTGGAAGTACGCCGCCATGGCCGCATACAGGTACGCCGAGTAGGTCTCGTGTTTGATCTGTTCATTCATTGCTTGTTCTACGACGTTGCCGATCATGTCTACGTCCTTTCTACAGCTTCTTGTGGCAGAACCACCAATCGAAGCAATCGTCCGCCCCTCGACGTTTCGTCGCCGTTTCCTGGTCCGTCGGCGGGGGAACGATCACGTGGTCGCCGATCAGTTCGTTCTCCGGCCAGTTCGCGGGAAGTGCGACGCCAGCAGACTCCGATACCTGGAATCCTTCGACCATACGGACGACTTCGTCGAGGTTTCGTCCCAGCTCTTGGGGGTAGTACAGGATTGCCCGGACGATCCCTTTGGGGTCGACGATGAACACGGCGCGAACCGTATTCGTTCCCTTGCCAGGATGGATGAGGCCGAGGCGATTGGCTATCGCTTCGGTAGCAGCGATGATCGGGAACTCGATCGTTACGTTGAGTGCATCGTGGATCCAGTCCGTCCACTTGATGTGGCTGAACACCTGATCCACGCTCAGTCCGATCAATTCTGTATTCAGCTTGCGGAAACGCCCGTATCGGTTTTGAAAGCCGACGAATTCGGTCGTACACACCGGGGTGAAGTCCCCCGGATGGCTGAACAGCACGAACCACTTGCCTGCGTACGCCTTGGGCAGGGTCATCTTCCCGTGGGTGGTTTGGACGTCCATCTCCGGAAATGCATCGCCAATCAATGGAATGGTGTGTTCGTTCATGGTACTCCTCCTTTGCTCTTACCAGTTCTCTCCAAGAAGCTCGAAATGCGCCTTGGCATGTGCGCATGCAGGACATACATCCGGTGCCTCGGGTCCTTCGTGCAGGTATCCGCAATTGCGACAGCGCCAGACGACGGCTTCGCTCCGGCGGAATACTCGGCTGGTCTCGATGTTGTTCAGTAAGTCGAGATACCGTTTCTCATGCTGCTTCTCGGCCACGGCGATCGCGCGGAACACGGACGCAATCTCTCCGAACCGTTCTTCATCCGCGATGGCCGCGAACGACGGATACATCTCGGTCCACTCGTAGTTCTCTCCACCGGCGGCGGCCCGCAGATTCTCCGCGGTCGTGCCGATCGTTCCGGCCGGGAACGCCGCCGTGATCTCTACCTCGCCCCCTTGCAGAAACTTGAACAACCGCTTGGCGTGTTCCCGTTCCTGATTTGCCGTCTCCTCGAAGATGGCCTGCATCTGTACGTACCCGTCTTTCTTTGCCTGCGAAGCGTAGTACGTGTACCGGTTTCGGGCCTGCGACTCTCCCGCAAATGCCGCCAGCAGGTTCTTCTCGGTCTTCGATCCCGTGAGTTCCATTCCTGTTGTTCCTCCTTGGTTTCCTATGATCTGTCTATCGCTGACACGTTGGGCAGTAGCAGGTCGATCGTCCTGCTTGCCGAATTCGCCTGATCATTGTTCCGCAGCGCGTGCACCGAAGCTTCTCGCGTCCGTATACGGCCAGTTCGTTCTGAAAACCCCCCTGCTTTGCTTCCGCTGGACGGTAGTCCGATACGCTCGTCCCGAGGGTTGTGCCGAGTTGATCGATTGCGCGCTGGAGAACGGTACGGATTGCCCGATGCAAGCGGTCGATCTCCTCTTCGGTGAGCGTGTTTGCCGGACGCTTCGGCGAGATTGCCGCGTGCCACAATGACTCGGCAGCATAGATGTTGCCCAGTCCGGCGATGCGGCGTTGGTCCATCAGCAGCTGTTTGACCGGAGAGCGCGAGGCGCGAACCATCTCGCCGAATCGAGCGGGTGTGAACGCTTCTGTAAGCGGTTCCACTCCCAACGGGTTGTCGAATCCGTCCGGTCGGTGTGTCGCGGTACCGAGGCGGCGCGGATTGACGAACCGGATGACGTCGCCTGAATCAAGATGAAGGATCAGTCGTGTATAGCGGTCTGCGTCGTCGTTCGTCGTTATCTGCAAACGCCCGGACATGCGCAGGTGGATAACGAGATCTCCCTGCTCTCCGAGGCGGAGAACGATGTGCTTTCCGCGTCTCTCGACGGAAGTGATCGTGGCTCCGACAAGCACGGTGGGGTCGAGCGCCAAGCGCGCGTCCAACACGTCGACGCGGCGGATCACTGCTCCAACCGCCGGCTGAAGCGAGCGAACGAAGGTCTCGACTTCCGGGAGTTCAGGCACTGGGCTCCCCTCCTCTACCTGTATCGTCCGGGGAGCTAGCAGAACGTGACTGTGACGCGTTCTGCATGAGCTTCGTCGGTTCGCCCAGTGAGCCCTCGGAATTCGTCTTCTTCAAGCAGGCCGAGCAGACGCCGTAGGCGTACGTGCGAACCGTTTCCACGCGATGGCCGTCTACGTCCAAGCCGAGCGCCTTCTCGTCGTGAACAGGGATGTCGTACACCGTGTTGCACAGGCGGCAGCGGAAGTGCGCATGGGGCGAGTGATCGGCGTCGTAGCGAGCCACTCCCGGATCTACTGTCAGTCGTAGGATCAGATGAGCCTTTGTCAACGCATCGAGAGCGTTGTACACCGTAGCCCGAGACACGGACGGGTGCTTTCTTCGGACTTCCTCAAGAACCTGGTCCGCCGTCGGATGGCTGCAGGTTGACTCCAAGTATTCCAGCACGGCTACCCGTTGAATCGTCGGTGTCAGGCCAGCGCTTCGGAGCCGCTGTGTTCGTTTCTGAGGCGTCATGATGTATGCAGTATAAAACAAGACTCAATCCCAAACAAGATGAAACCCAAAACCCGGTATCCGAGTAGATCCGTTGTTCCGACATGCTTGTGGAGTTGAGTTGACATCCAAGGCATAATTCGGTTGAATCGAGCGAATATACGATGTTTCGATCTGTTCCAAGTGCCAGAAATCCAGCGGAGGAGCACGCGAGAAAGGCGGCGAGTACGGATGGCGAAATCGAACAACCGATTCCGTGTGCGGAATCCCGGCAACGAGAGTCGCTATCGTTCGTTCTTCGTCAACGCGCCGATTGGGCTGTATATCACGACGGCCGACGGCCGCATCAACGATGCGAACCCGGCCCTGATCCGGATGCTGGCCTACCCGGACAAGCTTTCGCTTCTCGGAACGGTGGCCTCGGATGTATATGTAGACCCTGAGGATCGTGTGCGGCAGCAGTCGTTGTTCGACGAGGGACCGATCGTCACGAACTACGACACACAGCTGAGGCGACGGGATGGAACCGTGATATGGGTTCGCAATACCTGCTACGCCGTGCAGAACGAACAGGGGAACATCACCTCCTATGAGGGAAGTCTGCAGGACATCACCGCCGAGCGACGCGCCGCAGAGGAGCTTGCGCACATGGCGCGCCACGACCCATTGACCGGATTGTTCAATCGGCACACGTTGCGGTCGATTCTGGAGTCCGAAACGTGCCGCGCCCGGCGGTATCGCCACCCGATCGGCGTGCTGATGATTGACGTCAACCGGTTCAAGGAGATCAATGATCGTTTCGGCCACGCTGTGGGCGATCAGGTCTTATGTGCCGTTGCCGACGTACTCCGGCGTTGCGTTCGTGAGTCGGACGTGGTTGTACGGTACGGCGGAGATGAGTTTCTTGTTCTGCTGATCGAGACCGACGGCGAGACGGACGTGGTCTGCAATCGAATCCAGAAAGAGGCGCCACGGCTTACAAACGTCGGTTCGTCAAGCGACCTGCCGGTTACGGTCGCAATCGGTACGGCACACTGGACGCCGGGAACTGGAGCGGGAATCGAGAGCATTCTATCGGAAGCCGATCGAGCGATGTATGAAGAGAAAGCTCGTTGGTCGGCGAACGTCGCTCCGCTTGTCGATGCATAATCGGGAACCGACGCACTCTCGGTAGTTCACGAGGCGAACGTGCCGTGCGTGGAAGGGCGGAACAGCGCCGGGAGGCCGATGTTCGTTCCGAGGAATGCCTCGGGATTCGGACACGGCCACGCGAGTCGCTCCAGCCACGATCGTCCGTCGAGTGTTGGATCGCGACATTCGATCTCATGTGCCCTTGCACACCACGCCGCCTTCCATTGGAGTTGGTCGTACGCGAGCTGCACGTAGTGGGAAGCGGACGGCGACGCGCACGCCGCCACGCCATCGGCACGGAACGTTGCGCGATACGCGAAGGAGACGAGCCCCGTCTTCGCGAAGCTCCGCTCGATAAGGCGTACGGCCGTGCGCGCTGCCTCGGCGTGATTCGGGTGTGGGCCGTATTCCGCGCTTGAGCTCAGGCTGTGCGTGAACAGCCAATCGAACGACATGTCGGCCGCAGCAGCGTGGACGGCCGAGAACATGTCGTCAGAGCGGTTCTGCGAGAACGGCGCTCCGTCCGGATGATCGATGAACGGCAGGTGAACGCTGCGGATGTCGAGTGACGCACACCACGCCTCGAAGTATGCACGACGGCTGTCATCGTCCACACAGGTCGCGACAACGGTCCAATCCCACCCCATCTCATGGGTCCGACGGATGGTTCCGCCGGCCCAGAGAAGTGCGTCATCGTAGTGGGCAGTCACCGCCAGCGCTCGGATTGCCATGCACCGTTCCTCCTGCTCTGTTTTGCTTCATGCAGCGTACCCCAGTGGATGTGGCGGAACCAACAAGCACGGGCGTGGACATCGGTGGTTGACAGCCCGCCACCGCGCGCTATAGTGACTCCATACTTCAACCAAGAGGAGGTAGCTGTACCATGTGGACGCTGATCGGCGGGCTCCTGATGGGTTGGTCGCTCGGCGCGAATGACGCAGCGAATCTGTTCGGTCCGATTGTCGGCAGTCGGGCGATGCGATTCTGGACTGCGGCGGTTCTCGCGTCGGCGTTCGTTCTCCTTGGAGCGGTGACGATCGGCGGTCGCGGTTTCGCGACGTACGGAGGTATCGGGACACAGACCCTGATCGGTGCGTTTCTGATCATGATGGCCTCCGGCGGCACCGTTGCGCTGATGACGTTTCTCGGGCTTCCCGTCTCGAGTACGCAGGCGGTCGTCGGAGCGATCGTCGGTGCATCGCTGCTGACGGGCGGGGTGTCATTCGGTCCGCTGGTGAAGATCGGCCTTTCGTGGATCCTCACGCCGCTCGGCGGCATGCTTGCGGCGTACATCCCGTACAAGTTGCTGACGTTATTTCCGGATGCCCTTCCGAGCCGGCTGATCACGCGGTCGACCGTGATCCGCATTGCACTCATCGTCGTCACGTGCTACAGCGCGTTTGCGCTTGGCGCAAACAACCTGGCAAACGTGACCGGCGTATATGTGAACGCCGGTCTGATCACACCCGCTGTCGGCGCGTGGTTCGGCGCAGTCACAATCGGACTTGGAATCCTCACGTTTAGTCGGCGGGTTATCGAAACGGTCGGCAGCAGCATCGTGTCGCTGGATGCAATCACGGCGCTTGTGGTGATCCTTGCTGAGGCCATCACGCTCAACGTGTATGCCGTGCTCGGCGTGCCGATTTCGGCATCACAAGCGGTGGTCGGAGCGTTGCTCGGTATCGGGCTTGTTAAGGGCATGAAAACTATCGATGGCCGGGTGCTGGCTCGTGTTCTCTTCGGTTGGGTGGGGACCCCGACGATTGCCGGGATTCTGTCCGCGGGATTGATTTGGATTGCCCGTCTTCTCGGCGGAGCGGTGTAGTGAGTTCGGTGTGGAGGAACGTGATGTCCGGATTCTGGAGAAAGAGCGAGAGAGTTCAGCAGCTGGTCCTAAGCCACCTGGACCACGTGGAGCAGGCTGTGGCGCTGTTTGCGGACGCCACGCGGGCGGTCTTCGTGCGCATGGACCGGGAAGAAGCGGAACGACTCATGGCCGAGACACACAAGGCGGAGAGTCGGGCCGACGATGTCCGTCGCGACGTGGAGCGATCGATGATACAAGGTGCATTGTTGGCACCGTCACGACGGCAGGTTCTTCAGATCGTCGACCGCGTGGACACGCTGGCCAATGCTGCGCAGGCGACGCTCCACATTCTGCTTGGCCAACGGATTGACATCCCGCAGCAGATCGAGCCGGCGGTGATCACGATCCTGGAAGAGACCGAGGCGTTGTTCGTCGATGTAGTCTGCGGAATCCAATCCCTCCTGTCGGGCAAGAACAAAGACGCGATGGCGTGTTCTCAGCGGATCGACGATCACGAAAGCTCGATCGACCGTCTGGAGAGCGACGCGGTGCAAGAGTTGTTCTGGCTCGACATCGATCTATCGAAGAAGCTCCACGTCTTGCGATACTTGGAGGCACTCGTCGAAATCAGCGACCGAGCGGAGGACCTGGCGGACCAAGTGGCGCTGGTCGCTGCGGAGCGGTCCCTGTAGACGCTACGGCTGCGAGTCGAGGCCTGGCGCGATGTACGACTCGAGATCGTCGATCCGGACCCGTTCCTGTTTCGTCGTGTCCCGCTCGCGTACGGTAACGGTTTGATCCTCCATCGTCTGATGGTCGACGGTAATGCAGTACGGGGTCCCGGACTCGTCTTGTCGTCGATATCGCTTTCCGATCGATCCCCGTTCGTCGTACGCCGCGTTGCAGCGTTTCTTCAGTCCTCGATAGATCTGGGCGGCGATCTCCGGTTGTCCGTCCTTTCGGACGAGCGGGAACACCGCGACCTTGATTGGGGCCAGCCGTGGATGGAGCCGAAGCACGACACGCTCCTGCGGGACGCCCTTTTCATCGGGGATAGCGTCTTCGTCGTACGCTTCGCAAAGGAACGCGAGCGTCGCCCGGTCCGCACCGGCGGACGGCTCGATGACATGAGGCACATACTTCGTCTGGGTCGTATCGTCGAAGTAGGAGAGGTCCTTGCCGCTTCCCGGATGTCGAGGCTGGCCGTTCTCATCGCACTCAACGACGAGTTCGTCGCCGTCACGGATGAGTTTGCCTTCGATGTGGCTTCGTAAGTCGAAGTCGCTTCGGTGCGATACGCCTTCCAACTCGCCAAACTCTCCTTTGGGTAGGAACGGAAAGGCATATTCGATGTCTGCGGTTCCGCAGGAGTAGTGCGCCCGCTCGTTTGGGCCGTGTTCTCGAAGCCGCAGCGCTTCGGATCTCAGACCGAGACACTCGTACCACGCGACGCGTCGGTCTCGCCAGTAGTTGTACCAGGCCGACGAGCTGTCCGGTGCGCAGAAGAACTCGATCTCCATCTGCTCGAATTCACGCGAGCGGAACGTGAAGTTGCGCGGCGTGATTTCATTGCGGAACGCCTTTCCTATCTGCGCCATTCCGAAGGGAACCTTGACGCGCGTGCTCGACAGTACGTTCTTGAAGTTGACGAACATACCCTGTGCGGTTTCGGGGCGAAGGTACGCTTCCGCCGTCGGGTCGAGAAGCGCGCCGACGTACGTTTTGAACATCAGGTTGAACTCGCGGGGGTCGGTGAGATCGCAGTCATCGTGCTCCCCCGGCCGCTTGCTCGGCTTGCGCGGACATTGGCTGTCGTGTACTTGGTCCGCGCGGAAGCGCGCTTTGCAGGTGCGACAGTCGACAAAGAGATCGTAGAACAGGTCGTAGTGACCGCTGGCCTTCCACACCTGTGGGTGCATGATGATTGTGGTGTCCAAGCCGACCATATCGTACGACGAGGGTGCGCCCTCCGGTGGTACGGTATCGTCGTGTCCGCTGACCATATCACGCCACCACGCTTCGCGTACGTTGCGTTTGAGTTCGACCCCCAGCGGACCGTAATCCCAGAATCCGCCGATTCCGCCGTAGATCTCGCTCGACTGGAAGATGAACCCCCGCCGTTTGCACAGCGCGACAATGCGCTCCATTCTCGTACTCTGTGTCGCCATGGATCCTCCCGTGATGAGCGCCGCTTCGCGTCCCGCAAGCGGGCGGCACGTTTCGGCGGATGACGGATTATACCGAACCGCGTGACGTGTCCGAACCGATGGAGACTGGTTGGAACGCAACTGCCCGGTAGAGTGCCTCGGCGGGCGTGTTCCCGCTCGTTACAATCAGCGTAACTCGGTCGTATCCGCGGTTGCGGAGTCCATCAATGCTCTCGGCGAGAAGCTGGCGTGCTCGTCCCTGGCGGAGAATCTCGGGTCGAGTCATCGAGAACGCAATCAGCGGCGCATCGTGCGGGCCAAACCATGTAACGATGCATGCGGACAACAAGTGCTCTGCGTCTTCCATGACATACGAGCAGTCTGCGAGCAGCGTACCGTATCCATCGCCGAACAGGCTTGCGGATTCGCGTTCTGCGTCACCCAAGGTCTCGCCTTCGTCATCAATCGAGCCGCGGAACGCAGCATACAAGAGAACGGCAAGATTCTCTTGATCGGCAGGTCGCAGGACACGACTCGGGCAACGACGCACACACGGAACGCGCTCGACGTTCCGCTCCATCACGATCCGCGAGACCATGAGTCGACGCCTTACGTAACCGCGATGCTCGAGTTGATCCGATCGGCCAACACCTTACGAATCTCCTCGGATGCCCGGAAGGTGCCGCGTACAGTGATTGATTGGATCGTATCCCGGGCGAGGTCCGGCGGGATGTCATCGGCCAGCGACAGGACCCCGATGATGCGGAGTGATACTTTTTCGCCGCGGCTCTTCCACTCCTCCAGATCCGTCCGGCTGTAGCGCAGCACGCCAAGGGCAAACGAGCGACGTGTGGTGGCCTCCTGGATCACGGCCTCGTGACGGTCTAGCTGGTTCCGGATTG
>Ga0272442_10007060_pt1 | contig 14613 bp, 14 predicted proteins | sample SSMForm2O_FD_200262 | JGI IMG/M metagenome (GOLD analysis project Ga0272442, IMG submission 200262) | Marine sediment archaeal communities from Little Sippewissett salt marsh, Falmouth, MA, United States - SSM-Form-2O | ecosystem: Environmental > Aquatic > Marine > Wetlands > Sediment ...
CCCCGGCAATATAAATCCAAAGTAAACAACATAAGGTCAATATAACATTGTATATAAATAATCGGAACGACGATGTTTTTAGAATTTCTTTAAACATTTCATTGGTTTGGCTGAACCTTGGCTTTGGGCAGAGGGTCCGCGGCTCAAACAATCCCCGCCTTGGGCGGGGCAACTCGCCGTGAACCCTCTGCCCAAAGCCGAACCTCGCCGCAAAGGTTGCGATCAAATTTTACATGCAAGACTTGTGTCTTTTCCTGACAATATCAACCACGTCTCTCACTTTCTGAGAAACGTCTTTGCGGCAGACCAGCAAGGCATCCTTTGTATCGACGATGATGATGTCGTCAAGCCCGACCGCCGCGATCAGGCGCTGGTTGCCGAATACCGAGGTGTTGCGGCACTTGAGGGTGATCGCGTTCTTACTTACGATATTTCCGGCCCGGTCTTTTTTAAGGACGGCCGTCAGCGACTCCCAGCTGCCCAGATCCGACCATCCCATATTGCGCGCCGGGACAGCCGCGACATTGGCGGCTTTCTCCAGGATCCCGTAATCGATGGAGATCGAAGGCACGGCCGCGTCGCTTGGATTCCCGGCCAAAAGTTTGTGAATGCGCGGCTGATATTTTTTAAAAGCCGCAAGGATCGTTTCCGCTTTCCAGACGAACATCCCGCTGTTCCAGAAATATCCTTTGTTTTTGATAAACCGCGCGGCTTTGGTGTGGCTGGGCTTTTCGATAAATTTCTCAACCCGTAAAACCTGAGCACGTCCCCGCGAAATCTTTTTTGTCTTCAGATACCCGTAGCCTGTATCCGGTCTCGTCGGCGAAATGCCGAAGGTAACCAGATGCCCGGCCTGGGCCAGTCTGACGGCACTGCCCATGACTTTCAAAAATACTTTCGTGTTGTTGATGAGATGATCCGAGGGTAAAACAGCCATGACCGCCCGGGAATCTTTTTGGGAAATCCGCGCGGCCGCCCAGCAGATCGCGGGTGCCGTGTTTTTGCCCTTGGGTTCGCACAAAATGTGGGACGGCGGCACGCGCATGGAGGCGGCCTGCCGGCGGACAACAGGAGCGTACCGCTCATTGGTGACAATATAAAGGCGTCCGCCTTTGACCTTGGAGCTGATCCGTTTGAGCGTCATTTGAAACAATGATTTCTTCCCTGTAATCTTCAAAAACTGTTTGGGCGCGTCTTGGCGGCTTTTGGGCCAAAAACGCGTGCCGCTTCCCCCGGCGAGGATCACGGCATATAAATTTTTCTTCTTCATGGAAGCACAAACCTTTCTTAGACGATTTTTCTTTTTTCCCGGCGCCCCGTCTTGTAGCGAACGCCCAATCGTAAAAACGGATGCCACCAAAAACGTTTCCGGATATCTTTCAAATCTTCGCGGCTTAAACCATGAACCCGAATGCGATCCCGCATCACGGAAGGATGCGTGCCGAAATACGGCGGGAAGCGGTTGAGATCCCCATAGATGTACGTGGCGCCGCGATCCTCTTGATTAAGCGTTGTGAACCCGATTTTCTCGGCGTTCACGCGCCGGCGGGTCATGATCTCCCCCGAATTGACCCAGCCGTAATGATAAATATAGGCCCCGGTGTTAACGCGCCTTAAGGCCCGTCCGTCTTTACGCTCAAATCCCCAGGCGTCACCGGCCGAGAGGATCATGCCGTTGTTGCGCACGATGCGGTCCTGTTTCTGATACCAGCCGGCGTCGATCCGGTAACGGTAATAACTGCCGTAAAAATGAAACCAGCGGAACCGCAGGGCGTCCACATCCTCCCGATTCAGATTCCGCCGCATCACCCTGAGCAGGCGATCAAGATCTTTTTCATGAACAACCTCATCCGATTGGAGATAAAACGCCCAGTCGCCGCGGCATTCTTTCAAGGCCAGGTTGGTCTGATAGGACAAGACATCCTTGCCCATGGAAAAATCCCAATTGCTCTGGATGATCCTGATCTTGGGGCTGTTGATCCCCAGGATCACCCCCATGGTGTTGTCCTCGGAATCCCCGACGTTGACGATAAACTCATCGCACACCGGCAGGATCGATGTGATCGCCTCCACGACCGGATACTGATACTTCAGCGCGTTCCTGACAATCGTAAACCCTGATATTTTCATGATTATTTTTTGACCGGGAGATGGCGTCAATGCTTCCTGGCGAGTTCCCTGTCTGCCGACAGGCAGGCGCAGCCGCCCGGCTACCTTAAGAAATATTCAGGAAAGCCGGGCGTGCGAGGACTGTTTGAGCCGGGGAGCATTGACGCCATCTCCCGGTTAAAATCTGCCTTCTCATTAACTGGACGCAAATTTTATTATTCCCCCCTGACCCAACAGACCGCTTCTTGAAAATCCTCAAATACCTTCACATGGTTCTTGGTCTGAATCTTTTCGCCCTGTGACCACAGCCGATACCAGGATTCAGCGCCACCGGTCTTAACGACGATCGCTGATTTCCCGCCGCCGATTTCCCGTTCATGCGCGCGGTGAAAATCCCGGATCATCTCAAGATCCTTCAAAGGGGCCCCGTTGTAATCAAGCTTTTGGTGGTCAAAAACAACAGTTCTCCCCCGCCCGGGATACCGCAGCATGTCGCCGGCCATCGCCACAAAATCCCTGCCGCTCATTTTGCCGTTTGTCGTCACAAGCAGTCCGCCGGTGGCCCTTAAAAACTCGATCGCGTATTTCATGAGATTTTTTGTTTTGCCGTCTTACGCCAGCGATTCGTAGACTTCAAGCGTCTGCTCGGCGGTGTTGCGAAAAGAAAACACCTTGGCACGCTCAAGCGCCCGGCGCTGCAATTCCTGTTTCAAATGTTGATCCTCGATGAGCGAGGCCATGGCCTCGGCAATTTTCTCGGGCGATCCCGGATCCGCGGTCAGGGCCCCGTCGCCGGCGACCTCAGGGCAGGACGACACATTCGAGGTCACCACCGCCGCCCCGCAGCTCATCGCCTCGACGATCGGGAACCCGAAGCCCTCATAAAACGAGGGGAAAACAAAAATTTCCGCCAGATTATATAAATGCCGCAAGGTCGCATCCGGCAGGTATCCGAGAAGAACACAATTCTCTTCGATGCGATTTTCTTTAAGCCATCCTTCCAACGGTTCCATCATCCATCCTTTACCGCCGGCAACGACCAGCCTGCCGTCAAAGATGTTCTTTTCTTTTAAAATGGCAAAGGCCTTCATGAGATTTTTAAGATTCTTACGGGGCTCAAGGGTTCCCACCGACAAAATGAACGGACCTGTGATGCCCAGCGACCGGAGGTCCTCCTGGGCGCGGGGCCGTTCGTCATCCGGCAGAGGATAAAATTCGTTTTTATCGACACCCTGGTAGATCAGACGCAGTTTATCTTCGTCGATATCATAAAAACGCCCCAGGTCCTCGATGGTGCTGAGCGAACAGCAGATGATTTTATCGGACGCCTCAACGACGGCGGCCAGCTGACGCTCCATGAGATCACGGGCATCGGCGGGATGGACATCGGGATAAACCTTAAAAATAAGATCGTGCACCGTCACAACAAGGGGAACATCCGGCATGTCCGGGAAATCCAGGCTCGGGAGGTGATAGCACGCGACACCCCTGAGAATTCGATTGGCCCCCCGACGGCAATAATCCGTTTTAATCTTGAAGTTCGCCGCGGGCGCTTGGGGTAGCCGCCGGCGGCGGTCAAAAAGCCCTTTCGGGGCATAAAGCCAGTATTCATTCTTTTGGTCGATGTCGCTTAACGAACGGACCAGGTTGGAAGCATAGCGGCCGATTCCTGAACTTTCTTTTTTCAAAAACGATCGGCAATTGATCCCTATGCGCATGGATGCAAAAATCCTTGTGATGATGCCGCCGGCGGCTTATTAGAAGAGCGTGTAGATAAACGGGGCAACCGCGGAGCTTTCCGCGAAGACGACCAGCAAACCCAAAAGGCCGAGAATAATCACAATCGGGGCCAGCCAGTAGCGTTTCCTGATTTTTAAGAAATCCCAAAACTCCTTGATGATCGATAATTTCGACATGCACCCGCCTCCTGTCTTTTTAAATTAAATCTTTTTAAAATTGCCGCTTGTAATTTTCCTTATCAAAAACATATTCGCGTTTCTGCCAGTACGTTGCCCGGTTGGGATCAAGACGGGTATCCAGCGGGTCTTTTTTGATGAGCCTCAGGATCAGCCCGACGGGCGCGAAAACAAGATAAAAAATCAGACCCAACGCCACCCCTGAAACGACCGAGCCGATCAGCCCGGCACCCTTCATCCAGTAAACGTAAACGGCTTTAAGCCGGTCAACCCGCCAGAGCGTGACACCCATCACGACCGCGGCGAGGCCGAGCATCCCCAGCGAAACCGCACCGGCCCCATGCTGCATTTTGAACAAAAGGACCTCGAGTTGAAAAATAAAAATCCAGGAATTCTTAGGCGGCGCCCATCCGGCGATCCTCGCGACAATCGCCATGATCGACACGAGCCCGACAACAAAAATCAAGACAAAGGTCCCGAAACTTAAGCCTTCCTTAATCGCCTGCAAAAGGACCAGAAACGGGATGATCAACGCCAGCCCGCATCCAAAAACGTACAAATCTTTTCTCTCAACAGGTTTCATATAACATGGCTAAGCCGAAAGGGGAGTCCTTCTATGCGAGTTCCCTGTCTGCCGACAGGCAGGCGCAGCCGTCCGCCTACCTCAAAAAAAGTTCTAGAAAAGGCGGACGCGCGAGGACTGTTTGAGCAGCGAAGGACTCCCCCTTTCGGCTATTCTATTTTCGGCTTTTCTGAATTTATTAAACATTATTGAAAATTTATATCGGCGCTAATCCAATTCCCGGGAAATGTTCTCTTTGCGGTACTTGTCCTGATGCGGCTGATTGTTCTTGTCGAAAAGATAATGGCCCATCACCAGATAATCCATATCCGTGCACATGAAACAACGGTAAGCGTCTTCGGGCGTGCAGACGATCGGCTCGCCGCGGATGTTGAACGAGGTGTTGATGACAACCGGACAGCCGGTCCTCTCCTCAAAGGCGCGGATGATCGCGTGATACAACGGATGCGTTTCTTTGGAAACCGTCTGAACGCGGGCCGAATAATCCACGTGGGTGACCGCCGGGATCACGGACCGCTTAATGCTAAGTTTCTCAAGCCCTGTCTTGCCGCTTTCTCTCGATTCGGGCAAAATTTTATCCTCCCGGACGGGCGCGACCAAAAGCATGTAGGGACTCGGGCAGGGCTGGTCGAAATAATCACCGGCCTTCTCCTCCAAAACGCTCGGCGCGAATGGACGAAACGATTCCCTGAATTTGATTTTCAAATTCATGACCGACTGCATCTCCTGGCTTCGCGCGTCGCCCAAAATGCTGCGCGCGCCCAGCGCCCGGGGCCCGAACTCCATCCGCCCCTGCACAACGCCGACGACCTTTTCCCGGCTGATCAGCTCCGCGATCGTCCGGGCCAGATCATCATCGGGAATCTTGGTGAAAACGGCCCCAAGCTTGCCGGCGGTCCGCTCGATATCGGCATCGTCATATTCCGGCCCCAAATACGATCCCCGCTGGTCATCCCCGGCGCGATCGGGCAAGCGGTGATTATTCAAATATTGATACCAGACAAACAGCGCCGCGCCCAAAGCGCCGCCCGCGTCCCCGGCGGCCGGCTGGATCCAAATATTTTTAAACGGCCCCTCGCGCAAGATCTTGCCGTTGCCCACGCAATTCAACGACACCCCGCCGGCCAAACACAGATTTTCGCGTCCCGTCACGCGATGAACATGACGGGCCATTTTCAGCATGATCTCCTCGGTGACCTCCTGGATCGAACGGGCGACATCCATGTAAAATTGCGTGATCTTCGTCTCCGGCCGCCGCGGCGGCGCGCCGAAAAGACGGTGGAACCGTTCATGCGTCATGGTCAGCCCGGCGCAGTAATTGAAATATTTCAAATTGAGTTTGATCGAGCCGTCGTCTTTGATATCCACCAGTTCTTTTTTGATCACCTCGGTATACTTCGGCTCGCCGTAAGGCGCCAGGCCCATGAGCTTGTATTCCCCGGAATTCACGCGAAAGCCCGTGTAATACGTGAAGGCCGAATACAACAGTCCCAGCGAATGCGGGAATTTTATTTCCGATAAAAGATCAATATGATTCCCCTGCCCGATGCCGAAACTGGCGGTCGCCCATTCGCCGACACCGTCCATCGTCAGGAAGGCCGCCTCGGTAAACGGCGAGGGGAAAAAAGCCGAGGCCGCGTGCGCCTCGTGATGCTCGGTAAAAAGGATTTCGCCCTGATACCCCAGCCGTTCATGAATCAGATCTTTCATGTACAATTTTTCTTTGAGCCACAACGGCATGGCCTTGAGAAACGAACGCAACCCCCACGGCGCGTAGCGGAGATACGTCATCAAAATCCGCTCGAACTTGAGGATCGGCTTGTCATAAAAAACGACATGGGTGAGATCATCAATGCTGAGCTTCTGATGGCTCAGGCAGAAACGGATCGCGTTTTCGGGGAAATGAAAATCGTGTTTTTTTCGGGTGAACCGCTCTTCCTGGGCCGCGGCCACGATGACGCCGTCTTTGACCAGGCAGGCCGCCGCGTCATGATAAAAAGCGGAAACACCCAAAATAGTAACCGGTTTGGCCATGTCCTTAAACGTGTCGCTGGGGTTTTATGTCTTGATGCCTTTTTCTTTTAAAAATGTTGCCACCGTATCCGCGACAAAATCCATATGCTGTTCTTCCAGATCCTGATGCAGCCCGACGTGAAATCCCCTGTCCCCGCAGGCCTCAGCCTCGGGGAAATCGCCCAAGCGGTGCCCTAAAAACTTGTAGCTCGGGCATTGCGTGGGGATGGAATAAAAAAGGTTGCGGGAATCGACGCCGGCCGCATCCAAATAATCGACGATCTCATCTTTGGTAAAGGTGAGCCCCTCGCGCAGGATGATCGAAAAAGCGTGCGGCCCGATCTTTTCGTGGGGCTCTTCTTTCAGGGTTATGAAAAACGGATCGAATTCTTTGAAACGCTCGATCAGGCACAGCAGGTTGCGCCGCCGTTTTCCCAAAATCGTATCGAAAATTTTGATATTGCCGATGCCGACGGCGGCCTCGAGCTCGTTCATTTTGGCGGAAAACCCGATCCGGTGGAATTCGAACTTACCGATGATCCCGTGATTGCGCAGCGACCGCAAGGCCTCGGCCATTTGGGGATTGTTGGTGGTGACGACACCTCCTTCGATGCTGGTGACGATGTGGGCCGCATAAAGGCTGAAGGCGGCCATATCCCCGATGGAACCGATTTTGCGATTTTTGTATTCCGCGCCGTGCGCCTCGGCGGCGTCTTCGATCACGGTTAACTTGTGCTTTTTGGCAATGCTCAGAATCGGATCCATGTCAGCGGGCTTGCCCATCAGATGAACCGGCATGATCGCCCGCGTGCGGGGAGTGATCGCCGCTTCGATCTTGTCAGCATTGATGTTAAGCGTTTCCCTGCGAACATCGACAAAGACCGGCGTCAACCCGGCCTGCAAAACGGCATTGCCCGTGGCGATAAAAGAAAGCGCGGGAATGATAACCTCATCGCCCCGCTGTGCCCCGAAATCATAAAGGGCCGCGCAGGAAAGCGCATCGGCGTCCGTCCCGCTTGAAACCGCCACCGCCTCCTTGGTCCCAAACAACTCGGCGAACCGGCGTTCGAATTCCTGCACGTATTTTCCCTTGGTCACGAATTTCGTTTTCAGCGCCTCATCGATCAATTGACGGGCTTCGTCAGTGATCGTAACCGTGCCGAACGGCACCTTATAACTGGTCTTGACCTCAAGGCTCAAATCATTGTTCCGCTTGCTCACGTGATGCCGCCTTTCTTGACTTGGTTGTAACGCTCTCGTGTGCCGATATCAAAGAATTTGCTCTGGCACAGATAACCGTAAAAATCTTTGCCCACCATCGCGGGGAAAAAATCTTTTTCCAGGGAAAAAACGCGATCCGCAGGCATGGAAGAAAAAAGGCTCTGGCTGAAACAGTAAACGCCAGCGCTGACAAGAACATCCTGGGGACAAGATTCGCCCGCCCCCTCTATCTTTTCTTCAAAACAGGTCACCTTGTCCGACGGCTCCGGCGCGAGCGTCAGCGTCCCGAAATCCCGCTGGTCGGACTGCGGGGCGGCCACCACCGTTACCGCGGCCTTTTTCGCGTAGTGAAAATCAAGCAGCCGCCGGTAATCCAGCGGGCAATAAGAATCGCCGTTCATCACAAAGAACGGATCGCTGTGAATGAGCGTTTGGGCGTTTTTGATCGCGCCGCCAGTGCCCAAAGGCTCGTCTTCCCGGGAGAAAGTGATCCGCAATCCCAAATCGCGGTTGACGTAATACTGTTCGACGCTTTCGGCCTGAAAACCCGTGCAAAGAATAACCCGCGATAAACCCTGCCCCTGCAGATAGGTCAGCAGAAAATCTAAAAAAGGCTGGCCCCCAACGCGGGCCATAACCTTTTGCGCGTCGCCGATTTCTGTGCGCAGACGTTTTCCCAGACCGCCGCAGAGGATCACCGCGTCGATCTGCCGCAATCGATCCGTCATGATGTGTACTTGCTCGGTTGATAAAAAATAATCTGCGAGCCCTGATTCTCGAAACGAAACGGGATCTCCAGAAGCCTCTTAAGTTTCCGGCGGATTTTATCCTGCTTTGACGGCTCGGCGAACAGCAACAGGAACCCGCCCCCGCCGGCGCCGGCGATCTTGCCGCCCAGGGCCCCGGCCTCACGGGCGGCCTCGTAAACGGCATCGATCTGCGTTGTTGTGATATAATCCGACAATCCTTTTTTGATCATCCATCCCTCATGCAGGAGTTTTCCGAAATCTTTTAACCGGCCGTTGTTCAGAACATCCAACCCTTCCGTGACCATCGCCACCATCCGCCGGTATTGTTTGGCCTTCTTGTCCATCGCCTTCAGTTGATGCGCGATGATTTCCGAAGACGGCGTGCGACGCAATTCTTTATGATCCCCGCTGAACCGGCCCGCCGGGGCATGGGCCTCCTTGGCCGGGCGGTGAAAACCGGTAAAAAACATCATCAGATGATTCTGCAAATCGTTGCGCCGTTCAAACGGCAGGGTGACCATCCGCACCTTCAGATGATGGTCGCCTCCGAATTCAATAAGATTAACCCCGCCATAGGCCGATAAAATCTGATCCTGACAGCCCACGTTTTCCTTGCACCTTTTCTGCTCGATAAAAATGGCCTCCTTCGCCAGCCGTTCCTTGGTGGGCATGACACCTTTCAAGGCATACATGCTGTTCAAAAGCCCGACGGTAAAGGCCGAACTGGATCCCAAGCCCGCACGTGCCGGCAGATCGCCGTCGTGATGAATCTCAACGCCGTCTTTGATCTTGAGAAACCTTAAGACCTCGCGCACGGCGGGGTGATCGATCTCATGGATCTCCCTGACATGCTCCATCTGGGAATAAATAATGCGGAATTTATGCTCGAAAAAAGGCGGCAGATACCGGCAGGTGATGTAACAATACTTATCGATCGTGGTTCCCAGAACCGCGCCTTTGGCATTCTCAAACCACAAGGGATAATCCGTCCCTCCGCCAAAAAACGATATCCGAAACGGCGTGCGGCTGATAATCATAAAAACTCCTTCGTTAAATATTCATTGAACGACACTGTTCAGGCGTTTCCCGTCGTCAAAATCATAATATTTACGCCGCAGCTCAACGGCGCACATCTCTTTCAGGTGCTCGACAGTGGCGGCGCCGAATTTTTCTTCCATCATCTTCAGGTACGCGTCGTTGCGGTAATATACATTAAAGGCGTGATCCCGGAACCGCAGGACCTCCCCCGGCGCGAGATACTGTGTGGGCAACGGCAACGTGTCCTCGCTGAACTGGGCGTACCCGCTCCAGTTGGGCGGCAGCGTCACCCCCTGGGCCACGGCATCATCGTACAGCTGGCTTCCCGGATAGGCCATGGCGCAATAAAAATTGGTGTACGCGCAGTTCAACTCCTGGGCCATCTGAAGGGTTTCCTGCATCGTTGTCTTGTCGTCCTCGGGAAGCCCGAAGATAAAATTGGCGACGATGTCAATCCCGGCCTGATGGGTTTTTTCGACGATATCATAAATCTGTTGTTGGTTAAACCGTCCCTTGGACACGCCGTCGCGCACCTTTTTGCTCCCGGCCTCAAACCCGTAGGCGATCCAGTTGATCCCGGCTTTTTTCATGAGCGCCAGCATATCCGCCTTGACCGTATCCACCCGGCCGTAAACCCAAAAATTGAGGTCATGCCCAAGGGCGATGATGCGCTCGCAAAATTCTTGAAGTCTTTCGGGCTTGAGAACAAAAATCTCGTCCAGCACCTTGATATTCCGCACGCCGTAGGTCTTGGCCAGATAATCCACCTCTTCGGCCACCTTCTCCATCGAACGGTACCGGATCCCGCGCCCGCCGAAGATGGAATTGATGCAGCAAAAACTGCAGGTGAAGGGGCATCCGAGGCTCGTGTACAAGACCGCGTAAGGCGTGCGGCGGTTCACATCGTCAAAACAATGCCAGTTATGCGCCCGATATTTATCCATCGGCAACAGGTCCCAGGCCGCCATGGGCAAGGTGTCCAAATCCCGGATGTTTTGCGCCCGGTGGTTTGACACAACCTTTCCCTGACGCAAATACCAAAGCCCTTCGATGGTAAAATCGTCACGCGTACGATCGCGCCCGGCCTTCAAGGCCTCAAGCAACTGGTCAAAGGTCGTGAACCCTTCCCCCTGAATCACGAAATCCGCTTTCTCCTCCCGGACCGTGCGCTCCGGCAGCGCCGACGGGTGCAGGCCCGAGACCGCGGTGACGATTTCAGGGGCTTTGTTTTTAAACGTTTCCAGCAAGATACCGGCGCCCGTCATGTTTGTCGTCGAAGATGACGGGTTGGTGCCGGAAACGACAATCCCGGCCAGAAGCGGACCGCACGCCCGGGCGCGGGCCACGGTTTCGGCCGCATCCAGATTCTCGGCCTCCGCGTCGATGACCGCGACCCGGTATCCCCGCCCCCTGAGATCGGCGGCGATCAACGCCAGCCACAACGGCGGCTCGATCGCGGATAACTCCTCGCTCAGATCCTGGTAAAGGCGCTTCTGATTATTGGCTTTAATAAGAACAATGTCCGTCTTTGCCGGCATAATAATTCACACGTTGGCGAATTGATTTCTTTTAATGACCTGATACCCTTTGATCAATTCAGCAATTCCTGCCTCAAGAGAGACATCGGGCTTGTATCCGGTCTTCTCGATTTTTTCGTTGGAAACGATGTAATCCCGCTTGTCGGGATCCTCACCAATTTTTGATTCATAAAAATAAAACTCTTTAACCTGTTTTTTGATCTCTTCGCAAAGTTCGATCTTGCTGAGGTTCGCCTCGCTTAATCCCAGATTATAGGGTTGATCCTTCATCTCCTCGAAATGATCCAGGCAATGACCGAAGGCCTTGGCGACATCCCGGACATGGATATAATTCCGTCTGAAGTGCCCTTCGAACAGAATCAAATACCGGTCAGTCACGGCCCGATAGGTGAAGTCATTGACCAGAAGATCCAGTCGCATGCGCGGGCTGATGCCGAAAACCGTGGCCAGGCGCAGGGTGATCGCGTTACCCCTGGCCAAAAGGGCTTCCTCGGCCTGGACTTTAAGCCGGCCGTAAAGGGAGATCGGTTTCATCGGGGTTTCCTCGGTGCAGAATTTATCTTTCTCACCAATCCCGTAACCGCTGTTTGTCGTCGGAAAAATAATCTTCTGATCCGGGCTCATCTGCTTAATCATCGCGACAATCGCATCCAGGATAACCGCCTGGGCCGTCTGGGGCTGCCTTGCGCATAACGGCGCCCCGGTCAAACAGGCCAGAGGAAAAACCGCCTCAGCGTCTTTTAAAAGGCCCGCTATTAATTTCTCATCCCGCACATCGCCCCGGACAATCGTCAGTTTGGCATCATGACAGCAATCCAGCAAAGAGGTCTGGTTGTACATAAAGTTGTCGAGGGCAACGACCTCATGCCGTTCGGCCAAGAGGGCAGGAACAAGAATGGAACCGATATACCCGGCCGCGCCGGTGACGAGGATTTTCATGTTTTATCTCCGTAAGTTGTTAAGGTTGAGCGATGGGGATTCGTTTCTCACACGAATTTTTTTCCCGTCGACTTCGGTTTACGGCGACTTCGCTGGCCGAAAAAAACTTCGGCCGCTTAGTCGCCGTAAATTCTTGCCGACGCTGGGAAAAAATTTCTGATTGTGTGAGAAACGAATCCCCATCGCTCATCAAAACTCAATTTTAAATTTAATATCCGCAACCGCAAGCTGGACAAATATCCGACATTTAAGCTTTCATCAACCCCTCGGCGGCGGCGGCGATGTCCTTGACCCCGGGATAAAAGGCCTCTTCCAGGACATGGCTGGCTGGTGTCGGAATGTCGGGAAACGCCACCCGTACCGGCGGTTTTTTCAAAAGCGGCAACCCCTTCTCGGCGGTGAGGGCCAGGACCTCGGCGCCGAAGCCGCCAGTTTTCCAGGCCAGATCCGCCACGATCAACCGGCCGGTTTTCTTAAGAGATGTCAAAAGGGTTTTCTCGTCCAACGGCTTAAGCGTTCTCGGATCGATCACCTCGGCGCTGATTCCTTTTTTTGCCAATTCCTCGGCGGCCCTTAAGGCCTCGATGACCATGTGGGACACGCCCAAAATGGTCACGTCCTTTCCCTCACGCTTAATAACGGCCTCGCCGAACGGCACCGAATACACATGCTCTGGGACATATCCTTTATGTTTATAGCACCACCGATGCTCGATAAAAATAACCGGATTGTTATCGGCGATACTGGTGATGAACAACCCCTTGGCGTCATACGCCGTGCTCGGCATGACGATTTTTAATCCCGGCACATGGAAAAATAAACCCTGCAGGGCCTGGGAATGCTGGGCCGCCGAACCCCATCCCCTCCCGATGCAGGCGCGGATAACCATCGGCACCGGCACGCGTGCGGAAAACATATAACTCCATTTGGCGGCGGCGTTCACGATCTGGTCCATGGCCATCATCAAAAAATCCGGACGGTTGTGAATCGAGACCGGGCGTAATCCCGCCATGGCCGATCCGATGCCCATGCCGATCATCGCCTCCTCGGACAACGGGGTATCAAAAAACCGTTCGGGGCCGTATTTTTTATGCAGGTTCAGCGTCGAGCCGAACATGCCGCCGGGATCGTCGATGCCCTGCCCCATCGCGTAAACGGAAGGATCCCTTTCCATGGCCTGGTCGAGGGCCTCGCGCAGGGCCTCGCCGAAACTCAACTTACGGACATTCTGCCCCTGGTTCTCGTCGAAAACCGGCTCTTCCCGCTCGATCTGTAATTTTGTCCAAGGCATTATTAACAATCACCCCTGTTTCTATGTCTTCCGATGGATTAATTTAATGGCGATGTTACGAATAAAGATATTTTTCCAAATCTTCCTTTCGGGGCAGCGGACTTTCCTGAGCGTATTGAAAGGCGCGGTTGATCTCTTCGCCCAGCTTGCGGTCGATGTCGTCCAGTTTCTTGTCGTCGGCAATCTTTTCTGAAACGAGATGATGACGGAAATCCTTGAGCGGATCCCGCCAATACGATTCCTCACACTCCTCGGGCCGGCGGTATTGCTCCCTCAACGGATCGCCGCCGCCGGCATGCCCCCGCCAACGCTGGACACAACATTCGATAAAATAAGGCCCATGGCCCTGGCGCGCATGATTAATCGCCTCACCGGCCTTTGCGTGGACCTCAAGGACATTCATGCCGTCAATCCTGACCGACGGCAGATCAAAGGCCCGGGCCCGCGCGACGATATCCACCTTCGGCTGACGGGCGCTGATGTGCGAGCAGACGGAATACAAATTGTTTTCACAGATAAAAACAACGGGTAGTTCCCTCATCTTCGCCCAGGACATACTTTCATAAAAAACGCCCTGTTCCGTGGCCGCGTCTCCCATGAACGAAACGGCCACCTGCGGGGCCTTGCGATATTTCATGGCAAAGGCCGCGCCCACCGCGTGCGGGATGCTTCCCCCGACGATCGCCGACGATCCCCAATGCCCGATGGATGTGTCGATCAAATGCATGGAGCCGCCCCGCCCCCGGGAACACCCGGTCTCGCGGCCGTAGAGTTCGGCGATCATGGCCTTGAGATCTCCGCCTTTGGCCAGATAATGGGCGTGACTGCGGTGGTTACTGAAAATGATATCATCCTTGTTCAGATGAGCGCACACGCCGACGGCAACCGCTTCCTGCCCAAGTGAAAGATGCACGGGTGTTTTCATCTCATCCTGGGGATACTTCTGCTCAATAGCCAAACTAACTTTCCGGATTCGGGAAAGATGCGTGTACATGCTGATCAAAGTATCTTGAGCCATACGCTCACTCATCGCTATGTTGCCTTTCTCTTTAAACCCGATGCGTTTTAAACCACGCCATGGTCTCTTGCAATCCCTTTTCAAGGGGAACACGCGGTTTCCATTTTAATTTCGTTCGCGCCAAGGTGATATCCGGCCGCCGCTGTTTGGGGTCATCCTGCGGCAGGGGCTTGAAAACAATCTTGCTTTTTGTCCCCG
>Ga0272442_10007061_pt1 | contig 14612 bp, 9 predicted proteins | sample SSMForm2O_FD_200262 | JGI IMG/M metagenome (GOLD analysis project Ga0272442, IMG submission 200262) | Marine sediment archaeal communities from Little Sippewissett salt marsh, Falmouth, MA, United States - SSM-Form-2O | ecosystem: Environmental > Aquatic > Marine > Wetlands > Sediment ...
GCGTATTTTTGTGGGATAGGGAAATGAAATCTATAATTAGATCGTTCTCTGATCATGGAACATTTGTCCAGCCTGATACATTGGAATATATTTTATCCAAGGATGAACCAAAAGAATTCACATCTCTTATAGTTAGAAAACTAATAGAGTATCCTCTTGTCCTAACAGTTGAACAAGTAAAAAATATCGAGCAGGAAACAAAGATCGAGGATATCTCAAAACCGTGTAAGGATTCACTTGAGAAAAAGGAATTGCAGAAAAGGATGCTTTCAACAATATATGGGGGTGCGTGGCAACCTAAAATGTCTTTAGAAGAAAACGATCTGGAATACGACGATATCGATAAAGATGACCAGATACATCTGCCAAATGAGAAGGCCGAAGAAATAGCAATACCGCAGTTGATAGAAATAAAAAAGGTAAAGGGATGGAAACCCTCATCTTCAGAATATGATCCTGAAATCAAAATTATAAAGGATGTAACCGGTAAAAGTACCTGTGAAGGGAAAACAAGTGATTTTACAAAATTGTTTTTAAACAGATATGGTGTTTTGCGAAAAATACTTCGAAGTCAGAGGAGAGAAATGGCAAACGTCATTCCTATAAATAGGATTAAAAGTAGCGGGGTTAAAGATATTCAAATTATTGGAATAATCGAAGATGTAAGAACCACTAAAAATGGACATAAATTAATTGAAATAGAGGATGAGACTGGCACTGCGACAGCTATTGTTTTGAAAGATAATCGTGAAGCTACTCAGATGGCAAGCGGAATTATTTTAGATGAAATATTAGGGATGAAATGTCAACTTAGCAAGGATGGAGATTTACTACTAGTTCAGAGCATAGTTTTTCCAGATGTTAGTATTCAGAACGAGAAACATAGATCCGAGGTACCAGTTTGTGCTGCATTTCTTTCTGATATTCATATTGGTAGCAAACAATTTATGGAAACAGAATGGCAAGCGTTTTTGCGATGGATAAATGGTGAAATGGGTAATTCCAGACAAAAGGATGTAGCCGGTAAAATAAAATATTTGGTTATACCCGGAGATGCTGTGGATGGAATAGGTATTTATCCCAATCAAGAAAAAGAGCTTTCGATAGTTGATGTATACAGACAGTATGAAACACTAGCCGAACAATTGCAATTAATCCCTGATCATATATCTATTATCCTGCAACCTGGCAACCATGATGCTGTTAGACCTGCGGAGCCCCAACCTGCATTTGAGAAAGAAATACGGGATCTATTTTCCGATAAGGATATTACCTTTGTTGGCAACCCTTGCTATTTCTCTCTTCATGGTGTGGAAATATTATCATATCATGGGCAAAGTCTGCTTGATTTTGCCACGAATATTCAATGTTTGAGATACAATGAGCCTTTGGAAATAATGAAGATTATGTTGAAAAAACATCATCTTTCTCCTGTCTATGGTGGATATACACCACTTGCCCCAGAGCAATTGGATTATATGGTTATAGACAAGGTTCCTGATATCTTTGTCACGGGCCATGTCCACCTGGCCACTATTGGTGAGTATAGAGGAGTTACTTTGATAAATGCCTCAAGTTGGCAGTCACAGACATCCTATCAGAAGATGCTGAACTTTATTCCGGATCCTGCGAAACTTCCAATCGCGGATCTAAAGACAGGGAATGTTACAATGATGGATTTTAGCGGAAAGTAGTTATGATTTTTATGTTGGTTTGTGTTTCCCAAACACAAACCTTTAAACCTCTTTTTCCATATGTAAATTGTTAAATTTTAGAGATGGAATATTATGGATGGGGATTTATCTGAAAATATTGCAGTTAGCTCAGATATGCGATCGTATTTTAGCAGACTTCAGGATGATATTGAATCATGCTATTCCATTGCAGGTGAAGCACGAAAAAAAGGTCTTGATCCTGAACTTGAAGTTGAAATACCTAGGGCAATGGATATTGCCGTGAGAGTAGAAGAACTTGTAGGTCCAAAAGGTATAGCCCCAAAAATTCGTGAGATTACCAAAAAAATGGGCAATAGAGAATTTGTATCTTTGGAAATTGCTAGACAAATTGCTAATGGGAAAACCTACAAATTTAATAAAATTGAAGATGCTTTAGATCAATCCATAAGAACTGGACTCGCTATACTTACTGAAGGCGTTTTAGTAGCACCTCTCGAGGGAATAGTGGAGGTAAAACTGGGGAAGAACAAGGATGGTACAGATTACGTGTCTCTTTATTTTTCTGGCCCCATCAGAAGTGCAGGTGGAACAGGACAGGCAATGAGTGTTTTAATTGCTGACGTTGTTAGAAGGGAACTGGGGATAGGGAAATATGTGCCAACATCTGGGGAGATAGAGCGTTACAAGGAGGAGATTCCTTTGTATAAGAGGGTACAACATTTACAGTATACACCCTCAGTTGATGAGATAGACAAGATAACGAAAGGTTGTCCAATTTGCATAACTGGTGAAGGAACAGAAAAAGAGGAAGTAACAGGATATCGAGATTTACCGAGGGTTGAGACAAACCGTCTTAGAGGCGGGGCATGCCTTGTGATTGCTGAAGGTCTTTGTCTTAAGGCACCTAAACTCTTAAAACATGTTAAAAAATTAAAACTCAAAGGATGGGATTTTCTCTATCTTTTTGTCAATAAAAACAATGGCGGAGAAGATAAGAAAACTGATGGAATTCCAGAGATTATTCCTTCCTTTAAATATATCGGCGAAGTTATAGCAGGTAGACCTGTTTTTTCCCATCCATCTAGAAAAGGTGGTTTTCGATTAAGGTATGGTAGGGCTCGTACGGGTGGTTTAGCATCTACTGCGGTTAACCCTGCTTCAATGGATATACTTGATGGTTTTATTGCTGTTGGAACGCAGCTTAAGACGGAGAGACCCGGGAAGGGTACAATAGGTACCCCATGCAGTCAGATTGATGGTCCCATTGTACTGTTGAAAAATGGTGATTTAATTCAGATTAATAATGTAAGGGATGTTGGGAAATACAATGTTAAAAAAATAATTGATCTCGGCGAAATTCTTATTCCATTTGGAGAGTTCATTGAGAATAATGCATTACTTCCAGATTCTTCATACGTTTACGAATGGTGGATTCAAGATTTACAGAGATCATTAAACTGTCTGCCAAAGGAATATGATATTCACAGTATTACGGAAAATGATGAAAAAACTCAAAAAAAAATCAATGAAGATTTTGGAAGGAAAGTCAACTTAAAAGAACCATTATTTTCGGATGCTTTTGAAATTTCAACTAGGTATAATGTTCCACTACATCCTTATTATAACCTATTCTGGCACGACATAACACCTGATGATATAATAAAACTTTCAAAGTTTGTGAAGGAGTATGGCGAAATAGTTGATGATTCATTACTGATTCTTCCCAGATATGATGAGATAAAAAGTATTCTCATAGAACTTGGCGCGCTTCACAAACAAAGTCAAGAAAAACTTATCTTGGATAGTAGGCATTCCTATTCTATCATCAAATGTCTTGGTTTGGACATCGAGGATGGTCACATTGTTAAGACAGGCGGAGTTAAGTTACTTGGAAATGTAAAGGAAGGGCAAGATACTACTTCACTGGTTTCAGAACTTGCTGGCATAGATATTAGAAAAAAAGCGCCGTTTCGAATTGGAACACGTATGGGGCGGCCTGAGAAGGCAGACGCTAGAAAAATGAAACCTCCACCACACGTTTTATTTCCACTGGGTAACTACGGTGGCAATCAGCGTTTATTTAGGACAGCAGCAGAAAAGAGCATAATAGAATTTGAAGCAGGGCGAAGAAAATGTTCCAAATGTGGCAAAACAACTTATCGGATATTTTGTACATGTGGAGAACATACAGAGCCAATTGAAGGGAGAATAGAGATTCAAAAAGTAAGTATATCCAAAGAATTGGACATTGCAAAAAATAACATAAAAGAGCGCAATCTTCCAGAAACAATCAAGGGTGTAATAGGTACGATATCAAAGCATAAAACACCCGAACCTTTGGAGAAGGGAATACTGCGGGCAAAACACAATGTATCGGTATTCAAAGACGGAACAATACGTTTTGATATGACTGATGCCCCTCTTACTCATTTCAAACCAAAAGAAATTAGCATCTCGATACAAAAATTAAAAAAATTAGGATACACAAAGGATTATCTTGGAAGTTATCTAGAGCGTGATGATCAAACCTGTGAGTTGAAAGTTCAGGATGTTATTATTTCGAAATCCTGTGCAGAATATTTTGTCAATGTATCAAAATTTATAGATGATCTTCTAGTTAAGTTCTATAAACTGAATCGTTTTTTCAAAATTAGACGATTGGAAGATTTAACAGGGCATCTTGTTGTTGGGTTGGCACCTCATACTTCTGCAGGATCTTTAGCTAGAATAATAGGTTTTACTGATGCCCAGGTCTGTTTTGCTCATCCTTTCTATCATGCAGCAAAAAGAAGAAACGCCGATGGCGACGAAGATGGCTTAATGCTTCTCATGGATGCACTTTTAAATTTCTCCCGTGCATATATTCCTGATAAACGTGGTGGAAGGATGGATTTACCTCTAATTCTTACAACTCGTATCGATCCGTCAGAGGTTGACAAGGAGGCTCACAACGTTGATATCATGGCAAGATATCCACTCGATTTTTATGAAGCTACATTGCAACATGAGAATCCCAAAGAGCTAGAACCTATAATGGACTTGGTGTCTTCAAGGCTGGGTACTGAATTACAATATGAACAGTTCGGTTTCACACATGACACAGATGATATATCTGCGGGTCCAAAAATGTCATCATACAAAACAATGAAAACTATGATGGATAAGATGAATGCGCAGCTAAATCTTGCTGCAAAGATAAGGGCAGTGGATGAAGCTGATGTTGCGTACAAGGTCATAGAAAGACACTTTCTACCTGACATACTGGGCAATCTTAGAGCGTTTAGTAAACAGTCGGTTCGTTGCCCCATATGTAATATTACATATCGAAGAACTCCTCTCAAAGGGATATGTACAAAGTGTGGTGGGAAACTTATTCTTACAGTTCATGAAAAATCTGTTAAGAAGTACTTGGAAATCTCAAAAGAAGTAGCGGAAAAATATAATATTTCTCCTTATTCACGCCAACGAATAAAACTAGTGGAGAAATCTATAAACTCTTTATTTGTGAGCGACAAGGTAAAAAAGCCGAGATTAACCGATTTTCTTTGATTATTTTGAAGCATAACTTTCATATATCCATTCCGCAATGCATTGTTTGTTAATTAAGAGGAGTTATTTAATATGGTAGATAACGCGTTTCATCAAATGGGTAAGAAAACTTGGTATAAATTGTCATTTTACATTAATATAATTCTGTTTTTCATTGTAGCAATATTTATCTTTTTATTAATAAAGGATTGTCTGGAATACAATAGAGGCAGTTATGAATGGATCAACATAGTCCGCGATATAGCCTTTTTGTCAATTTCATTGGCTTTGATTTTCTTTCAGTTCTTCATAAATATGTTGAAAATTATGCGTAGATCATTGTAGAATAAGTAATGGCGATAGGTGTAGAATAAACTGGGGAGGTAGGCGTTCCCTGTAACCAGAAACCGCCGATATGCTGGGGTTGAAACCAAGAGGCGATGTAACGAGCATTTATTGATCCATTTGTTGACGATGAGACCTTGTCCTTCGGGATTAGAGGTGATGACTATATATGATCGGAGGGTCATATGTGCATCTTAGTTGCGGGAACCGGGTGAGGCACGGAAGTGAGCAGCCTTACTGCAAACTGCTGATGCTCAAAGGGTTAACGGGGTTGAGGATGCATATGGGTAGTCAATAGATGAAACGTGCACCCACTCGCGGGATTTCTGCACCCGCTAAAATTATTAAACCTAACCTGTATTTCACATTCTGAAATCATCGGGGGAGTTCACATGGTACGATTATTTAAGGATGAGAGTTTAGTAGCTTCATGGCAAAGATTCTTTGAAGAAAATTGCAAACCTGGAATTGAGACCGTTGCCATTGAGTATCCAGAGAAGCGTAGTTTATATGTTGATTATTGGGACATAGATAGGACAGTTCCAAATCTCACTGAAATGCTAATCAATCAGCCTTATAAAGCGATATTTAATGCCGAGGAAGCGTTAAAAAATGTTGATGTTGCTGCTGAGAATAAATTAAAACTCCATTTTAGAGTTGTAAACCTTCCTGATACAAACAAGATAGTAATTAGAAAAATTCGTGCAAATCATCTTGGGACATTCGCTGCTGTAGAGGGTTTGGTAAAGAAAAGAACTGAAGTGAGACCTAAACTTCAGGTTGGCGCGTTTCAATGTCAGAAATGTGGTGCAGTAATAAGGATAGAGCAAGAAGAGGATATTTTAAAGGAACCTTCTGAATGTTATGAAGATCAAGGTGGATGTGGAAGAGTTTCTTCGTTTAAACTTTTAACTAATTTATCTGAGTTTATAGATTCCCAGAAGATAGAAATCCAGGAAAATCCAGAGGGACTTCGAGGTGGGGCTCAACCAGAAAGGATAAGTGTGTATCTTGAAGATGATCTTGTAGGAGAAATATCTCCTGGAGATAGAATCATTGCAAATGGTATGCTCCATTCTATGCAAAGGAGAAGAGGACAGTTGCGATTAACTTCCTTTGATAAAACTATGGATGCAGTTAGTATCGAAAGTCAGGAAATGGCATTTGAAGAGGTAGAAGTTAGCGAGGAAGATGAGAAAGAGATATTGAAGATAAGTAAAGATCCCAAAATTTATACTAAAATGAGGGAAAGCATTGCACCTACGATTTATGGAATGGATGTAGAAAAGGAGGCTTTAATTTTGCAGTTGTTTGGTGGTATTGCTAAAGAAATGCCTGATGGTACTCGCATAAGGGGTGATATTCACACGCTATTTGTTGGAGATCCTGGTACTGCGAAATCTCAAATGCTTGCCTATATGTCCAAACTGGCTCCAAGAAGCATCTACGCTTCGGGAAAATCGTCATCGGCTGCAGGTCTTACAGCAGCTGCAGTCAGAGATGACTTTGGTGAAGGCCAGTGGACTCTGGAGGCAGGGGCGTTAGTTCTGGCCGACATGGGTGTTGCATGTATTGATGAAATAGATAAGATGGATGAACAAGATAGAAGTTCACTTCACCAGGCAATGGAACAACAGGAGATTTCAGTTGCTAAGGCAGGCATAAATGCTACATTGAAATCAAGATGTGCCGTGCTTGCAGCAGCAAACCCAAAACTAGGGAGATTTGATGAATTCCTTCCAATGCATGAGCAGATTAATATGCCGCCTGCTCTCATTTCTCGTTTTGATCTAATCTTTTCAATTCTTGACAAGCCCAGCAGAACAAAGGATACAGATCTTGCGAAACATATCTTACGCACTCACAAGGCAGGTGAGATAAACGAGAATATCATTAAATCTAAAAAGTCAAAACTTACTAAAAAAGAAAGAGATAATTTAATGGAGATTATCATACCAACATTTGATCCTGAATTTCTAAGAAAGTATATAGCATATGCAAAAAGAAACATCTATCCTGTAATGACTGATGATGCATTAGAACTAATCAAGGACTATTATGTAGATTTTAGAAATTCATCTGAAGATACCGTTACATTTACGCCAAGACAACTTGAGGCTTTTGTAAGACTTGCAGAGGCAAGTGCTAAACTGAGACTTAGCCAGGAGGTAACTGTAGAGGATGCAAAAAGATCTATTAACATTATTGAGCAATATCTTACAAGAGTTGGGATGGATCGGGAAACCGGTAAATTTGATATTGATATTATCACAACTGGTATAAGTCATACTCAACAGAGTAGAATGCGTTCAATCATAGATATTATACAAAAATTGTGTGATGCATCAGAAGATGGTAATGCAAATAGAAATGACATTATAAGGGAGGCAGAAATAGATGGTGTTGAATCTAGCAAGGTAGAGGATGCGGTAGATAGGCTCAGACGTAACGGACAGATATATGAACCATCACACGGAAAATACAGATTAAGCAATATGTAAAATAAGATTTAATTAGCTTAAAAATGTACTTTTGTTTATATTTACAACTTTGGAGAAGACAGTTTTCCAATAGCTTTTTTTACATTTCCTCTGCTTTTTTCCCCTATTTCATCAACTATACAATCTGCGAAGCTATTCTTTATGTCATTCCAATTGAGGGTTGTCACACCAAAATATAATTTTTTGTTAACATTAGGTGCTTTATGAATGTGCGGGGACCATTTTCCTGGATTAATGTCACAGTTGTCTATGTGAAGGACATAGTTTTTCTTAAGCGTTTTTTTTTCAAGTAAATATATTTCAAACTTTCTGTTAAAATACTTGTAATTAGTATCCTTTTCAAAGTATCGGTATTCGAGCTCGTAGTTTTTGTTTATGTTTATGCTCCCGCGTTCCATTTTTCCCTCCAAGTATAGTATAACACGGGTCGCTATTTAATGATTTTTAATTTTTTACAAGACATAATTATTCTTTGTGAATTTTGTCTTTTAAGTAGCATATTTTTACATAGTCAATAAAGAACAAAATTTGCAGTAAATATATCTATCCAATGAGTAAGTGATATCTTTATTCTATTTTTTCCTCTCTTATAAGCAAAGGAAAAAATTGAGAATGAAGAAAAGAGCTTAATCCAGATAATAATCAGCTGGGTATGGTTCTGGTTTCAAGCCTTTTCTTTCTCTTATCTGCTTTATTACTTCACCTTGAAGGTGCTTTGGCATAGGTTCAAATCCCATGTTTTCTGTATTCCAAAGTACTCTTCCACCTGTGGCAGATCGTATTGCAGAAGCAAATCCAAACATTTCTGCAACGGGTGCCTTTGAGTCAATGTTTACACTATCTCCCTCTGTTTTCATGTCATTTACTTCTGCTCTTCTCTGGTTTAATTCTCTTGATGCATCACCCATGAGTTCTTGTGGCGTACTTATAAATACCTTCTGCATTGGTTCAAGTATTACAGGATCAGAGATAGTTATAGAACCGTATATGGCATTTCTTGCTGCAGGTATAACCTGTGCTGGGCCTCGGTGTATCGCATCCTCGTGAAGTTTAGCGTCTACGAGTCTTACTAGTATTCCTTGGCATGGTTCGGATGCAGTTGGTCCACTTTTCATAACTTCATCAAACGCTTCTTTGATAAGTTCTCTAGTTTCGAATAAGTACTGTATACCTTTAGTGGTATCGGCCATCATATTTAACCCATGTATGGCAAAAACTCCTTTTGCAAGTTCTTTAGTCATTCCTAGTTCTTGTAGGATTTTTGCTACTTCATTTTTGTGTTTTTTAACATTTTCAGGTATCACATTGTCATGTAGAGCCTTGACGATATTTTTCGGAAGTGGTTCAACCTCTATGTAAAAACGGTTATGTTTATTTGGTGATTTTCCTTCGAATTTATGTGGGCTTGTTTTTCCAACTGTTTCTCTGTACACCACTATAGGTTCTGAAGTGACAATATCAAGTTTATAATCGTTTCTTATCCTGTATTCAGTAATCTCGAGATGCAATTCTCCCATTCCCGACATCAGATTTTCACCAGTTTCCTGGTTGATTTGAACCTGTATGCTTGGATCAGCTTTGGAAATTGATCTAAGAACTTCAATAAGTTTTGGAAGATCCTTCATGTTCTTCGCTTCAACTGCCACAGTTACCACAGGATCTGAAACATGAACAATCCGCTCAAAAGGTTCTGCTTCAGGGTCATCTGTGACAGTACTACCTGCAATTGCATCTCTTATTCCAGTGACGGCAACAATGTTCCCTGCACTTACAAAATCAACGGGGATTCTGTCTATTGCAACCATAACATTTACTTGTTGCACTCGATTTTTATTTGGCATTCCCGCTACGTAGAGTTCTTGCCCTCGCTCAATTTTTCCACTATACATACGTCCCACTGCTATTTCTCCTGCATGTGGATCTAAAATAATCTTTGTAATCATTAGTGCAAGTGGTCCATTTTCTTTACATTCGGTCATGCTTTTACCAAGTACACTCTCTTGGTCACCCCTCCATATATGAGGTATTCTATATTTCTGCGCCTCTTGAGGGGATGGGAGATGATCAATGACCATATCGAGTATAACTTCATGTATTGGGCTTTTTTTTGCAAGGGTTTTCTGATCATTGTTGTTACAATATTTGTATATATCTCTAAAGCTAAGTCCAGTTTTCTTCATATATGAAGCAGAAATAGCCCAATTGTAATATGCAGAACCAAATGCGACTGTCCCGTCCTCTACTTTTACATCCCATTTGCCTTTCAGATCTTCTGGAACGATGTTATTAAGAAGCTGATTGTACTTTTGAATTATTTTGATGAAACGCTGTTGCATTTCCTCTGGTGTCACCTTCAACTCATTTATTAGTCTATCTACTTTGTTGATAAATAAAACGGGTTTTACCTTCTCGCGCATTGCCTGCCTGATGACTGTTTCCGTCTGTGGCATAGCTCCCTCTACAGCACACACCAGAACTATTGCCCCATCAACGGCACGCATTGCACGTGTTACGTCACCACCAAAATCTACGTGACCTGGTGTGTCTAAAAGGTTGATAAGATAATCTTTACCTTCAAAATTGTGCACCATGGATGCGGAAGCTGTGTTAATGGTGATACCTCTGTCTTGCTCCTGCCCTTCATAATCTAACACAAGCTGTTTACCTGCAAGATCTTCGCTCATCATACCGCAACCAGCAAGCAGATTATCAGAAAATGTGGTTTTCCCATGATCTATATGTGCAGCTATACCAATGTTACGAATTCGACTTAGTTTATTCATCAGATCTTTGGCTTTTGCTATATTGTCTTCCTTACGTCCCATACAAATACTTCCTATAATATATTACAAATCTAAATTGTTTATCTGGCTGACTTGGCAACCCTTTCTACATCATTTTTCTTGCCTATTGAAAAAGAAGCTATATCATTTTTACTTGCCTTAATTATCTCATCAGCAAGACATGACTCGATACTTCGCTTATTTTTATGGGAAGCAGAAACTGATCCCTTACAGATGTTTCTAAGAGCAAGATCTAGACGTCTCTGAGGAGATGTGTCAACTGCTTTAGGAACTGATATTCCACCAAAACGCAGTCGAGTAGTTTCCTCTTTAGGTGCAGCATTTTGAAGAGAGTCCACAAACACCTGTATTGGATTGGATTTGGTTTTCTTCTCAATAATTCCAAAGGCAGCCTTTACAATTTTATATGCCTTAATTTTCTTTCCAGTATAGACCTCAGTTCTCATTATATTGTTGATCAAACGCTCGACTATGGGAACCTTAGATTTGGCAAACATTTTATTTGAAAAAACCCCACCAAGATATAAGTTTTCAGTATCTAGATTTATATATCTTTCCAACCCTCTGTCTTCTACCTTGACTTCACTCATGTCATACTTTGCCAAAACGGGGAAAAAATTAACATTTCCTTTTTCATTATTTTTTTCGGTCATATCTATCGTCTCATTGCCTTCTCAATCTTTCCTCTAATCATTTGCTCAAGGGATACGTCGTTGACTTTTATTACTTTAAATCGAACACCGGGGATGTCACCATAACTTCTTCCCATTCTACCGCCAATTCCTTCTATCATTACTTCGTCATGTTCGTCGATAAAACTAATGGCATTATTACCAGGAGCAAATGCAGTAATTTGTCGCCCATTCTTTATAAGTTGTACCTTTACACATTTTCTAATAGCAGAATTAGGTTGTTTTGCTTCTATTCCTACTTTTTCAATGACAATTCCTCTTGCTTGGGCTGTTCCCTCAAGCGGATCTGCTTTTTCTTTTAAATGTAATATTCTTTTTTTGAAATACCGATCATTCCATTGATGTTTTTTACGGTCTTTTTTGAGTTTTCTTGCTGCATTCAGTCCTTTGCCCATGTTTCACCTACTAGATAAGAGTAAGCCAGTATGTAACTTTTGATATTTAAATCTTTTAGATGAGAACTCCTAAAGATTGTAATTAGCAAATTAGTTTTTTTCAGGGGTCCATTTGTGACATAAGACAACAGCCATATTTTTATATCAAAAAGGTATTTCATATAATGGGATCTGAGATGCACAAAGATAAAATTATCGTTGATGATAACGCAAGTTCTTCTGGGATAATTAACCGAGGTGTTTTGAGTTACTATCTGGGTTCTGTATTTTTTATGGCAGGTATTGCACTCCTAGCAATGGGGGTGGCGTTTATCATTATTTTCAAAATTCATTATACTTCCTTGTCGGAAGAAATTCTTCTTACTGCTGTTTTCATGGGTGTTGGTATCATATTGATTCTGACGGGCATCAATTTGATGATGAAGCAGACTAAATACGGTTACGGTATTGTAGGTGGGAGTGCTTTTCTGTCGTTATCAGCTCTCTCTCTTTTTGTATATGTTTACCCTGATAAGTGGTATTACCCATTCATAAGTTATATATTCTCGCTCTTCGTTGCTGGATTTTTAGTTCTAATGGGAAATGCATTTGCGAATGTTACTCTCAAGATGATTGGAAACAGAATCGAATCTGTGTTGGGCAAAGAAGAAAAAGCGGAAGAGAAAATCTATACTGACGAAGAGATAGAGCGAGACATAGAAGAAGCAACAAGAAAAAGTGTAGATGCAGCTATTGATAAACTAGATTTTACACTGACCGATTCGAAGGATTTAACATTGGGGGCATCTTGCACTGAAGTGCGAGGTAATATCGTAAGGGTCAAAGATGACATAGATGAAGCGAGAATCTTGAAAATAACTAGGAACCCAGCCGAAACGGATAAATGGGGTTCAATAGGAATTGATAAGGTTTCAATGCAGTTGAGTAGTGCCCTGGAGAACCAGCCATCAATTGAGAAAGATCGATTGGTGAAAATCACAAAGGATTTTGAAAGAAAAATTAAAGATATTGTCGATCTAGTGAAATCAAAGTGATCACTTATCAAATGATTTGTTAAATTAAATATTTTGTTATGACACATCTGTGATTGAGGGTTAAGGTGTTGTGTCTATCTATTTTTAATGGGGGTAAGACGGATTATATAAGCTAGATAGGGATTTGAAGCTGAACATTCGAAACCTTTTTAAGGAAAATGTAGCTACATTTCATTATATCAAAAAGGATGGTGATGTGAAATGGCAAAAGGCCTTGATATTGGAACTATGAATATAATTTGTGCAGAAAAAGAAGGCGAAGATGTAGTTTTTATGCAGCAGCGGAACGCATTTATGGAACTTGAATCAAGCGATCTCACAAAGACGATGCTAGACACCTCGAAAGTTCTTTATGTGGAGGAAGATGGCGGAATTTCTCTATTAGGTGAGGATGCATTTAGGTTTGCAACTATCTTTGAGAAAGAAGCAAAAAGACCGATGAAACGTGGTATAATATGTTCTGACGAGAAAAATGCAATACCTATGATGAAGCTAATTGTAGAAAGAGTCTTAGGTACACCAAAAGACCTGAAAGAAGTATTATACATCTCCTCTCCAGCAGATCCAATAGATTTAGATATAAATGTATTATATCATAGGAAGACGATGGAAGCATTAGCAAAGAAAATGAAATACGACACTCATGTAATTGATGAGGGACTGGCTGTGATTTATTCTGAACTTGGTGATTATAACTTTACTGGCTTAGGGATAAGTGTTGGTGCTGGACTCACAAATGTAACGCTCGCTTATTTAGCTACACCTCTTATGTCTTTCAGTATAGGCAAGGGCGGAGATTGGATCGACGAGCAAGTTGCAAAAACAACTGGATTACCAAAAGAACATGTATGTGCAACAAAAGAGGCAGGATCTAATTTGGGTACAGATATTGATTTTGGTAGCGTAAAAGGTGCTCTTACTGTATACTATGATGCCTTGATTACATACATCATTAAGAATTTAGATAAGAGACTTTCAGAGATAGCACCGCCAAAAGTATCATTTCCTGTTGCGGTAGCAGGTGGAAGTTCAATGCCTAAGGGATTTTTCGATCTGTTTGAGAAGAAATTAAAAGAAACAAAGCTTAAGATTGATGTACCGACCATGATACGTGCCAAAGATCCATTGCATTCAGTTGCAAGAGGGTGTTTAATAGCTGCAAGAACGCAGGAAGCAGCAGGAAAAAAAACGGTGACAACAGCGACAGCAACAGTGCAGAAGAAAGCACAGGTTAAGACTAAGAAGAAAGGAAATAAGAAATAAAATATATTACAGTTAAATGGCGAATTTGTTTGTTGGATGACAAACATACTCCACCATTTATTTTTTTTATATTACATGATTTTTGTAAATATAACTGGCAGTTATTTGTTCAGAAAATTAAATTAGGGATATAGTACAAGAGTTTAATTACACTTTTTTATGTATAGGGTGGTTAATAAGTTACTTGCAGACAATCTTGTTGTTATATGTCCCGCTCTTTATATCTTAGTTTTTGTTGATTTTTTTTATTACAATTAATGTCATAGACCATCCAAAAATTTTTCAGAAAAAAAAGTAGTTTTTTGAGGAATGAGAAGAAAAATCTGGGAAAACTTCTCATCGCGGTTGAGATGGGATGATGATGCACTCCTTTC
>Ga0272442_10007062_pt1 | contig 14612 bp, 9 predicted proteins | sample SSMForm2O_FD_200262 | JGI IMG/M metagenome (GOLD analysis project Ga0272442, IMG submission 200262) | Marine sediment archaeal communities from Little Sippewissett salt marsh, Falmouth, MA, United States - SSM-Form-2O | ecosystem: Environmental > Aquatic > Marine > Wetlands > Sediment ...
GTTGTTGAGGGTCACGCCCACGGCGGGGTGGTCGTCTCCCAGGAAGCGGCGGCGCATGGCCAGGCACTCCCGGTAGAGCGCCTCGGCCTCGTCGAAATCGCCGCGCGTCTTGAGCAGCACGGCCAGTGTGTTGAGCCCCTGCGCAACAGTGGGATGCTCGTCGCCGAAGAGCTCCCGCTTCAGGGCGATGGACTCGCGGTAATGCTGCTCGGCCTCGTCCAGGCGCCCCAGGCGCTTGTAGACCAGGCCCAGGTTGCCCGTCGTGATGGCGATGGTCGGATGGCGCTCGCCATGGAGGCGCCGGTTGATGGCCAGGCACTCGCGCAGGCGCGGCTCGGCTTCGGCGTATCGCCCCTCGTCGAGCTCGAGGGTGCCGAGGTTGTTGAGGATTTCGGCGACCAGCGCCTCGCTCGCGGGCAGGTTGTCCCGGGCTCGGTCCAGGGCATCGACGTAGAGCGATTCGGCCTCGGCGTAGCGACCCTGGTCGTGGATGATGGCGGCGAGGCTGTTCAGGTTGGCCGCGATGCGGGGATCCGATGGCGCCAGTTGCCCGCGGAAGATGGCCAGGCCCTCGCGGGCGAGGGCCTCGGCCGCTTCCAGTTCGCCGCGCTTCTTGTGCAGGACGCTGAGGTTGTTCGTCGCCTGCGCCACGTCGGGATGCGACGCGCCGAGCAGCAGCCGCTTTCCGTCCAGGGCCGCGCGCAGGTGCGCCTCGCCGAGATCGTAGTGCCCGAGGCTCACATAGGTGTCGCCGAGGATGCGGCGCAGCTCGGCGCGCACGGCGGGCTGGCTCCCCAGTTCCGTCATCACCCGCTCGGAGGCCCGGTCCAGCGCCTCGCGCACGCTCATCTCGTGGTCGCTGCCGCGCCAGGGATCCGAGGCGGCCAGCATCTCGCGCAGGAAATCGGTGATCTGGGCGGCCTTGCTCGCTTCCGTGACCGCCAGCGCGCGCTGCTCGTCGGCGCGCCGGCGCTCCCGCCGCTGGCGGTCGAACATCACGGACATGGTGACGCCGAAGGCGATGATCAGCGCGAGCAGGACGCCGGCGAAGCCGAACCCGAGCCGGTGGCGCGCCACCAGCTTCCGCAGCAGGTAGATCGCGCTGGGCGGGCGGGCGAGGATGGTCTCGTGGCGCAGGAAGCGCTCGACGTCCTCGGCCAGGGCCAGGACGCTCTGATACCGGCGCGCCGGCTCCTTGTCCAGCGCCTTGAGGATGATGGTCGCCAGGTCCGGATCGAGGTCGGACACCAGCTCGCGCGGCGGCCGCGGCGGCTCCTCGCAGATGATCTGCGCCGCGCGGTGGATCATGGTCCGGTCGATGTCGTAGGGCCGGACGCCCGTCAGCAGCTCGAAGAGGATCACGCCCAGCGAGTAGACGTCGCTGCGGATGTCGATCTCGTCCGGCGCGCCGCGGGCCTGCTCCGGACTCATGTAGTTCAGCGTGCCGAGGATGCCCTCGCGTCCGGTGTCGATGGTCGTCAGGGTGACGTCGGCGTCCGTGATGTGGGCGAGGCCGAAGTCGAGGACGCGCACCTGGGCGCCGGCCTCGCCGCTCGGGCCATGGGAGCTGGAAACCCGCTCCCCGCTCACGAGGATGTTGGCGGGCTTGATGTCGCGGTGGATGACGCCACGCTGGTGCGCGTAGTTGATGGCGTCGCAGATTCTCAGGAAGAGGCCGAGGCGGTAGCGAAGCTCGTCGCGGTCGCGCGGCGGCCGGGGTTCGCCCCCGTGTACATGGACGTCGAGGGGCACGCCCCGCACCAGCTCCATGGCGAAGAAGTGGCGACCGTCCTCCGTGCAGCCGGCCTCGTAGATGGCGGCGATGTCGGGGTGCTTCAGGCGGGCGAGGGTCTGGATCTCGCGCCGGAACATCCGGATCCGGTGCTCGTCGGCCCGGAGCCCGCCGCGGACGATCTTCAGGGCGACGGGCCGGAGGGTGCCGGCCTGCTCGGCTTCGTAGACCTCGCCCATGCCGCCCTCGCCCAGCAGGCGGATGATGCGGTAATCGCCAATCGTCCGCGGGACGCCGCCGGGGCGCGGTCTCGCGACGGTCGGCTCCTCGCTGGCGGGGGTGGAGTCCCGGCGCGGAGCCTCGTCGCCCTCCCGGCCTCGTCCCCGCTCTTCTGGTTCGTCGCGCTCGGGCATCAATGGAACCGTCCCGGCTCGGGGTGGGTCGGATAGTAACAAAAACGAGACCGATATCCAGGATTTTGCGATGGAGAGGACGGATCGTCACCCACGGCGGGCGCCTAGCGGAGCACGACCAGGCGGCGGTCCTGCCGCCCGCCGGGGCCCTCCCAGCGCAGCACGTAGAGTCCGCTCGCCAGGTCCGGCGGCGCGGGCCAGTCGAGCTCCCACGTGCCGGCGTCCCGGCCGGCCGCCGCCACGCGCGCGGTGCGCCGGCCCCGCGCGTCGAAGAGCAGGCCGGTGTAGGCGCCGGGCCGGTCCACGCGCAGGCTCAGGCGCAGCGGGCCCGAGGCCGGCCGCCAGGGGCTGGGCCAGGGCGGCGCCGCCTCGAAGCCCCTTGCCGGAACGGCCATCAGGGGCGGTTCGCCGGCGGCGGGATCGCCGTCGCTCCAGGCGAAGTCGTCGGCGGCGACGAAGCCTCCCGGTCCCCGCGCGGCGTCGCGGATCTCCAGGAAGACGGCCACGCCCGCCAGGGGCCGCAGGTCCCAGGTCCGCGGGACCAGGGGCAGGCCCTCGCCGCCGGGAACGCCGGTGCCCGGTCCGCCGGGCGGCGCCGCGCGGTGGAGCAGGGCGCCGTCGCTGGCCCGGCACAGGGCGACCCGGCAGGAGTCGGCGTGCCCCGCGCCGCCCAGCAGGAAGTCCAGGCGCCCGCCGGTCACCACGAAGACCGGCGACCGCAGGTCGCCGACCGCTGCCGCGCCGAGGGTGTCGCCCACGTCGCTGGCCACGCCGCCCGCCACCGAGCGGTAGGCCTCGTAGGTACTGATCCAGGAGTGGCCCCGGTAGCCGCTGGCCGCCGCCGCGCCGCGGGCGGCGGGGTTGTCCTCGAAGGTGGGGGCCAGGGCGAAGGGATTGGGCCCCGCTGCGTCCGGCAGGTCCGCGACGGTCCAGCCCGCCAGGCCGCCGGCGAAGCCCTGCCGGTCCCGGATGGGCGGCGGCCAGGCGCCGCTCTCCAGGTCGATGGTGTCGAACTGGATGGCGAAGTTGTAGAGGCCCCACTCGAGGTAATTCTCGTGGCGGCTGAAGACGCGGGCGCCCGCCGCGCAGCCGGGCCAGCCGGTGGGGGAGAGGGCCGCGCCCGGGAAGGCGTTGACCTCCGGCGCCGCGCCCGCGTCGATGCGGGCGGCCGCGGCGAGATCCCACGGGCCGCGCCAGTCGGCCGCCCGCAGGACGCTGGTGCCGTAGACGCCGCCGCGCGTGAGCAGCAGGTACCACCAGCCGCCCGCGTGGACGAGCTGCGGGCTCTCCAGGGCGCCGGCGTCGGGCGCGACGAGGAAGGGTCCCCGATCCGTGAAGGCCCCGCCGCCGGCGGCCGCCGCCAGGGCGAGGGCGCCGCGGCCGTCCGCCGTGCGCGCCGAGGCCAGCAGGAAGAGCGTATCGCCGGCGGTGAAGGCGAAGGGGTCGCGGCAGTCGCCCCAGGCGGTGGGGCTCCAGTCGGCCCAGGGGCCGGGCGCGTAGACGGGATCGTCCCGCATCGTCCAGTCGTGGAGGTCCTCGCTCCAGGCCAGCCCGATGGACTGGCTCATGGCCGCGGTGACGCCGGTGAACAGCATGGCCCAGCGCGCGCCGGCGGGCCGCCAGGCGGCGGGCAGCGCATCGGCGGGCAGCACCTGGGGCGCCCAGAGGCTGAAGGACGCGAAGGTGCCCGGCACCGCCGCCAGCGCGGGCGCCTCGTGGCGCCAGCGGCGCAGGTCGCCGCTCGTCGCGTGGCCCAGGGAGGGATCGTCGGGATCCTCGAGGCGGCCGCGGATGTGGAAGAGATGGAAGCGCGCGCCGTCGTGGATCAGGCAGTGGTCCTTGACGCGGTAGCCCCGCTCGATGAAGGCAGGCTGCTCGAAGTCGAAGAGGATCTCACCGGCCGCGGCCGGCATCGCGGGCGCGGTGGCGAGCGCCGCGATGCCCGCGACCGCCGCCGCCACGAGGCGCGCCGCCGGTGCGAAAAGCGGCAGGCGGTGGGCGGCCGACGCCGCGACGCCCGGCGACGCGGCGCGCCCGGGCATCACGCCCCGGCCTTCCCGCCCGCGAGGACCGCGTCCGCGAACTCCCGCAGGGCGCCGTAGAAGTCCACGGGCACATCCACCATGACGCCGTGGCCCGCCCCGGGGAAGGCGCGCACCGCCTCGCCGTGACGGGCCAGGAAGGCCCGCGTCGCGGCGGGGCAGGTGTCGCCGTGGCAGAAGAGCCGGGGTACGGCGAGGCCGAGGTAGCGCGCGGCGAACTCGCCGGTGTCCGCGCCTCCGGCGGGCCGCGTCCGGTCGTGCAGCTCGCGGGCGGCGCGCCGGAAGGCCGCCGGCGAGCAGCGGGTCAGGGATTCGAAGTACCGGCGGTTGGAGGCGTGGCGCGCCATGGGTCGCCGCCAGGTGGACTCCCGTCGCAGGCGGTCGAACCAGGCGGCGAAGCGCCCTTCGGCGTCGGCGGCCACGGCCCGGCCGGAGAGGAAGAGGTCCGCCTCCGTCAGGTTGCCCTCGACGTTGACGAGGCCGCGCACGCGGGGATCCGCGGCGGCGAGCAGGGTCGCCACGGCGCCGCCGAGGGAGTGCCCGGCGAGGAGCACGTCCCCGGCCGCCCGCGCGTCGAGGAGGCGGCGCAGGGCCGTGACGTAGTCGTCGAGGCCGGTGTCCCCGGCCGCGAGATCCACGCTGCCGCCGTGGCCGGGCATGTCGGGCGCGAGCAGGTGCAGATCCGCCAGGCGCTCGTCGTCGAAGGCCTCGGCGAAGGCGCGCCCGGAGTCCCCGAGGCCGTGGAGCAGGAGCAGGATCGCGCGCGGCGCGCAGGGCTCCGTCTCGCGCAGGACGAAGGCGACCGGGAGAGCATCGAAACGAATCATCTTCATCGGCGGCATCCACGATCACGAGACGGACGAAGCGAGTGCGTCAGGGGATTTCCACGCGCCAGCTTCCCAGGTTGGCGCCGTTCGCGCAAGGCCGTCCCGACCGGCGGCGCCGGGATGACGGACACCGCGATCGCCGCGGCGACGCGACTAGCAAAAGGAAGCGCCGGGGCGCGGGCCCCGGCGCTTCTTCACATCGATGATGCGCGGCGCGCGCTACTGGAGCAGGACCAGCTTGCGGGTCTCCGCGCCGTCGCGCAGTTCCATGCGCACGAAGTAGACGCCCGAGGCGATGCTCTCGCCGCGGTCGTTCGTGCCCTTCCAGACGACCTCGCTGCGGCCCAGGGGGAAGCTTTGGTCCGCCAGGACGCGCACCAGGCGGCCGCCCACGTCGTGGATGGCCAGGCGCACGCGCTGCGGAGTCTCCAGGCTGAAGGCGATGGTGGTCTGGGGGTTGAAGGGGTTCGGGTAGACGCCCAGCAGGCGCGTGGCCGGCGTCTCGCCATCGGCCACGGCCGTGCCCGGATCACCGTCCTCGAAGGCGCCCAGGTCGGGCTGGCTGCCCACGGGGTCGGGCCGCAGGTTGCCGTCGTAGTCCTCGACGATGCCGTAGTCGTCGCCGAAGCCGATGCAGGGGCTGGTTTCGGCCAGGTGCAGATCGACGACGGTGGTGTCGGCGAACTCGGGATCGACGTCGAGGATCTCCGTGCCACCGGCGAAGCCGCCGTCAACGAGGCAGTAGCGCACCGTCATGCCCGTGGCCAGCAGCTCCGGGTTGGTGGGCGACACGTCGTGCCAGAAGATGGAGTTGCCCAGCTCGCCGGTGGCGCTGAAGCCGCAGAGGGCGCCGCCGACCATGCTCGCGTCGTTGGACCAGCTCGTGACATGGGTCAGGTCGGCGTGGGCGGCGTTGACCAGGACCGCGCCGCCCATGGGCGCGACGTTGTCCACGAACACCGAGTTGACGGCGTCGAGGACGCCGCCGGCGACCGAGATGCCGCCGCCGCCGCTGATGCCGCCGCCGCCGGTGACCGTGTTGCCCTCGAACCAGCAGCGGGACACGCTGGTCGTGCCGGCGAGGAGCGCCACGCCGCCGCCGGCGTCGGCGGACTGGTTGGCGTCGAAGCTCGAGGTGGCGAGGTCCAGGACGCCGCTGACGAGCGTGATGGCGCCGCCGGTCTTGCCGCTCTGGTTGCCGGTGAAGGTCGAGCCGGACACGCGCAGCGTGTCGCCGGCGAAGGCGATGGCCGCGCCGTCGCCGGCGCAGGTGTTGCTCGTGAAGGTGCAGCCGACGAAGGACGGCGAGCCGCCGCTGGCGTAGACCGCGGCGCCCATGTTGCCGGCGGGGTCGATGCCCGTGGCGCAGTCCTCGAAGACGCAGTCGACGAAGGTCGGCGAGGAATTCTCGACGTAGAGGCCGCCGCCGAGGAAGTCGTCGTAGCCGTTGCGGAAGGTGATGTTCTCGATGGAAGCCCCGGGCCCCTCGCCGTTGACGGCCTGCCAGAGCCGGTAGCCGCCGCCGCCGTCGACGATGATGTCGCCGGGTCCGCCGTCGCCCATCACCACGACGCTCTTGCCGTAGAGGTTGAGATTGCGGTTGCCGATGCCGCTGTAGGTCCCGGGCTTGATGAGCACGGTGTCGCCCGCGACGGCGGCGTTGAGCGCGTTCTGGATCTTGTCGAAGGGATCCGCGGCGCTGCCCTCGCCGCCCGGCGTGCCGATGGCCGCGTCGACGACCCAGATGGGACCGTCGAACGTCACGTTGAGCAGGTCGATGAGGTTCTCGACGTCATCCTGCCCGTCGGCATCGACCACGCGCAGGGTGGGGGTCTTGTGGCCCGAGGTGGTGAAGGTGAACTGCTTGGAGCCGGGGCCCGTGGCGTCGATGGTGCCGTCGCCGTTGAAGTCCCACTCCCAGGTCACGATGTCGCCGCTGACGGGCACCGAGCGGTCGTAGAACCAGATCGGATCGCCGGTCTTGGGCGTCAGGTCCTCCACCTGGTAGGCGGCGTAGGGACCCATGCCGGTGGCGTCGAAGCTGGTGCGGGTGGTGTAGGAGCCGAAGTTGGTGCCGCTGTAGTAGTCGATGTAGAAGTAGCCGCCGATGCCCCAGTCGAGGCCCCAGCTGTTCTTGCCGATGAAGTAGCCGGCCGTGTCGTTGTAGCCGATGATGAGCACGGCGTGGCCGCCCGTCTGGGTGCCGCTGGCCACGTAGACGCCGCCGTCGTAGGCGTCGAAGGTGTCGTAGGTGGTCATGCTGGTGGCCAGGGGGCCGTAGTTGTTCAGCGCGGTCTTGATGGCCGTGATGTTGGGCGAGTAGCAGACGTAGTAGGCCTGGCCGAAGAAGTAGCGCCGTCCCTCGGTGTCCATGCAGTGGTCGTCGCAGGGCTGGAAGTGGTTGCCCGTGTAGGGCATGCAGCACTCCTCGAGGATGCCGGTGCTGTGGCCGAAGTTGATGGCCGTGGCGGTCTGGCCGCCGTCGCAGCCCCAGCCGTAGGAGGCGCAGGAGAGGACGTACTGCTCGGACAGGTCCCAGTAGGGGATGTTGCCCTCGCCGATGGCGATGAGGAAGGCGCTCTCCATGGCACCCATGGCGCCGAAGATCCAGCAGGATCCGCAGTCGCCCTGGTTGCGGGGCGGCGTCACGAAGTTACCGCCGTTGCTGCGCCAGTCGAGCGTCTCGCCGTCGCGCGGCAGGATGGTCGCGAGACCCGGATCCAGCGGCACGCTCGGATCCGGATCGGGGATGCGGGGCATGAGCGTCGCCAGGCGCTGCTCGGGCGTCATCCGCATGCGGGAGGTCTCGCCGACGGTGAACGGCAGCCCCTGGGACTCGACCAGGGCCCGCAGGCGGGCGATCTCCGCTTCCATCTCGGCGCGCCGTGCGGGGGACAGTTCCGCCGCGGCGTCGGCCAGGGCGGCGGGCTTCTCGACGAACCAGACGTCGCCGTTCTCGTCGGGGGCCGGCGCCGCGCCGGCCGCCGCGCCGAGGAGCAGGAGAACGCCGAATGTCATCAGGATGAGGATTGGTTTGCGCATACTCTTGCACCTACCCGTTTCGGTTTCAAAGAAGAGTGTGAGCTTGCCTTAATTATAACACGCGGGCGACGGCATATCACGCCGCATGAGGACCTTTCGCGCCCTAGAGGGCCAGCATGCGCTCCAGGGGCACGAGGGCCCGCCGGCGCAGGTCCTCGTCCATCTCGATGCGCGGCGCGAGGTCCCTCAGGCAGAGGTAGAGCTTCTCGAGGGTGTTCCGCTTCATGTGCGAGCACTCGTCGCAACCGGGCACGTCCTTCACGCAGGGCGCCGGCAGCAGCTCCTTGTCCGGCGCACGCCGGCGCATCTCGTGCAGCATGCCCGACTCGGTGCCGACGATGATGGTGCCGGCGGGACTATCCTGCACGAAACGCAACATCTGGCTCGTAGAGCCCACGAACTCGGCGATTTGCAGGACTTGTGCCTCGCACTCGGGATGGGCGATGAACACCGTTCCGGGGCGGGACGCCTTGAGGGCGGCGATCCGCTCCGCGTCGAAGCGCACGTGGACGAAGCAGCGGCCGGGCCACAGCTCGAGCGGCCGGCCCGAACGCGCCGCGACGTGGGCGCCCAGGTTGCGATCGGGCGCGAAGAGGAGCGGCTGATCGGGCGGGAAGCTCTCGACCACCTTCACCGCGTTGCCGGAGGTGCAGATGATGTCCGCCTGCGCCTTCACGGCGGCGCTGCAGTTGATGTAGGTCACGACCTTGTGGTCCGGGTGCGCCCGGCGCCAGGCCGCCAGCTCCTCCGGGGGGCAGTCCTCGTCCAGGGAGCAGCCCGCCTGGATGTCGGGCAGGACGACGATCCGGTCCGGGCTGAGGATCTTAGCCACCTCGGCCATGAAGTGCACGCCGGCGAAGGCGATCACCTCGGCGTCCGTGTCCCGGGCGGCCTGGGCCAGGGCCAGGCTGTCGCCGCGGAAATCCGCCAGATCCTGGATCTCGGGGCGCTGGTACCAGTGCGCCAGGATGACGGCCTTGCGCTCGCGGCGCAGGCGGTCGATGGCGGCCGGCAGCGCCGCCGGCTCCGGGATGGCCTCGCCCGTGAACTCGCTCACCGCGCACCTCCTCGCTGGCCCGTAATCTTAGCCGCGCCGCGTCGGAACACAAGGGCGCAATGGTCCCACCGGTCCCGGATTCCGGCGCCCGGCGCGGCGGAATCGCGGCCGCGGTTCGCTTGCGCCGTCGCCCGCGCCGCCGCCGGCGCAAAGACTCTTGGCGAAGCGGGGCCGTGGTGCTATGCCTTGCAGGCCACGCCGCTCGCGCGGCCGACGCCGCGCGGGCTCGCCTGCAAGGGGCCACCGTGAACAAGAGTCATCGCTTTCGCCGCCGGACCTTCTATTTCATCCTGTTCCTGATCCTGTTCGTGCTCGTCGCCACGCGCGTCTACATGATGGGCATGGATCACCTGGAGGACCGTCCGCGCGGCTTCTGGACGAGCCTGATGACGGTGATCGAGTCCGTCACCACCACCGGCTTCGGCCACGACAGCACCTGGCGCCATCCGTTCATGAACCTCTACGTCATCTTCCTGCAGGTGGCGGGGCTGTTCCTGTTCTTCCTGATCTTTCCCCTCTACTTCATCCCCTTCTTCGAGCGCCGCTTCGAGCAGCGCCTGCCCGACGAGGCGCGGGACCTGCAGGGCCATGTCATCATCTATTGCTTCAGCCAGGCGGTTTCCTCGCTCCTGCGGGAGCTGGAGCGGGCCGGCCAGCCCGTCCTGCTGCTCGAGGAGGACGAGTCGGAGGCGCGCCGCCTCTGGGAGCAGGAGCACCGGGTCGTCCACCACCGGCCCGTGGACGACGCGGCCCTGGACGCGGCCGGCCTGGTCCAGGCGCGGACCCTGGTCTGCAACGGCCGCGACAGCGACAACGCCAGCCTCTGTCTGGCGGCGCGCCAGCTCGGCTTCCGCGGCGAGATCCTCACCCTGGTGGAGGATCCCACGTACGTGGAGCCCATGATGCTCGCCGGCAGCACCGAGGTGCTGACGCCCCGGCACCTGCTCGCGGCCGCCCTGGCGGCCCGCGCCAGCGAGCGGGTGAGCCCCACCATCGCGGGGGCCCACCAGCTCGGCCACAAGCTGGAGATCTGCCAGATCCGCGTGGCGCCCGAGAGCCGCCTGGCCGGCCTCAACCTGGGTCAGGCGGCCATCGGCGCGCGCACCGGCGCCATCGTCATCGGCCAGTGGGTGGGGGGGCGCCTGGAGACGGCCCCCGGCGCGGACATGGTCATCGAGCCGCGCGGGATCCTGGTGGTGGCCGCCTCGCGCGAGAGCATCGAGAAGCTGGAGCGCCTGGCCGAGGGGGCCCGCACGCTGACCCAGCAGGGGCCCTTCGTGGTGGTGGGCTCGGGCGAGGTGGGCAGCCAGGTGGTGGAGCTGCTGCGCCAGGCCGGCGAGCGGGTCGTGGTCGTGGACCGCCGCCAGCGCGAGGGCGTGGACATCGCGGGCGACATCCTCGACCCGGATGTCATCGACCAGGCGGGCGTCGAGAGCGCCCAGGCCGTGATCCTCGCCATCGACTCGGATCCACGCACCCTCTTCGCCACGGTCATCATCCGCGACCGCTGCGCCCGCGTGCCCATCCTGGCCCGCGTCAACGAGACGGCCAACCTCGAGAAGCTGCACCGGGCCGGCGCCGACTTCGCCCTCTCCTTCAGCCAGGTGGCGGGCAGCCTCCTGGCCAGCCGCCTCCTGGGGCAGCACGCCTTCGAGCTGGATCCCCAGCTCAAGCTGCTCAAGGCCGGAGCCGGGCGCATGGAGGGGAAGGCCCCCGCCGAGCTCGACCTGCGCCGGCGCACGGGCTGCTCCATCGTCGCCGTGGAGCGCGCCCAGGAGTTGTTCACGGAGTTCGACGCGGACTTCCGCTTCCTGCCCGAGGACGAGGTCTACGTCTGCGGCAGCGAGCGGGCCATCGAGCGCTTCCGGGACGCCTTCGGCGATTAGCCTCCCGGCGCCCGGCCACGGGCCGCGCCGGCGTGGCCCCGGCCGCGGACCTGCGCCGGCATGGCGCCGGCCGATTTCCTCACTTCAGGAGCACGAGGCGGGCGGACGCGGTCCCGCCGGGGGCGCGCAGGCGTGCCAGGTAGACGCCGCCGGGCAGGCCGCCGGCGTCCCAGGTCAGCGCGGCGGGGCCGGCCGGCAGATCGGCGTCCAGGGGGCGCGCGACGCGGCGGCCGGTGGCGTCGAAGACCTCCAGGACGGCCCGGCCCGCCCGGGGCAGCGTGGCGCGCAGGGTGCAGCGCGGGTTGAAGGGGTTGGGCCAGGCGGCCAGGGCCGGCCGCGGGGCCGCCGGCGTCGCCGGCGCGCCGGTGACCACGCCCTCGGCCCGCCAGACGCCGCGATCGCTGGTGACCACGTAGAGGTCGCGGGCGTGGCGGTCGAAGACCAGGTCCACGGGCGTGCCGGGCAGGTCGCCCGTCTCGTCCGTCCACTGCCAGAAGTCCACGTAGCGCGAGACGATCACGCGGCCGTCGAAGGTGACGGCCGCCGCCAGGAAGCGCGCGCCCGGCGGCATGACGGCCACGGCGCGGCAGGCGAAGGGCAGGAGCTGCGTCCAGATGCCGTTGCCGAAGCTGTGGTAGAGGCCCAGGTCGCTGGATGCGTAGAGGCTCATCTCCGGCCAGGCGTCGCCGATCCACCAGTGGGGGGCGAGGCTGTAGATGCCGTAGCCTGCCGGCAGGTCGCCGCTGACGTCCTCCCAGTGGAGACCGCCGTCCCAGGTGCGCGAGACGCCCGCGTCGCCGGCCAGAAAGAGGGCCCCGCTCCGGCCGTAGGCGAGGGAGGTCATGGCGTACTGCCCGTGACCGCCGCGGACCTGCCAGGTCTCGCCGGCGTCCCCGGAGACGAGGAACTCGCCGGGGGCCACGTCCGACCAGGTGCAGGCGTAGTGATTCGCCTCGTCGTGGTCCATGTCCGTGACGGAGCCGCCCTCGGACTCGTGGACGATGGTGCCCGTGAGGCCGAGGTCGTCCGACAGCTCGACGTAGCCCTTGAAGAAGGCGTTCTCGCGGCCGGTGAGGACGCGCAGGGGATGGGCGCCGCTGTAGTCGAGCGACCAGACCTGGCGGCCGATCCAGCCCTCGTCGTCGCGCTCCTGCCAGATGCCCGTGGACTGGTCCAGGTAGTGGAAACCCTCGAGGGTGCCCACGAGGATGCGGGCGTGCGTGGAGTCGCGGGCGATGCCGGTGGCCGGGACGCCGTCCATGGCCAGGTACTCCCAGTCGTAGGACCGGGCGGGCGCGGCGGCGAGCAGCAGGGACGCGATCAGCGGCAGGGAAACCACGAGGCGGAGCATGGGACTGCCTCCCGGCGAGGATTCCGGATAATGCACCATTGTAACAGCAATCGCCGCGCCGTGGCTGGAAAAGACGCGCCCGCCGGCGGCGTCACGGGCGCCGCGCGGCGGGCGGAGGCGAGGGGGCGTGGCCGCTAGACCTTGCCGGGCTTGCCGCCGGCCTTCTCGTCCGGGGCGGCCTTCGCGGCCGCCGCGGCGTCCTCGAGCAGGCTCTCGATGCGGGCCTTGAGGTCGGGCATCATCCGCGGGTGGAAGCCCGAGACCTGGTGGGCGATCCTGCCGTCCGCGCCGATGAGGACGGTGGTGGGGATGCCCCGCACCCCGTAGCGCCCGGCCACCTTGCCGCCCTTGTCGTGGACCGCGAGGAAGTCGGCCTTCTGGCGGGCCATGAAGTTCAGGCCCGCCGAGGCCTGGCGGTCCAGGTTGACGGCCAGGACGACGAAGTCGCTCTCGCCGTAGTCGGCGTGCAGCTTCTTGATCTCGGGGAAGGACTGCCGGCAGGGGCCGCACCAGCTCGCCCAGAAGTCCAGGTAGACGACCTTGCCCCGCAGCTCGGAGAGAGTGATCTCCTCCTCGCCGTCCAGGGTCGACAGCGTGAAGTCGGGCGCCAGGGCGGCGTCGCCGTCGGCGGCGGCGGCCGGCCCCGCCGCGAGGGCCAGCAGGAGGGCGAAGACGGTGGTGATGTGCTTCATCGGGCGACTCCTTCGTCTGAGGGCGGCGCCGCGGGGCCGCTGGCCCCGCGGCGGCCGGGATCCGGTCAGTCCACGTGCTTCTCGATCTCGGCCAGGAGGCTGTCCTTGGGCTGCACGCCCACCAGCCGGTCCGCGAGCTGGCCGTTCTTGAAGACCAGCAGCGTCGGGATCGAGGTGATGTCGAAGCGGGCCGGCGTCTGCGGGTTGGTCTCCGTGTCCATCTTGCCGAAGGCGATGCGACCCTGCTGCTCGCCGGCGAGCTGCTCGACGATGGGCCCGAGCATCCGGCAGGGCCCGCACCACTCGGCCCAGAAGTCGACGACCAGCAGCGGGTACTTCTGCACGGCCTGCTCGAAGCTGGCGTCGGTCAGCGTCACCGGGTGGCTCGGCGCGTCCACGAGCTGCTCCCGCTCGGCGGCCGCGGCGCGGAACTCCGCCAGGACGGACTCCGGATCCGCGACGCTGTAGCCGAGGATCTGGTCCACGTAGCCGGACTCGGGCTGGATGCCCACGCTGATGCTGGACGGATCCTCGTTGATCACCTGCTGGGGAACGCTCTGTACCTGGAAACGCCGGCTCAGTTCCATGTTCTCGGCGGCGCTGACGGCCACCGAGCGCACCTTGCCCGGCGCGGCCACGGCGATGCGGTGGTTCTGCAGGACGGAACCGGGGCAGTGGGGGCAACTGGGCGTCACGAAGGAGTAGAGCAGGATCTCCTTGTCCAGGCGCTCCAGCTTGCGGCGCGTGTCGCCGCCCAGGCCCGGATCGCCGCTGGAGACAATGGCCAGGGTCTCGATGAAGGCGCCGGCCTCGTGGCCGCTGGGCGCGCCGTGCAACTCGACCCGGTAGCCGCGCTTGCGGCCGATCTCGATGCTGGGCGAGACCAGGCCGCGGTCGCGGGCCTCGTCGTCCAGGGGGCGCTCCTCCAGCTCGAGCTTGTCGTCGATCTCGCTCAGCTCGCGCAGGAAGCGGCGGGTGAAGTCGGTGGCCTCCTCGTTCTCCTGGCCCGTGTAGAGGGTCAGGTCCACGGGGGCGACCAGGCGCTGGGCGAAGATGTCGCGCAGCGTCTTCTCGGTGGACTCGTCGATGACGCGGGTCTGCATGGCAGGCCTCCTCGATCTATGCCGTCGGCGGGTCGTCCGCCGCGCCGTTCTGTGTCTCCAGGGTGTCGAGCAGGGGGCAGACCAGCTCCTCGTTGAGGGAGTAGCAGACCGTGTGCCCCTGGCGCTCGACCTTGACCATGTCCAGGCTGCGCAGGATGCCGAGGTGCTGGCTCACGTTGGACTGGCGCAGGCCCAGCTCCTTCTCCAGCTCCTGGACGCAGGAGCCGGAGTGGCGCAGCAGATCCAGGATGCGCAGGCGGGTGGGGTGCCCCATCGCCTTCAGCCGCGCGCTCACCGCCTCGTAGTCCATGTGCATCACAACTCCTCAGTATTCAATGATTCGTATATTCGGATAGGAGAATACACCGTAATGACGGTCCTGTCAAGGCCGGAAATTAGGATGCCCTGATTTCCTTTCAAGCGACTGCCATACAACGAGTTAAGTGATCAGAAGGCTCGACGGAAGG
>Ga0272442_10007063_pt1 | contig 14612 bp, 8 predicted proteins | sample SSMForm2O_FD_200262 | JGI IMG/M metagenome (GOLD analysis project Ga0272442, IMG submission 200262) | Marine sediment archaeal communities from Little Sippewissett salt marsh, Falmouth, MA, United States - SSM-Form-2O | ecosystem: Environmental > Aquatic > Marine > Wetlands > Sediment ...
CATCTTCCAGAGCTAAGCCCATATAAACGATAAACCTGGCCTGATTGATATTCCAATTGCCTTCAGCCCCTCCGCCTTCGATGATCCTGTCGGACCAGCGTCTGAAAACATCCTGAATGACTTTGACATCTTTGTCGGTCTTGATCAGATAATCGTAAAGATAATCATAACTAACCGCTAACGGAATCGTAATCGCCTCATGAATCACCTCAAATGTTGCGAGTCCGACGATGCGAGCACTGCTGCTGTTTTTATACGTTTTCGGGTTCGACCGGTGGTACATCCCATTGGCGTAGGTCCACAGGATATCAGCCGAGAATTTGGCATATTTTTCCTCACCGGTGTACCAGTACAGAAACGCCGCCTTTTCGGCAAGTTCCAGAATCTGCTCATTAATCCGTTCAATGATCTGGCCGGTCTTCGACACCGGCGCCCATTCCCAGGGATTGCCTTCCTTCTTGGTATTTTGCAGCCACAGGCCCCGTTCGTCTTCTTCATACGGACGAATATCTTCCAGCTTCGGCTTTGTATAATCAACATCCCAGTCTCGACCGCCGGCAAAACGCGGCGTGGGAACCGGCGCCTTGCCGCTGCCGTGCGACCAGACTGCCCCATTGACAAATGTTTCGCTGTAATGCGTTTTCCAATGCATCTGGAGTCGCGAAACGATCCACTCCGGGTCTTTGACATGCCGGTCCACATAGGGATCGACAGACGCCTTGATGCGCTGGTAAACCTGAGAGGCCCATTCGACGTTCTCAATCTTCTCTTTCAGTGCCGCTTTCGTCGAATCGGTTCCGTAAATAGACGGATGATTGCCGGCAGCAACAGTAAGACTCGCTATGGCAAGCCAGATCGCTAATGACACAAGAAAAAGTGATTTCATTTTTTAATCCTATAGACTTTAAAATTGTCAAATGTCAGGTGATTATCCACGGTCCGAAATCCGAACCAGCCGTCTGTATAAGGCGCCGGATCATGAATCTCAAAAATCACTTCACCGTCTCGAATGTAAGCAATTCTTTCGCCGTCGGCGATAAGCTGAATTTTAATCGGTACGTTGTATTTGAGCATATACTGTTCATCGCTCAAATCATGCTCCGGCAAGACGGGCCGCTCGCCGGTACCGACATATCGTCGAAACCGCGTGGTACTGTTGTGATTGGCGCCGTAACCGACATAGTATAGACGCAATGGATCGTAATTGGTAAACTTGCCGCCGCGTTTCTCGCTGCCTGCAAACAGGTTGTCATAATTCTGCATGTCCTGTGCCATCCAGAAACAATTCAGGTCACTGCCTCGATCATGAGGACCGCCTTCTTTGATGACAAAGGCGTCATATTCAATCATCAAAGGGCCTTCGAGCTTTTTCTTAAACCAGACCGTACAGCCCTGATTGTCTTCGATCTCAAGCTTACTATTGGCCACCTTAACCGTACCGCCGGGCATCTGCTCAACCACCCAGTTGGAAAGATCACCTTCAAAATCATCCTGATACAGAATTTCCAGGGTCATATGTTTAGCCCGCTTTAACGCCTGTTCTATCCCTTTTTTAACCAACGGCTCCATGACTAAATAACCCTCTAAGCTTGGATGTACGGTATCTCGCCCCAATTCTTTCTTTAGGCCTTTTTGATCATTGACCATGGGACTGTAATAATCAACATAGACGATTCCGTTCTTCTGTGCATAGGCCTGGATCATCTCATTGAGTGCGACAATTTTTTCGGCAGGTTCTCTGCCCGGACGCCAAGAATAATCAATGGCAGGAAGGACCGCCGCCAATACAACTGCAATTCCGTTAGCCTTTGCCAATTCTGCCATTGAGAAAATATTTCCTGCGATTTGATTTACCGTAATCTCCCCGCGATTTCCGGCAATATCATTGGTGCCCGCATGAATCACAACTACTTCGGGCTGTAAATCGATCACATCAGGTCTAAAGCGAACCAGCATTTGAGTTGTTGTCTGACCACTAATTCCTCTATTAATGAATGGATTGGACTTAAAAAAATCAGGGTCATACTGTTCCCATTTTTCAGTAATGGAATCGCCCATGAAAACAACTCTCTTCTCACCGACAGCGGGTGCGTTCAATCTCGCATTGGCTTCTTTATATTTGCCTAAGTTTGCCCAATCTTCAGCAGAGACCGGCTTTTCATTAGCAACACCGCAAGAACAACCCGCCCCTAAGGTTAAAATCAGCATTGTTAATACCACTCTGTACTTTGTCATAACCTGGCGCTCCCTAATTCAAGTTTGAATAATCACGAGATACAACGTCCCGTATCCTTAATTTATGTCTTAAAAATCAATCTTCAGCAGAAGCCAGTTCCAGTTTAATCACCGTGGCAATAGGATCCGGTGCTTCTTTTGGAAGTATAATCATATCTCCGGCATTGGACTTCTCAATATCTAAGGCCTTTCCCGGCTCTGCCAGCAACGATGCTTTCCTGACGTTTATGCCCTTGTTGATCAACAACCGACCGTCTTGGGGCCAATTGAATACGTGTGCATAAACGAATTTCCCCTTAGCGGTATAACGACCCCATGCTGGTTTTTCGACAGGGCTCGCCTGGGAGCCATAGATCGCCTCACCATTAACGGCCAGCCATGCACCCATCGCTTGTAATCGTTCAACACTTTCAGCCGGGATCACGCCTTCGCCCGTGGGACCGACATTGAGCAATAAGTTGCCGCCCTTAGATGCAATCTCAATCAGGTTATGAATCAGCACTTCTTTGCTTTTCCAATTATGATCAGAGCGTTTGAATCCCCACGTATTGTTCATAGTCAGGCAGGACTCCCAATCTTCTCCATCCAATCCGGTATCCGGAATTTCTTTCTCCGGCGTGCCAAAATCGCCAAGAAAATCCCCTTCTTTGTTCATGCCCTGCATCCCTTGTCGGCCCTTGTCAACCCGGTTGTTGATAATCGCTCCGGGCTGCGTTTCGCAAATGAAATCATACATATCTCTGGCCATTTCGCGGGTATAATCCGGAATCCAGTCGCCATCGAACCACACAACACCAACATCTCCATATTGGGTCAGCAATTCTTTTATCTGAGGTTTCAAATAACCCTCATAGTAATTTGGAAATTCCGGATTAAAAACAGATTGATCTCTCTGGCCCGCATTGTAGTTCGGGAACAGGGGCGCTTGTGCCTGGGGGTGATGCCAGTCAACAATGGAATGATAAAAACACAGCCGAATGCCTTCTTTGTCACACGCCTCTTTCAATTCCGCCAGGATATCACGCTTAAACGGAGACGTGTCCATGATGTCATAGTCAGTTACTTTTGAATCCCACAGACAAAATCCATCATGGTGTTTTGACGTGATAACGATGTACTTCATCCCTGCGTTTTTGGCTATGGACACCCACTCGTCCGCATTAAATTTGACAGGATTAAACTGAACGGCAAACTGCTCATATTCTTTGACAGGAATGTCAAGTTTGTCCATAATCCACTCGGCATTGCCCTTGCATATTTGGCCTTTATATTCTCCCGCAGGAATGGCGTATAAGCCCCAATGAATAAACATCCCGAATCGAGCGTCCCGCCACCATTCCATCCGTTCATCCTGCGTCAACTCGGTATCCGCAGAACTGGAAATTTGAGAACAACCGGCCATCATCGCCAGCAACAACATCATTACAACCGCTCTGTGCTTTTTCATTGTCATTTTCTCCTTGTCTTTGGCATTTTAACAAAATGTCATTTCACTTAAGCGTAGCAGTAAGCTGCATCGCAAAACCATTATTTGATTGAATCTCTAATTTTAAAGAATCACTCTTCTTGTTAACTGTCATCTCTTTGATCTTGACATGTGTGCGTGTTTTTACCGCCGGATCGTCAGTGTACAGCATCGCCTTGTATTCTACACCTTCCGCTAAGAAAGAAAAGTCCAATTCGACCGTTCGTGCCGCCGGGCCGTTGATTCCTCCCACGAACCAATCGGCGCCCTTTCTGCGAGCAATAACGCCAATTTCCCCTATTTCAGCAACCAAAACCTTCGTTTCATCCCAAGTCGTAGGAACAGCATCAAAAAAAAACAGTTCCGGCTCATCGCCGATATGCTTCGTATCACCCCACAAACCGTCCAGTTTTTCCGGAGAGGAAGCAGGTTTGTCATACCAATACAGAAATTGAAGCGGACTGAACAGACAAACCGTTTTAGCCAACTGGGAAGCGTGAGAACCCATCCGATCCACTCGTTTGTTGTAATAACAAACCGTATTATCGCCTGCGCCGGCCAACATGCGGGTAAACATGGTAATCAGGGTGTGCTCGTTCGGAACCGTCTCTTCATCCCCGCGAATACCTTCCTGCGTAAGCAGATTGGGATAGGTTCGCGAAAAACCAATGGGACGGTATTCATCATGCACATCTATAATCATCCTGTGCTGTGCCGTCTTTTTGACTGCTTCATGCAGCCAGGCAGTCGCATCCTGATCGCCAACCCGCACAAATCCATATTTGATCCCCGCGATCCCCCATGATTCATACAGCGGCAATATCTGGTCCAATTGTTTTTCAAGGGCGCGTCGATTGACATAAAGCATAACCCCAATCCCTTTTTCTCTGGCATAACGACAAATCGCGTTCAGATCAAAGGGTCCACTGGATCGCTTCGGGTCCAATGTAATCGTGGTCGCATCCGAACGGTCATCCATTTCGTTGCCATACCAGCCGGCATCAAAATGAACATATTGCATGTTGTGAGCAGCCACAAAATCGATTGCCGCCAAACCGCCTTCTGTCGTCAAGGTAGTTTCTCGCAAAACCTTGCCGGGCTTGATCCATGATTCATCGGCAATTTCACTGGGTTCGTTCAGATTCAAGATCAGATAATTGTTTTCCAACAGCTTACCGTAATCCTCTGCCATCATGACAACGCGCCACGGGGATGTAAAGGGCAATTTTTTTACCACCTTTGCATCCTTGCTTCGGTCGCTCTCCAGGGCACCTGATATCTCGTTCTGTTTTACGTCGGTCACCCTGCCGTCCAGACTGGACCGGACGCCAAACTGACCTTGGGGGGAGGCATTAAAACTCAACCGGGCATAATCCACAAGCTTCGCCTCAGCTAATGCGATCTTTAAATCATCAGCAACTTCCACAACCAAGGGACGCTCGCATCCGACTTGAATCTCACTCAACGGAATTCGTCGGTATTGCCCCTGCGCGGTTAAGACCCGCGGCTGCCTTTTCGGGGTTGACCAGACAAAGTGATCCTCCGCAAAACGATAGTCGATCGTTTCCTGATTAATATGGATTGTCGTGTGGTCGCCTTGCTCCGGAACTTCGTAAGCAAACGCCACCCCTTCATGATAGGCCCGGCAAATCAAATTGAGCCGTGCAGTTGAACTTTTAAGATATATTTTGGTTTGATTGTATTTATCCGGAATACGACTCCGCTCGCTAAAACGAGTGGACCACTCGGAATCAACTGTTGTCTTTTCAACTTTGCTGATGGACCAGGGACCGCCAAAATCAATCTCTTCTGAGACGACCCGAATCGTTGAAGGTAAAATGACGTGTCTGTCTTTATACTGCACAGAAAAACCAAACCCGCCGCTATCTGAACGCTGCGGTTGGGGCAAGACAGTAAGCTTTGTGTTCTGATCGGGTGATATAATGACAACGGAAGATTCTGAATCACCGAGAGAACAACCACTGAACAAGAGCAGAAAGAAAAACCGTGATATTAAAATAACTTCATTTTTTGTCATGTTCCGTACCTCCTAAAATGAGCTTTAATAACCATTAAACACAACGCTGCCCGGCTTATATTTATTGTCTCAAATTATATGCATTTGATCAGTTTTTTTAACGCCGCTGCATCGGCTTTAAAGTTCTCAGCAGCGTCATCTTTAACAAACTCTAACAGACCGTAAATATCTTCTGAGAGAGATTTGAGTTTTTCAAAATACTGTATCCAATCCTTTTTGCCGGCCTCTAACAGATGCCGCGTCTCGTGTGTGGGCCACCAGTGAAAAACATGGGCACCGGCAATCCAGGGTTTGATCATTTCCATCCCTTTACAGTTCATTTCGGCACCAACTCCATGAAGAGGCTGCCAATATGTCAAGGCATTCGGGCGGTCAACCGCCTCCAGCAGTTTCCTGCATGATTCATACGTATTCGTCAATGTTCCCTCGTGGAACTCGTAAACAATCCTGATATTTTCAGCCGCGGCCAACTCGGCAATCCGTCTGGACTCGCAAACGATCCGCTGGAAGTATGCTTCATCGGCATCCTGCGAATTTCTATCGCCGGCCCAAACCCGAAGAATTTCCGTTTCTAACGCGGCTGCCGTAGCCAGCACCGACGCAAACGAAAGCCCCTGCCCTTCACTGATCCCAACTCGATAATAGGATCCGTAAGCAGCAACTTCAAGACCCGCTGCGCGGGTTAACTGAGCCGTAAATGCCGCTTTCTCGACAGCTCCATGCGGCACATGCGGCCAGGCACTCCATTCAATTCCCATTAAACCGGACATTTCGGCAAGCTCAACAATCTGCTCGACGGTGAGCTGCCGGAAAGTAATCGAAACTAATCCGGGCTTAATCATAAATCTACTGTATATCCTTAGCAGTTATATCATTATTTTGCAATGCATTGTTAACGACTTTTCCGCCCGACGCGATTTCCGATCAACCGGAGAAGATATCCGATAGCGGTGACTAAAAGCCCACAACAGAGAATCGAAATGCGACCTGACGTCGGATTCGGAATAAAGATCAGGAGCAAAATAACTGCACCGTACACCAGGCATAAATTACTGAGGACAGAGTACTGCCTCTGCTCATTTGAATGTCTTCCCAGTTCATACTCATCAGCCTGAATCGGCATCTTCATATCCTCAAAAAACTTATCAACCTCCTGAACATAATCCTTTTTGTCTTCACGATAGAATAGCTTCGAGAAGAAGAACCATGCCGTACAGAAAACTGCCACGACACCGGTGGTAATCGCGATCTTAAGGTCACCAATCTCACGAGAGTTCAGGTCTGAGGTCGGCCAGATTATTCTGACCACCTCATCAGTAGTCATTTCCGGGTTCTTCCAAAGCCACTGTACAAACGGTTCGATTTTAAAGAACAGCCCAAGAATCAACGCAGGAATAAAACCTGCAATCATCGTACTCCAACCGGACCATGAAGGCGTCTTTTTGAAGAAGATGCCGAAGAACAGCGGCGCCGCCAAGGGTAAACCGGTTATGGCACAAATGATCAGCAGGAGATCGAATAACTCCAATCCTTCAACCGTCTGGAAACACAGGGCCAACAAAATCCACGTCGCACCATAGATCAACATGAATACACGGCCAACGGAAATTTGCTCAGTCTCCGATGCTTTGGGATGTATAACCTGGATATAAATATTACGGACAAAACTTCCGCCCACAATATTCAACTGGCTGTTCAAAGTCGTGACTGTAGCGGCAAACATCGCACACACGAGCAATCCAAACAGGCCGGACGGAAGCAGTTCTATAGCCATCTGTACATACGCGGCCTCGTTCGGATTGTTCAACGTTGGATACAGTTCGGCCATATTCGGAAACCACTGCGCCGCCATCATAGGGGGAACGATCCAGATAAACGGCAGGATAAGGAGACCGGCTGTTTGTATCCATATCGCCTTTTTTGCGCTGCGTGCGTCTTGAACAAAGATGAACCGCGCCGCCCCTTCGAGAAGACTGTTCATCTGAATCAATTGATTAATACCCAGAGTGATGATGAATATAACAAGAACCTTCGGTCTGGCAAACAGAGTCCAATCCAAATGTTTGTCCGGGATGTTCTCCAAGAATGCCCCGACACCACCAATCTTTATTAGAGTCAGTATGCCCATGGTCACCGTGATGATTACAACCACAATCATTTGTACAAAGTCACCGGCGGTAGCGGACCATGAACCGCCAAACACGGTCATCAAGGTAATGATCGTTCCAAGTATGACAATCAATATCGGCATGGGCACACTGAACACGCTGGCCATAAATACAGCAATGGTGTACAAGTATGCCCCGCCGTAGAGAATCTTGGCCATAATAAGCAGCCAGGTCAGTATCTGTTCGCTGGTTTTGCCGAAACGCCTGCGCACACCTTCCATCACGGTGATGATCCGCATTTGGCGATATTTGGCCACCAAGAAAAAATAGCAGAATATAAGTGACAGAATGTTACAGGCAAATATTACCAGGAAGAACGTACCTGTTTCGTAGGCCTTGGCCGCCCCGGCCGTAAAGGCCCAGGCGGTAAATGTTGTCATCAAGGCCGAACTGCCGACAACCCACCACAGCATTCCGCCGCCGCCGCGGAAAAAATCACTCGATGTTTTGCTAAAGCTCTTATAAATAGGCCCAAGAAGAAACATAAAGACCAGATAAAAGCCAACTACGAGATAGTCATATATCGACATCTGCCCGTTCATTAAAAATGATCTTATCCCTTCTATAAGGTTATTTATTCCCGACATCAGCAATCCCTTCATGCAAAATGATTTACTGTTATCATAATCGACAGCTACACGAAAGTCGCCTTAATTAAAAGACGACCTGATCGATCTCATTGTCACCACTTTCGGTGATACCACCTTTCAGGACAACTTCAGATTCACTGGATTTGACAGGCTTTTCATAGCACTTGAGCATCCATTGGCCCTGGGCCTCGGTTTTGCCGTAGATGATCTCAGCAGCGACACGCAAACTTTCCGGAGTCACAGAGTAGTTACAAATAACGGTCTTAGCCTGTGGAACCGCGCCTAACTCATATGGACAGTTTGTCACCACGATGACTTTCTTGCCCTTCGCAATCAGCTTCTTGATTAGGTCGGTGTTGTTGGCCGGACAGAGGCGCCAGTAATAGTTTGTCGCAACGACGACTTCGGCCTGGTCCACATACTCCATGATAAACGCTTCGTCCTCAGCGGACGCCTTGAACTTGGAATCCAGGGTAAAGATGTTTTTCGACTGCTCGATCATCGCGATATTAAACGACTTGTTATTACAGTGAGTATCACACCCCGCATACCCATCCAACACCTGCTGTTCAATGACCATGACTGTCTGCTTTTCGTTCAAGGGCAGCAGACCTTCTTCGTCACGCAAGACTGTCGCACATTTTTCCGCTGCGGTGCGTGCGATCTTGATGATTTCCGGGTCTTTCATCGGAGCAGAAGCATTTGCTGCATCAACCTTGCCGTTGCGATCTAACTGGCCGAGATTGTACTTCATGTTCAGAATACGTGTAACTGAAGCGTTCAACTGCTCTTCAGATACTTCGCCGTCTTCGACGAAACGTTTCAGTTCGCAGAAGCCCTGATCACGGAATTCGTCTTCGGTCTTGTTCAGGATCAAATCGCAGCCGGCTTTGAATGCCAGAGCACAGGACTTGGCCACACCGTATTTTTCCATCAGGGCACCCATGGTGATACTGTCCGTCGTAATGACGCCCTCAAATCCAAGTTTGTCCCGCAACAGGCCCTTGACGATCTTTTCCGAAACCGTCGAAATCTGCATACTCGGATCCACTGTCGGCACAGTTGTATGAGCCAGCATCACACTCGGCAGCCCATTTTCGATCAGTGCGCGGTAGGGAAGCAATTCAATCGATTCCAGCCGGTCCCAGTCACCATTAACACAGGGCACCGCATAATGCGCATCGATATCCGAGTCCCCTCGCCCGGGGAAATGCTTGGCCGTCGGAACCAGACCGCCATCCATGAAACCCTTGATCGAAGCCGTCGCATATTCGGCGATGACCTGAGGGTCGTCCCCATAGGCCCGGATATTTATTTCAGGATTCATCGGGTTCATATTAACATCCAAAACCGGAGAGTGGATATTGGTAATTCCCATCGCACTCAATTGCAGTGCTACCGCCTTGCAGGCCTCATAGGCAATCTTCGGATCGCCCGTTGACGTCAGACCCATCGCAGAGGGAAACAGGTTGATCCCGCCGAAACTGAAGTCGCGGCTAACATCGCCTTCCTGATCAATTGAGATATGCAGGGGCACCCCGTTGGAACGGTTGCAGGCAACATCCTGCAACTGGTTCAGACGTTCAGCATATTCCTCCGGCGACACAAAGTATGCTGCTCCCGGAATGAACATGTTTTGCTTAATCTTTTTATAGCCGTTGGGATAATCATAATCATAATTTAACTTCTGGTGATAATGCTGGCCCCGGCGTGAGTTCTGCCCGAAAGGCGTCACACGCAGACCGCCGATATGCAGCTTTTCAACGGCTTCCAATACATAAGGAGTCACGATGGAACCACCCCAATGGATCGTAAAGCACTGACCTACTTTTTGCTCAAGGGTCATCTTGGAAAGAATGTCATTGACGAATTTTTTTCGTTTTACCGGATCTGCTTTTCTGTTATACATTTTGTTATCCTTTATATCGACGATTAATCTTTTTTCTGTCATTCAAATGAGTTACAGTGAATTTATTTTACGCATATATCGCGGTCAACTTTGTGTCGGACGACCGAGTCCAGCAGGGTTTTGCCTTGATAGACAATCTGGGAAGTTTTCACGCCATAACATTCGACCAACTGATCCTGCCCGTCAAACTTGGCACACAGCAGTTCACCGTCAAACGTGAAATCGCCGTATGTCTTCTCCGAACCGCCCGAGAAGATAATCAGATATGAGCTGTCGGCATGTTTAACCTTAAATACGCTCTGATCAAGAACCTCGACACTGCAATCAGGTGCGTTACCTTTAAAGGGTACCAACAATGTTGCCAAAGACGTGTTCCCTTTGGCGGGCTTGGAATATTGGATCGCTTCGGCAGGCACTTTTACGGCATAATCATAAGACACCCAGCCCTGAATCGGATCGGTATTGCCGCTGTATTGCTTCAGTTCCAAGCGATCTGTTATCAACGGCTTAACCACAACACCGGCATCATTCTTATACATTGCCGTCACGGTCAAACCGTTTTTTGAAACTTCTGCTTCCGGGCCAAAGTGGAAATACTGGTCGTAGTGATGTTCACCTTTGGCTGTCAATTCATCCAAGATCAGCCAGAATCCGGCTTCCTTGGTAAAACAAACACGCCGACGGTGCGTCACCGGATCGCAGAGACGCTGATACCCGTCGTGGCTGCCGTCCACATAGTCAAACTTATCCGTTGTTGTCCAGCAGCTAACTTTGCTATTGGCCTTGGTCTTAAACATCCACTCATCCGCCAATTCCGAAGAATCCTGACCGTCCACCGCAATCGTATTATGAGCAGAAGTTCCTTTAAACCAGATGCGGTCCGGGCCTTCATAGATATAACGACCGGGATCGATTAACAGCGTCTCGCCGAAACCGGAAACATCGACGCTCAACGCATCCGCGTGGCCATGCACACAGTTCTGGTCCATCACCCCTAATTCACCGCAGGTATAAACCATGAACAGGTCGTCATTGTCCCAGCCGGTTCGCATCGTATAGAAACCGCCCTCGGGAAGAGCAACTGAACCCAGCTCCGGTTTGACGCCTTCCTTGCCGTGTGTGGCGATGTAAAGCATGTCCGGACGATTGAAGATTCTTGCCCCGGCCTTTAAAACCCAACGCAGGTCATTGGCATCTTCGAGCATATTCAGGTTGTTGATATCTTCCCACAAACCATACGAAGCACGTTTGCCGAATACATCGCTTTCATCGGCATCTTTCAGCATGGGGTAATAGCCGTGCGGCTTCATAATACTAATGCAAAAATCGATCATCTTTTCAGTATTCTTCAGATAGGTCTCACTAATGCGAACACCATTGCGTTGAGCCAGATCGATTATTTGCAGGAAACAGAATGTACAAACCAGGTGATACCCCGAGGCACGCTCGACATGTGTCCCGTCCGGCAGTACCTGCATCCGAATCTGCTCCTCGAATCGAGACATCGCCTCGTGCTGCCAATCCCTTGCTTCCTTAAATTCCGGGAAAAGAACCCCCATGTGCGCCAAACCGTTGGATTCCATCAAGCCCCAGTTGGGCGAAACGTTAAAGTAACTTTTGTGACGGGTATAGTACATCCGCGTGTGACGGGCGTGCTGAACCATCGACGTCAGCATCGTAATCAAAAAGTCCGGCGTAAACTCCGGCGAGTCAATAAAATGATAGAAGCCTGGGACAAACGACGTATACATCCGAATCCCCAGTGTCAACGGCCGCCAGGTCCCCATCTTCATGAAGTGCATCCGGCTGGTTTCGCTTGGAACATTCAGCATCCACTCCAAGTCCGGCATTGGATTCTTCTTAATCCAATCGCCCAATATCCGCATGAATGCTTTCGTATATTTTTCGTCGCCGGTGTACCAGTACGCACGCCCCAGTTCCGTCAAAAATTCATGACGATTGATACAGAATTTCCATTCCGGATCGCCGTGCGGATCAGCACTCCAGTCAATATCGTCGCCCATATCCTGCCCTACCAGGTGATTATTGCAGGTCTGGTCGGCCTTGGTCGTATCGTAATCAGGATTCAACTTGCGGTTGTCCCATTCGTCATAATAATGAATCCCCTCACGCGTTCTGAAATGGGCCAATAATTCCTCTGCTGCCAGATCATAGTTTTCCTGCTCTACTGCCTTCTTAACTTTTTCCAAACCCTTTTTATCAAGGTCCAACCAGCCGAAAAAGGTCGATTTATCATTCATTTTTGTCTCCGTCAGATTCAACATCTTACTGTCCTAAATACCATAAAATTATCTTATACTGTGATTTTCCACCTGAAATAAAAAACTTAAGTCAATAACTTCGGCGAAACCTCTATTACGATCTCTGATTCATCATCAGGATGCCCCGCACGCCATAACAACTGCTCTACAGCCCGCTTACCAATTAGCTCCGGTTGAATATCAATGCTTAAAGGCATCGGGTCCAATCCCGCCAAAAAAGATTTTTCATTATTGCACGAGAGAATTTCTATATCCCTGCCGGGGCTGATGCCAATTTTGTGAAACAAAGGATACAATGTTGCAGTTAAGGAGTCAAAACAAATAAACATCCCCGAAGGCACCGTACTACAATCACCAAAAGCAGCAGATAATTTCTCCTGAACAGGCCCGTCAATATCAAAGCCCTCAAGATTCAGTTCATCATTTTGTTCAATAGCCAATAAACGAGGGTTTGCCCCCAATCGGGATGCCGTTTTACTGAAAGATTCCCAGCGTTTACCCATCGTCATCCTTTTTTTATGTTGAGATGTGGTGGTTATAAAAGTTATATCCTTATGCCCTTTTTTAACCAGACATTCAGCAGCTAATTTACCAATCTGGCTGTTATTTGGCATTACTTTGTCCCCCGGCAATATATAATTATTACCACTCATCAGATACACAATGTTGATTTTCCTTAAAGACTCAAGAACTTCTGAACTTGCACCATTCATGTCCGGCCAAACGATAACGCCATCTACCAAACCTTCTTTGACAATAGGCGGTAAACCACGATTCGATGAAATCACACCTTGGATTAAATTCATCCCATGAAACGAGAGGCACTCTTCAACTCCATGAAAAACACGGTTTATAACAGGTGAGGAACTTATCACCTTAAATCCTTCTTCATATGCCGCAAGAAACGCAACATTGCCCGTCTTGATACCAAGATTATTCAACCGCTTCGGTCCGCGTCTTTTGTCAGGCGGTTTTGGGATATAGCCAACTTCCTTCATGATGGCCTTGATTTTAGCCGCCGTTTCGGGATGCACACTGTCTTCATTATTGATGACTCGTGCAACCGTCATATGGGATACGCCAGCTAATTTTGCTATATCTAATATTGACATAACTGAATAATAACAATCCTCAATATAAAAGCAATAAGAATCGACTCATTTTTCTGTTAATTTACACTAATTAACACCTGTGCTGTTTGCCAATATCAAATCCCACAGAAGACTTATCCTTATTATATATAAAGGGTTATGTTTCTTTCTTAATGTCCCTGGAAATTTTTGAAATAGAAATTGTAGAATTAAATTTTGGACAATTTTAAAAAATACGACTATTTAACATTTTATTAACAACCGATAGTTTTCTTTGGGGATCTTAATATGATCCTTTATCCAGGCGACTATTACGATCCAATCTTCAGTAACGGCACCATCTTCGGGGTTTTGATTGTAACCGGGTTGTAGATATTGACGGGTCAGCGTTACTCGTTACGGGTTCTCAACCACGCGGGATGATCTGGCAGGAACTTTTCAAATTCTGAAATAACCCCCTTTTCGTATTCTCCCGCATATGTGCCTTCGACAAACTTGTCAAATGCTTCGTCGTGAAACTTTTTCCAGCTTGCATCTTCATCACCTGCTATAATTGGATAAAATCGCACGCCGTTTTTGTTTGCAGCCATTAGGTCCCCGAGCGCATCGCCTATCATGAGAATCTTGTCCTTATCGTATTTTTCAGCCATGACCGCCAAGTGCTCATCTTTTTTGCCCATTTCCTGGCCTGCGATAACCTTGGCGAACTTTGCTGCGTCGTGTTCCTGCCATTCTCGCTTTAGAGCTTCTACAGGGGTTGAAGAACAAACGATAATGTCTGCTCGCTCGAAAACTTTTTCGAGACTCTGGCGGACATATGGAAACGCCGGAACG
>Ga0272442_10007064_pt1 | contig 14609 bp, 6 predicted proteins | sample SSMForm2O_FD_200262 | JGI IMG/M metagenome (GOLD analysis project Ga0272442, IMG submission 200262) | Marine sediment archaeal communities from Little Sippewissett salt marsh, Falmouth, MA, United States - SSM-Form-2O | ecosystem: Environmental > Aquatic > Marine > Wetlands > Sediment ...
AGCGCCTGCTGGGCCGACTTCGATCTGGACGGCGACCAGGACCTCTTCCTGGCCAATCTCGCCGGCGCGGACCGACTCTTCCGCAACGACGGCGGCGCCTTCGCCGAGGTGGGCGCCCTTCTGGGCGTGGGCGATGCCGGCTATGGCCTCGGAGCGGCCTGGGCCGACATGGACGGCGACGGCGATCCCGACCTCTGCGTGAGCCGAACCAACGCCCACGATCTGCTCTACCGGAACGACCACGCCAGCGGCAACCACTGGCTCAAGGTGCGCGCCGAGGGCGTGGCGGCCAACCGGTGGGGCGTCGGCGCGCGCGTCCACGTGCATGCCGGGGGCCTGCACCAGGTGCAGGACGTGGGCGGCCGCAACGGCTTCCTGTCCTGGAACGACCTCGTGCTGATCTTCGGCCTGGGGACGGCGACGGCGGCTGACAGCGTCGTCGTGCGCTGGCCCGGCGGGGGGACGGACCGCTTCCTGGCCGTGGCCGCCGACCAGCTCGCGCACCTGGTGGAGGGGACCGGCACGGCCGCCGGCGAGGCGCCGGCCGGCCGCCTGCGCCTGGCGAGCTGGCCCAATCCCTTAAATCCCGGCACATGCCTCGCCTTCACGCTGTCCCGCGCCGGCGCCGTCACCCTGGCGATCCACGACGCCCGCGGCCGCCGCGTGGCGCTGCTGGCGCGCGGGCGCTGGTCGGCGGGCCGCCACGTGCTGGAGTGGAACGGCCGCGACGCGGCTGGCCGCGCGCTGCCCAGCGGCGTCTATCTGGCTCGCCTGGCCGGACCCGACGGGACGGCGTCGCGGCGCCTCGTGCTGCTCAAGTAGCGGGGAGGAGGCCCGGCGCTTGCCTCGCGCAGCGAGACGGGACCGCCTTCCATCCCGCGTCCGGATCCGTTCCGCGCCCGCGCCGGGGCCTTTTTCTTCGCGGCAGCGAGGACGCGCGCCATTCCCGCACGCGGAGTCGTGAATCCCGCCCCGCCAATGCCGCATTGATCTAACACACTGTATCACGTTACAATTGACGGGCACATCGCGCCGGCATGGCCCCCATGCGGCCGCGGCAGCCCCGCCGCGGCGGCACTGGCCAGCGGCGAACCACCGCAACCGGCGGGCACCTGCGGACCAGGCCTGCCGGACCCTGCCACTGCGGTCCGTCTCTCGGGCCAACTCGCGGCCCAAGGAAAGGGGAGGGCACTCCGCATGAAAACGGGTACAGCGAGATATCTCGCGTCGGGCACAGTCCGGGTCCTGGCGACTCTGGCGATCCTCGGCACGCTCCTCGTCGCCGCGGCGGCCGATGCCGGCGTCGTGACGCGGACCTACACCTTCACCGAGCCGGCCGTCACCGAGCGCGCCGGCGAGCACGCGATCACCATGGCCGGGGCCTGGAGCCACGGCGAGCCGGGCCTGCCCGTGCTGCCCATGGTGGGCGCGTCCATCCTGCTGCCGCCGGGCGAGCGCCTCGTGGACATCGAGGTCGTCCCCGGCGAGCGCGTCGCGCTGCCGGGCGACTTCCGCGTCCCCGCCGGCCAGCGGCAGGTGCCGCTGAGCCACGAGGGGCCGACCGTGGTGGACGCCCCCGATCCGGCCGTCTACGGCTCCGACTCCCCATGGCCGGGCCGTCTGCATGACGAGGCCAAGGTCGGACTCTTCCGCGGCTACCGCATCGCCAGCTTCGCCATCCACCCCGTGGAGTACCAGCCGGCCAGCGGCACGCTGAGCTGGCTGCGCAGCGTCACGGTGCGACTGCACACGGAGCCCGACGCCGCGGCCTTCGCCGAGACCGAGCGTCGCGTCCGGCACGACGCGCGCACCTTGTCGCGCCTCGCGGGCATCGTGGACAACCCCATGGACGCCGGTTCCTACGCCGGCATCGAGCGCCGGTCGAGCAGCCGCAGCCTCGATCCCGCGGACGACTATAGCTACCTGATCATCACCACCGATTCCTGGGACGACTACCTGCTGCCCCTGGTCGACTTCGAGACCCAGCGCGGCCACAAGGCCGCGATCTTCCTCAAGTCCTGGATCCTGGCCGAGTACACCGGCAATGACGATCAGGACTGCATCCGCAACTTCATCATCGACGCCTACGAGACCTGGGACGTGGACTACGTGTTGCTGGCGGGCGACGCCCGCGACGCGGCCGGCATCCCGCACCGCGGCTTCTACGCCAACGCCTACGGCACCACGGACAGCGACATCCCCGCCGACATGTACTACGGCGCGCTGGACGGCAACTGGAACACGGACGGCGACGGCTACTGGGGCGAGGCCGCCGAGGCCGACCTCTACATCGAGATCCCCGTGGGCCGCGCCTGCATCGACACCCAGGCCGACGCCGAGAACTTCGTCACCAAGACCACGCGCTACCTGACGCAGCCCATCGTCGCCGAGTGCGACGAGGCGCTGATGGTCGGCGAGTTGCTCTGGAGCGACCCCACTTATGGCGGCGACTACAAGGACGAGATCAAGGACGGCTCCAGCGCCCACGGCTACACCACCGTCGGCTTCCCGCCGACCATGAACGTCGACACCCTCTATGACCGCGACGGCGGTGAATGGTCCTACCAACAGGTCCTCTCGATGATGGAGAGCGGCCTGAACATCGTCAACCACCTGGGCCACTCCAACGTCGACTACGCGTTGCGGATGACGAACGCGAACATCCCCGATTTCGACAACGACGGGACGGTCCACACCTACAACTTCGTCTACAGCCAGGGCTGCTACTGCGGCTCCTTCGACAACCGCAACAGCTACGGCAGCTACGAGGGCGACTGCTTCGCCGAGACCTTCACCTGCGACGACGACGGCGCCGTCGCCGTGCTGATGAACTCGCGCTACGGCTGGGGCCAGCACTCCAGCACCGACGGCTCGAGCCAGTACTTCGACCGCCAGTTCTTCGACGCCATGTTCGGCGAGCAGATCTACCCCATCGGCGAGGCCAACGACGACTCGAAGATGGACAACATCTGGTCCATCGACTATGGCGCCAACCGCTGGTGCTACTACCAGGTGACCTGCTTCGGCGATCCCGCCCTGGAGCTGTGGACCGCCGAGCCGGGCCTGGTCGAGGTGGACACCCCCGGCGTGGTCTACATCGGCGCCCCCGACGCCGAGTTCACCGTCAGCGCCATGGGCGGCGGCCCGGTGGCGGGCGCCCGCGTGACCATTTATACGGACGACCTGGCCGTCTTCGACTCCGGCCTGACGGACGCCTTCGGCTCCGTCACCCTGCACCCCAACGCCGCGGACGTGGCCGACCTGCACGTAACCGTGACCGCCCACGACTTCCAGGCCTGGTCGGGCACGGTCCCCATCGTGCCACCGGCGGGTCCGTATCTGGTCTACGAGGCGGTCACGGTCCTGGACACGGCCGGCGACGATGACGGCGTCCTGGACGCCGGCGAGGACGTGTCCCTCGCGATCGTCATCGAGAACGTGGGCGTCGATCCCACGACCGGCGTGAGCGTCGTCATGACCTGCACGGACGACTACGTCACGGTGACCGGCGACACGCAGAGCTTCCCGGACATCCCCGCCGGGGCCACCGGCCTCTGCACCGCGCCCTTCACGATCACCGTCGCGGGCGACGCGCCCGAGGGGCACATGGTCCGCTTCGACCTGACGATCACGGCCAACGAGGGCACCTGGGACGGGCACTTCTACCTGCCCGTGCAGGCGCCCGTGCTCTCCGCCGGCGGCCTGACCGTCAACGACGTGGGCGGCGGCGACGGCAGCGGCAACGCCGACGCCGGCGAGACCGTCTTCCTGCAGTTCCGCGTTCTCAACGACGGCAGCTCGGCCGCCGAGCAGCTCACGGGCCATCTGGTCTGCCTCAACATGGGCGTCGTCATCCATGGCGCCGACGGCACCTGCCCGATGATCCCCGTGGACGGCTTCGGCTTCGTCGGCAACTTCCAGGTGGAGATCCTGCCCGGCTTCGCCGAGCCCGGCTGGATCAGCCTCCACCTCAATCTTGAGGACGGCAACGGCTTCGCGGCGGGCCTGGATTACGACCTCGCCGTGGGCGGCTGGCTGGACGACATGGAGAGCGACCGCGGCTGGATCGTGGGCGCGGCGGGCGACGACGCCGGCACCGGCATCTGGACGCGCTGCGATCCCGTGGGCACCAGCTACGACGGCCACGCCATCCAGCCGGAGAACGACCACAGCGCCACGGGCGACCTCTGCTGGGTCACCGGCAACACGGGCGTCGGCGGCTCGGCCGGCGACAACGACGTGGACGGCGGCAAGACCACGCTGCTGACCCCCGTCTTCGACCTGGACGGCGCCACGGCGGCCACCGTCACCTACTGGCGCTGGTACTCCAACGCCTGGGGCAACGACCCGGACAACGACTGGTGGGACGTGGACGTCACCAGCGACGGCGTCAACTGGGTGAGCCTGGAGCACACCATGACGACCGAGGCGAGCTGGGTGGAGAGGACCTTCGACCTCGACAGCTACGTCACGCTGACGGACGCCGTCCAGCTGCGCTTCGTCGCGGCGGACGAGAACACGGGCTCGCTGGTGGAGGCCGGCGTGGACGACTTCCTGCTGACGGCCTTCGTGCCGCCCGTCACGGCGGTGCCGGAGGACGAGATCGCCGGCCGCATCGGCATCCTGTCCTGCGCACCGAACCCCTTCAACCCCAGGGCCACCATCCTCTACGCGGTGCCCGACCGCTGCCCCGTCTCCCTCGTCGTCTTCGACGTGCGGGGCCGCAAGGTGCGCACCCTGATCAACGAGACCGTGGACGCGGGCCAGCACCAGGCCGTCTTCAACGGCGTGGACGACCACGGCCACGTCCTGGCCTCGGGTGTCTACTTCGCGCAGCTCAGGACGCCCACCATGATGCAGTATCGCAAGATGACGCTGCTCAAGTAGGCGCGCCGCGCGACGCTTCGACAGACGCCCCCGCCGGCAGCGGCGGGGGCGTCTCCGCATCTGGCACGGGAGTCAATCTAACGCAGCAGGATGAGGCGGGTGCAGTGCTCGCGGTCTCCGCAGCGCAGGCGCGCCACGTAGAGCCCGGACGCCACGCGCTGCCCCCGATCGTCGACGCCGCGCCAGTCGACGGCGTGGTCGCCGGCGGGCAGGTGCTGATCGATCAGTCGCGCCACGCACCGCCCCGCGACGTCCAGCACCTCGAGGCGCGCCCGACCCGGGCGGTCCGTGACGAAGACGAGGCGCGTCGCCGGGTTGAAGGGATTGGGATGGCAGGGCAGGAGGCGCGGGCCGCCGTCCCCCGTCCCGGCGGCGGTCGGGGAATCGTTCGCCGCGCCGGGCGTGGGCGGCATGAAGCACCACTCCGGGCCGCCATCCGGCTGACGACCCCAGCTCGTGTCCGGCAACTGCGGCGGGAAGTGGCAGCTGTCGAGCACCGCGCCGGCGGCGTCCAGGAGCAGGACCGTGCCGCTGTCGCCGGGGAGGACGAAGTCGGCGTGCAGCGGGCCATCCTGCGGCTCGGCGTCGCACCACACCAGCAGGTGGTCGCAGGGCGGCAGGATCGTGTCCGGCAGGCACCAGCGCGCGCCCGCCCGCGCCAGGGCGAGCTGGAGGCCGCCGAGGGGCGCGTCCAGGGAGCCCGCGTTGTAGATCTCGAGCCAGGGATCGTGGTCGCCGGCCTCGTCGGGCAGGATCGACTCGTTGCGGCACAGGATCTCGTTGAGGAAGAGCGGGTTCACCGTTTCGCAGTGGAGGAACACCAGGCCGTCGCTGGGCCAGACGTAGATGCTGCTCCCGTTCTGCCAGCCGGGGTAGTGCTGGTGCTGGTCGTCGCCATCCACCAGGATCAGCGACGGGTCGTAGGGCAGCAGCCAGGGCAGGTTCGTGGTGTTGCAGACCACGCGGCCCTCCTCGTAGTCGCGGGCCCAGATGCCGGGATCGCCGGCCACCACCGCCAGTGAGTCTACGACCAGGGACACGTCTCCTTGCACGCGCAGGTAGACGGCGTAGTCCCCGCAGTCGCCCAGCTCCAGATCGCCGCGGAAGCATCCCACCGCTCCGGGCAGGAGGGCATGCGAGCCCGTCTGGACCGGCGGGCAGCTGGCGCTCATCTGGGCCTTGACGATCATCTGGCTGCCCTCGGGCGGGCAGGTCATCACCCGGTACAGGAAGGTGAAGATGTAGTGCTCGCCCGCCTGCCAGCCGTCGGGGAGGCGCAGCTCGAGGAGGGCTGGCCAGCCCGCCGGGTTGATGGGCCAGACGTGCAGCGATTGCTCTCCCTCAAGCACCAGGGCGGGGTCGTCGGTGACGCGTGCCTCGGAGACATAGGGCACCTCGAGCACGCAGGTGTCCAGCCCGGCCTCGAAGTCGGCCAGGTACTCGGGCTCCTCGCCCAGGATGTAGCGGTCTCCCGCCGGCCGGCCCAGTTCGGCGTCGAAGAGGTTGAACCAGTCGAGCTGATAGTGCGCCGAGGTCGAATAGTCGTAGCTGAAGTAGCAGTCCGCGAGGAGGCTGCCGGTGAACCGGTAGCGGAACTGGCGCAGGTTGTCCGGATCGCTGGGGATCCCGTTGACACCCGAGACGTGGGGCGCGGGGCAGTTGGCGTTCCACAGGTCCAGCGTGTTCAGGGTGCCCTCGAGTCCGCCCTCCCAGGTGGCCGGGAAGGCCTCGAAGAACTTGCCGTTGAGAGCCGGCTGGAAGGGCTTGCAGTTGTTGCCGATCAGGACGCTGCCCGGCGGCCGCGCGGCGGCCGACGATTCCGCCAGGAAGGCGATGGTGTTCGTCAGCCAGATGGCGAGGCTGTCGGGATCGTCGGGAACGCCGTCCAGATCGTAGTCGAAGCTGCCCTCGAACAGGGGATCCCACCAGAGGTAGCCGCCGCTGCTCATCTCGTCGAGGAAGATGCCGTCGATGGTCCCGTCCCCGACGCAGGGGAACAGGCGCTCGTCCAGGAATCGCACGAAGTAGTCGCGGTAGCGCTCGCCGTCGACGACGGGGCACCGCTCGGTGACGTTGACGTGGATCGTGCCTGGCCAGAAGACGATGGTGTCGCCCTCCTCCGCCGTGTAGGCGATCCAGAGGCTGTCGATGCCGGCGTGGAAGTCGAAGTGGAGGTCCCCCGGGCCGCCCACCACGACCTGGCTGATGCACATGGGGTCGATGTAGGCCAGGATCCGCTGCTGGGGGTTGAGCTCGCGCAGCGTGGCGAGGCTGCCGGGATCCTGGTGCAGGACGTAGTAGGGCACGACGAGCATGTGCCACTGGGCCAGCAGGGGCAGATGGTCGCCGATGTCGTTGCGGAGGTAGTAGTTGACGAGGCGCGGCGCCTCGGGGTGCCAGCACTCGGCGGATAGTGGGGCGGCGGCAAGCGCAAGGATCATGCAGCAGATCGCAGCAACTCCCCGCCGCGCGATGCGCGGACGCATGGCGAACCTCTGGGGTGGCACCAGAACCGGAACGCCGACCAGTATCCCATGTGGAGGCCCTCGAGTCAATCCTGCAATATTTCGGCGACCGACGCGTCAGCTGTCCAGCTCGACGGCGCCCTCCACGTCCGCGGCCACCGCCTCGGGCTCCTCCTCGATGACCTTCCGCTTCCAGGTACCCCGCGAGAACCAGAGCAGGGCCGCCAGGGCCGTCACCGTGTTGGACAGGAACATGGCCCACCACAGGCCGCCGGGCCCCATGGCCAGGACGATGGCCAGCAGCCAGGCGCAGGGGATACGCAGCAGCCACAGGCGCGACATGTTGAGCACGAGCATGGGCATGGTGTGCCCGGCCCCCTGGAAGGAGCCGAACAGCACCATGACGAAGCCGAAGGCGAAGACCGACGGCGAGATGATGCGGAACAGCTCGGCGCCGTAGCGGACGACCTCGGGGTCGTCCACGAAGAGCCGCGAGATGTCCGCGCCGAAGCCGGCCATCGTCGCCGTGATGGGAGCCAGGACGACGCCGATGAGCAGGGCGGCGCGGCGCACGGAGCGGGCCGCCCGCTCGGGCTTGTCGGCGCCGAGGCTCTGGCCCACGGCCGTGGCGTTGGCCTGGGAGAGGCCGTGGGCCGGCACCATGGCCATGTGCACGATGCGGTTGCCGATGCCGAAGGCCGCGGTGACGGCCGAGCCGAAGGTGTTGACGATGCCGATGAGCAGCGTGAAGCCCAGGGCCGTCCCGGCCTGGCCCAGGGAGAGGGGCAGGCCCACGCGCGCGATGCGCGCGGCCATGCGGGGCTCCCAGCGCAGGTCGGCGGCGCGCAGGCGGAAGCCGTGGCTGCCCGTGAACAGGCGGTGGAGGCCTATGACCGAGGCCACCAGGCGCGCCAGCACCGTGGCGATGGCCGCGCCGGCCACGCCCAGGGCCGGCAGGGGGCCGGGCCCGAAGATGAGCAGCGGATCGATGACCACGTTGAGGGCCACGGTGATGGCGTTGATCTGCATGGGGCGCACCGTGTCGCCCATGCCCGTGTGGATGCCCTGATAGACGAAGAAGGCGAACATGAAGGGCATGCCGGCCAGGATCCAGCGCAGGTAAACGAGGGTGCCGTCGAAGGCGTCGGCCGGCGTCTGCAGCAGGCGCAGGACCGGCTCCGACAGGAGGAGCCCCAGCGCCGCCACCGCGGTTCCCACCACGGTCAGCAGCAGCAGCGTCTGCCCGCCGGCGCGGCGCATCTCCCGTTCGCGGCCGGCGCCGCGGTACTGGGAGACCAGGGTCGTGCCGCCCATCCCCAGGCCCATGGCCAGGGCGATGGCGATGAAGACCACGTTCATGGTGATGGTCGGCGCCACCAGGGCCTCCTTGCCCAGGCGGCCCAGCCAGAAGGCGTCGGCCAGGTTGTGGAGGGTCTGGAGCAGCCAGGAGAGCATGATCGGCCAGGCCACGGCCAGCAGGTGGCGGGTCAGGGAGCCGCGCGTCATGTCCCGGCCGGCGAGGCGGCGCTGCGGGGGGCCGGCCACGGGTCAGGCCACCACGCGGATGCCGGCCAGGCCCGCCTCGACCTCGCCGATGCGGGCGGCGCCGGCGACGCCCGCCGCGCCGAGGCGGTCGAGCAGCTCCGCCGCCCGGCCGGCGGGCAGGGCGACGAGCAGCCCGCCCGAGGTCTGGGCGTCGCTCAGCAGCAGGCGCCGCACGTCGCCCAGGGACGCGTCGTACTCCACGCGGGGCGCCACGTGGTCCAGGTTGTCCTTGCTGCCGCCGGGGACGACGCCGCCCGCGGCCAGCTCCAGGGCGCCCTCGAGCAGCGGCACGTCGCCCGCCCGGAGGACGGCCCGCGTGCCCGAGCCCTGCATCATCTCCAGCAGGTGGCCCAGCAGGCCGAAGCCGGTGACGTCGGTGCAGGCGGTCGCGCCCGCGGCCAGGGCCGCCTCGGCGGCGGCGCGGTTCAGGGCGGCCATGACGGCCACCAGGGCCGCGGCCTGTTCCCCCTCGAGCAGGCCGCGCTTCATGGCCGTCGACAGGATGCCCGTCCCGATGGGCTTGGTGAGCACCAGCGCGTCGCCCGGCCGGGCGCCGCGGTTGGTCAGCACGCGGTCCGGGTGGACGACGCCCGTGACGGCCCAGCCGAACTTGGGCTCCGTGTCGTCCACCGTGTGCCCGCCGATGACGGCGATGCCCGCCTCGGCCGCCTTGTCCTGCGCGCCCCGGAGGATGGCCTCCAGCACGCTCATGGGCAGGCGCGCCGACGGGAAGCCGACGATGTTCAGGGCGAAGAGCGGCCGCGCGCCCATGGCGTAGATGTCGCTCAGCGAGTTGGCGGCGGCGACGGCGCCGAAGTCGTAGGGGTCGTCCACCACGGGCGTGAAGAAGTCCGCGGTCTCGACGATGGCCGTCTCGGCGTCCAGGCGGTAGACGGCGGCGTCGTCGGCCGTGTCCGCGCCCACGAGGACGGCCGGATCGTCGGGGCGCGGCAGGCGGCGGAGCACCTCCTCCAGAAGCTGGGGCCGCAGCTTGCAGGCGCAGCCCAGGCCGTGGGTGTACTGCGTGAGGCGGAACGCGCCCGGCACGGCCACGGCCGGCGCGGCGTCCCCGCGCGGGGCCAGGCGCCCGACCACCCCGGCCACGGCCGCCACGGCCCGGTCCACCTCCGCCTCGGTGGTGAAACGTCCCACGGAGAAGCGGATGGTGCCCATGGCCTCCTCCAGGGGCACGCGCATGGCCTCGAGCACGGCGGAGACGTCCACGCCGTCGGCGTGGCAGGCGGCGCCGGCCGACGCGGCGACGCTGTCCAGCTCGGCGAGGATGGTGTTGGCCTCCAGCCCGCGGAAGCTGACGCTGAGGGTGTTGGGCAGGCGCTTCTCGGGATGGCCGTTGACCCGCAGGCCGGGGAAGCGCTCGGTCAGGCCCGCCTGGAGGCGGTCGCGGAGGGCGGCCAGGCGCGGCGCCTCCTCCGCCAGCTCGCGGGCGGCGATCTCGCAGGCCTCGCCGAGGCCGACGATCTCCGGCACGTTCTCCGTGCCGGCGCGCCGGTCCATCTCGTGGTCGGCGCCGTGGATCAGCTTGGCGAGCCGGACGCCGCCGCGCACGTAGAGGGCGCCTACGCCCTTGGGCGCGTAGAGCTTGTGCCCCGCCAGGGAGATCAGGTCGGCGCCGAGCTCGTCCGCCCGCACGGCGATCTTGCCCGGGCTCTGGGCGCAGTCCGCGTGGAAGAGCGCGCCGCCGGCGCGGGCGATGGCCGCCAGCTCCGCCACGGGCTCGATGGTGCCCACCTCGTTGTTGGCGTGCATGACCGTGACCAGGACCGTCTGCGGGGTCATCGCCTTCTCCAGGTCGGCCGGGTCCACCAGGCCCGTCGCGTCCACCGGCAGCCAGGTGATCCGCCAGCCCCGCGACTCGAGGTGGCGGCAGACCTCGGACACCGCCGGGTGCTCGACGGCGCTGGTGACGATGTGCCGCCCCCGCTCCCGCCGGGCCTCGGCGGCGCCCTTGATGGCCAGGTTGTTGGACTCCGAGCCGCCGCTGGTGAACAGCACCTCGTCGGCGCCGCAGCCCAGCAGGGCCGCCACCTGGCGGCGGGCGCGGTCCACGGCCTTGCGCGCCGCGACGCCGAAGGCGTGGGCGCTCGAGGGGTTGCCGAAGTGCTCCGTGAGGTAGGGGAGCATGGCCTCGGCCACGCGGGGGTCCACGGGCGTGGTGGCGTTGTAGTCCAGGTAGACGGGCTTCATGGAAGGCTCCCGAGGGGCGGGGGGAGGGGCGACAGGCCCACAACCTACGCCAGGGGCTGGAGGGCGTCAACCGGGTCGGGCGCGGCCGCGCGCCGGTGAAGCTCGCGCATCAGGGGCCGCAGGAGCAGCAGCGTCAGCGCGCCCGCCAGGAGGTCCGCCAGGGGGAAGGCGATCCAGGCGCCGTCCAGGCCCCAGGCGAGGGGCAGCGCCAGCACCAGCGGGATGAGGAAGAACACCTGCCGCGACATGCTCAGCAGCAGTGCCGGCCGGGCGCGGCCGAGGGCCTGGAAGGCCGTGGCGCCGATGAACTGGAAGCCCACCGCCGGCAGGGCCAGGACCATGATCCGCAGGGCGCGGGCGCCCAGTTCCAGCAGGGCGGGATCGCGCGTGAAGATGGCGATGGCCGGCCGCGGCAGCAGCACCAGCAGCAGGCCGGCCGCCGAGGCGAAGACCGTGGCCGCCAGGCTCGCCAGACGGACGGCGCGCCGGGTCTTGTCGTAGCGGCGGGCGCCCCAGTTGAACCCGGCGACGGGCTGGAGGCCCTGCGCCAGCCCCATCAGGGGCGTGAAGGTGAACATCAGGAAGCGGTTGATGACGCCGTAGGCGGCGATGGCCGTGTCGCCGCCGTGGGCGCCCAGGGTGTGGTTCATCACCACGGCGAGGATGCTGCCGGAGATCATCCGCACGAAGGAGGCGGAGCCCACCGCCAGGATCTCCCGCAGGATCGACGCGGCGACGCGGAGCCGGCGCGGGTCCAGGCTGAGCCGGCTGCGGCCGGAGGTGAAGTACCAGGTCACGTAGCCGGCCTGGACCAGCTTGGCCAGCACCGTGGCCCAGGCCGCGCCGGCCAGCCCCAGGTCCAGGCCGAAGATGAGGATGGGGTCGAGGACGATGTTCACCGCCGCGCCGCTGATCATGCTGACCATGGCGATGCGCGCCTGGCCCTCGGCGCGGATGATGTTGTTGGCGGACATGGCGAAGGTCTGGAAGAGCGTGCCCAGCAGGAGGATGCGCATGTAGGTGCGCGCGTGGGGCAGGATGCTCGGCGTGGCCCCGAAGGCCCGCAGCAGGGGGTCGAGGAAGGCGTAGCCGACGGCCACGTGGACGATCCCGTAGACCGCCGCCGCCGCCAGCATGCAGCCGAAGGCGGCCTCGGCCCGGTCCGGCCGGTCGGCGCCCAGGGCGCGGGAGACCACCGAGGCCGCGCCGATGCCCAGCATCTGGCTGACGGCCATGACCACGATTTGGATCGGGAAGGCGATGACGATGCCGGCGATGGCCAGGGTGCCGACGCCCCGGCCGACGAAGATGGTGTCGACGACATTGTAGAGACCCATGACCAGCATGCCGATCATGGCGGGCAGGGAAAGGCGGACCAGGAGGTGCCCGAGCCGGTCGCTGGCCAGGATGTGGTTCTCGCTCATGCACTCCCCGCGGGGTCGTGGGCGGCCGGCGGCCGCGGGACGCCGGCGGCGGGATACTCGACGGCCCGCGACTCTCGCCGCGGGCCGCCACCGTCGCGATGGGAGCCGGCTCGGTCAGCCGCCGTGGGCGGCGTGCCGGCCCCGGAATCCCAGATACTCGTCGTTCCAGATGCGGTGGGTCAGGCTCTCCAGCTCGGCGTCGAAGGCGAGCAGGGTCCGGCGGTAGTCCTCCGACGCGAGGGCCTCGGCGGCCTCCTCGTTCTCGGGCAGGATCCCCGCCGGCAGGATCTCGTCGCGGAAGGCCCGGTAGTTGTCGCGGATGGAGCAGGGCATCAGCCAGTTGTCCGGCGAGTGCAGGTGGCCGAGGCCGTACTCGCGCTGCCACTGCCGGCCGCTCTTGAAGAAGTCCGACTGGAGGGCCGTCGCCAGCGTCTCGCCCCGCGCGTACAGGTCCTGGACCGTGTCCACGTAGTAGGGGATGAAGACGCAGGGCATGATCTTGCCGTCCCAGTCGATGTAGAGGTAGCCGCCGTTGCGGCCGTAGGCGATGCAGCCGTTGGACAGGACGCCGCTGTTCCAGAAGTCGGCGACGCAGTACTTCTTCTCGCTGATGAGGTGCTCCCACATGCGCAGCAGCGCCAGGCGCTGGTCGGGCGACACCGTCAACTCGAAGGCGTCCTCGGCGCGGCCGATGGGCATGAGCTGGAACTGCCACATGTAGGTGGCGCCCTCCTCGCGGAACCAGTAGTCGTAGAAGCGGTCCGTCAGCAGGACGCTGGCGTTGCGCTTCGTGGCCGTGACCGAGATGCCGAAGGGGACGCCGTGGCGGCGCAGGCGGTCCATGGCGGCGAGGATGCGCCGGTAGGTACCCGGTCCGCGGCGCTCGTCGGTCTCCGCCTCCATGCCCTCCACGGAGATGGCGGGGGTCACGTTGGTCAGCTCGCCCAGCCGCGCGGCCACCTCGTCGTCGATCATGGTGCCGTTGGTGAAGACCTCGAAGAACATGTCATTGTACTTCTCGAACAGGTCGAGAAGCGTCTTCCCCTGGCTGCGGTACATGAAGGGCTCGCCGCCGCTGATGGTCATGAAGCGGCTGCCGAAGAGGTCCCAGGTCTCGCCGGTGATGCGGTCGACCGTGTCGTACGGCAGGGTCGCCGCCGTGCGAGCCGTGGAGGAGGCGTAGCAGCCCGTGCAGTGGAGGTTGCAGACCTGGGTGGGCGAGAGAACGATGAAGGTCGGGGGCAACTCGCCGTGCTGGTCCTGGTAGCGGCGCTCCGCGTGCGTGGGCTCGACGGCGTTGCGCATGAAGTTGTCCTGGACCAGGATCCGGGCGAGCTTGCGGAGCACCTCGTGGGACATGATGCCCCGGTCGAGGTTCCGCGTCGCGCAGGCCAGCATGGCGGAGAGGAACTGGTACTTGCGGAGCTGCACCATGCGGGGTTCGGGCCAGTCGCCATCGACGATCATCCGGTAGACGTGATCATCGACCTTGCGGCTCAGGAGCTGTCGCAGGTGCCGGTGGCTCGCCATCTTGACGAGCAGGCCGGTAACGAGTTCTTCCTTCACGGCGACTCCAATCTTCAAAGGCCAGACCAGAGACTTTCCGTCCCCCCACGCTACCACAGGCGGCGGCCGCGGGCAAGAGGCCGGGCCCCGCGCGCCGTGACGAATGCAGGAAGAAAGGCAGGTTGAAGAAAAGAGGTGCCGCCGCCGGCGCCCGCCGGCGCCCGCCGCTCCCCGCGCGCCTAGCGGACGAGGACGAAGCGCCCCACGGATTCGGGGAAGCCCTCGGCCTCCACCGAGTAGATGTAGATGCCGCTGGCGATGGACTGGCCGTTGCGCGAGGTCAGGTCCCAGGCCAGGGTGCCGCCGGCCGCGTCGGGGCCGCCGCCGTCGCCGCGCCCGTCGTGAGTGAGGGTGCGCACCAGATCGCCGGCCAGGGTGAACACGCGGATGGTGGTGCGGGCCGCGGGCAGGTGGCGGAACTCGATCTTGTCGCCGATGGGATCCGATTCGGTGGGCTGCAGGGTCCAGGGCGCCATGGTCTCGGGCGTGGCCGGGTTGGGGACCACGTAGACCAGGT
>Ga0272442_10007067_pt1 | contig 14607 bp, 11 predicted proteins | sample SSMForm2O_FD_200262 | JGI IMG/M metagenome (GOLD analysis project Ga0272442, IMG submission 200262) | Marine sediment archaeal communities from Little Sippewissett salt marsh, Falmouth, MA, United States - SSM-Form-2O | ecosystem: Environmental > Aquatic > Marine > Wetlands > Sediment ...
CGAAGTAATCCGAGAGTGAACCTCACCATGCCGCCATCGGACGTTCATCACGATCGGGTCTTCCTCAGCGTAATCAGCTATCCGGAGGGGATGTCGCAGGAGAATGTCGTGGATCTGCTGGCGCGCGGCGGCGGGCTCGACGCACCGACGCTCTCGTTGAAGATGCGCCAGACCCCACCGTGCATCGTTGCTGTCGTCGACCCCCCCGCTGCGGAGGGCGCGGTGCGCGCGCTGATCGAGCACGGCGGCGATGGCTTTGCCCCGACCCTGGCGGACCTCGCAGCACTGGGACCGACGTTGAAGATCAAGGACATGCGCATCGGTGTCGACGGTCTCCAACTGGAGCTCTGGCGCGGTCCCGTGATCACGCTCGCCCCGTCCGACGTGCAGATCCTCGTGCGCGTCCACCTCAGCGAAACGACGCAGGATCCCACGCGCGGAGCCGCAGGCGCGGTGGCCCGCGCACGCTATGCGCACGGAGGCGCCATTGGAGCCGTCGGCCGCGGACTTGCCTTCGGCTGGGGTGTCGGCGGCGCACACGGCTGGGCCACCCGGCTCTACACCATGCGCGATCTTGCCCTCGAGCGCGCCGCCGAACAACAGATCACCGTCTCCCACAAGCTCGACATCCACGCCGCCGACGGCCGGGTGTTCCAGATCGACGGCGACAAGTTCGGCTTCCACATCCTCGGCGACCGGCGCGCGATGAGCGACAACGTCAACATCGACCGCATGTGCGAGTTCTTCGCCCATCTCAACGCCGAGGCCGTCGTCGATCCGTACTTCCGCTACTGGCATCCTCCGGCCGGCCACCACCGGCTGCGCCTGCCCAACATGAAGGTAAACAACGACGACCCCGCCTTCGCCTTCTACTCCCGCTGGGCCGCCCTCATGTACCGTCACGTCATGGGCGTGTAGGTAGCTGGCCCCGCCGCATCAACAACGGTGGCACATCCTCAAAAAGACCGGTGGCACAGCCGTCTCGGCTGTGCGAGTCCATTCCCCAAGCACCGCAAGGATATCCGGTAAAGTGGCTCAAGCGACGCAAGAAGCGATGCCAACCGAGCGGGGCCCTGGTTATTCAGAATGGTGAGTGTCCTTGCGCTCGGCCCGCTGTACTCGCTAAACTACCTTGAAGGCGTCCTTCGCGCCGCGGCCCGACTCATGCCGGACCGCGCCCGCAGGCAATCCGTTGCGATCAAGGCCCGCATCCGCGACGGCGAACGCGCGCTGCGCCTGCACGTCGCCCTGGATTCGCGGCTCGATGCAAGCGGCCTGTGAGGACTCACGCCGCGTCGAGCAATTTCGCTTCGTTCGGGGGACCAGGCCGCGCGGCGGAGTGAAGATGACCGGCGAAGGGACCCCGTCGGGAGGCGGACTGGAGCAGCCCGGCTCACACTATACTGATTGCGCGTAGCATGGCTCCCAGCCGTGGATGGGCGGAATCCCGTTTGACCACCTGTTGGGCATGAGAGAATAACTGCTGGGCATGAGAGAAAAAGATGAGATCACGCAAGACTGAAACGTCAGCTCCAGGTTCCCGCGGATATGGGCCAGACAGCCCAGTCATTCGCACATTCGGGTGGTTGCGTCGGTTCCTTGAGACCGCACCGGATACAGATCTTGGTACACATGCCGCCAACTCCAATGCGCTTCTGCTCGCGAACCACTTACTTCATTTGCTTGAAGGTTGCGGCATGCTCAACGGTATGGGATACCATTCTGCCGCAGTCACTCTCTTTCGCCCCATGGAAGACGCACTCGACACGTATGCGGCCGTGGCTCTCGTCAGGGGATGTGCTGAGAAATGGGAGAATGGCAAGCTCAAGGCGAGCGATGCCGCGAGAGCTTGGGTTCCAATGCACGCCAACATGTTCGTTTGCAGAGATAAGGCTCTCTCAGACTACCGGAAGACTCTACGATCTACCTTCAATGCTTACAGCCACTGTTCTCGAAGGGTCTGCTTGTGGAATCTTTACTTGAATGTGAAGAAGGAAGACCCAACCACTGGCAAGCTCAGAGGAACACTTGACCTCAATACAAAACCGTTGATTGTTGATCGGAATGCACACGCGATTGATGCCTTTGAGACGGCGCACTTGCTTGAGTTTCTCGCGATTCTCGACAAGGCATATTCCAGGTGCCTTCGTGATTATTCTGGGACAGAAGAGCTGAAGATCTTGGTCGAGCAAGTGCAGCAGATTATGGAGCAACACGATCGGCATCGGTGTCAGGAGGTCAGAATTCCGCCTGAGATTGCCCGAATCGAAGACTGACTGCGCAACAAGCGCGTTGCCCGGCGAGGCGGAAAACCCAGCGCGTAAACGCAGACGTTGGCGCCGCGTCGAGTAACCGCACTTCCTCAGGTTGCGCACGGATGTTCTCTTGGAGCGCGTGCCTCACATCATGCCCCCCCGTCTCCGGCGGCAGGAGCACGCCCCTGGAGATGGCCAGTGCAGAGATGGCGCCCGCCATTCGTTCGTTTCCTCGCCGCATTCGGACGCGGGGTGCCATGATTCGAGGCGCCAGCCCGAAGCATGCGGCCCGTGGTTGCGGATGATGCGTGATGGGCCAGTGGGTATCCGTCAGCTTGGGTGACGTGAAGGGGGCGTGTCGCATCGGGTCGCGCCGCATGCTTCGCCCTTCGGGACGAAGGATGGCACGCGTGCCTGCCCCCTCCGTGCCCTTCGTGACTCCGTGGTGATATCCTCCCCCCGAGTGGTCCCACCTCGCCCCGCCTCGGCCGGGGTCATACCGTACCCCGTGACCACCCCCCGCTCCGCCGCCGACTTCATCGTCGAGACCGCCTCCCCGGCGTACCTCGAGCCGGCGGTCCGCGCCACGCTTCCCGACCGCCTCGCTGCCGCGCGGCGGGAGCTTGAAGAGTGCCGGGCGTGCCCGCGAGACTGCGGCGTCAACCGACTCGAAGGCGAACCCGGCGTCTGCGCCATCGGCCGCCATGCCCGCGTGTCCTCGGCCTTCCCCCACTTCGGCGAGGAAGATTGTCTGCGCGGGCAGCGCGGCAGCGGCACCATCTTCTTCACCGGCTGCAACCTCCGTTGCGTCTTCTGCCAGAATTGGGACATCTCGCAGGGCGGAGAGGCCCGTTCCGGGGGCGGCCGTGCGGTCGATGCACGCGAGCTCAGCCAACTCATGCTCGCCCTCCAGCAGCACGGCTGCCATAACATCAACTTCGTCACGCCCGAGCATGTCGTGCCGCAACTTATCGAGGCGATCCCGCTGGCGATCGACGACGGCCTGCACCTGCCCATCGTCTATAACACCAGTGCCTACGACGCGGTTTCTTCGCTGAAGCTGATGGACGGCCTCGTCGACATCTACATGCCCGACTTCAAGTTCTGGCTCCCCGAAACCGCAAAGCGGCTGTGCAAGGCGAAGGACTATCCCCAGCGCGCCCGTGAAGCGATCGCCGAGATGCACCGCCAGGTCGGCGACCTCGTCACGACCTCCGACGGCGTCGCCGCGCGCGGCCTGCTCGTCCGTCACCTCGTCATGCCCGGGCAGCTCGACGAGGCGCGGGCCATCTTCCGCTGGCTCGCCGAAGCGATCTCGCCCGACACGTTCGTGAACATCATGGGCCAGTACCGTCCGGAGCACGAAGTCGGCTCGAACCGGTACGCCGAGATCAATCACCGCCCGACGATCGCCGAGCTACACGGCGCTTACGATGCCGCCGCCGCCGCCGGCCTGTGGCGTTTCGACGAGCGTCGCCAGCGTTGAAATCGGCGGTGCAAACATCGGAGCGGCAAGGTGTCAAAACGTCCAGAGCAGAAACACGCGTGGCGCCGACGGCGACGGGCCGGGGATCAGCGGCCGCGCGGCAGCTCGCCGTATTCCTTCAGCCGGCGCACCTGCTTTGCGCACCATGCGCGGTCCGCGCGGTCGCCCAGCAACTGCCGCACCTTCGGGTACAGAGCGATGTGGTCGGTGCACGTGGCCGCGTGTGACTCGGCCTTCAGTTTCCCCCACAGGCCCTCCTCGATCTCCCACTGCTCAATGGCGAAGACGGTGTTCCACGATCCCGGCTCAAGATGCGGGAAGGGCTCGAGGACGTGGCCGGATGGCCGGCCGTTTCGCCGCGCTTCGGCTTCATCTCTGGCGGCGAATCGAACCGTGGGAATCACCTCGCCCCCGCTGTGGAACTTGTACTCGTCGGTGATCGTGTTGTGCTGGAACGGCCAGGCGTAGGCGTACTCGATCGTCTCCATTTCGAGCGGCATGTCGTAGAGGCGGACGAATCCGCGATGAGCGGCCCTCCGCACGAACGGCAGCCGGCCGGTCCCGCTGGTGGAGTCCATGCGGCACCAGCCGTAGCCCTGGAGATAGAACCGGATGACGCCGTGGACGTACCCCGCGGGGCAGTAGGTGATCTGTGCAGGGATCCCGCAGGCGCGAAACAGCGCCGCGGCGCAGACGGCGCTGCCGCAGCATGACCCGCCATGGCGGAGCACGCGGGCCGAGGTCGGCAACGAGTAATCCGGCCGGCCTCGCTGCGTGTAGGTGTTGGCCTTCATCAGCGCGGCGATTTCGTTCGCCACCGCATAGGCGTCGCTTGTCGTCTGCCGGATCGTTCGCGCCGCGGCGCGGATGTCCGGCTGATCCACCACCACGGTGGCGGTCGATTGCAGGAACGGACGAACGTGCTCCGGGTACTCGTCCGGGGACGGGATCGGGAAGGCCCCCTCCGGCGCCGCGCGCTCGCGTCGCAGCACCAGCGAGGTCACCGTCACCACCACGCCCTCGTTCTCCGGGAATCGGGGAATCCGGTAGGTGTGGACGAGATTCCCCTGCGGGTCGGGCGAGACCTCGGCAATGGTGATCCGGATGCGCCGGCCCTTGTCGGTCGCGGCGGCCACCCACCGGCCAAGCACGAACTGCTCGTCGTCGATGGCCGGGAAATAGCGCGGGAACTCCAGATCGGCAACGGCCTTCCCCCGGTTTTCGAGCCGCATGAAATCCTTCACCGCGACGACGGCCACGCCCTCGATCGGCGCCGCGCGAGCCTCATCGACATCTTCGTCTCGGACGGCGTCACCGATGACTTCGAACACGACGTCGTCAACCCACACTTGCCCGCGGCCGTTGACGAGCACGCCGATGAAGACACGTTCGGCGTCCTGGGGCACGTTGCCGTCGATCATGTGCGACGTCCAGTTCGTCGTTCGAATGGGCCGATCACGCATGTTGTCGAAGAAGCCGGGCGTGTTGTCGGGACGGGTGATGCGCATCCAGAGCCGGGCCCGGCTGTCGGGCGCCGCGGGCTGGACGCGGACCGCAGCGCGGAATCGCACGCGCTTGCCGCGGTACAACCGGGCGTCAAACGACTGCATCAGGTTTCCGAAGTCGGCATCGCCTCGCTTGGTGAGCCGGACGCACTGGCTTCCGGATGCCGGCAGCGAACGGCTGACTTCCGCGGTCGTGCGGCTCTCGACGGTGCAGCCGAGATACCACTGGGCGGGCATCTGCCCCGGCCGATCGTGCTCGAAATCGTAGTGGCGGGCCGGACCCTCCTGCCCCGCCGCCGCCGTGGCCGAAATCAGCAGCGCGACAACGACGGCGCCACGCATCCCAACGCTCGACATGACTGGCATGGCGGCCTCCTTCCCCCGGCCATCATACTCGCCCGCGTCCATGATTGAATCATGCGTGCGGATCTTCACCGCATGCCGCGACCATCGCCCGAATCGTGTCACAGACCGGGGCCGGTGCCGACTCCGTCGGCTTCCGTGTTGATCCCCGCTCGTGAGACGGATTGAATGGCCACGGATGAACCAACCGGCCGCAAACCTGCTGAAGGAGATCGGACGCCTGCTTGGAGCGATGGAGGATGTCTTCTCCGCCGCGCAGTGGGGCGGGCGGGCGTATAAGCTTCCCGGACCGGGCGGAAACCGCCATCGGCCGAAGCTGCTGGCCTTTGTCGTCGCGACCCGGGGCGGCGAGGCGATCTCGGTGGGTTTCAAACTCGAGCGGGACCGCGCCGCGGCGGTGGTTGCGCAGCACCGGTGGATCGAGCCTCACAGCTTCCGCACGCTAGCGGCGTCCGGGTGGATTGAGGCCGTGGTCTCTTCCAAACGGAACCTGGGGCCCTTGGCGAGGCTGCTGGAAGAGAGTCGGCAGTTGTATCCCTTCCCGTCATCATCGAGTCCCGAGATCACGGTCCGTCGTGGTGCCGGCGGGGCCGCCGCGCGGCGAATCGATCATGTCATGAACGAAATCCGGGCCGAGGGTTGGCGGCCTCCGCCGGATGATGAATTCGATCGGTGATGACGCGAAACGCTCAGTTCAGCCCCGGCGCATCGGCTTCGGCCGGTTCCGCCACCTCGCCCTGCCGCTTCGGCAGGTATGTTTGCCGGTAGTAGGTCTCGAGGTACCGGGCCACGTAATCCAGGATGCTGGAGGCTTCGGGGATGGCAGGGTTGTTGGTGGCTCCCATCGGATCGAAACGCATGCCGCGGAATCGATCGACTGCATCCTCGATGCTGAGACCGTACTGCAGCGCCAGGCTGAAGGCGCGGCAGAACCCCTGGATGAGGCCGGAGAGCGTCGACCCCTCTTTGCTCATCTTGATGAAGATCTCGCCCGGGCAGCCATCCTCGAAGAGGCCGAGGGTGAGATAGCCCTCGTGACCGGCAACGGCGAACTTGTGCGTGACGGATCGGCGAGTCGTGGGCAGCACCTGACGCTGGTTGGTGGAAATCATTTCCAAGCCGCCTCCGACAACGGTTGATCTGGTGGCCGGGAGCAGAGGGAGTCCGTTCCCTGGAACCTGCGACGGAGTTCTTGCATCGTCATGTCGTCCCGGGCCGCTGCACAATCGGCGGCGTTGTCACATCTCCGCGATGCGCCAGGCAGCCACAGCCGCTCCGAGGCCCATGAGCAGCGCTCCCAGCAGTATCCGGGGCAGTCGAGCAAGGCGACGGGAGATAAGCGGCGCCGCGGGCAGCAACAGCAGCAGAGTGCCCTCCAGCGCGTAGACGCCGAAGCTGTGGGCAACTCGTGGGTCCATCGAGGCGGATCGATTGATGGCGAAGGCGATGGCCCGCGGGGCGATGTCCGAGAACGAGATGATCCCCACGCCGAAGAGCAGACCCACGCTCGCGGCCCAGCCTGCAATTCGCACCGACCAGGCAAACCCGGCCGTCCGCACCGCGCCGGCAGCGGCCGCGACGGCGTACGCGACCATCAGCGCCACGCTCACGGACAGGGCCGGCGGGCCCAGAAGCAGGCTGAGGCCCCCCTGCCCCAGCACGCAGACCAGCGCCGCCAACAGCGCCAGGCCCGCGCGTTGGGTCTCCGGTGACGAATCGAGCTCGTCCGGGCGGGGCGTGTTCATCCAGAGCATCACCGCCGCGAGGGCAAAGGCGCACTGGCCGCTCCAGAACGTCAGGTCGTACGCCACGCCGAGCGTGAGCAGCACCAACCCGGTGGCGGCCCAACACGCGTAGGCATAGCCGGATACGGCCGGCGCCCTGTCCGAGGCGCCGCCGACGGCCAGCGCCGCGCCGACGGCCATGACCCCGATGCACACGGGGCCACCGATGGGCGCCCAACCAAGACCCTCCACCGAGACGCCGATCCGAGCGCCGTAGAACAGCAGCGGGCCGACCAGCAACAGCGGCGCCCAGACATCGCCGATCAGACGCGGCTGTTGGATCGTCGGCAGGGCGGGGAAGACGTGGCGGATCAGCAGGCGCAGGCCGATCACGGCGAAGGCCGCCTGGCCGAGGAGCAGCAAGACCGTCCAGGAACTCATGGACCGGACAGTCTATCGCACACTCGGCTCAAGCGCCGCCGCTGTCGGGGATTCGGCCGGTCCGAGGCGGCGACGCAGGACGGTGAGCAACGTGTCCGTCTCAAGGTAGTTGCTCGGTGGGCGGAAGTAGACCGTGGTCAGGCCCGCCCCGTCGACGTCGCCGACCATCCGCAGCGACCCTTTTGCCCCGCGCATCCGCTGCTCCAGGGCCCGCGGCTGTTTCGACTTGAGGATGATGTCATCCTCGTGCCGCGTGATGGACTGGATGTCCAGAAGCGCGGCGGCGATCCGGATCTCGGCGAGCTGGAACAGGATCTCGGCGCGGCGCGGCAGGTCGCCGTAGGCGCTGACCAGATCACGGCGGATCTTCGCCAGCGCCGCCTCGTCGTTGGCCTGACTGACGCGGCGGTAGGCGTCCATCCGCCGGGCGTCGGAGGGGATGTAACCCTTTGGCAGCGCCCCGCTGATCGCCAGATCCACCGTCGTGTCCAGCGCCCGGACCTTCCGATGGCCTTTGAGTTCGGCCACGGAGTTCTCGAGCAGTTGGCAGTACATTTCGTAGCCGACCGCCGCGATGTGGCCCGATTGCTCGGGTCCCAGCAGGTTCCCCGCGCCGCGAATCTCCAGATCGCGCAGCGCGATCTTGAACCCGGCGCCGAGCATCGAGAAATCTTCGACCGCCCGCAGCCGCTTCAACGCGGTCTCCGTAACGGTCCTGCCCTGGGGCAAGAGCAGATAGCAGTAGGCTCGATGTTTATAGCGCCCGACGCGGCCGCGCAGTTGATGCAGTTCGGAGAGACCGAACATGTGCGCGTCGTTGATGATCATCGTATTCGCGGTCGGGATATCGATCCCGGACTCGATGATCGTCGTGCAGACGAGAATATCGGCCTCGCCGCGCACGAACTTGAACATGACGGATTCAAGCTGCCTTGCCGGCATCTGTCCGTGCCCGATGAGCACGCGGGCATCCGGAGCGAGCTGCTGTACATCGTCGGCCACGGACTGGATGTTGTAGACACGGTTGTGGACGAAGAAGACCTGCCCTTCGCGAGCCAGTTCCCGGTCGATGGCCTGCTTGATGCGCCTCGGGTTGTAAGGAATGACCTCGGTGACGATGGCCCGCCGATCCAGTGGCGGGGTGGTGAGCGAGCTGATGTCCCGCAGCCCGAGCAGCGACATGTGGAGCGTGCGCGGGATCGGGGTCGCGCTGAGGGTGAGGACATCGCAGGTCGATCGGAACGTGAGGAGCTTCTGCTTGTGCTCCACGCCGAAGCGCTGCTCCTCGTCGACGATCACCAGGCCGAGATCGCCGAACGCGATGTCCTCGCTGAGCAGCCGGTGGGTCCCGATGATGACGTCCACCCGGCCTTTCTTGAGGTCTTCGAGGATCGCGTTCTGCTCTTTTCTGGTCTTGAAGCGGCTGAGGGCCTCGATGCGGAACGGGTAGTCGGCAAGCCGCTGGCGAAACGTGCGATCGTGCTGTTCGGCGAGGACGGTGGTGGGCACGAGCACGGCGACCTGTTTGCCGTACTCGGCGGCCTTGAACGCGGCGCGGACCGCGATCTCCGTCTTGCCGAACCCGACGTCACCGCAGAGCAGCCGATCCATCGGCCTATCATGCGCCATGTCCCGCTTGACGGCAGTGGCGGCGGCGAGTTGATCGTCGGTCTCCTCGTACGGGAACTCCGCTTCAAACTCACGCTGCCAGGTCGTGTCGCCCGGGTAGCAAATACCCGGCAGCGCCTCTCGGGCGGCCTGTAAGCGGAGCATCTCCGCGGCGAGGTCGCGCACCGCGTCGGCGACTTTCTCCTTCTGCCGCTTCCATTTTTTCCCGCCGAGCGTGGACAACTCGGGCCGGCCGGTGAAGGCGCCGATGTATTTCTGGATCAACTCGATCTTCGAAGTGGGCACATGGAGCTTGGCGCCGCGCGCGAACTCGAGCGTGAGGAACTCCTCGGCACTGCTGCTCGGGTCTTCGAGCGTTCGCAATCCCAGGAATCGGGCGATGCCGTGATCACGATGAACGACGAAGTCGCCGACCTGGAGGTCGACGAACGCGTCCATCGCGCGCCCGGCGGCGAGGCGGCGGAGCCGCCGCCGGGTCTGATACCGATGCAGCAGTTCGTGATACGGCACGAGCGCAATTGACTCGCCGGCGCCTTCGCCGCTCCAGAAGAAACCGCGATGCAGGTAGTGCGTGTGGACGGCAACGGCCGCGTCGGGCGCAGACTCCGCCAGCAGCTCCTGCATACGCTGTGCCTCGCCCTTGTTCTGGCAAAGGACGTGTGCCGCGTGCGCGGAGGCGATCTGCGCGAGTTCCTTCACGGCTTCGGAGGCCGACTCGGCAAACGCCGGCAATCGTTGCACGGGCAAGTCCAGGCAGCATTCGGGATCGCTGCCGACGGTCAGTTGGTTCGCCTCCAGCACGGAGGCGCAACGGCGGTGAATCGCCTGGAAGACTGCGGGCGGCCCGAAAATACCCCGAGCATCGGAAACGCGGTCGAAGTAGCTGCGCCCCTGCTCGGTGAGTTCGGTGAGCTCGACGAGGATCGCGGCGGTTTCTGCGGGCGCGTAGTCCAGGAAGGCCGTCGTCCCCTCGTCGCACTGTAGTTGCTCGATCGTCGCGCCCACGAGATCGATCCGATCGAGATTCCGGTCCGAGCCCATAGTGTCCAGATCGATGGCGTACAACCCGTCGACCTCGTCGCCGAGGAGGTCGATCCGACACGGCTCGCCCCCCGCCGCGCCTGCGGGAAAGATGTCGATGATCCCGCCGCGAACGGCGAATTCCCCGGCGGTCTCGACGGTCTCCACCCGCCGGTAGCCGCACGTGTCCAGCCAATGAGCCAACTCGGCGATGTTGAGCTGATTCCCGGGCCGGATCACGCGGAGCATCGCCGCGAGGCGATCGGCGTGCGGGACCGCCTGCATGAGAGCTTGGATGGACGCGACGATGATCGGTGGGACATCACCCTCGATCAGCCGCCGCACCAGCGTCAACCGCTCGGCGAGCAGGTCCAGATTGACGGACGTCTCGCCGGGAACGATCTCCATGGCCGGCAGCTTGGCGCCGCCGAGGCCCAATGCGGTCAACTCGTCCGTCGCCTCGTCCGCGTCATCCAGGTGGGCCACCACCATCAGAATCGGTCGCTGAAGCCGCGCCCGCAACGCCGCGGCGAGGATCACCGTGCTCGACCCCGCGATCCCCCGAGCCGACAGGCGGTCTCCGCTCTGAAGCCGCTCGGTCAGCCGATCCACGACCGGCGCGCGCATGATGGAGTCAATCCAGCGCATGGGTGGCCCTGCTCACGAGCTGCGGGCGCGCAACTCCACCCCGCCGATGGTGTGATCGGGGGGTCGTGCGTCTCAGCTTTCGTCGGCTAATCCTACGCACGTGTACGGTGAATTGCGCGACATGCGAGGACGGTGTGCGACCCGGTCCACGCTCAGGACCCTTCCCGGGCCTGCCGAACCATGACATGCGGGCGCACGCGCTCGACGTGTGACGGGCCGATCCATTTGACCCGCGCGAGCTCCTCGACGCTGTGGAAGGGCCCGTTCGCTTCGCGATCGGCCACGATGCGCTCGGCCAAACCCGGCCCGATACCAGGCAGGAGCGTGAGTTCCGCGACGGCGGCGTGGTTCGGGTCGATGCGTACGTCCGGCCAGGGAGCCCATGTCTGGGAGTCCGCGGTGGAATCGTCAAACGGCAGGAGAATCGATCGATCCAGGCGCAAGGCGGCAGTGACCGTCAGGCCGAGGGCGATCAGCCCCGCCGCAGCCGGCAAACCGGGGATCTTGTGACCTCGATCCATCACGAATCGGCCTGCGCAGCGAATTTCTCGTTCAGCGGCCCGAGCGGCTTGCGCAGCCGCTTGCGCATCCCGATCAGCCGGGCCAGGGCGGGCTTGGGCTGCCCCTCGCCGGTGATCAGACCCGCTCCGGCGAGCTCGGCGTCGGGATGATCGTACAGATCGGTCCAGAACACCGATTCGACGAAAGGCTTGGACATCGCCGAGGCGAAGACCCGCCCGACCCAGCGGGCTTGCAGGTCCGGCGACCACGGCCGGTGCCACCACCCGCCGTTTGTGTCCACCGGCTGGCTTGGGACGCCCATCGCGGAGACGAGAATCGGCACCTCGATCAGGAAGAATCGATCCAGCAGGTTGCTGATCTGCATCAGATCACGGCACGCGCGGCCGGACCTCCGCTGCCCGAACAGCAGTTGCACGCCCAGCGCGTCGAACTTGATTCCCTCCTGGATCAGCCGATCCACGAACGCGAAGGGCGACATGGAATCGCGTTTGCGCGCGCAATGCTCGCCGAACGGCCGACGCAGTTCGATCATGGTGCGCGCGCCCTTGCGGGCTTGGCGGACCAGCAGGCTGGCCATCCGCGTCAGATCGAGCATCTGTGGCGCGGAGAACTCAAAGTTGTCGTTGACGTTCAGCCCCGAAGCGATATTCCACATGCCGACCAGCGATCGGTAACGGTAGACGACCTTCTGGATGTACTCGTAGACGAGGTCGCGGCAGGTGTCATAGTCATGTTGCCAGACATACATCCAGTCGGGCAAGGCACGCTTGGAGAAATCCAGCAGCGGCCCGGCAACGATGGGCTTGCCTTCGTCCGCGGCCCATTCCATCCAGCGATCGACCGGCTCCCAGTTGTAAACGCCCTCCTCAACCTCCAACTCCTTCCAGCGCAAGGGAACGATGATCAGATCGAAGTTTGAGGCGATAAGCTGTCGGAGGTTCTTGCCGTCCCGGCCGGGCCAGACACGGACGCCGAGCGTTGCCGAAGACGCCGCCCGATTGGCGAAGCGCCGGTGGAGCAGGATTTCGGCGTGGGCCGAGGCCAGACGTTCCGTGGCGTTGACGGCGTGATCGAGCGATTCACGGGCCAGGCGGTCGGCTTCCAGGGCGTCATTGCTGGTGAGGCTTCGGGTGAGCAGTTGCCGGGCCTGTTCCCAATGCCGCATCGCCGGGTGGTCCGTGCTCAGATCAAACATCTGCCATTCTTCGCTCTTGGCGATGAACATCTTGATCCGGTGTCGGGCCAGCTCGACGGAGAGGATGTACGGGTTCTCGCGCTGCGGGAGCAGGCAGGTCTGGAGCATGAGACGGCCCATCTTCGCCGTCTCGTATTGCAGGCACAGCGCGGTGGCCCGGTTGCTTGGCGTCTTGCAGACGATTCGGCCGTCCCGAAAGCCGACTTTCCCCCGGAACGCCAGGTCGTCGGGGCCGAGCAGATGGACGTTGACGAGCGGCCAGTCCGCGGCCGGACCATTGTCGTCATAGACGGCGAATCGAAGCATGCGTGTCTGGAACCTCGCCCCCGGCGCGGCCTGGGACCGGTCGGGGACCATGAAATGGACCCATCATTCTACCGCGTCATTGTGCGGCAATTTCAACAGTTGGCAAACGGGCCCGCACGCCCGGTCTGGAGGCCCCCGATCCGCACGGAAGCTGGTAGAGTGAAGGCGTGGAGACAGTGAAGAAGACCGATGCGAGTTCAACCCCTCCGGCCGCGGTCTGGGAGACGAGATTGGCCCTGCCGGATCGGCGGCAAGGGAAGGTGCGGGACATCTACATGCTGCCGACGCGGCAGGGCGCGGGGCCGCGCGTGCTGATTATCGCCACGGACCGTGTGAGTGCGTTCGATGTGGTGCTGCCGACGCCCCTGCCCGGCAAGGGCAGGCTCTTGACCGGCATCAGCGCCGAATGGTTCGACTTTGTCCGCCGGCGCGAGATTATCGACCATCACCTCCTCTCAACCGAACCCGGCGACGTGCCGGGTCTTGCCGACGACGATCGATCGGTCCTGGAGGGCCGAATGATGCTGGGCCGGGCCGCGGAGGTTATCCCGATCGAGTTCGTCGTTCGGGGATACCTCGCCGGGTCGGGGTGGAAGGAGTACCGTCAGTCTCAGACGGTCTGCGGGATTCCGCTGCCCGGGGGACTGGGTCAATGCGGGCGGTTGCCGCAGCCGATCTTCACGCCGGCGACCAAGGCCGCCGAAGGTCATGACCAGAACATCGATTTCGAAACGGCCTGTGCGATTGCGGGCCGCGCGGTCATGGAGCGCCTCCGCGAGGTCTCGGTGAGGATCTACTCCGAGGCGGCCGCGCACGCCGAGGCGCGCGGGATCATCCTCGCCGACACCAAGTTCGAGTTCGGTTACGCGATCGACGAACGTGGCCGGCGAACCGACGAGATTATCCTCATCGACGAGGTCCTCACGCCCGACAGCTCGCGATTCTGGCCGGCGGATGAATACGAGCCCGGCCGCGACCAGAACAGCTTTGACAAGCAGCACGTCCGCAACTACCTGCAGGGTCTCGTGGATGCCGGGAAATGGGACAAGACGCCGCCCGGTCCGGAGTTGCCGACTAAGGTCGTCGAGCGGACGTTGCAACGGTACGCGGAAGCGTATGACCGGCTTTTCGGCCGCGCCGACGCGAGGCGTCCCGGCACGCGATAGAGGCCGGATCACAGTCAACCGTCGGCATTGTCGATCGCGCGGTGCAACTCCATCAGGTCGCAATAGCTGACGCTGATCGGTTCGCCCAGGATCGGTGTGAAGGTTTCGCGGAGGTGCTCGACGGATGCGTGGCACGTTTGGACGTCGCACTCCCGGGACACAATCGCTTCGAACTCGATGAAGGTGCCGAGGTCGTCAACCTGGTCGAGGTGGATGCGCACGCTGCCCAGCATCCACAGCTCACGCGTCTTGACCACGGTGAGCCACGGTCGGAGGCTTTCGGTGCCCCATCGCCGCCGCGCCTGCTCCTCGCTCAGGATGCTGTAATTGCTCATGCGCGGGCGGAC
>Ga0272442_10007068_pt1 | contig 14605 bp, 15 predicted proteins | sample SSMForm2O_FD_200262 | JGI IMG/M metagenome (GOLD analysis project Ga0272442, IMG submission 200262) | Marine sediment archaeal communities from Little Sippewissett salt marsh, Falmouth, MA, United States - SSM-Form-2O | ecosystem: Environmental > Aquatic > Marine > Wetlands > Sediment ...
TCAACATCTTGACGCATTTTTCTAAATACCATAGTCTCAACAACATCAACCTTTCGCCCTGAGCCTGTCGAAGGGTAGAGCGGATCGGGCATCACACAGCAGCCCCGTTCATGGTTCGACAAGCTCACAACGAACGGATCAGGGGCTACAATAAAAAAAAATCTGCTCTCGTAGTCGTATTATCCCCGTTTCCTTCTACCCTGATCCGGCGCTTCCTGCAACCTTCGCAAGCGCACAGAACTCCTGCGACGATGCGCCCGACAAGAGCCGGGGTTGATTTTTTATCCTTTTTCCACAATAGTAATTACATATCCAAAAAACAATACCCCTCACCAAAAAAGGGTAATGCTGCCATGAAACAGCTTATGCACGCACTACTGCTCGTGTATAGTGTTGCGACGGTTTGCACCGCCGGCAATGTCCGGGCCGACGAACTTGTACTCAACAACGGCGAACGCCTGCTCGGCACACTCACAACCATGCAGGACAAAAAGCTCAGCTTTGAATCCGACATGCTCGGGCCGCTCAGTATCTCCATGGACAAGGTCCGGCGCATCGCCGTGGGCACTCCGCGCGAAACCCTTCTGGCGGACGGTACGGTCGTAAAAGCCGCGATAATCGACATCAGGGATACAAACGGGAACATCGAACTGCCCGGTGAAGCTGCCGCGCTTCGCGTACAACGCGATCAAATCACGGCCATCAGTCCGCCCCCACCGCCCAAAATAGTTTTTTCCGGTAATATCTCAACCGGCATTGTCGACACGCACGGCAGCAGCTCCTCCACAAAGGCCAATTTGGACGCACGCCTGACCATCCGCACCGCGCGACAGCGGCTGAACCTGGATGCACGCTGGTTTTACGGTCGCGAAAAGGATGACACCCCGCGCGCGGGCGGGGGCAGCAGGTACACTGTGACCGACAGGAACTACAGCGCGGGCGCGAGGTATGACTATTTCATTACAAAAAAAATCTACAGCTACCTGGGTACGCGCTACAAACGCGACACCATCAACGACCTGAAATACCGGCTGGTCAACAGCACCGGGCTCGGCTACCAGTGGGTGGAAACGACCGGCCTGAAATTCAGCACTGACGCGGGCCTTGCCCAGTACAAAGAGAAATATATTTCGCGCGTGAACAACCCACTCTATGTCCCCGGAGGCACACAGCCCAGAACTATCAGAAAATCACGCAGGGTCGATGCCCTGGCCTGGCAGGCAGGCACGGCCCTTGACTGGCGTATCAACAGCCGTTTCGGCATGCTGTCGCAGGCCCGCTACACCCAAAGCTTCGAAGACAGCCGCGATTACTTCCTGACAACAGAGACGGAACTGCGCCTGTTCCTCACCCGCTCCTTCTACAGCAACCTGAAAACCATCTTCGAATACGACAATACGCCCGGTGCGGACAGCTCATCGACCGAAACAAAATATATATTCGGGCTGGGCTGGAGTTTCTAGGAGACGCGCGTTCCGTCTTCAGGACCTAATCATTATCAGCATCATTTTAAAACGCTGTGCAGCCTTGAGTGCATGCGGTTTGCCCGCGGGCATGACAATAAACTCGCCCGCGCTCACTGCCCTGGCAGTACCCGCTACGGTTATGTCCGCCTCGCCGTCAAGCACGTGCACCATGGCATCGAACGGCGCGGTATGCTCACTCAGGCCCTGCCCGGCGTCAAAAGCGAACACACTCACCGTTCCGGTATCTTTTTTCAAAATTTCACGGCTGACCACAGAGCCCTCTTGGTAGTCAACAAGGCCGGCGATATCAAGAACATTTTCAATAAGGCCTGTATCCTTACCTGTCATACTCAATCTCCCGTCTTTGATAAAGTTGCGGCAATGTCCCTGCCCGCCTGCACGCAACGTTCAACACTGCCCCCGTCGGGGTTCCATAGCTCGCGTATACCGTCGTGAACGATCTCAAAACCGCTCATTCTCAGGCTGTCGGTTATAATCTTCACCGACTCGCCGCTCCAGCCGTATGAGCCGAAAGCCGCCGCTTTTTTATTTTTAAACCCGAGCCCCCTGATCATTTCGAGTAGAGCGCCCACTTCATAGAGTATACCCCGGTTGATCGTTGAGGAGCCGACAAGCACCACCTTTGACTTAAATATCTCCGTTATGACGTCGTTCTTATCCGAGCGGGCGATGTTATACAATTTCACGGCAACTGATGAGTCTGCCCCTGATATGCCCCGGGCGATCGCCTCAGCCATGCGCCGGGTGCTGTCCCACATGCTGTCATAGACAAGGGTAATCTGGTTTTCCTGATAGTTCGCCGACCAAAGCTGATATTTTTTCACAATTTGCAGGGGGTCCGAGCGCCAGATCACGCCATGGCTTGGGCAGATCATGTCGACCGGCAGGTTCAGCGCCAGAACGTCCTGGATCTTCTTTGCCACCAGCGCGCTGAACGGGGTCAGGATATTGGCGTAATACTTAATGCATTCCTGAAACAGCTCCGCCTGGTCAACCAGGTCATTGAACATGCGCTCTGAAGCAAGGTGCTGTCCGAAGGCGTCATTGCTGAACAGCACGTTGTCCCCGGTCAGGTAGCAGAACATGGAATCCGGCCAGTGCAGCATGGGCGCCTCCACGAAGACGAGCTTGCGCGAACCCAGATCGAGGCTGTCACCGGATTTCACGACCCTGAAATCCCAGTCCTTGTGATAATAGCCTTTAAACGACTTCAGACCGTTTGCCGTGCAGTACACCGGTGTGTCGGGTATCTCGCACATCAGCTCCGGCAAAGCGCCGCTGTGGTCGGGTTCGGCATGGTTCGCTATAACATAGTCGATCTTCTCGAGCGGAATGACCTGCCGGAGGCTGGCCACAAACTCACGGCTGAATTTGGCCCAAACAGTGTCAATCAAGGCGGTTTTCTGGTCTTTCACAAAGTACGAGTTGTAGGTGGAACCGCGATGGGTGGAATATTCCTCGCCGTGAAATTTACGCAGTTCCCAGTCAACCTTGCCGACCCAGGTTATCGTGTCGCTGATTGTAAAAGCCATGGCATCCCTCCTTATACATGCGTTACCGTGGTATCTCCGGCGCGCGTTGCCCGGAGTGAAAAAACCGCACTGCACGATGGCCCATAACGCGCACGTCAAGACCGGTTACGCCAGGCTCTCTGGCCCCGCGCGTTCGACCATCTCGTGAAATGAAATTTCCTTTTCGCCCTGCGGATAGTCACGAAAGGCACAAATCGCTTTTTCAACGATCGCCAGCACGCCGGCACAATCGGTGAACCCCACGACGGTGCGCGCGATCTGCGGATGGCGCGCACCCGTGCCCCCGGCCACGACTTTGTAGCCTTTTTTTTCCGTAACGATCACATCCTTCGGGCAGGCGGCCACGCAGGCGCCACAGTCGATGCAGCGGCCGCGATCGATAACGGGCTGTTCGTCAACAAGAGTAACGGCTTCATCGGCGCAGGCCTTGACGCACAGGCCGCACTGCACGCAGCCATCACTGATGCCCGGACGGAAAACGCAAATAATGCCGATGTCGGCGAAATAGGGAGACATGCAGCAGTTGGGGCACCCGATAACGGACAGGCGCAGCACATGATGGGACATGAGCGGCGTGAGGGCCCTGCGCTGTATAATAGCAGTCGTGTCAAGGCGTTTAAGCAGCTCCCGGACCGGTGCGACAACCTGCCGCATCATCTCCCTTTTTTCTGCGGTACAGGCCCCGAACTTTGCCGGGCATATCTCTACCTTGAACAGCTCCTCCTCATCCTCTTCAAAAAATTCAAGCGGCAGATCGATGTCCCCTCCCTGCATCATGCTGCGCACCATTTCGGTCGCCTCTTTGCCGAAAACACGCTCGTATCCTTTGGCGACCGCTTTGGCCACCTCCGGGGTCACGGTAGCAAGCCCGCGCTGCAGGGCACGGCGCTCCGCGTCCATACGCGCGAACCGTCCCATGATCGGCGGCAGGGGAATCTGTTCAACGATCTTTTCAGCCTCGGCATCCCAATTCATTATGACTCCCGTCTGCAGATAAATTTCATGCCGCGGTTTTCATCCTTTTAGTGACAGCACCCTCGATTCCGAGGGTGACGATTTCCAAAGGCACCCTCCTCCCGGCCGCATCCATGGCCTTTTGAATGATCACGGGCATGCCCCCGCAGCAGGGAACTTCCATGACAAGAACGACTATGCTTCTAATCTCATTATATTTGAAAATTGCCGTTAACTTCTGAACGTAATATTCCTGATCGTCGAACTTGGGGCATCCGCACAGCAGTACGCGGCCCGTAAGAAAATCACGGTGCAGATCGGGATACGCAAACGGCGTACAGTCGGCGGCAACCAGAAGGTCCGCCCCCTGCAGGAAGGGGGCATCAGGAGCCACAAGCCGCAGCTGGACCGGCCATGTCGAAAGCGCCGGGCGGGACGGCGCGCCCGCCTGCGGCGGTTCGGTCTCACTGCGTGGTGCGAAATGCCGCATGCGTGTCGAAGGACACTGATGAATGTATTGTTCGGCCTCCTGCCGCTGCTCGCGTACATGCTCTTGTGCGGCATGTTCATCAAAGGCCTCGGCCGCGCGCTCGACAATACTCAGCGCTCCCCGGGGACACCCGCCGATGCATGCGCCCAATCCATCGCAGTAGCTGTCCGAGACTACCCGCGCCTTGCCGTCAACAATGGCGATGGCGCCTTCGACACAGGCGGTCACACACTGGCCGCAGGCGTCGCACAGCTCCTCGTCAATCGTGATTATTTTCCGCCGCATAGTCATCCGTCCGTCCTTTTCTCGTCTTCATCAACTCCGGTTTGCACTGATGCGGCGCTGTCCGAGGGCTGGCTGCGGCCATCCCCTGAAATGCCTGCCAGGCACTGGTCCGCGAACGCACAATGCTCGGCGCAACCGAAATCGAGCTTCGGGTTAGGCACTTTCGCGCCGCAACCCCTGCATCTGCGCGTGGCGTCATCCTTGAAAAACTCTAGTGCCCGACCGCAGTTAGGACACGGCGCCTCGAAGATATCGCCCGGCTTCCAGTGCTGCGTGTCCTGCCCGGGGCATTTCATGGCAAAACCTCCCGATAGTGTGCCTGCCTGCGCTCAGGTGCCCTGTACGAAGCACCTAAACAGGCAACCTTGTTCACATCATCCCAGAATCGCCTTCAGGTCTCCATCCGGGGTCGTGATCGGTTTTATGTCAAACGTATTCACAAGCACCTCAAGAATATTGGGCGTAATAAACGCAGGCAGCGACGGCCCCAGGCGTATGTCCCTGATGCCCAGGTGCAACAGCGTCAGCAGGATCGCCACGGCCTTCTGCTCGTACCATGACAGGATCATCGACAGCGGCAGGTCGTTCACGCCGCATTTGAAGGCTTCGGCCAGGGCCACAGCGATCTGCACGGCCGAGTAGGCGTCGTTGCACTGCCCGATATCGAGCAGGCGCGGTATGCCGCCGATATCGCCGAGGTCCTTGTCGAAAAAGCGGAACTTGCCGCAGGCAAGCGTGAGCACCACGCAATCTTTGGGAATTTTTTCGACGATCTCGGTGTAATAGTTGCGGCCGGGCTTGGCACCGTCGCATCCTGCCACGAGAAAGAAATGCCTGATTGCCTTGCCCTTGACCGCCTCGATAACCTGACCGGCAACACCGAGAACAGCGTTCCGGGCGAATCCTACCATGACCGATTTACCGTCGGTGTCCTCGGCAAAGCCCGGCAGTTCCTGGGCCTTTTTGATGACAGCTGAAAAATCGCCGTTCTTGACATGCATCACCCCGGGCCATCCCACAAGGCCGGTCGTAAAAATATTGTCTGTATAGGTGTCTCTGGGTTTCTGAATACAGTTGGTGGTCATCAGTATCGCACCCGGAAATTCATCGAATTCCTTTGCCTGGTTCTGCCAGGCCGTGCCGTAATGGCCGTAGAGATGTGCGTATTTTTTGAGGCCCGGGTATCCGTGACACGGCAGCATCTCACCGTGCGTATACACAGTGATACCGGTTCCTTCGGTCTGCTTGAGCAATGTCTCGAGGTCTTTGAGGTCATGGCCCGAGACAAGGATGGCCGTGCCTTTTTTATGCCCGAGGGGCACCTTGGTGGGCACGGGATGGCCGTAGGCGCCCGTGTTGGCCGCGTCGAGCAGTTCCATGACGCGCAGGTTGACCTCGCCGGTCTTCAGGGCATACTGTACCCAGTCATCTACGGAAAGGGCCTTGTTGAACGGTGCGGCCAGCGCCTCATAGATGAAATCATACACACGTTGGTCTTCCTGGCCGAGAATGCGGGCATGATCGGCATAGGCGGCAACACCCTTGAGCCCGAACAACACGATATGCTGCAACGACAGGATATCGGGGTCGATCGAGGAGTCGGCCTTCAGGCCCGCCATGGTAGCCTGGGCCACAAGCCCGTCGATGTCTCCGGCAGGCGTAAAGGTTGCGGCATCAGCACTGAACAATGCCCCTGTCTTCTGCTTCAGTTCCTCCCGGTATGCGACAGCGCGCTTGATCAAAGCGGGAAAGCGCTCCCGGTCGAAATTCACGTTGGTCAGTGTTGAAAACAGCGCTTCGGCCGTAAACGCTCCCAGGCCGTCTACCTGTATGCCTTTTTTAGCGGCTTCGACAGCGTAGAGCGCAAGTCCCCGCAGCGCGTACACCAAAAGGTCCTGCAAAGCGGCCACATCGGGTGTTTTGCCGCACACGCCGCTGATGGTGCAGCCCTGCCCTTTTGCCGTCTGCTCGCACTGATAACAAAACATCGATTGCTCGGCCATTGTCCTTCCTCCTCGCGTTAGGGTCACGGACGGCCCGGTGCGGGCCCGCCCTGATGTCTAGCTACAAGTATAGAACGCACGCAACACAACCGCCTTGACATAAGTCAAAAAAAGCGACTTTTTTACGGCCTGCAAACACATTTTTGGGGGATACATGGCAAAAAAGACCCCACAGCCTGTGCACGGTTGGCACATGGCAGCAGCTACCAGGAGTTGGTCGCAACTCCGGCGCACATGCTGACAAACCCGATAACGGTCAGCAGCCAGGCGATGCCCAGCACGGTGCCGACCGCTGCATCGGTGTAGCGCCTCAGGCGCAGAGCCGGTGCGATCTTTGTAAGAATGGTGATGCCCGCAAGAAAAAGGATGGTGCCGTCGCGTACAAGGTGTTCAAACATGCCCGTTCTCTCTTGAGATGTGTTTACAAGGCCCATCCCTCAAAAGCAGTATAAGCACGCTGCAGGGGCGTGTCAAGGAAATCATCAGATGCAGGAAAGAATAGAGCATTTCCTTTTTTATTTTGGGCACTGCAAAAAAAAACCGTTCGTGGCTGGTTCGCTTTTCCGTTCGTGGTGAGCTTGTCGAACCATGAACGGATCACCCTTCAATGTATTGTCCGTTCGTCCCTTCGACAGGCTCAGGCGAACGGATAGTATGTAGGATCGCTATGGTATGCAGGAAAATGATCTACCGGGCGGCCAGAAAACGAAAACGGCAGCAGCCCTCAGCAGCGCAGCGGGTGCGCTCGTGCTCGAGGTTTACGCCGGGCACGAACTCGCGTGCGAACGTACCGTATTCGAGCGAACAGATCGCCTCGGATATGCGGTCAAGGAACTGTTCGCGGCCGGCCTTCCTGATATGGCGGACCCAGGGGCACTCGTGCACATCGAGCGTAAAGCCCCCGGCTCCGGCAGGGGAAAGGTCAAAACCATAGTGCTCCGCTGTGAGCTTGAACTCGAGCGCACTGCGCAGGGCCTCGATGCCGTCGCCCGTATCGAGCAGGCTCCGGATGGTGCGCGCCTCGATCTTCGGAAGCACCTCCCACACCGCGGCATCGAGCGCAAGCGCCTTTTCGAAACCGGCGTCCTCCTCGACCGTCATGAACCACAGGCCGTCAACGCTCACGAAACATTTCCTGAAATAATCGGCAACGAGTTTTTGATCAAGCATGCTCAACACCTCCCGGACTGGACTTTTTTTGATGGTAGCACAGCACAGGTCGGTCAGCTATGGTTTTCTTGGCTGGGTTAAACGACTTACTTCTTGGGGTACTTACTTCTTGGGGTCGGACCACGATATACAACAATAACTATCTAAATTTACTTTATTATTTTTCAGCGCCGGACATGTTTTTCCCGCTTAGAAGGCCTTTTTTAGTATCAAAAACAAGGCTGTAAGGAATATACGCTTCTTTGAGGATATACTGTCCCTGCTCATAGTACTCATCCCTGCCGCTTGCACGTTCATCCAGCAACGCCTTCGTCTCAGCAATATACTGCTCACTGCCCACAGCAATGCCCTCTGTCCAGCATGCTTCCCGACAGTCTTGATGTTGTTCAAGTGCAGTTTCAATCCAACTTCGATGCTCTAACTGCAAATTTTTAACACTATCACTGCCGATCAAATCTGCCAATTTTTTCATATCAATAAGTCGATAACGGTCTGGAGGATTTTGTATCTCGCGGTATCCGCCGGTCTGCCACATTGATGGATGGGCTACAACACCATTTCTAGCCATATTCAAATCAATATAGGTTATGCAACGTGCAAGATACTCAACGGTATCGATTGCTGTTGCATGATAGCGGTCTTCCCAAAATGCCCCTTTACGTCTTTTACGTTGGTTGAACTCCTGTGCGGTTCTTCCGGCAATCAATTGCATACTGCGGGCAATCGCATCATTTCCTCGATCGAATACAAGAAGATGGATGTGATTTGAAGTAACTGTGTAATTCAGAACGCACAGGCCAAAACGTTTACGGGCTTCATACAACCAGTGCAGCCACCTTTGACGATCCCTGGCAAAACGCAGAAGAAATTCCTGCTTGTGGCAGCGGTGGGTAATATGCCACACGTAGCCCGGTATGAAATGACGATTCGCACGCGCCATTGCCCCTCCTTTTTCTTAAACCACTCTTTTTAATGCGAAAAAGTGCCCTCTAAGCCCCAAATACCATACGGGCACTATGCCTTTATATGATATAACAAATACTTACAAGCTATTCTCGTGGTCCGACCCCAATCCTATGCCTTTATATGATATAACAAATACTTACAAGCTATTCTCGTGGTCCGACCCCAATCCTCCATCCTGCTAACTCAGTTTGACCCCATTTCCGTCGTGGTCGCTGCTGTACTATTTCGCAGTGCCGGAATAGACGAACGGCTTCGGCCGGACATAGCATCAAAGAGGCAGCAACGGACAGGGCCGCTTACAGCGGCCCTGTTTTTTTACTGCCAATGGTCTTTTGCTGGCTGCTACGGCAAACGCACATAGATAAAAAACTCCCTGTTGCCCTTCTGGCCGGTTATCGGTGACTCCATGATCCCGCATACCTGCATGCCCAAAGAGTGTACGCTTCCGATGAGGCGTTTAAAAATCTGCTGATACTGCTTTTCATCGCGCACAATACCCCCGCGCTCGACCTGCTGCGGGTTAACCTCAAACTGCGGTTTCACCAGGGCAAGAATGAAGCCCCGGGACGGCAACAGGGCCGCAACAGACGGCAGTATCCCTGCGAGCGAGGCAAAGGAGGCATCAACAACGGCCCCGTCCGGCGCGGGCGTCAGCATATCCGCCCTGAGCGAACGCACATTGGTGCGCTCGAGCACAACAACACGCGGATCCTGGCGCAGTTTCCAGGCAAGCTGGCCATAGCCGACATCAACAGCAAAAACACGTGCGGCCCCGCGCTGCAGCAGACAGTCGGTGAACCCCCCGGTCGATGCGCCCACATCGACAAGAATCCTGTCCTGCACGGATATCCCGAACGTTGCGAGCGGCGCGGCAAGCTTCTCCCCTCCGCGGCTCACAAACGGGGCCTGCGCTGATTTAAACCGCACCCGGGCATCGTGCGGCACGCGCGTGCCGGGCTTGTCGACCAGGTGGTCGTCGACCACGACTTCACCGGCCATGATAAGCGCACGTGCGGATGCTCGGTCGGAAGCATTCCCCTGTTGCACCATCAACATGTCAAGGGGGATTTTTTTGGACGCACCCACTGTCAGGCCAGCTTTTCAAACGCGCCGCGCACAGCAGTATAAATGCCCTCAGCATCGATACCATAGCGGGCGCGCTGCTGTTTTTGAGCGCCGTGCGCTACAAACGTATCAGGGATGCCCAGCCGCAGCAACGGAACCCCGCAGCCGGACTCCTGTAAAAACTCAAGCACAGCTGAGCCAAACCCGCCCTGCAGCATATTTTCCTCGACACAGACCAGCATGCGCACCCTGGCGGCATGCGCCAGAATCATCTCGCCATCGAGCGGCTTGATAAAACGGCTGTTGATGACCGCACACCTGATCCCGGCAGCCTCCAGCCGCTCGGCGGCCTCCATGGCCGGATATACGGTGGCACCGATCGCGAACAGGCCTATATCGCTGCCCGGCCTGAGTTCTTCGGCCCTGCCGCAGGGCAGCATGTGCAAATCCTGGTCCAGCGCAACGCCGTACCCTGCGCCGCGTGGATACCGGATCGCAACCGGCCCGTCAAGCCGCAGGGCGGTGTAAAGCATATGCTGCAGTTCATTCTCATCCCTGGGCGCCATAAAGGTCATGTTGGGCATGGGCCGCAGATAGGAAATATCAAACAAACCATGATGGGTCGGGCCGTCCTCGCCCACAAGGCCGGCCCGGTCAAGCATGAAAACAACCGGCAGGTTCTGCATGCACACATCGTGCAGTACCTGGTCATAGGAACGCTGCAGAAAAGTTGAATAAATCGCAACGACCGGCCGGAACCCTTCCGCGGCAAGGCCCGCGGCAAAGGTAACTGCGTGCTGCTCGGCAATGCCCACATCAAAGAAACGGTCGGGATATTTTTTCTGAAATGCCTCAAGGCCCGTGCCGGTCGTCATACCGGCTGTAAGCGCAAGGATACGGGTATTGCTTTCGGCCAGACGCAGCAGGGTACGGCCGAACATGGCCGTGTAGGAAACAGGCGCTTTGGCCGCCAGGGGCTTTCCGCTCGTCCGGTCAAAGGGGCCGACGCCGTGAAAATAGGTCGGGTCCTTTTCAGCCGGATCATACCCCCTGCCCTTTTTGGTGACGACATGCAGCAGGATAGGGCCGCTCAGATTTTTTATGTTCCGCAGGTTTTCAATGAGCATATCGATACGGTGACCGAGTACCGGACCGATGTAATTGAAACCGAATGCGTCGAATATGAAACCGGGCACGAAAAGCCCCTTGAAAAAATCCTCCCCCTGGCGCGCTATGCGCGACATGGAATCGCCGATGCCGGGAATCTTCTGCAGAAGCTGGTGCACTTCGCCTCGGAACTTATTATAGGCCTGGCCCGAAATGATGCGTGACAGCGAAGAAGAAAGCGCCCCGACATTCGGTGAAATCGACATCTCGTTGTCGTTGAGTACGACAATCAGATTTTTTTGTATATGGCCGGCATAATTGAGTCCTTCGAGCGCCATCCCGGCCATGAGCGAGCCGTCGCCGATCACGGCAACCACCTTGCGGGACCGATCGTTCAGGCAGGAAGCCTGGGCCATGCCCAGTGCCGCGGAAATCGATGTACTGCTGTGCCCGACATTAAACGTATCATAGGGACTTTCATCACGCTTGGGAAATCCGCTCAATCCGTCCTGCTGCCGCAGGGTTGCAAAGGCTTCAGCGCGGCCGGTAAGAATCTTATGGGCATAGCTCTGATGGCCGACATCCCACACGATCCGGTCGTGCGGCGTGTTAAAAACATAGTGCAGCGCAATGGTCAGTTCAACCGCACCCAGACTCGACGCCAGGTGCCCGCCGGTGCGCGAAACCGTTTCAAGAATGCGATCGCGCACCTCCGCGGCCAACATTTCCAGCTGCTCCAGCGACAAAGCGCGCACATCTTCGGGAACGCGCACCTGGTCAAGTATTTTCGTCATCGATTCTTTCCAACAATTATTTTTTACGTTCAATGACAAGACGGGCCAGCTCGCGCAGCGCATCGGCGTTTTCACCGAATGTGTCGAGGCCCGCGAGTGCCTCGGCATACAGCTCCGACTGGCGCCGGCGCGAAGCGTCCATGCCGTGTATGCCCGGATAGGTGGCCTTTCCGCGCGCCTCATCGCTGCCGGCCGGCTTGCCGATCTCATCGCTGGTGCCGAGCACGTCCAGGATATCGTCGGTGATCTGGAAACACAGCCCGATCGCCTCGCCGTAAGCACTCAGTCGCCGGTACTGCGCCGTGCTGCAGCCGCCGAAAACCGCACCCAGCAGCACTGAAGCCCGCAGCAGGCACCCGGTTTTATGCCGGTGAATATAGTCAAGTTCACCGGCATCGACAGTTTTGCCCTCGGATTCGATATCGACCATCTGGCCGCCGATGATGCCCCGGGAACCGCAGGCCTCGGCCACAAGACAAATCACCTCGATTTTTTTATCGGAAGAATGATCACCCGATGCCAGCACGCCGAAGGCCAGGGTCTGCAGCGCGTCGCCTGCAAGAATCGCGGCCGCATCGCCGTAGGCTTTATGGGTTGCAGGCCTGCCACGACGGTAATCATCATCGTCCATGGCAGGCAGATCGTCATGCACCAGCGTATAGGTATGAACGAGCTCAAGCGCACAGGCTTCCCTGACCAGGACCGCCGGATCAGCGCCGACAGCTTCGGCGGCAGCCATGGCCAGCACAGGACGCAAACGCTTGCCGCCGGCCAGCAGCGCATAGCGCATGGCCCCGTGCAGGCGCTCGGGCCTTACATCCTGCTCCGGCACAAGCGTGGTCAGCGTACGCTCGACCAGTTCGACGCGTTCCGCGAGATAGCGTGCAATGTCAATCGCCATGTTCTTCGTCCGATTCATCAAAAGCGACCGGACGTAACGACCCCCCGGCGTCCTTGATCAAAAGCTCGACTTTCTGTTCGGCATCATCAAGCCGTGCCGAACAGAACTGCGAAAGCTTGATACCCTTCTCAAACAGCTTAAGAGCGTCATCGAGCGGCAGCTCGCTGTCTTCAAGCTGTTCAACAATCTGTTCGAGCTCTTTGAGGGCATTTTCAAATTTTTTTTCACCCACCATGCACCTCTTTTTTCTATCTGACTACCTTCAGCCATGGACCGTTTCAATAATACAGTCGGCGCTGCCTTCGTGCAGGGTGATGCGCAACCGCTCTCCAGCGCTCACCTCGGATGAACTGCGCACCACCCGACCCGTAGTTTGCATGCGCGCGATACAAAATCCGCGCGCGAGAACGGCAGCCGGATTCAGGGCGCTCAAACGCGCCAGCTCCCCCCGCACGCGTGCGCGCGTGCGCGCAAGAGCGACCGTCATGTTCCTGCCAAGCGCGACCTGCAAAAAACCTGCGGCCGCACGATGTGCAGCGATACGCTGCCGGGGCGAAAGTGTTAACAGGCGCTGCCGGGCCGTGCGCGCAGCGGCTCTCCTGAGAGCACACAGCCGGGGCAGGCATGCAAGCAGCCGCTGGTGCGCATCGCCGCAGGCGATCTGGGCGTCGGCGACCATACGGGCGCAGCGCACAAGTCGACCCGCGGCACTGCACAGCGCTGCCTTTTCAACTCTCATGCGCTGCGCCAAGCGGCGCGAAAGAGCCATGGACAGGTTCCGCACTGTCCGGACAAGGTCGCCTTTTTCGCGCACTGCAAGCTCGGCTGCGGCAGACGGTGTCGGTGCACGCATATCGGCCGCAAAATCAGCAATGGTAAAATCGATTTCATGGCCCACCGCGGAGATAACCGGTATGGCGGACCGGCATATCGCCCGGGCCACGCATTCCTCGTTAAAAGCCCATAAATCCTCGAGCGATCCGCCCCCGCGGCCCACGATCAAAACATCGGCCACAGCATGCGCGTTCGCATCGTCGATTGCCGCGGCTATTTCCTGCGCAGCGTTCTCGCCCTGCACCGCGACCGGCAGCACGCTGATATGCAGCCCCGGGAAACGCCGGGTCAGCACGTGCAGGATATCGCGCACCGCGGCACCGGTCGGCGAGGTGATCACGCAGATCCGCCGGGGCAAAAAGGGCAGCGGCTGCTTGCGCTCCTCATCGAAAAGCCCCTCGGCTGCAAGCCTGTTTTTCAGCTGCTCAAAAGCCATCTGCAGCGCGCCGGCCCCACACGGTTCCATGCGCTCTATAACCAGCTGATACTCGCCGCGCGGTTCGTACACATTAATGCTGCCGCGACACACGACCTGCATGCCGTCCTGCGGGATAAAACGCAGCCTGGAACGGGCATAGCGAAACATGACCGCCCGCAGCTGGCTCGAGGGGTCCTTGAGGGTCAGATAACAATGCCCGGATGCCGGCACACGCAGATTGGAAATCTCGGCCTCGACCCATATGTCGACATAGACGTCTTCAAGCGATGTCTTTATGCGGCGGTTCAATTCCGAAACCGTTATAACTTTACCGCGGTCCATACATATCCACTCTGGCAGACGCATGGCCCGGGGCTGCGCCCGCTGCACGTATCGTAAAAAAACCCGTCAAAATATAAAAAAATGTACCATAGAGTACCCGAAACTTCCAAATATAATTTCCCCCGAACGGATAATGCGGCAGCAGCCGGGACGCACGCAGAAAGGGACGAACCTCAGCCGATGTCTTTTTAAGGCGCTGCAGCAGCACCGGTACCCAGCTGCCCGCATGCGGCCTGAATGCCCTGCCCCCGCGATGA